>Ga0316209_1000028_pt1 | contig 360664 bp, 336 predicted proteins | sample 6monopyrite_MG_FD_204945 | JGI IMG/M metagenome (GOLD analysis project Ga0316209, IMG submission 204945) | Microbial mat bacterial communities from mineral coupon in-situ incubated in ocean water Damariscotta River, Maine, United States -... | ecosystem: Environmental > Aquatic > Marine >... | reverse complement strand
TAGGCACCGCTACATCACGCGAACAAATATCAAAATTATTCCGCATTGTTCCTGAATTAATTTTTTGTTATGACGGTGATGCGGCCGGTAAAAAAGCCGCATGGCGCGCACTGGAAAACTCACTGCCAATATTACGTGATGGTGTGCAAGCGCGCTTCCTGTTTTTACCTGACGGTGAAGACCCTGACACATTGATAAGACAAGAAGGTCAGCAGGCATTTGAGCAACGTTTAGATCACGCCACGCCACTATCTGATTTTATGCTGAATCATTTAGCTGAACCATTAGATCTAACATCACCTGATGGTAAGGCCCGCCTGTCTGAGCAAGCCAAACCCTTAATCGGTAAAATTGCCGATGGTGTTTTTAAAGATTTATTATTGGGCCAATTATCAGAAATGATCGGCCTCTCTAGTGCCGCACTGCGACAACATATTCCAGCGGAACGTACTGAACAACAAATGCAAAGAAGACAATCTACACCTGTACTAAAAAAACACCAGGTTGCGATGACCTCCACTCGTTTATCAATTGCACTGTTACTTCAGCATCCACAAATTGCGAAACAATGCCCGATCCCCGACATATTGCGCCATTCAAGCACTCCAGGTTTAGCTCTATTAATTCAATTACACGAAACCATTTTGCAAACCGCTGCCAGTTCACCCTCTGTGTTGCTCGAGCGCTGGCGTAATACCACTGATGAAGCAGCCCTTAGCAAATTAATGCAGTGGGATATCCCTGGGGCAGATGCAGAAGAGAAACAACTCGACCTTATCAATGACGCCTTCAAAAAACTGACATCTCAGCATCGCGACTCTCGCCTACAGGAGTTAATCGATAAAAGCGCCATAACGTCATTAGACGATGCCGAAAAAGCGGAGATGAGCAAACTCTACCGGGCTTAAGCCCCCCCAAGGCGAGGGCTACATTAGCCATTTCCCATATTTTGGTCTATAATTCACAACGCACTGAGGGGCGCTGCAGCAGATCTACTCTGTCAGGCTCAGTGTATTAATAGTTAAACCGCGCTCATTAATTAGTATGTATTCAAGCTAAACGATGAGCACAGGTCTTAAGTAACAACGGCAATCTGCCGAACATGATCTCCCTCCAAACAGCTTCTCGAGTACTGCAGGTATTAGTCAGTCATTTTGATTATTTCAATGGCTGCATTGAGGAACAATATTATGTCGAAGAGTCATTTATTCACATCTGAATCTGTATCAGAAGGCCACCCTGATAAAGTTGCAGACCAGATCTCAGATGCCATTTTAGACGGTATTTTTGAACAAGACCCCAAAGCGCGCGTGGCCTGCGAAACCCTGATTAACACCGGTATGGTGGTTTTATCCGGCGAGATCACAACGACTGCCTGGGTTGATATGCAGGAAATAGTGCGTAATACCGTTCGAAACATAGGCTATACCAGCTCTGAAATGGGCTTTGATGCGGATTCTTGTGCGGTTATCACATCCATTGACAAGCAATCACCCGATATTGCCATGGGCGTTGATGAAGGCGAAGGCCATGAACAGGGGGCTGGCGACCAGGGCTTAATGTTTGGTTACGCATGCAATGAAACGGATGTTTTAATGCCTGCACCTATTACTTATGCACATCAATTGGTTAAACGCCAGGCAGAAGTGCGTAAAAATGGCACACTAAGCTGGCTACGCCCCGATGCAAAAAGCCAGGTTACTTTCCGCTATGAGGATGGCAAGCCTACCTCAATTGATGCCGTTGTTTTATCCACTCAGCACTCACCAGATATAAGCCTTGATGCTTTACGTGAAGCGGTAATGGATGAAGTCATTAAACACGTTTTACCTGAAAACCTAATTAACAAAGACACAAAGTACTTCATTAACCCAACCGGTAAATTTGTTATTGGTGGCCCTGTGGGTGACTGCGGCTTAACCGGTCGTAAAATCATTGTTGATACTTATGGCGGCATGGCACGCCATGGCGGCGGCGCATTCTCTGGCAAAGACCCTTCAAAAGTTGACCGTTCAGCTGCTTATGCCGGGCGTTATGTAGCGAAAAATATTGTTGCGGCAGGCCTTGCTGATAAATGCGAAATTCAAGTGTCATACGCCATTGGTGTTGCGGAGCCGACGTCTATTTCTATTGAAACATTTGGTACGGGCAAGCTTGATGATAGCCGTATTGAACAGCTTGTACGTGAGCACTTTGATCTTAAACCAAAGGGCTTAATTCAAATGCTCGATCTATTACGCCCTATTTATAAAAACACCGCAGCCTATGGACACTTCGGTCGCACTGAAGATAACTTCACGTGGGAACGCACCGATAAAGCCGCTGCACTAAAAGACGCAGCCGGTATTTAAACCATATTAGGTAAAAGCGCATTAGTTTGCGCACTAATAAAGAATTAAATTAGGAATAAAATAATGTCAGAATTTACAGATTACAAAGTAGCCGATATGTCATTGGCTGAATGGGGCCGTAAAGAAATTTCTATTGCAGAAATCGAAATGCCTGGTCTTATGGCACTGCGTGAAGAGTATGCGGGTAAGAAACCCTTAGATGGCTGCCGTATTATGGGCAGTATCCACATGACGATACAAACCGCTGTGCTCATCGAAACATTGGTTGATCTTGGCGCAAGTGTTCGTTGGGTTTCATGTAATATTTTTTCAACTCAAGACCATGCGGCGGCAGCCATTGCGGCTCAAAATATTCCAGTTTTCGCATGGAAAGGTGAAACCATTGAAGAATATTGGTGGTGTACTGAACAAGCGCTAATGTGGCCTAATGGCGAACTACCTAATATGATCTTAGATGACGGCGGTGACGCAACACTACTAGTTCATAAAGGTGTGGAGTTTGAAAAAGCAGGCGCCATTCCAGCGACTAAAGATAACGACAACGAAGAATACAAGGCAATCCTTGATGTTTTACGTCGCACTATCAAGCCGGGCGAAAGCGTTTGGGGTGATATTGCTGGCAGCGTTAAAGGTGTTACAGAAGAAACAACAACCGGCGTTCATCGTCTTTACGAAATGCAGGAAAAAGGTCAATTATTATTCCCTGCAATGAACGTGAACGATTCTGCAACTAAATCAAAATTTGATAACCTGTACGGTTGCCGTGAATCATTAATCGACAGCATCAAACGTGCTACTGATGTAATGATTGCCGGTAAAATTTGTATTGTTTTAGGTTATGGCGATGTAGGCAAAGGTTGTGCACAGGCATATAAAGGTATGGGCGCTACCGTCTGGGTTACAGAAATCGACCCTATCTGTGCACTGCAAGCAGCAATGGAAGGCTACCGTGTTGTTGATATGAATGAAGTTGCTAGCATGGGTGACATCTTTGTTACCACGACGGGTAATGTAAATGTAATTAACCATGACCACATGGCAGCAATGAAAAATGAAGCCATAGTTTGTAACATTGGCCACTTTGATTCTGAAATTGATATTGCATCACTTGAAAAATACGAGTGGGATGAAATCAAACCACAGGTTGATCACGTGACCTTCCCAGATGGTAAGAAAATTATTATTTTGGCAAAGGGGCGCCTGGTAAACTTAGGCTGCGCTACAGGCCACCCAAGCTTTGTAATGTCTGCTTCATTTACTAACCAGGTAATGGCACAGATAGAATTTTTCACTAATGCCGACGCATATGAAAATAAAGTTTATATCTTACCTAAGCATTTAGATGAAAAGGTAGCTCGCTTACATCTTAAGAAAATTGGTGTTTACTTGACTGAACTATCTAAAGAACAGGCTGACTATATAAATGTACCTGTTGACGGGCCATACAAGGCAGATCATTACCGTTACTAATTTTATTGCAGCACTAAGATAATCACGTAGAGCTAACTTAGCTTCTGCGCCAGTTAAATACTGGGTTCCCGCTTAGAAAAATGCTAAGCGGGAATTATTTATTTTTAAAAAATTAGCAGTATTCATAAAAAGCATACGCCATGGAAACACAAAAAAAACTTGAACAACATTTCAGCTGTGAATTTTTTCCGCCTAAAACAGAACAGGGCATGGAGAAATTATTTGCCACCGCTGAAACACTTAAACAAGAAATAAATCCAGAGTTCTTTTCTGTTACATTTGGTGCAGGCGGTTCAACTCGTGAAACCACCTTTAATGCTGTTACCAAAATACAACAGCATACTGGTTGCGAAGTAGCGCCTCACCTTTCCTGTATTGGCTCCAGCAAAGAACAGCTGAAAGAAATTTTAGATGAATATCTGGAGCAGGATATCAGGCGCATTGTGACTCTACGTGGAGACATGCCGTCAGGCACTGTTAGTCACGGGGATTTCAATCATGCTAACGAGCTTGTCTCTTTCATTCGTGAAAACTACAACAATCACTTTCATATTGAGGTTGCCGCCTATCCTGAAACACACCCACAGGCAACATCGTCAACAAAAGATTTACAGCACTTTGTAAACAAGGTTAAAGCCGGGGCAAACTCAGCTATTACACAATACTTTTATAATATCGATAGCTATTACTATTTTATTGATGATTGCGAAAAAACTGGATTAGACATCCCTATCGTCCCCGGCATTATGCCAATCACCAATTTCAGCAACCTTTCACGCTTCTCAGAAATGTGTGGTGCAGACATACCACAATGGTTAAGACGCAAACTGGAATCATATGCTGATGATGTTGACTCAATAAAAGATTTTGGCGCTGATTTTGTTTCTGAAATGAGCCAAAAACTATTAGCTATGGGCGCACCCGGATTACATTTTTATTCCATGAATCAGTCTGAAGCGACTTTACGGATTTGGAATAACCTTAAAAAATAATATCTAAATCTGATGAAAAATATACGTATTTATCAAGCAGGAACCTTCGTAGAAGGCAAATCAGTCACGCTAGATAAAGTCGCCAGCAATCATTTGATTCGTGTATTACGTTTAAAAAACAATCAGCCCTTCACTCTATTCAACGGCGATGGCGGCGAATTTTCCTGCCGCCTGGAGATTTCAGGTAAAACTGCAATTACCCATATTGATTCTTTTATTCAAACACATAATGAATCGCCACTTAGCATTCACCTTTTTCAGGGAATATCTAAAGGCGAGCGCATGGATTTTGCTATACAAAAAGCGGTTGAACTTGGAGTTCATCATATAACACCTGTTTTTTGTGAACGCACAGTGGTGAATTTAAAAGCAGATCGCTTAGATAAAAAACTACAACACTGGCAGTCCATTGCAATAAGTGCTTGCGAGCAATCTGGTAGAAATATAGTCCCAAAAATACATAAAACTTGTTCGCTGCAACAGGCCTTAGAATTAAATCCAGGTAATTTAAAGCTAATGCTTGAGCCATCATCAAAGCTTGGTTTAAACACACTAAATCCAGACAATAATGTATTTGGTATTTATATTGGCCCTGAAGGAGGTTTTTCTGACACTGAAATTATGAACGCCAAACAGAGTAATGTGCTTGGCATCACATTAGGACCAAGAATATTAAGAACAGAAACAGCTGCCTTGTCGGCTATTACTGCTATTCAATTACTATGGGGTGACCTGGGGTGACATATATCTGCGATGCAATAATTAAGCACTAATACGTCATCACTTCTTTAACAATCGCTTCTAATTTCTCTATATTCATTATGCTATACGTTTCTTCCGCAATCATTACTGTATCCTCTACCGCCGGATGAGTAATACCTTGCTTATTAGACAACATATCTTCTTCTTTAACTTCCAGTATATCTGGTGACCCTTGAACAAGAATAGATATGAAAGGAAAGTCCTTGTCATCGCCGATTGCAAACAGCACTGCCGCTTTAATTGTTCCACTGGCTAAGCTTGGCATTCGAACGTTACCCATTGCCTCGAATGAAATCAGTGGAACGGAATTACCTCGCCAATCTAAATAACCCAACATCCACGCCGGTTTATTAGCGACGTTAATAATATTCTTAATAGGGACAATTTCCGCCACTGCTGCATTAGGCAACAAAAGCTTAGCCTCATTAATACTTAACGCTATGCACTTGATTTGATTATCCGCCATCAACCTATCAACTCATGAATATTTTTCATCAAATCATCTTCCTGATAAGGCTTACCTAAATATTTATTTACACCTATGGCCATCGCTTTATCCTTATGTTTAGAACCACTACGCGATGTAATCATAATAATCGGCAAATCTTTTAATCGCTCATCATTTCGTATATGCGTAGCAACTTCATAGCCATCCATTCTTGGCATCTCAATATCTAGCAACATTACATCAGGTTTCATTTCTTGTAATTGCGCAATGGCATCTATACCGTCTTTAGCGGTTACAACTTTCATATTATGACGCGACAACATACGTTCTGTAACTTTACGTATAGTAATTGAATCATCAACCACCATAACAATTTTCTCACGCTCTTCTTCTGCTTTTATGGCCTGCTGCTTCACATCTTCCACTGCTTCACTTTCAGAAATATGGAATATTGCATCGCCTAACACTAGAGAATTCATTTCTAGTATTAATACCACTCGACCATCACCTAGAATTGTAGCGCCAGAAATACCACGTACCGTACTTATTTGCGCGCCTACAGGTTTAACTACTATTTCACGTCTACCAATTAATTCATCTACATGTAATGCAACACTTTGATCACCGGCCCTTGCTAGCAATACAGGAAATAACTGACCTGATCGTGAGTAATCACCTTGCTGACCATGCAACAAATACCCCAGATGCTTTAAGTCGTATGAACTTCCCGCAAATTCATATGAGTTCTCACCACTATCATAAAATTGCTGTAGTTCCGGGCCTGAAATACGCACCACGCCCTCAATACTATTTAGTGGAATAGCGTAAATTTCTTCACCTACATTTACCAGTAAAGCATGATTGATAGCCAATGTTAATGGTAAACGTATAGTGAACGTTGTACCCATTCCCTTAACAGTATCAATTTCTAATACACCACCTAATAACTTAATTTCACTATCGACTACATCCATGCCTACACCACGGCCGGATATTTGCGTTACTTTTTCTGCTGTACTAAAACCAGGCTGCATAATATATTGCAGTACATCTCGATCACTCAGCTTACTGTCTTTATTCAATAGTTTATTTTCAATCGCTTTTTGACGAATCGCTTCAGCGTCAATACCTCTGCCATCATCTTTAACAATAATAACAACTTCGCCACCCTCACGATCCACAGTGACATTGACGTGGCCTATTTCTGGCTTCCCTGCTGCTGCACGATCTTCTGGTTTTTCTATGCCATGAGAAACGGCGTTACGCAACATGTGCTCTAATGGCGACACAATCCTATCAAGGACCGTTCTATCTACCTCCGATGTTTCACCGACTATATCCAGCTCAACTTCTTTACCTAATTCACGACCGGTTTGTCTAATAATTCGACGCAAGCGTGAAGCTAAACCTCCAAAATGAACCATGCGCGTACGCATCAGCCCCTCTTGTAGCTCGGTACTTACACGAGACTCCTGCAACAACAATGTTTCTGAATCTCGAACGTCTTCAGAAAGAAGATCCTTAATACTTTGAATATCACCAACTGTTTCCTGTAAGCTTCGCGATATTTGCTGCATAGTTGAAAAACGGTCCATTTCTAATGGATCGAAATCTTCGTCGTACTGGTCTGTTTCTTTTTCGTAACGGGAAAGTATTTGTGCTTCAGTTTCAATAGAAAGCTGTCTTAACTGTTCTCTTAAACGATCAACTGTTTGATTCATTTCAGATAAGTTAAATGAGAAATTAGCAACTTGTTGACCCATGCGAGCATGATAAACACTCACCTCACTCGCATGGTTTACCAATTCATTTAATAAGTCAGAACGCACACGAACCTGTTCGTTCGCCATTGCATCTTTTGCTTGCGCGGGCGTCGTTTCTTCTTTATCTACAATTTTCTCAAGCACTAAACGAGAGTATACATCGTCATCAGTTTCAACAGATGATAAGCCTGTTACACCTGCGACTTCATCAACTTCCAATAGTTCTTCTGCTTCGCCATCATCAAAGCCTATTTCTAAAACATCGTCTTCAGTATCGTCAATAGTTAATAAATTAACTGACTCATCAACATCATCAGGGATTTCAAAGCCGAAATCATCTGACAAAACGGCTTCATCGACAAGGCCCAGTTCAAGCGTGTCTTCAGCTGAATCAAACTCAGTTAATAAATTATCTTCATCATTATCTATTTCTAAGGCAGGCTCAGGGTCATCATCTTCATCACTAGATGATGCGGGCGCTTTCAATGCTGATTCTTTACCCGCACGTAATGCATCAATGTGTGATATCAATGAAACCGCCGATGTCATTGGTTCTCGAACTTTCACTTTCGACAACATATCGGATAGCAAGTCTAACGAATCATGTAAAACATTAGACATATCTTTTGTAAAAGAAACTCGCCCATCATTAACCGCTACAACTAATGATTCTAATGCATGCGTTAGATCGCCAACTGGGCCCAGATCAGCCATACGTGCACCACCCTTTAAGGTGTGTAAATGCCGCTGCAAATCCTGCACACTTTCTTCATCCTGATTATTTGCATTCCAACGCTGCAAACTGTTTTCACAGTTATCCAGTAATTCTTCCGCTTCTTCTAAGAAAATTTCGACCAACTCATCATCGATTTCAAAGTCATTTACATTTTCAACTGATGGTAAGTTAGCTTCTGCGGCCTGTAGCTCTGTCTGTAACTCTTCACTTAAATGACGTATTCTTTGCAATAATTCATTATCAGAAACTAGCCGTTGGTTTTTATTCGAGAGCGCCTCAAGCATTTCAGCTACTTTGTTACAGACATCATCGACTAACTTCACACCGCTATCATAAATGCCCAAATCATCACGATTAAGGTAAATGCGTACATATTTTTCTAACTCACCACAGAGTTCGGCTATTGCATCTACTTCTGCCGTACGCGCACTACCATATAAAGTGTGCAGAGCCCTCAATAAATCAGCATTAGCGGTAAGCGCCTCAATACCTTGAGAATGCTGATCAAGCATTTGCCTAACTTGCTGCAAATGACTATTTGATTCATTCTTAAAAATATCAAATAGGACGGGATCTATATAAACTTGTAAATCATCGCCTGAGGTACTTTCTGCATCTCCGCTTACTTCTTCAACTTCTAACTCTATAGTTTCTTCTGACTCAGCGCTTTCTTCCGCAATCGGTTCCTCGGCCAGGCGATCATCATCTGATGATAACGCGACTTGCAGTGCCTCTAGCTCATCCGTTAAATCGATATCGAAACCGCTACTAATAGCCTTATCCAGCTCTTCGATATCTAGTACATTTGTTTCACCTTGATCCGCTGAAACAACTGCTTCCTCGAATTCCAGAACCAACTCATCTTCTGAAATATCCGCCATGACTTCATCTTCTGAAATCTCAATTGATTCATCCATATCAATTTCTAAAGACTCATCCAACTCATCCATATCGATTTCTATAGCGTCATCTATATCTACTGATAGTTCTTCCTCAAGACCCAATTCAAAATCAGTATCCAAACCAATTTCTTCGCCCGAAATTTCTAAAATATCTTCTTCATCGTCTGAAATCTCAACTGACTCATCCATATCAATTTCTAATGACTCGCCTAACTCATCAACATCGATTTCTGTAGCGTCATCTATATCTACTGATAGATCTTCCTCAAGGCCTAATTCTAAATCAGCATCCAGAGCAATTTCTTCAGCCGAAACATCTAAAATATTCTCTGCGCTTTCATCATCAGCTACTTCTTCTATGGCCGCCGATACAGGCTCTTCAATTGCAACCGCCTGGCTACTCGCTAAATTAATTTTTGGCTTTTCATTTGCTAAAGATTTTTTAGATTTTCCCAATGCATCAGCCGCGCCCATCAACTGGTATATATTTGGAATAGGCTCCCTATTACCTTTCAATTGTTCGATTAATTGCGGCAGAACAGCCAACGCTTCATCTAAACCTTCAAAAACTTCCTGCGTAAGTGGACAGGTTTTTTCAATCACCCGATTTAGCATGCTTTCGTAAGCCCATGCGAACTCACCAATTAATTGCGCTCCAATTAATCGGCCACTGCCCTTTAACGTATGAAATGAGCGACGAATAGTCGCTAACGCTTCATCATTACCATGGTCTTTTGACCACATAGGCACTTGCTCACTTAATGACGCAAGCTCTTCCATTGCCTCTTCGATAAATATTTCTAAAATTTCTTCATCGGCATCATCGCTCAAAATAATATAGCGCTCTTCTTCCACTACATTTTTCGATTGCTCTTCAACTGCACTCTCAACGCCTGAACTAGAAGGCTCTAATTCGTCTACCGACGCTTCAAGGTTTGATACTTCATCGCTGGCAAGCTCTTCTGCCTCAGCCGTTACAAATTTGTTGCTTTCTATACCCTGGCTGTCAGTCAAGGCATTTAAACGATCAGCAGCCTGATTCCCCGAGTTCATTGACAACTCAATATCAGGACGCCCTTCCAGCAAAGATTCTAAATAATACTCTACACTTGTAACAACATCGGCAAGATCATTCTGCGCCGACGGTTCAGGCACAATGCCTGCATTAAACATTACTTTCTCAACATAGTTACGTACGCCATCCAGTTGATGCTTTAGTTTTTGAACAGGCAACATAAACATTGCACCACTCACTTCATCTAAACGACTAATAACAAGTTCCAATGAACTCTTATCTTCTGGCGATTCGAAATAATTCAGTATAGCTTGTCGAGCATCGTTGAAGTCTTGTAAACCTTCTCGTATAACTGCAGACAATACCTCCTGATATTCTGACTCAGGCATTTCACTAAAGCCATCAAGTCGTCTATTTGCCGGTACTTCACCTGCAACTGAACGATTTGCAATAAAGCTATTTAATTGCGACTCGACAGATAACAGTACACCGGCCATATTCATAATGACTTCATCAGATGAATCATCGGCACCTGATAGAATGTTATTAACAACAGCCTGTTGTTGCATAACCTGTTCGCGAGGCATACCTAATCCCAACATAGATAAGGTATCAGCAATTTTTGCCAACAAATCAGGAAGGTGTTTTAAACGTGTAACATCCTGTACATCACTGTGTACAAAAATTTCCAGGGCGTCTTTAACTTCTAATAAGTCTTCACGAATACCTGAAGAGACGGATGAGAGGAGCTCGGAATTCAAGCCCCCCATACCAGAACGCGCCTCTTCTAATTCCGAGTCAGCAGGCAATAGTTCTTCAAGGCGATAAGTCGCTTTAATACTTTTTACACGTGGTGTTTCAGATTTAATGCGAGCCACATAATACAACAGATTTTTTAATAACTCTGCGGGGATGTTTTCTGAAAACGCATCCTCACCAGCATCAATCAACTGTTTAATATTTCTATCAACTTGACCCAACAACATTTTGATACTGACATTTGCATCAATACCATTTGCAGCCAAACCTTCAACCAATGCGGAACTAATCGACCAAATACGGCGCGTCGCCGCCCGCGGTGATTTTTTCTCTAACTCACCTAATACTGCAAGAATACGCTTTAGGCTGGCTGATACTTTCTCACCTTTAAACCAACCAACTAAACCGATTTGATAATGCGGGCGTAATTTCTTTGCTGCCGTTAATAATTCACCGACATTGACCGTAACATCGCTGCCTTCATCTTCAGGCTCAACATCAGGGAAAAATAGAACATTCTCAGAGAGTAAACTTGCATTACGCGAGGCACGTAAATCGTTCAACAATGGCAACAACACCATGGGCACATCTTTGCTGCCTGACTGTAAACTTTCTAGATAATCAGGCAGCTGCAGCATCGAACGCATCAATACATCATACGCGTCATCAAGCTTTTCAATTTTGCCATTTAATAAGGCCTCAGAAACCTTTTCCATTTCTTCAGCTAACTGAGCAGCCCCATACAGCTCAACCATTTGCAAGGTACCTTGTACCATATGCAAGTGTTCAACTGACTCTCTCAAACGAGAAAGGTCTTCAGTATCCTCTATATACGCTGACAAAGAAGCCTGAGCTTCTTGTAAAATCAGATCAAGCTCTTTCTTAACCCAACGCAAGGAGTTATATTCAACAGTATCCTCTGTTTTCATAAGTTCTGCCAAATATCCGCTTTAACCATTCAAAATAACAGTTTCAACCTGCTCATCACTGTCTGGCAGCTTAAAGCCGGCTACTGATTTACGTAGCTCATTTGCAAGCTCACTTAAGTTACCGATAGACGCCGATGTCTCTTCAGTACCTTCAGAAGTTTGCAGAGTAATTTCCTGGATTACATTCATAGTGTTTGATACATCCATTGCAACCGATGCCTGTTTATTCGCTGAATTAGAAATACCACGAATCAATTCCGCTAGTTCATCCGAAACATTCTCGATTTCGATTAGTGCGCCACCCGCATCCTCGGCCATCTTCGCACCGCTTACCACGTTGGTTGTACTTGCCTCCATCGAACTAACCGCTTCGTTCGTATCTGACTGGATTGTTTTAACCAGTGCTTCGATTTGTTTGGTCGCATTACCCGCACGTTCCGCGAGTCGCTGCACCTCATCCGCAACCACCGCGAAACCACGACCCGCTTCACCCGCTGTCGATGCCTGTATCGCAGCATTCAATGCCAGAATGTTTGTTTGGTCGGCGATTTCAGTGATCAGCCCAACGATGTCACCGATTTCCTGAGATGACTCACCCAGTCGCTTGATACGTTTTGATGTTTCTTGAATTTGCTCACGAATAGTATCCATGCCCGAAATACTTCGACGTACAATGCCCGCACCTTTCTGTGCAATTTCCAGCGACTTATGCGCTACATCCACCGAGTCTTCCGCATCTTTCGATACACCCTTCATCGAATCAGCCATATCGGTAATCGCCGCTGATGCCGAGGCAATTTCACGTGCCTGATGCGCCGATGAATCGGTTAAGCGAGTCGCAATGGCTTGCGTTTTTTCCGCTGAAGAAGAAACCTCTACCGCGGTAGTATTAATGGTTGCAACCAATGAGCGGAGCGCGTCGATGGCGTAATTGACCGAGTCGGCGATTGCACCTGTAATTTCTTCGGTTACCGTGGCGTGTACGGTTAAATCACCTTCCGCCAGGTTGGCCATTTCATCCAGTAGTCGCAAAATAGCTCGTTGGTTTCTACGGTTTTGCTCAAGCGCGGCATCCTCACGCTCACCGGAGTCACGTATTAATAAAACACCCGCGATGATAATAACGATTACGGCCAAACCACCTGCGCCAATACCTGCCCAACGTACAACGTCTAAGAACTCACCGTGTTTACCAATTTGTTTTTCTAAGGCTTCAGTTTCTTGTAATAACTGTGCGCCAAATGTTTCTATTTCGCCTGCCGCATTTTTCACGTCAAACAAGTCAGGCGATAATTCCAGAATGGCTTCAACGTGATCTGAAACTGAACTAAACAGCATCGCTACTTCACGCAATTTAATACGTACAACTTCATCATTTATCTTTTCTATCCGCAGTGCTTTTGAGCCTTTCAACATACCCTCAAGTACAGAACCAAAACGCGAAGCATCACGACCAAATCGATCAGCCGCTGCTGCTGCACCTTCACCACCGGACAAAACACGGTTCATGTTATTTTCAATACGCTGCGTCAGCATTAATTGGCGAGACGCCATAAAAACCTGGTGTGGTGGTGCATTACGCTCAACCAATAGATCAACAACTTCTTCTGAAAATGACAATAGTTGAGGAATAAATTCCTGGATAACCAGTACAAATTCACCCACTTCAGATATAGCCTGTTTACCATCAAGAATATTCCCGATATTGCCACGGTAACTATAATCGCCTCCGCTACCATCTTCACCCAACCAAACCGCTTTTACAGTATCATACTGTTGCTGAGTTGAATCAGGTAATGCAGGCAAGCCCGTAGCAGGGTTACCACGCGCAAATAAATTTAGGGTTTCATCGTAACGATCACGGAACAACTGTAATTGAGCAAAGGCAGTTTCTCTACCTGTTGCAGATTCCAATGAGAGCGTAGCCAGACGCTGTGACAATAATTTTTGCTCAGATACAATATTCGAATACTGCTGTTGATGATTCTGCTGAGTTGCTGCATAGAATAAACTGCCTAACATTGCTGCAATTGACAGGAATAGTACAAAACCCAATATTAAAATGGGCTTGCTAATTACACCAATAGCAAACGGGTTTCGTTTTGCTGCGCTCATGTTCTTTTTCTCTCCCAGCTATTCCGTTAATGGATTATCTGTCTTTGTTATTTTCTACAATGCCGCCTGTAAAAAGCGATCATCTTCTATTAGAGCATGCATACTAAATACAGCCCAGTAAGTATCATCTTTTTGAAATGCCTGCTTAATGTACGGCTTTAAACTATTGCTAATTTCAGGTAATTCATAGGTTTGTTCGCTCGGTGAGAAGTGGCGCATACCATGCACCTCTTCAACCAATAGGCCGGTTAGTACCCCATTATGATTAACCACCATTACACGCCCTGAATTTCTATTTTTTGTAGAGCGACCCGTAATAAAACCGGTTAAATCCATTAGCGGTAACAGGCCACCACGCACATTAGCAATGCCAATAACCCAGGGTTTCGCACCGGGTACCCGGGTATAAGGAGGCGGATCTAATATTTCCGTTACTTCACCCATTTTTGAGAGCAACTCTTTTCCCGCAACGGTAAACCCAATACCAATCCATTCATCTGTTGCGCCGTCCGCAGATGGTATATCTTTGGCTCTTTCCAGGCTCTTTTGTTCTACTTGTCTTAGTCGTAGGAAAGTTTCATGCATCGCCATTGCGCTCAATTTCCTATTTACCCAATACCGAATTAACTCTGGCGATTAAGTCATTCTCTTTAACTGGTTTAACAATGTAATCTTTTGCGCCTTGACGAATACCCCATACCTTATCTGTCTCCTGATCCTTGGTCGTCACAATAATCACAGGTATGTGCCTGGTTTCTGCAATAGTCGCCAACTGCCGCGTTGCTTGAAAGCCATTAATACCGGGCATAACAATGTCCATTAAGACTAAATCAGGCATAAGCTCTTTAGCCTTTTCGATACCCGCTTCACCTGTTTCTGCCACGTGGACCTGATGTCCATTTTTTTCTAGCATGGTTTTAAATACATGCACTTCTGTAGGCGAATCATCAATAATTAAGATACTTGCCATTCACTTACTCCAACCACTGATTCTTTAAACATCAATCACGCCTAAACCTGTGCTAATTTGATGTGTGTTCTTTTATTGCACCAAGCAGGTCATCTTTAGTGAACGGCTTGGTAAGGTATTGCTCTGAACCCACTATGCGCCCGCGCGCACGGTCAAAAATACTGTCTTTACTCGACAGCATAATGACGGGCGTGGATTTGAACATTTTATTGTGCTTAATAAGTGCGCACGTCTGGTAACCATCAAGGCGCGGCATCATAATATCAACAAAAATAATATCGGGTTTGTGCTCGGCAATCTTCGATAAAGCCTCAAAGCCATCGACAGCAGTTACCACATCACAACCTTCTTTTTTTAGTAAATTTTCTGCAGTGCGGCGAATCGTTTTACTGTCATCAATCACCATCACCTTCAGGTTATTAATACCTGCGGAATCTTCTGTCATAGCCGTCCCGTTCATCCCCAAAAAGGTCTTTTTAGTACATTCAATGTAAACTGGAAGATAGCTCATGTTTTTTACTTACGCAAATAAAAAACGACCTAAATAAACCAGTTACACAAAAAATATTAAGTAACATCTCAAGGTTGCACTACTAACACTATGATTATTAAGTATTTATTATATTTTTTTTGTGATATAAATTCACTGGCGGCTTAAAAATCTGGGAGACTATACCTAAATGGCACTCAATATCGGCATCGTAATGGATCCAATCAATTCCATTAAACCCTATAAAGACAGTACATTGGCAATGATGCTAGCCGCACAGAAAAAAGGCTGGAAGCTGCATTACATCGAACAGGCCAATCTCTACCTAAAAGATCAGGCTATTCACATAGATTACCAGGATGTTGCTGTTTTTGACGATGAACAACACTGGTTTGAACTCGGTGCAAAATCAAGCATGCCAGGCAGCCAACTTGATGTTGTGCTGATGCGCATAGACCCGCCATTTAATATGGAGTACATCTACACCACGTATTTACTGGAAATGCTTGAACAACAGGGGTGCTTAATCGTTAACAAACCATCGAGCCTGCGTGATGCCAATGAAAAGTTATTTGCTACACAGTTCCCGCAATGCTGCACCGATACATTAGTCACCCGCAATCCTGACAAACTACGCGAGTTCATCAAAGAGCACCACGATGTTATTTTAAAACCACTGGATGGCATGGGCGGACAATCCATTTTCCGCGTAAACCCAAATGATGCCAACTTATCAGTAATTCTTGAAACCATGCTGAACTTTGCCCAACACACCGTAATGGCACAAAAATTTATTCCTGAAATAACACAAGGCGACAAGCGCATATTAATGGTCAATGGCCAGGCTATTCCTTATACACTGGCGCGCATTCCTGCTAAAGGCGAAACCCGTGGAAACATTGCCGCTGGCGGCACAGGCGTTGCCATGCCAATTACCGAAAGAGAACAATGGATTGCCGACCAGGTTGGCCCTACATTAGTCAATAAAGGTATTTTATTCGCTGGCCTGGATGTCATTGGAAACTATCTTACGGAAATCAATATCACCAGCCCAACCTGTATTCGTGAAATCGATGCACAGTTTAATCTCGACATTGCAGCACAGCTAATGGACTGCATAGAACAAATAAAATGCTAATACGTGCACGTTATATTGGTATTCTATTTGTACTGCTGTGCATAGGCGCCTGTGACAAACAAGCACAGCAACATCAGCATAGCAGCCTGCATTTTGGCACCCTCATTGATATCACTCTGTATGATGTTAGCGATGAAACGGCCGCTCTGGCCTTTGCAAAGATAGATGAGAATTTCACTTATTTACATCAGGCATGGTCGCCCTGGGAAGCCGGCTCGCTAGCTCGCACCAATAACTTAATCAAAACACAAAAAACATTCTCTGTGGGCCCTTCTATTTTGCCTCTTATTGAAAAGTCCACCGAGCTCTCTATAAAAACTGATGGCTTATTCAATCCCGCTATCGGTGAGTTAATTAATCTTTGGCAAATTCATAAGCACGAAGACCCTGACATAAGGCCACCTGCAGATGAAGATATTCAATCCCTTGTAAAACAAAACCCCAGGCTTTCCGATCTGAAGATTAATGGTATAAAAATGCGCAGCGAAAACCCCGCTGTCGCTTTAAACTTTGGCGCCTTCGCAAAAGGCTATGCCATAGATTTGCAAATTCAGGTGCTAAAAAACATGGGCATCAAAAATGCCATTATAAATACCGGCGGTGACCTCAAGGCCATTGGGTCTCATGGCGATCGCCCCTGGCACATTGCCATTCGTCACCCCAGACAAAATACCTGGCTCGCCAAAATAGACACTCAGAATGAAGAAAGTGTATTTACATCCGGCGACTATGAACGCTTTTATATGTACAAAAATAAGCGCTACCACCACATACTCGATCCACGAACCGGTTATCCAGCTGAACACACTCAGTCTGTTACTGTGATACACACCGACTCAGGCCTCGCCGATGCAGCCGCAACTGCATTATTTGTCGCAGGCCCCGAAAAATGGCTCGATATAGCCGCGAAGCTTGGCTTAAAACAGGCGATGCTAATCGATCAGGATGGCGTCATTCACATCACCCCTGAAATGCATCACCGTTTAATCTTTAATCCAGAAATAGAGACTACAATAAAGGTTACAGCCGCTCTATAATGCCCAGTATGACTAAACCAGTAGCAAGCGCACCACAGGTCTCATCCAATGACCGTCTTGGAATGACGGTGTTTTTTGCCTTGCTGTTCCATGGCATTATTATTCTTGGCATTACCTTTGTTTCTTCACCTTCGGCAAAACAAAAAATTCCACCCTCTCTCGATATTATTCTGGTTAACACATCCAATAGTGAAACACCTGACAAAGCCGATTATCTGGCACAAACCTCTCAAGACGGTGGCGGCAATAGCGAAAAGAAATTACGCCGTAGCGATTTATTCTCTGCCCCCACTCTATCTGAACAGCCAGGTATGGCTCAGCCACAAGCCGTTAGCCTGGCACCAGGCAAAATACAAGATGCCAAAAAAGCCTTTGTTACTGTCAACCAATCGAATCACAAAATACATACACAGGAAAAACTTAGCCAAGAAGAAAAGACTGAACGCCAATCAAAACCTCAACAACAAAATGAGCACGCTGCACGAATGGCTGAAGAACTCAGCCTAACGCTTCAGCAGCACTCACAAAAACCTAAAGAAAAATATTTAACCTCTAGAACCAAAGAATATGTAGCCGCGCGTTATATGCGTGGATGGATTGATAGAGTAGAACGTTTAGGCAATGCTGATTACCCGGATGCGGCGATTCGTGAAAAGCTAAGCGGAACCTTAATTCTGGATGTTGTTATACGCGCCGACGGCAGCCTCAAAGAAATAAATTTACGACGTTCATCAGGGCACCAAATATTGGATGATGCCGCAAAGCGCATTGTAAAAATGTCTTCTCCCTTTGAGCCCTTTCCTGCAAAGCTACTAAAACAGGCGGATATCATTCATATTACGCGTAGCTGGGAATTCCAGAGCAACCACCAACTGAGAAGCTTCTAGCTTAATAAAATTGCCATGACAAAAGAAACCAATCTCACCAATCATTTTCTTATCGCCATGCCCAGCCTGGAAGATGGTAATTTTTCACAGTCCGTCACTTACATTTGCGAGCACGATGAGAACGGCGCACTTGGCATTACCATAAACCGCCCCTCGGATATCAGTTTAAGTGAAATTTTATCTCAACTGCATATTGCCCCCAACACCGATGAGGTGCTTGAACAAAATATTCTCACGGGCGGCCCGGTGCAGGGTGATCGAGGTTTTATTTTGCACTCCCCACATGGGCAATGGGAATCCAGTTTACAGGTAACCGATAAAATTGCCGTTACCACTTCACAGGATATTATGCAAGCCATTGCGAATAATGCAGGCCCACGAAATTACCTTATCGCACTGGGCTATGCAGGCTGGGGGCCCGGGCAACTAGAATATGAAATATCTCAGAATTCCTGGTTAAGCTGCCCCGCTACAGAAGATATCTTATTTAACACCGCCATAGAAAAACGCTGGAAAGCAGCCGCCTTACTACTGGGTATAGATCTTCAATTACTCAGTAACCAAACAGGGCATGCATGAGCGTTCAACAAGTTTTAGGATTTGATTTTGGCGAGCAACGCATTGGTGTTGCCAGCGGCCAAACTATTACGCAGAGCGCAAATCCTCTAACCACCTTATCCTCTGTTAAGAATAAACCCGACTGGATCGGCATTGAAAAACTCATTAAAGAATGGCGTCCAGATGCATTGATTGTCGGCTTACCTTTTTACCTTGATGGCAGTGCAAGCGATATGACCAAACGTGCAGAAAAATTTTCTCGCCAACTAGAAGGTCGCTTTAATCTTCCCGTCTACACTCATAATGAAGCGCTAAGCTCATTCGAAGCAGAACATTTTTTACAGGGTAAAAAAAAGCAGCACGACAAACAGGACATTGATAAAATAGCGGCAGCAATTATTGTGCAAAGCTGGTTGGAGCAAAATACATGACCCACGCAGCCAACCCAGATGAACTTCTGGAAAAACTGGCCACCGATCTCGAAAACCTTCTGGAACGACGCTCTATTGATAAGCCATTGATGGTTGGCATACACACTGGCGGCGTATGGCTAGCCGAAAAACTCCATCATCGACTCAAACTTGAAGACGAACTCGCGACCCTGGATATTAGTTTTTATCGCGATGACTTTTCTCGCATCGGCATGAACCCCCAGGTCAAAACATCTAACTTGCCGCAACAGGTTGAAGATCGACACATTATTTTAGTCGATGACGTACTGCAAAGCGGCCGCACGATTCGCGCCGCAATGAATGAAATTTTTGATTACGGTCGGCCGGCATCGATTACCCTGGCGTGCCTCATCGTACGTAGCGGCAGAGAGCTACCGATTCAGGCCGATGCGGTAGGGCAAACACTTGAACTTGCCGATAACGAACAAATAAAATTAACCGGCCCAGAACCATTAGCCTGGGTCGTTAAAATTGATAACAAAGCATAACCCAGCGGTAACAGAGAAAATTACATGGTAAATAAAGCCACTCGCCCCACGGATGACTTACTTGGTCAAGACCTCTGGAATATTCAACTTGATGAGCAAGGTCAGTTAAAACATTTTTTAACAATTGAAGGCTTAGGCTCCAATATACTTAAGCAAATACTCGATACAGCAGAAAGTTTTGCCGGGGTAAATGCTTCGGTTAAAAAGGTACCCATTCTGCGCGGTAAAACCATCGTCAATCTGTTTTTCGAAGCCAGCACCCGTACACGTACCACATTTGAACTTGCCGCAAAACGTTTATCCGCTGATGTACTCAATATGAACATCAGCGTATCCGCGACCAGCAAGGGCGAAACATTATTAGATACCTTACGCAATCTGGAGGCCATGCAAGCCGACATGTTTGTGGTGCGCCACGCAGACTCTGGCACCGCACATTTTATAGCCAACCATGTCGCACCCCATGTGCGTGTACTCAATGCAGGTGATGGCCAGCACGCACACCCAACGCAGGCGATGCTCGACATGTTTACGATTCGTCGAAAAAAAGGTGCCGACTTCGGCAAGTTGCGCGTTGCCATTGTGGGAGACATTTTACATTCGCGTGTTGCGCGCTCACAAATTCACGCACTAAACACATTAAACACCGGTGAAGTTAGAGTAGTAGGGCCAAAAACATTAATCCCCAAAGATATTGAAGCCATGGGCGTTACTGTGTTTCACGATATGCAGCAAGGCATACAAGATGCTGATGTGGTAATTATGCTGCGCTTACAAAAAGAGCGCATGCAGGGCGGACTGTTGCCTAGCGAGCAAGAATACTTTGAATTATATGGGCTCACTGAAGAACGCTTGAAAGGCGCAAAAGCAGATGCCATTGTCATGCACCCTGGCCCTATCAATAGAGGTGTAGAAATTGAATCCAGTGTTGCAGATGGCCCACAATCCGTTATTTTGAATCAGGTCACCTATGGTATCGCTGTTCGCATGGCCGTTATGGCAATGACCCTTGGCGGCAATGTATCCAAAGCAAATCAGGAGGACGCTTCTTAAAAGCGATCGACATAAGATGACAAATATCCTGATAAAAAATGCGCGCGTAATTGATCCAAAAAACCAGCTTGATGAAGTAACCGATATTTACATTAGCAAACAACGGATTGCTGGCGTTGGCGCTGCACCCACCAACTTTACCGCGGATGAAACGATTGATGCTAACGGGCTATGGCTAATACCGGGCATTGTCGATTTAAGCGCACGCTTGCGCGAACCCGGCCTTGAGCAAAAAGCCAATATAAAAACCGAGGCACGCGCCGCTGCGAGCGCGGGTATCACCACGCTATGCGTGCCGCCAGATACCGATCCCGTGATCGACGAGCCCGCGGTTGTAGAACTGATTCACCATAAAGCAAAACAGGCGAAACAAAGCCAGGTAGTAACACTGGGCGCTTTAACAGCAGGCTTAAAAGGTAAGCAGTTAAGCGAAATGGCCACACTGAAAAAGGCTGGTTGTGTAGGCATTAGTAACTGTAAAAATACAATCGATAATACACAAATACTACACCGCGCATTTCAATACGCATCAACCCATAACATCACGGTATTTATAGAAGCTCATGAACCACACTTAAGCGCTAATGGCTGCGCCCATGAAGGGCCAATTGCAAGTCGACTAGGCTTAACACCTATACCCTATGCAGCGGAAACCGCACCTATCGCACAAGTGCTTGAGTTAATTCGCGGCACAGATATTCGCGTACACTTTGGCCGCCTTTCCTGCGCAAGAAGTATTGAGTTAATCAACGAAGCCAAAGCCAGTGGCCTGCAAGTGACCGCCGATGTAGCCGCACATCAATTACATTTAACCGAAATGGACATCAGTAGCTTCAATAGCCAATGCCATGTAATGCCACCTCTACGTTCACAACGCGATATGCAAGCGCTACGCCGCGGCGTAGCTAACGGCGCAATCAACAGCATCTGTTCCGATCACCAGCCCCATGAACTGGATGCCAAACAAGCACCCTTTCCTGCCACTGAATCTGGTATCTCAGGTGTAGAAACATTACTGCCATTAACACTAAAGCTAGTCGATAACGGACAACTATCACTGAATACGGCCATCGCAAGTATTACCTGCAACTCTGCGGCTATTTTAGGCTTAGATGTTGGCCACCTCAGCGTTGGCAGCACCGCAAATTTATGCTTAATTGATCCCGAAAAAGAATGGGTATTCCATAGCGCAGACATGTTGAGCCATGGAAAAAACACACCCTTCTCAGGCTGGAATTTTAAAGGCAAGGTCACTCAAACGATCATTAACGGCAGAACCATTTATATTGATAAGTAACCCTTAAACTCAATATAAAAAAGAAGTGTAACTAAAATAAATCAATAGACCCTTCAATCTCTGGAGCTACAAGTTGCCCAGTGTCTAATAGTTGCTCATAGCTATGTATGCAATTTCGCCCATGTTCTTTTGCAAAATATAAGGCTTTATCTGCATAATCTAAAATGGTTACAGGATAATCCTGTTCCTTAATACCGGCAAAACCCGTACTAATAGTCACCGATCCCACCAGTGGAAACTGATAATCTTCTACCATTTTACGAAAACGTTCCAACGCCAGCCATACCTTGGCGTAAGAAATGGGCTCTAAAATAATCACAAACTCTTCACCGCCAAAGCGAAAAAGCAAATCGGTATTACGAAAACACTCCTTCATTTTCTGAGAAAGCCGTAATAACACTTCATCACCAGCCACATGTCCAAACTGATCGTTTACCCGCTTAAAATAATCAATATCAACTGTAACTAGCCATGCACATGCTTGCACTTCTAGTTCACGCTTCTCAATATCTGATTTATTCATCCACTTTTCATGCTTAATGGATTTCTGAATAGCCATCATTCGCGCTAATTTTGCATCAAAAGTTCGCCTGTTATACAAGCCTGTTAAGGTATCGTACTCACCCTCATTTATTACCGTGAAAAAATTCCCAAAGATTTGTGCCATATAGCTAATCGCCTCAAGGGAAGCGACAATACTTTTGTCACCTTTTAAGGATATGATCAACAACACGCCACCCGCATTGATTATTGGCAGTAAAATATTAACGCTGTTCGGCACCGACTCATTAATAACAATATCTTCCAATTCCAGGCATTGCTGAATATCGGCATCAATCGCTATAATTTTTGGCAATTCATCAAGATATTTTTCGCTCGCATCAGCACAATACTCAGAATCTTTAAGCTTTATTATCTGCACCAAATTAACCGTGCCAGCACGGTTAATTTGCTTATAAATAGTCGCGTCGTGTAAATCATACAAAGCCATTGCAGCACTTAAGTATGCCCGCTGCAGTGATTCTGTTTCTTTTTGTGAGGTAATAGCAAGGATTGTATTGAGCAGGAGCTTATTCATATCATTTAGTAGATACTTGAATCTATTCCATACATTCAAGCTTAAAAACATCTTTCTGTTTTGCTGCACTATTCCTTGTAAAGCGGTAGAGTGAATTATAAATCAAAACAGCTAAACGTATGCTATCTATTTGTGCCTAGCCTGCTCACTACTGTCAGGTGAGCCCATCGCATGGGCCTGAGTTTTCCACTCATCATTCACCTTGTATATTTCTCTACTCGGCCAATAATATTGATTTGGCTTTACACTTATCAAAGATTCACGATTTAATAAGTCGAGTACTTTTAACTGTAAAAAAATATTCTGCTTATATTTCTCAATCTGTTTTTTAAATAAATCCAGGCTTTCAACTTGCTCACCATTAATTTCCACAATACGCAACATCGCACTTAAACCGCTGCGATTTGCTGGGCTGCCATGAAATACATAACTCACATAAACGCCCTGTGGTTTAATGCCTCTCTGTAACGCCAGTTCGCGATACGGTGTTTGAATCAAAGCACCCGCCCATAACAACACGTTACTCGTATCCAGAGAAGATACATCTCGCGTTTTAACCTGAATATCTAGCTCACTACCTAAACGACTAATAGTAAGCATTAACTCTTCTTTCTGAGCCGCTTTTTCTATATCACGATAACTACGCACTAACTTACCATTAATTGCTAAAATCAAATCACCTTCACGTAGTTTAGTATCCACATCAGAGCCTGCTACACGCCTGGAAACAGCAAGCACTTGTCGTTTACGCCGAGTGTCTTGAAAGCGCTCGGTCCACTCATCTGACAACCCTAATTTTCTTGCTTCAGAAATAGACAGTGTAGCCAGTTGCACTTCTAGTGAGCTTATTTTGAATTGTTTACAACAGCGCCACTGCTCAACTAATTCCTTAATTATTTCAGCCGGGACGCCCCATTCAAATTGTTTAGGCTTGCCACCTTCATCATAAGAAAAACTCATCCATGCCGCTACCACTCTGCCTTCCTCGTCACTAAGCACCCCGCCTATACTGGCGGGTGGATTGTGCAAACTAATTGCATCCAAATTTGACTCTCTAAACATGGGTACTTGTGGCATTGGAAATCTCAACGAATCCACAGCTGACACCTTTGTTTTTTCGACCAATAACTGCTGTGTGTCTTTTAATGCCACCAACCAGATATCATCACCAACCTCAAGTTCCTTATCATGTAATTCTATTTCTTCAATTTCGGCACCGCCTAATAAACCTGGGTCATATTGTATAAAGGCCATATTATGCAGCGGATGAACAAAAATAACTTTTGCCGGTATATCCAGGGCACCGGCAAACGTCACACGTACATCACCTAAGCCAATGGGCACCGTATTTCGATCAACTAAAATCAATCCATCCGTTTTATCAACAATCAAGCCCGCACCTGCGTAATGCGCCTCTGATACTCCATCAATATGATATGGAATATCAAACTTAACGGATACAATAGAGGATGATAAACGATTAGCCCTTTTATCAGCGTATTCAATAAATTTCACATTGGCTTGATCAATAATTTCCTTACCTTTATTGCCTTGTAATAATTCACATGGCCAGCGTCCTATAGCATCATCGCGATAACATTTTTTAAGTGGAAACCATCGCCTGTCCATTCTCATAATCGACACTTGCGCACGGCGTGTTTCATTAAACGTTATATATCGTAATGAAACTTCCTGACGATCAACCAAAGTATCAATAATTTTTTCTACATCAATAATATTTTTTACCGGCTGATTATTAATAGACAGAATAACGGCACCACGAGGCACCCCGGCAGCCGACAACATATACCCTGGTTGCGCAACATACACGCCTTCAACAGGACGATTTAAATGCCGTGCTTGTTGATATGATAAATTATGTAGAATGGCCTGGCCAAATGTTAAATATTTTGCAGGTGTGATTTTATGTAAGTCATCAACCTTAATTTTTAATTCCAATGGGGTGCCATTGCGCTCTACCAATAAGCGTATTATCTGATTAACGTTATCGTCTAACAGCGCCTCAAGTTCATCAAACCGTCTTAACCATTTAAGCTCTGCACTGCTCCCACTACCTTTAACTAAAATATCACCTGGTTGTAGTAACTGATGTGCATCCGACCCTGGCAAGCTTCGCCTAACCACCAACAAACCAATACCATGATTCACTTTTCTTAACTTTGCTTCCATCTCAGCACGCAAGCCGAGACGACGCACTTCATCATAGGGTTTGTAATCAAAGCTTGTTTGTAAAGTTCCTCGTGTAATATTTTTACCTTGCTGAATAAATTGCAATGCGCGCTCTACTCTCTGCAATGGCAAGAAAAAACTAGAGGCGGCCTTAATCGAACCGCCCGCATTTAGTGCAATAACATTACCTTTAATATCAAACACTGGTGAGCCAGATGAACCGCCAGAAACGCCGGAAGCTGATTGATAATAAAAAGTATTAAAATCGTTATATCGGCCACGCCCATAATAAGGTGCCTGCCGATCTATTCTTGCCAAAGTACCCGCCAAAATCGACAATTGCTCGCCCGCGTCATTTCCCACCACCCGAATCTCTTTACCTACTACAGCTTCTTTGGGTTTTATTGGCAAACTTTTAGGGTGTATAAACTTTAAGTCGGCAGGATCATATTGAAAGAAACCAAAATCATGTACCGGATCTCGATAAATTGGTTTAAGAGTAATTTCTTCCCTGTTTGAAAACAGAGCCTCTGCCACCACAGGGCCTGATTGCACGACATGACGATTGGTAAGAATAATTCCACGTTCAGCATCTACTACAAAACCCGTTGCCTGTGATGAATTGTTCCCACCTGTATCAAATGCCCTAACGGCATCAACACGAATAGTAACGATGGAATCGGTTACTCTATTAATAACCTTTGACCAGTCTTCATCTCGACCAGACCATGCAGATGCTGAAGTCATTAAGCCAATGAATAGCCACACAAGTCTGTACATTTTTTCTAATTACCTTAATATCGGCCCATGCTTAATAAAATTTGGGCGAGTTTAATCATTCTGGGTATTTCTTTCGCGTTTGCACAAGATGTGCATGACGAAGTGTACAACACTCACAACAATGGCGTACCGCTTCAGTTTAATTTATTAACATCAGATACATCTCCGCAGCAATTAATACTAGCTGCGAATGAATACAAATTAAATGCCACATTAAAACAAAAGCAAAAAGTCCAGATACACCTGGACACTAAAAGTCCCATCAAGTTTCACAACATTGCTTTAGCGAACAGCCAAAAGAACAGCCTCATTGCAGACATCGTTAGCCAGGACAGCAGCAGCATTACACTAATACTCCCAGAAATACATTGGCAGAAACTCCGTAAAGTGACTCAGGCTGCTTTTGATACCGCTGAATTTGCCGTAAAACTTGCACTAGGCCTAATTGGCATTATGGCTTTATGGCTAGGTTTAATGCAGATTATTGAAAAAAGTGGCTTAATCAATTTTCTAGTTAAGTTTGTGCAGCCTTTTTTAAGCTGGCTATTTCCCAACATCCCAAAAAATCACCCCGCTTTGGCCAGCATTAGTATGAACATGACAGCAAATATTTTAGGCCTTGGCAATGCGGCCACACCACTTGGCATCAAAGCCATGCAGCAGTTACAAACCTTAAACCATAATAAAGATACCGCCAGCGATGAAATGTGCATGTTTCTCGCATTAAATACTTCAAGCGTTCAACTACTTCCACCGGTCACACTAATAGCGCTTATGGGGACACAAGTGTCCGATCTCATAGTGCCTATTATTTTGGCAACAAGCTGCTCGACACTGGTTGCAATTACTGTTGCTAAAATATTCGCTGCACGCAGGCACAACAGAGCATAATCATGCAACAGCTAACTGCAGTCATTATTCCATTACTTATTTTATTAATTATTTCGCATGGCCTGATTAAACACATAGCGGTATATGAAGAGTTTGTAGAAGGCGCAAGGGAAGGATTTAATATTGCGGTAAATATAATCCCTTATTTAGTTGCCATGCTATTTGCCATTGCTATCTTTAGAGCCAGTGGCGCAATGGATTTAATCCTCAATGCACTTAGACCATTGGCAAATCAAATAGGCTTTCCTGCCGAAGTTATTTCTATGGGCATTATTCGCCCATTAACAGGCAGTGGCTCCGTTGGTGTATTAGCCGACTTAATCAGCACCTACGGTGAAGATTCAATTATTGTCAAAATGGCCGCGGTGATGTTTGGCTCAACGGAAACAACGCTTTATGTACTGGCCGTATATTTTGGTGCAATTAAAATAAAACGTACTGAATATGCTTTACAAGCCGGACTCGCCGCCGACCTAGCTGGATTTATTGCAGCCATTAGCATCACCTATTGGTACTTTAGCTAATCAGCTGTACATGCTTCACTGAACCATCAGGCAGAGCTGCCCAATGCTTTATTTTACGACTGGTAATTCGTCCGGATCTGAAGAAAACTGATCAACACCATTTTCTCTGGGTCGGCTTTCTGTACCAACACCACCACCAAAATTAATTTTCCACTCCAAATTACTGCGCGAATCGGCGTACGATAAAGCGGTTTGAATATCTATTTTCCCTTCGAGGAACAACTGGTAAAGAGACTGATCGAAGGTTTGCATACCATCCGCCTCGCCTTTTTCCATAATCGCTTTTATTTCATGAAAATCACCCTTGCGAATTAACTCAGAAATATAAGGCGAGTTAATAAGTATCTCAACAGCAGCCACACGCATGCCTTTTAGCCCCGTGACTAATCGCTGCGACACAATGGCCTGCAAGTTAAGCGATAAATCCATTAATATTTGATTACGCGAATCGGGTGGGAAAAAACTTAAGATGCGGTCAAGGGTTTGATTTGCATTGACAGAATGTAATGTCGATAAACATAAATGCCCGGTATCTGCGTACTGAATGGCCGCTTCCATTGTTTCTCGATCGCGCACCTCACCAATCATAATCACATCGGGCGCTTCACGCATTGCTTCGCGTAACGCATTTTCATAAGACAATGTATCTAAACCAACTTCGCGCTGACCAACAATAGATTTATTATGATTAAAGGTAAATTCTATTGGGTCTTCAATGGTTAATATATGCCCTGGCATAACCTGGCTACGGTGCTGAATCATCGACGCAAGTGACGTGGATTTACCAGAGCCTGTTGCACCAACTACCAGCACCAACCCCTTTCGATGGCACACTAGCTCTTTTAATTTTTCAGGTAATTTAAGTTCATCAAGACTGGGTATACTCGATTTTATATATCGAATAACCATGGATACTTCACCACGCTGCGTATAGATATTTATCCGAAAACGCCCGATATCTTTTAAAGACATCCCCAAATTCATTTCCATAGTCGCCTCGAACCCCATCTTCTGGTTTTCATCCATAACGCTATAGGCAATATCTTTGGCCATACCAGGTTCTAATGGCACTTTACCAATAGGGTGCATTTTACCCTCGATATTCATGCTAACAGGGGCACCTGTGGTAAAGAAAATATCAGAGCCGCCGCGCTCTGCCATTAGTTTTAAATAAGGCTGTAAATTCATAATTAACTCTGTAGTTCTTAACGCATTGTATGCTTAGTATCGGTAGCATCTTCTTCCATTTTTAAGCCAGCAACTTCCGACATTAAATCTGTAGCGTGCGAATCCTTTCCTTTTAACTTTATTCTCAAGCGCAAATCATTAATGGAATCGGCATTACGTAATGCATCTTCATAAGTAACATAGCCTCCTTCATATAATTCAAATAACGCCTGATCAAACGTTATCATTCCATATTCATTTGACTTCGACATTAATGTTTTCATCTCATGAATATCGCCCTTAAAAATAAGGTCCGACATTAGTGGCGTATTCAACATAACTTCAACAGCAGGAACCCGGCCTTCACCACCTTTTAATGGCACCAGTCTTTGAGAGATTACCGACTTAAGATTTAATGACAAATCCATCAGCAATTGTGCACGGCGCTCTTCGGGAAAAAAGTTGATGATACGATCAAGCGCCTGGTTTGTACTATTTGCGTGTAAGGTTGTTAAACACAGATGGCCTGTTTCGGCAAATGCAATGGCATATTCCATGGTTTCACGGTCACGCACCTCACCAATCAATATTACATCCGGCGCCTGACGTAATGTATTTTTTAGCGCCACATCATACGAGTCTGTATCAACACCGACTTCACGCTGCGTCACAATACAATTTCTATGTTGATGCACAAACTCTATGGGGTCTTCAATGGTAATAATATGACCAAAAGAATTTTCATTTCTATAACCAATCATCGCGGCCAAAGAACTTGATTTACCCGAACCTGTTGCGCCTACAAAAATAACCAGACCGCGTTTGGTCATGGCTATATCTTGCAACACAGCGGGTAAATTCAATTCTTCAAAATTCGGAATTTCAGAACGAATAACACGCAACACCATGCCCATTGATCCACGTTGTGTAAACGCATTCACACGGAAACGCGAAACACCCGGCAAACTTATCGCAAAGTTTACTTCCTGCCGAGCCTCAAACTCACCTAACTGTTTGTCGTTCATAATTGAACGCACCAGTGATTGTGTGTGCGACGGCGAAAGAGCCTGATTTGATAACGAGGTCATTTTCCCATCTACCTTCATAGACGGTGCTGCACCTACTGTAATAAACAAATCAGAACCATCTTTCTGCACCAACATGCGCAACAAATCGTGCATGTATCGGATGGCCTTATCTCTATCCATTTTTTAACTCCATTAATGCTTTCTTAAGCTCTGAATATAATGATTCAAAGCCCTCTTACATTTTTATTTTAATTAAATAGATTCTTTATTCATTGCTTTAGAACGTGCGTCATCTTTGGTAACCATGCCACGATCAACCAGCTCTTTAAGATTTTGATCCAATGTTTGCATGCCAATGTTTTGTCCGGTTTGAATAGCTGAATACATCTGTGCAATTTTATTTTCGCGAATCAGGTTACGAATAGCCGGCGTACCAATCATGATCTCATGCGCCGCAACACGCCCACCACCGATTTTCTTTAACAAAGTTTGCGCAATAACCGCACGTAATGACTCCGACAACATGGCACGAACCATATCTTTTTCAGCCGCTGGAAATACATCCACAATACGGTCTACGGTTTTAGCCGCTGAGCTGGTGTGCAAGGTTCCAAATACCAGGTGCCCGGTTTCCGCTGCTGATAGCGCCAGGCGAATGGTTTCCAGATCACGCATCTCACCCACTAAAATAACATCGGGATCTTCACGTAAGGCGGAACGTAAGGCCTCGCTAAAACCCATGGTGTCACGGTGCACTTCTCGCTGATTCATTAAGCATTTTTTACTTTCATGCACGAATTCAATCGGGTCTTCTATGGTTAAGATATGCCCATAATCATTCTCATTCACATGATTCACCATCGCCGCCAGCGTGGTGGATTTACCTGAGCCCGTAGGGCCGGTCACCAAAACGATACCCCGTGGCGTATTGGCTATTTCTTCGAATATTTTCGGTGCACCCAATTCTTCCAGGCTAAGGATTTTTGAGGGGATGGTACGAAATACCGCGCCCGCTCCGCGATTATGATTAAACGCGTTCACACGAAAACGTGCCAAACCGGGAATCTCAAAGGAGAAATCCACTTCCCAGTATTCTTCAAAGGTTTTACGCTGCTTATCATTCATGATGTCATACACCATGGCATGAATTTCTTCATGCGGCATTGCATCAACATTAATGCGTCGAACGTCTCCATCCACACGAATCATCGGCGGCAAACCCGCCGATAGATGTAAGTCTGATGCGCCATTCTTTACGCCGAATGCTAATAACTGTGCAATATCCATTCAATCTCCCGGAACACTGCGTGAAAAACCTGAGGTATTAAGCCAGGTCTCACTTGAAAGAGGCCAGTCCTTCATAGGACAATGGGCAATGAAACAAGCTTAAGCTGAAATATCAACAGCCATCTATGTTTCTAAGTATTCTATTTATAGTCAATAATTTAGCAGGCTTCAAACAAATGCCAAGCCAGACTAACGGTTCTGCAACACACTCTGCAAATATTGCAGCCAATCTTCGGCAAATAAACACGCGTATTGATGAACTATGTCATCAGTATCATCGTGATCCCGCTGATATTAGACTGCTTGCAGTTAGCAAAACCAAACCCGCTGAAGATATTCGATCTGCTTTTAATGCGGGGCAACACTGTTTTGGCGAAAACTACCTACAGGAAGCCCTGCAAAAGATCCGAGCCCTTCACGATCTACCGATTGAATGGCACTTTATAGGCGCTATTCAATCCAACAAAACACGCGAGCTGGCTGAAAATTTTGCCTGGGTGCACAGCGTGGATCGCCTAAAAATTGCCCGACGATTAAGTGAGCAACGAGCAGAGTCTATGCCAGCCTTAAATATTTGCCTACAAGTAAATATTAGCGAAGAGACATCAAAAGCGGGTTTAATGCTTAATGAACTCACTGGGCTAGTGGCAGAAGTTGTGCAACTACCCAATATTAGCTTGCGCGGCTTAATGGCGATACCGGCAAAAGCTGATACTCTTAGCGCACAGCGCGCCACGTTTACAAAAATACGGCAGGCCTTAAAAACACTGCAAAAAACGCAGCCTGCATTAGACACCTTATCGATGGGCATGAGCAATGATATGGAGGCGGCTATTGCAGAAGGCAGTACTATTTTGCGTATCGGCACGGCCATATTTGGCGCACGAAATGGCACTTAAAAAATTAAATTCAATAGACAGAACTAGAGACATTATGAACAGTAAAATTTGCTTTATCGGTGGTGGAAATATGGCGAGCGGCCTGATTGGCGGCCTTATCAGCAATCATTATAGCGCCGAGCTAATTACCGTTACAGACCCAGATCAAAACAAACTGGATCACCTCGCAGAGCAATTTTCGATTAACACCACCACAGATAATCAAACTGCGGTGCAACATGCAGATGTTGTTGTACTTGCCGTAAAGCCTCAGGTGCTCGCCGAGGTTTGCGCCAGTATGAAAGACGCATTGCAGGGTAAATCGACCTTAATTATTTCTATTGCAGCGGGCATTCGCTCTACTGATATAGACCGCTGGCTGGGTAACAACAAGGCCATCGTGCGCTGTATGCCGAACACGCCATCATTAATTCAGGCGGGTGCGACGGGTTTATACGCAAACACACAAGCCAGCAAAGCACAAAAAGCAGTGGCCGAGCAAATTCTTCGCGCTGCGGGCATTACACTATGGGTTGAGGACGAATCCCTGCTCGATGCCGTCACCGCTGTTTCAGGCTCTGGCCCCGCCTACTTTTTTCTATTTATGGAGGCCATGCAACGCGCTGGCAGCCAGCTCGGCCTGGATGAACACACCGCTGGCCTGCTCGCAAAGCAAACTGCTCTAGGCGCTGCCCGTATGGCACTAGAAGGTGAGGACGAGCCCGCAACACTGCGTGCCAGGGTTACTTCAAAAGGCGGCACAACAGCTGCAGCCATTGCATCATTTGAAGCCAACAACTTTGCAGGCATTATTCAACAGGCCCTAACTGCCGCCAGAGATCGCGCGACTGAACTGGCCGACGAACTCGGCAAGCAATAACACCACCACACGGAATAAACCAAAATGAATCCATTTGTATTTTTAATTGATATCTTACTTCAGCTATATGCCACCGCATTACTGATCCGCGTCCTGCTACAATGGGTGGGGGCGGATTTCTATAACCCGGTATCACAATTCATTGTAAAAATAACCAATCCGCCGGTTAAGCCCATGCGTAAACTGATTCCCGGTTTCTTCGGCATTGATATGGCCACCTTAGTACTTTCCATATTAGTACTCGCAATAAAAGTCATGGTGGTATACCAAACGCTGAACCCTATCGCTATTTCCCTATTGGCGATTGGCCAGGTACTCATGCTAACGCTAAGTATTTTTCTCTATTCAATTATTATTCAGGCGATTCTTAGCTGGGTTAATCCAGACCCTCACAACCCTGCGGTTAGCTTACTTAACAGCCTAACCTTCCCTGTTCTCAAACACTTTAGAAATCTGTTACCGCCTATGGGCGGCATGGATCTCTCGCCAATGATTGCCATCATCGTGCTGATGTTTGTGCAATACTCCATTCGTTATTTATTTATGACCGTGTTCGGCATTAGCCTGTAATGCACACATTTTATGAATGGCAGGGCGACGATTTAATACTCCGCACAAAGGCACAAACTAAAGCCAGTAAAGATGAATTTTCTGAGGTGCTGGATAATCGATTAAAAATACGCATTACCGCGCCACCGATTGACGGCAGGGCCAATCAACATTTAAGCAAATTTTTAGCCCGGCAATTCAAGCTAAGTCAATCTCAAATAGAATTAATCGCGGGAGATAATGCAAGGGAAAAGCGCTTTAGAATTCACGCGCCCAAACACATCCCAAATATTATTCCTGGCGCATCATTTAAGCGCCAGCCCTATGTTCCACAGGGCAAATAAAATCACCATTGTAGCCGCCAAATAGCGCACACTTTGCTTTTGTACAAACAGCTTTAACTGATTCGCAAACAAGCCCATGGCCAGTAAATTAGGCAATGTGCCTAAACCGAAACTCAGCATAAGCAATGCACCTTGCTGAAAACTACCTGCGGCTACCGCCCAAACCAAAACGCTATACACTAGGCCGCAAGGCAGCCACCCCCATAGCGAACCTAAAGCCATCGCCTGCAGCGAGTTATTAACCGGCAATATTTTTTGCGCCACAGGTTGAATATATTGCCAAACAATTCCGCCTATTTTTTCCAGCCGAACCAGGCCCATCCACCAGCCAGAAATATACAGGCCCATCATCAACATAAAAATACCTGCGAGCAACTGCATCATGAGTTGTATATTGTGAATATCACTCCATCGAACAAGCAGCCAGCCAACAGAACCCATTACACCACCCGCCATGGCATAACTAAAAAGTCGGCCAAAGTTATAGGCCAAAAGCAGTGCAAACAAAGACGATTTTTTAGCGCTTTTATTTTGCTGAGTTGCAAAACTTAAAGCCCCAACAATGCCACCACACATGCCTACGCAATGCACTCCACCCATTAATCCAATGGTAAATGCTGTTATATAAGTAAATTCATGCATTTTCTTAAAAGATTCTCACAAAAACCCTTGTATTACAGTGCAAAAGCACTAACAATCCATGACATAGAATATTTCATTGGAATATTCATAATAACAGACAAAACTAATAACCATAGGAGCACAGTATGGCGGTTAAAAAGAAAGCGGCAAAGAAAAAAGTAGCCACAAAAAAAGCAGCTGCAACTGCAGTTAAAAAGCCACCTACAAAAAGCGAAATTTTAAACCACATTGCTGCTGATACAGAGCTAAGCCGTAAAGAAGTTTCGGCTGTACTGGAAAGCTTATCCGGTTTAATTGAGAAAAACATTAAACCTCGTGGCCCAGGATTCTTCAATATGCCCGGCCTGTTAAAGATCAAAGTGATTAAGAAACCAGCGACTAAAGCACGCAAGGGCACTAACCCATTTACTGGCGAAGAAATGATGTTTAAAGCCAAGCCAGCTCGTAAAGTGGTTAAAGTTCTGCCGCTTAAAGGCTTAAAAGATATGGTGTAAGCCAGGCTTTGTTTTAGCTTGATATGCGGGGATATATGGCAAACCATGTATCCCCGTTTTGCATCTTAGACTGATCATTAAAATATGCGCAGCACTCGTCATAATATAGCCCCAAACAAAGCTATGATTCGGCAACAATATGAAATACAAATGCCCATACTCTATAATATAACGCTAATATGAAAACACTGGCAGCAAGATTCCCCAAGTCACTACTCGCTAACAAGCTTAATGTAGCGCAGCTAAATAGACTATTGCCTCCATCCGTTGCAGTGCTTTTTATTATCGCCAGCGCCTATATACTAGCGCAAATAAGCTGGGCACTTATCCCTGATGAAGCCAGTAAAACAGCCCCCTCTCTACATAACAGCACGACGAATATCACAAAAAAATCAGCCCTTAATAACTATAAACACATTACTGATGCTCATCTATTTGGCGAATATCAAAAAAAATCAACGGCTATTGCAACAAAAGACGCTCCCGAGACACGCCTAAACTTAGTTTTAAAAGGCATTCTTGCCGCCACACCGATGAAATTAGCCAGCGCTATTATTGCCATGGGTAAAAATGGCAGAGAAGATATTTATGGTATAGGCGACAAAGTATCCAGCGCCAGCGTTAAAGAAATTTATGCCGATAGAGTGATATTACTGCGTAATGGCCAGCTAGAAACACTGCGCATGCCCAAAGATTCCAGTGCCGATTTAATACAAGCGGTTTCACCGGGTAGAGCTAAATCTATCGATAGCTCATCCCCCGGGCGCGCGCTATCCGATATCCGTAAAAATATCCTGCAAAATCCAACCTCATTCGGCAAGTACGCCATTCCTATTCCCTATAAAGAAAATGGCCAACTACGGGGCTACCGCCTAAAGCCTCAGGGTGACAACACCCTGTTTGACGCCGTTGGCATAGAGCCAGCAGATGTCATATTAGCCATCAATGGCGTTGAACTAAGCAGCCCAACTGAAGGCCTTAAGGCACTGCGTAGCTTGCAGAAAGCCAAACAAATTAACTTAACTGTATTACGCAATGGCGCAGAGCTACCTCTGCAGTTTGATATACCTTAAACTGAGACAATTATTTTGAAATATCAGGATTCACTCAATATGCTTGCAACAAGCAGACCACACAAAGCTAAAAAACATGCACGCACATGTATTCGCACCTGCTTACTTACCCTGGGTTTACTTAACATGGGCCTGCTTAATTTAGGCCTACTCAGTGCAGGCCTACTGTTTATTCAGCCTGCCTATGCAACAGAAAATCAGATTACGCTTAATTTAAAAGATGCCGACATTCGTGCACTGATTAGCACGGTTTCAAAATTTACCAATAAAAATTTCGTAGTCGACCCGCGAGTAAAAGCCAAGGTAACGGTGGTTTCGTCCAGCACCATGTCTGAAGACGAAGTCTATGAAGTCTTTTTATCTGTTTTGCAGGTGCATGGTTATGCCGCTGTCCCTTTGGGCAGCATTATTAAAATTGTTCCTGAAGTAAATGCCAAACAGGGCCCGCTGCCCATAGTAAGCGGAGCAGCTGGCAACACCGATGAATTAATAACAAAGGTAATCACCTTAAATCACGTGCCTGCGGCGCAGCTTGTCCCCATCTTGCGCCCATTAGTACCTCAACAGGGTCACCTTGCTGCCTACAACCCAACCAACACACTCATCATCACCGACCATGCAGCAAATATTAGACGTCTGGTGCTTATTATTCGAAGTATAGATCGCCCAGAAAGCGACGAATTAGAAATCATTCCATTAAGGCATGCCTCGGCATCTGAGTTGGTGCGCATACTTAACTCCTTACATGCAGGTGCTGGTGCCGGAAAAACAGCGCAAGCGAATAAAATCACCTTAGCCTCAGATGATCGCACCAATAGCATTTTAATGAGTGGCGAGCGATCAGCACGCTTAAAAATTCGCGCCACGATTGCGCATTTAGATACACCTCTGGAAAACGAAGCGGGTAATACCCATGTTATTTATTTAAAATATGCAAAGGCCGCCGACATCGTCACCATTCTTAGCGGCGTGCAAAAAAATCAGGCCCAGGCCAATAAAAAAGGCGTGACTAAAAAAGCCGCTATATCATCAAAAAATAACGAAGTAGACATTCAAGCCGATGACTCAACTAATGCCTTAATTATTACCGCTGGCCCGGATATTGTGCGTCGTATGAAATCCATTATCCGCCAGCTCGATATTCGCCGCGCACAGGTTTTGGTGGAATCCATTATTGCGGAAATCTCCAATAATCGTAACAAAGAATTTTCATCGCAGTTTGCCGTCGGTGGGGAAAAAAATAGCAGCAGCAATAAGGTACCTATTGGCGTAGGTAACTTTGGTGGCTCCGCCGGTATTATTGGTTTATTCAGTGGCGACCCAACAACCATCGCTGGCTCTTTAGGTGATGGCATCACATTTGGTTTTGGTAGCGATAAAGGCAATCGTTTTGGCTTTTTACTAAAAGCACTCAGCGCCGATGCCGCCACCAATATTCTATCAACACCCAGCGTTGTCACCATGGACAATCAGGAAGCTGAAATTGTTATCGCGCAAAATGTACCCTTTATAACAGGCTCATTTACGACTAATGCAGCCGGCGCATCCAACCCATTCCAAACGGTTGAGCGTCAGGATGTAGGTATCACTTTAAAAGTAACGCCACAGATAAATGAAGGCAACACGATAAAACTCGATATTCAGCAAGAAGTATCTAACGTTGCCCAGGCAGCCAGCTCTGCCGAAGGTCTCATTACAAAAAAACGCTCCATTACTACATCGGTACTGGTTGAAGACGGCGAAATTTTGGTACTCGGTGGATTAATTGATGACACCTTACGCGATCAAGTTTCTAAAGTACCTGTATTAGGTGATATCCCATTACTAGGCTGGTTATTCCGCTCACACAGCACCACCAAAGAAAAACAGAACCTGATGGTCTTTATGCGCCCCAGTATTATGCGTAATGCAGCCGATGCAGCGCATCAAACCAACCAGAAATATAACTACTTACGCGCGCAGCAAATTAATGCGGATGAAAAGGGCTTTGGCTTACTAAAAGAAAAAAGCTCACCACTATTACCTGCACTAAAACAAAAAGCAACAACACCGGCCGCACCCGCTAAAGAAATCAATAAGCTAGATGACGATGATTTCGAATAACCTATCAGTCAATGAATTACTCGCTGATAAAATAGTCAGCGACGGAATTTCAGCTAGAAATATTTCCTATGCCTTCGCAAAGCGTCATGGCGTTTTACTCGGACAAATCGATGCCGAAAAAGCCCTGTTACTCTATCGCGGCAAGCTAAATCCACAGGCCGTTTCTGAAGTAAGGCGCATTATCAATCGCCGTATTGAATTATCCCCCATAGCCGATGAACAATTCGAGGCGCTGTTAGCACAAACCTACGAACAAAATTCTGATCAGGCCATGGCGATGATGGAAGGCGTAGGTGATGAACTCGACCTGGATCAACTCGCGGAAACCATAGAACCAGAAGATTTATTAGAAGCCGAAGATGACGCGCCAATTATTAAACTGATAAATGCCGTGTTGACGGAAGCGATAAAGGTCAGCGCTTCAGATATTCACATTGAAGCCTTCGAAAATCGCATGCGCATTCGTTTCCGTGTTGACGGTGTGCTGCGTGAAATTTTACAACCGCCTAAAAATATTGCACCACTGGTTATCTCACGTATAAAAGTAATGGCCAAATTAGACATCGCCGAAAAGCGTTTACCTCAGGATGGTCGCATCTCATTAAAAGTTGCCGGGCGTTCGGTTGACGTGCGTGTGTCTACTTTACCCTCAGGCCATGGCGAACGTATAGTTTTACGTTTACTAGATAAACAGGCCGGGCGCCTGGATTTACAACACCTCGGCATGTCAGATGTCGATAGCGACCGACTAAATGATTTATTGCATCACCCACACGGCATTATTTTGGTCACCGGGCCTACTGGTTCGGGTAAAACCACCACGCTCTATGCAGGCCTGACTCGACTCAACGATAAAAGCCGCAACATATTAACCGTGGAAGACCCCATCGAGTATTACCTGGATGGCATCGGCCAGACACAGGTTAACAACAAAGTTGAAATGACCTTTGCAAAAGGCCTACGCGCGATATTACGCCAGGATCCCGATGTAGTAATGATTGGTGAAATACGTGATTTAGAAACCGCATCCATTGCAGTGCAAGCCAGTTTAACCGGTCATCTGGTGCTTTCGACTTTACATACCAATACTGCAATAGGTGCGGTTACGCGGTTACGCGATATGGGCGTTGAACCTTTTCTATTGGCCTCCAGCCTAATTGGCGTATTGGCACAGCGTCTGGTTCGCCAACTCTGCCCGCATTGCAAAGAGGCACACACTGCATCCAGCAGCGAATGCGAATGGTTAGAGGTAAAAGAAGCTCAGGCCCCACTAGTATATCGCCCCAAGGGTTGTGATGAATGCAATCAATTGGGCTACGCGGGGCGCACCGGTGTGTATGAACTCATTCCGGTGGATGACACACTGCAACAAATGATTCACGACGGCGCAGGCGAACAGGCTATGGAAAAATACGCGCGTAGTTTTAGCAGCAGTTTACGCACAGATGGAAAACGCCTGGTATTAAAAGGCACCACCTCTATAGAAGAAGTATTAAGGGTTTCTCGCGAAGATTAAAAAACATGGCGGCATTTGAATACACAGCACTAGACCCACAAGGCCGCGAGAAAAAAGGCGTCATCGAAGGCGATACCGCACGCCAGGTACGCCAGCAATTGCGCGACAAAGGCATGATGCCGCTGCAAATTGAGACCGCGGCAAATCAGGAAAAAAAACAACAGGCACAACCGGTCCGCATGTCGCGTCGCGGCATTAGCGCAACCGATCTCGCATTATTCACTCGCCAACTAGCCACCCTGGTACGCGCCGCATTACCATTAGACGAAGCGCTCTCCGCCGTAGGCCAGCAAACCGAAAAGCCACGCATAAAGAGTATGGTGTTTGCACTGCGTTCTAAAATTCTAGAGGGCCACACACTGGCCTCAGGCTTATCTGACTTTCCAAAAATATTTCCCGACCTGTTCCGCGCAACCGTCGCCGCGGGAGAATCATCCGGGCATTTAGATATCGTTTTAGACCGCCTCGCCGACTACACCGAAAGCCGCCAACAAATGGCGCAAAAAATTGCCCAGGCAACCATTTATCCCGCCATCCTGACCATCATGGCATTTCTTGTAGTTACCGGTTTACTGGTTTTTGTAGTGCCACAAATCGTCGAGGTATTTAACACCTCCGGCCAACAACTGCCCGGCATCACCCGCGCGATGATCTGGTTAAGTGAGTTTTTACAAAACTGGTGGCTAGGTTTAATTGCCTTAGGTGTTGCGATTTATTTTGCCGTACAAAAGTTTTTATCTATCCCTGCCAACACGCGCCGCTATCATTTGTTTTTATTAAAACTGCCAGTGATTGGTAAATTAGTAAGAGGCCTAAACACCGCACGTTTTTCCAGAACCTTAAGTATTCTTACTTCCAGCGGTGTGCCAGTGCTAGATGCACTAGCACTTTCTGCACCAGTGGTGACTAACCTGCCAATGCGCGGTGCGGTAGTTGAAGCATCGGCACGGGTAAGAGAGGGTTCAACTATTTATGCGGCACTAGATCGCAGCAAGTTATTCCCGCCGATGACCCTCCATTTAATTGCCAGTGGTGAGCGCTCGGGTAATTTGGAAGATATGCTAGACAAAGCCGCGCTTCAGCAAGAGCGTGAACTGGAAGTGTTGATTGCAGTATTTATGGGTTTGTTTGAGCCCTTGTTGATTGTGGCCATGGGGGGCATTGTATTGTTGATTGTGCTTTCTATTTTATTGCCGATTATTAATATGAATGATTTGATGCAGTAGTTTTCTGGTTTTTTCAAGTCCCTGGCTTAGCTATGCACTGTAGCATCAAGGTTCGCCTGTTGGCGCCTCACTTATCTATGAAAGCCATCCCTGGCTTTCACCCTTCGGGCCATGCAGAGCATGTTCAAAAACGCTCCCCGCGTTTTTAGTCTGCAGCCAAAAAAGTAAGCAAAAAGCCCGCTCGCTCAGTCGCTTGTTCTCATCAAACAGCAGATGAGAATTCCCGAAAATTATTCATGCTACTTCGTATAGTTTGTTAACCTGTTAGATCTCCACTCTTTTCACGGGTTGTGCTGATGCGCCGTCCAGGCTTAGCAGCACTTGAAATTACATCCCTGTAATTTCACCCCTCTTTGAATATAATTTTCGGCGAGCGACAGGCTGAATTGCTACAAGACTGAGGCCAATTATGTTTTCTGATTTACCACACTAAAAACAAAAAATGGGGCTTCAAATACGAACGATTCTTAATCATGAACGCCCTTTAAAATATCTTTAATTTAATTCAAATCAAAATTTCTACACCATATTTAAACTACACTCCTAACCATTAGAAGCAATCAGATGTTATATTTGTAACCGTTCATTAATAAGTCGCCATGCAAATAACGAAGGACTATACAATGAAACTCGGAATAATAATTTACTCAAACGAACCTGAAACAGTATGGAATGCATTTCGCTTAGGCATATTATCTTGTAAAAAAGAAGATACTGTAAAAATATTCTTGTTAGCGAAAGGTGTAGAATGCGAATGTTTGGACAAGGAATATTTTGACGAAGAAAATTTTAATATCACTGAAACAATGAATGAATTCATTAAATTCGGCGGTGAGATATTAGCTTGTGGAACATGTCTGGAAATAAGACGTTCCAAAAGCACAAGCTTATGCCCAATATCTACAATGGATGATTTATACAATATAATTATTGAATCGGACAAAGTGTTAACATTTTAAATGTAAGCGAGTAAAAATGGCCAGTGAGAAACAATCAATCAAGCAATAGCTTTTAGCTGGCTTACTGACCATTTTTTAATCCTTCCGTCACCTTTAATTCAGGCAACAGCTCCTCCTCCATTTCATTAAATACTCATCGATGAAGTAAGAAAAAGTCTGACGCAGAAAATGATATACGCGGACATATTGCGGACATAATTTGTTAATTGTAATTTAATAAATTACGAGTAATAGTTATCTCAAGTCAGTCATTACTATAATAAACTTGCTATTCATTCCATAAAGCACTATAAAAATTGTGGGAACTATTAGATAACTCCGGTTAATCCCTGAATATGGTACAGGGGAATAATAGCAGGACTTTAATTTATTAGGATGATAAAGCATGAAGCATAACGGCTCGGTTACGGGAAATGAGCGTACATTAAATCCAGGTGAGGATCTAATCACTACAACGGATACCAAGGGAGCAATTACTTATTTCAATCAAAATTTTCATCGTATCAGCGGATTTGATTGTGATGAACTAACCAGTAAAAATCACAATTTAGTACGCCACCCAGAAATGCCGACAGCAGCATTCAAAGATTTATGGAGCACACTGGAATCTAACAAATCATGGATGGGCATAGTTAAGAACCGTGCTAAAAACGGCGATCACTATTATGTCGATGCCTATGTCACTCCAATCAAAAAACATGGCAAGCTTGCTGAATACCAGTCAGTTAGAGTTGTTCCTGAAAAAACATTTGTAAACCGTGCAGAAGCTCTCTACAAGCGTATTAGTAACAACAAACCCCCCATACAATTCTGGCATCGGCTGGGTATGCTGCCTAGATTAATGCTTGGTTTAACTAGCGTAATAGTTTTACTGCTAAGCTTCATCGCTACTATCGTTCCGCTATCTATTATGCAAATGACCATAGCCTTTATTGTTGGCTTCGTCATGTCCTTGGTTCTTTCCAAGATTGTATTAGCACCACTTTTAAAGCTAGCCGCAGAAAGCCGAAATTTTATTGATAATGATTTGGCGCGCCAGGTTTATGGGGGGGCACAGAATGAAGTGGCGCAATTGAGATTAGCCATGCATATGAGAAAACTTGAAATTAACAGCGTGGTATCACGCATTGATGATAGCTCTGATCAATTAAAAGAGATTATTGAACGCACATCACATATGGCGCAGGAAACTGGACAAGGTGTAGCGGTTCAGTTATCCGAAATTGAACAACTAGCAACAGCGATGAATGAAGTTTCTGCTACGGTAGTGGAAGTTGCTCGCAATACGAGTGATGCCGCGCAAGAGGCACAAAAAGCGGATCAAATTGTTGCCGTTGGTAAAAAAGAAATGAACAGTACCATCCAATCTATTTCACAGGTAGCCACAGATGTTCAGCATGCTTCAAATGTAGTGTCGGAGTTAAATGTAAAGAGTGAAAATATTGGTCATGTGCTTGATGTGATTCGTAGCATCGCGGAACAAACAAACCTGCTTGCACTGAATGCTGCCATTGAAGCCGCTCGTGCAGGCGAGCAAGGCAGGGGTTTTGCCGTGGTAGCCGATGAAGTTCGCACATTAGCGCAAAGAACTCAGAAAGCGACACAAGAAATTCAAGGCATGATTGAAGCAATACAAAGTGATAGCCAAAGTGCAGTAGAAGAAATGAAGACGGGCTGTCAACGGGTTGAAGAAAGCGTTGAACAGGCAGAAAAGGCTGGGCAATCACTACATCAGATCGCTGAAACCGTGAGCGTTATTTCAGATATGAATATACAGATTGCTACTGCTGCCGAAGAACAAAGTGCCGTTAGTGAAGAGATTAATCGTAATGTTGTTAATATCAGCGATGAAGCTCAGAAAAATTCAATTAACAGTCAACAGACTCAATTAACCGTTGAACAACTGGCTGAATTTTCTGATCACTTACAAACACTGGTTTCTCAGTTTAAGAAAAGCGAATAAAGCATATATGCAAATTTATGGGATCAGTTAATATGACTGGCTGTGTATGCACTATTTTTTGTATTTCTTGATTTTTGCTTGTTAGAGGTTCTTATTAACACCTTGAGTCCGTTTATATATGAGCGGCCACTCGCGATAAAATCATCATTATGCCCACCAGTCATTTCTAAAAACTGTTTTGGTTGTGCTGCAACTGAAAATATTTCTCGCCCTTCTTCGTAAGGGATAATGTCATCATTCTTGCTGGAAATATTTGGGGACAGAGTCAATGTCAGAGGGTGGAACAAGCAGCGCGGTTCCACCAATCGTTGCGTTAATGGTGGATCCACTTCGTTTGATCCACCCTACCCGAGAATTAAATTTTTTTTGTAGGCGTTAGCTTTAGCTGACGATGTTTCGTTCGGCGTATCGCGAGCTAAAGCTCGCTCTCCTACAGTGATATTAATTCTATTTAATTACAATTTATTATTTGAGCTTGCGACAAACTTCCCTGTGCCTTGCCAAAAATTGTTTCTACGTAGGGGTAAAATTACAGGGATGTAATTTTAAGTGGCGATAAGCCAGGACGGCGCATCGACACGACCCGGCAACGAAGCTTTAGACTATCAGGTTAATAAACTTGAAATACTCTTTCGCAGAATTTTTGGAAACCCTAATTAGCTTTTTAATTAGGGCAAGGCACCGGGAACGGCAGTCTTTTGCTTACTTTTCTTCTGCTGCTGCACTAAAAACGATGGGAGCGTTTTTGAACATGCTCGCATGGCCCGAAGGGTGAAAGCCAGGGATGGCTTTCATAATAAAAGCAAGGCGCCAGCAGGCGAACCTTAAAACTTCAGCCCGTGACTTTGGTTCGGCCTGTAAAAATCGACCGGTTGGGTTAATGGTGGATCCACTTCGCTTGATCCACCCTACAGTAACGTTGCTTTTTTAAATTACGATTAACTGATTGACCTTGCGACAAACTTCTCAGCAACCCAAAAATAAAGCCCACCCGCAACCGCCCCATATAAATGCGCATTCACCGCTACTCGCCCACCCGTCATCTCCTCCGACCCCGGCATGGCCCCAAACACCTGCTCCCATATCAACTTCGCCACAATCAATACCAACAAAACCACACCACTCCATTTATAACGGCGTAGCTCAAAGCGAGCACCAATAATAAACAGGCCATGCAACACACCGGAAAAACCTACATACCGATCTAACTGCATATCCAGCATTAAACCCGCACTGGATAACAGAGCAATAAACACCATGGCACCTAACCAGTAAGCGCTGGACTGGTAACTCGCAAAAAACACCATCACCATTAACACGCCGCCCATATTCAGCCAGAAGTGGCTCCAGTTAAGGTGAGTTATATGCCCGGTTAACAAACGCCATATTTGGCCCTGTTCTATTAAGTTACGATCAAAAGCGCCATCAAGCTGCAGAAACTGTATAACAAAGCACAACGCGATTAGCGCTAACCATAACTTGTGAACTTGTAGGTGTTGTAACATGTCTTTCATAGAGAAAAATCTAGCATCTGGTATGATAATGCCACAAAGTTTAACCAACTATTGCCAATGGAGCCATCAGTGAAAATATCGTCAACTAAACAGCAGGGTTTTACGCTTATTGAAATAATCGTGGTGGTCGTCATCATTGGAATTTTGGCCACCTTTGTCGCGCCCAAGTTTATGGGCAAAACCGATACGGCACGTATTACCAAGGCGAAGAGCGATATTCTTTCTCTGGAGAGCGCACTTGATCTGTATAAGTTAGATAACTACACCTACCCGACGACTGACCAGGGCCTGGACGCATTGATCAATATGCCTTCTTCAGACCCTGTGCCAACCAACTGGCAGAAAGGCGGCTACATTAAAAAATTACAAAAAGACCCCTGGCAGCGTGACTACTTATACCTAAGCCCGGGAGAGCATGGCGAACTGGATATTTATTCTCTGGGTGCGGATGGCGTAGAAGGTGGCGAAGACGCGAATGCCGACATTGGTAACTGGAATTAATCTGTAGCCCTCTCCAATATGCACCGCCGCCGCACATTGCCTAACAGGCAAACAATTACGGGGTTTACCTTAATTGAAATTCTGGTTGTTATCGTCATTATCAGTATTAGTGTCGGCCTGGTGGTGGTGAATTTTTCCTCTGGTGGTGCGCCGAAAAAAGCCGAAGAGGAAATTGTTCGCCTGCAGCAACTGCTGCGTATGGCGCACCAGCAATCGGTTATTCGCGCCGAAGAATATGGCGTACGCTTTTATAAAACCGGCTACCGTTTTATGAAATACGATGAACTAAGCAAGCAGTGGGCGGATATTGCAAACGATCGATTACTGCGCAGCCGGATAATCGCCGAACCTTTAGAGATTGATTTATATATTGAACAACTCTCCGTGGATATTCCTCAGTCAACCGATGATGACCCCGAGCCGCCTGAAGATACTCAACTGAGTGACGCAAACATCAACACTCAAACTACACCACTCAACACGGTAGACAGCAAGCAAATAAAACCACAAATATTTTTACTCTCCAGTGCAGAGTTAACACCTGCCTTTGAGCTACGTATACGCATACCCGGTAGCGAGATAGAAGAACAGTTACTCGGCTTACCGCAGGGCGAATACACCCGTGAAGCCAATGAAGAATAAAGGCTTCACCCTCATAGAGGTGATGGTCGCGCTGGCGATTATCGCTATTGCACTCGCTGCATTAATTAAGGCATCGGGCAATTACACGCGCTCTGCCGGCTACCTTAAATCTAAAACACTGGCACATTATGTGGCGATGAACGAAGTCGCCAGGCTGCAAATAGAAAAGGCCTGGCCCGATTTAGGCACAAAAAAAGATGATAGCGAAATGGCCGGGGTTAAGTGGTTCTGGACCCGCGAGGTTGAAAAAACCGCGGATGAAAGCGGCAATATTCGCGGTTTAAAATTCAGTATTTTTCAGGATGAAGATCGCGAGCATAGCCTGGCCCAAATACAGGCTTTTATTTCCAATCCCGCGAGCGATCTGCCCAGCGCGTCCAATTCAGCCAACAACTCAAATGCTAACGGTGCTGCGAATAATGCACCTTAGGCCACCAACACTGCCTCTTAAAAGCGCTGGTTTCACCTTAATTGAAGTGATTATTGCGATGGCTATTTTCGCCATTCTGGCGATATTGTCTTATGGCGGCCTGCACTCGGTGATTATGAGCAAAACCAAAACCGAGGCATCGCTAGAACGCCTGCAGGAATTACAAATGACCATGCTCACCCTGAGCAGTGACCTGCAACAGCTCAGCACACGGGATGCACATGACGCACTGGGTGGCACACTGCCCAAATTAAGCACGCAAAGCAGCGAGTTTATTATTGAATTCACGCGCAGTGGCTGGCGCAACCCGGCCAATTTACAACGCAGCTCGTTACAACGCGTGGCCTACCAGCTGAAAGATGATGCGCTGATTCGTATTTACTGGCCGCATATAGATCGTGCCGATGATGATCAACGTGTCGAGCGCACCTTGATCCGCAATATTGAATCGCTGGAACTAAAATTTTTAAATGCCGATAATGAATGGAAAGAAGACTGGCCTTCGGCCAGTGCCTTAAGTTCCAGCGCAGCTGTAGAATTGCCCAGGGCGGTTGATATTCAGCTTAAAATGAATGACTGGGGTGAAATTAAACGCCTGCTAAAGGTCGCCCCTTGAAGAAAGCCATGCCACAGTTAAAGCGTCGATCAGGCGTAGCCCTCATTACGGCCTTGCTGGTGGTTTCGCTGGCAAGCATTCTTGCTATCTCTCTGGTAGAACACCTAAATTACGACATCCGCCGCACGGAAAATATTTTACGCCTGGATCAGGCGCAGCTATATAACGATAACGCAGTGGAGTTTGGCCGCGGCCTACTGCGCATGGATAGAAACCTGAACAATGAATTCGATGCACTAAACGAATACAGCGATGCAAACGAGCAGGTATTCCCCGTCGACAATGGCGCCATTTCGGCAAAGATTCTTGATTTGCAGGGGCGCTTTAATCTCAACAATCTTTCAAAAACCAGCTCTGCGGCAGAGCTGGAACGCAATAAGTTAATTTTTCGCGCATTATTAACTAGCCTGAAGATAGATAGTACCCTGCATAACACGCTTACCGATAGCCTGTTAGACTGGCTAGATAGCGACGATATTAGCGAACCATACGGTGCGGAGTTCGATTATTATATTGGCCTGGATATTCCCTACCGCACGGCAAACGGCTTAATGGTGAGTCCTACCGAGCTACGCTTACTTAAAGGCTACACACAAGAAGTTTTTGAGAGCCTGCAAAATCATATATGTGTTTTGCCCAGCGTAAACACACACATCAATATCAACACCGCCAGCCTTGAAATGTTAGAATCGATAAGTGCCCTGGCATCACATGCGGGTACGATTATAGAATACCGCGATGGCAAGGCAGACGACCCTGACGATGATGCGCCTTTTGCTACATTGGCTGATTTCAAAACATATGCCCAGAACACGCTTAAAATTCAGAATTATGACCCTCAAGGTATACAGGTTTATTCAGAATATTTTATGCTTGAGTCGCGCACACAGCTGGGGGCTGGCGACATACGTTTGTTTAGCCTAATCCATCGAGACCAGGCAGATGGCAAGAGCCAACTTATTCATCAATCACGAGGCACTTTATAATGAGTGAATATTTACTTATTCATTACATTCCAGGACAACAGGACAACTTGCAGTATTGGGCACTGGGTGGCGATCAACATCCGTCGATTACCTTAGGCCATGGCAAGTTAGATAAGTTAAGTGCACTCGCACGTGGCAAAAAAGTAAGCGTTCTTATAGACAGCCACTACACCACACTTAAATCGGTAAGCGTACCCAGCAAAAGCCGCAGCAAACAATTATTAGCCATTCCATTTGCCATGGAAGACGCCCTCGCTGAAGACATAGAAAATACGCATTTTGCCTTAGGTAAACTGCTAGCCGACAGCAAAGACAACCAGATACCGGTTATTGCTATTAACCGTGAATTATTGCGCAACACCTTAGAGCTGTTTGCCGAACATAATATTCATGTTAATCATATGACTGCGGATGCCATGTCACTTCCCAGTAATGCTGACACCTGGTGTGTATTACTAGATGGTGGCAATGCCGTTATAAAATACGCCGATGCAGAACTACATAACTGCGAAGTTGAAAACCTGGAACTCATTCTTAAGGCCTTGCTGGAACAAGCAGATACTCAACCTGGTTCTATTATCTGTTACCACAAAGCCGATGTTCAAGATGCCGCCACACTGTTTAAAAATATTAATGTATCTCTCACAGAAGAAACTTACCAGAATCATCCACTAGAAATTTATCTAGCTACATTTAAAGAAAGCTCGTCACTCAATATATTACAGGGTGACTTCGCAGCAAAACGCGAATCCAGTATGGCCTGGTTGCAACCGTGGAAATCTGTTGCGGCGATAGCGGGTATCTGGATAATTTTATACCTGACCCATATCAGCGTTTTAAGCAGCCAACTCGAAGACAAAAACATTGCTCTGGCCAAACAAATTGAAACGGAATTTAGACGCGCCATACCTGATGCAAAAAAAATGACGAATATGCAAAAGCGTGTTGAACGTCGCTTAAAAGATTTAAAATCTGCGGGCAACGCCGACTATAGCAGTGGTTTTTTAAGCATTCTTTCTGAGGCAACACCGGCATTATCTGAAACCAAAAATATCAATATAAAAGCCGCTATTTATCGCAACAACTATATTGATATCGATTTATCTGCCACGTCACTGCAGGACATTGAACAGGTAAAAACAAAATTACTTAAATCAGAAAAAATTAATACGGTTCTTTCCACTACGGTAGAAAAAGATAAAGTAAAAGGCCGCTTAAGACTGGAGGCAAAAGGATGAGTGCATTAGACAACATACTATCCCCAGCATATCAATGGCTCGATACATTAGAAAGCCGAGAGAAGCGTATTGTGATTAGCGGTGGCCTCGCACTAGTCGTTATTTTACTCTATTTATTGATTTGGGACCCCATTGTATCCAGGCATGAAGAACAGCAACTAAAATATGAGTCACAACGCCAACTATACAGCTGGATGAAAAATGCCAGTACAGAAATACAGCATTTAAAATCTGCCGGAGGCGGTTCGGTGGCTCATTCTAAAAATCAGTCAATATCCAGCCTTACCGATAGAAGCGCGCGCACCACCGGCGTAAAGGCATTTATCAACAAAATAGAACAAAGTAAGAATGGCGTAAAAGTTACTTTGAAAGATGCGGGTTTTGATTTAATCATAAACTGGTTAACCGACCTTGAAAATAAATATGGCATTATTAGCAGCCAAATAAAAATAGAACGCTCAAAAGAAGATGGCGCGGTTAATGCGAACATCACACTTGAACGATCTTCTTAAAACCCACAAGCGATTTAAAGAAAAGCACTACACGCCCTTATGCATATAAAAACACGTCACTATATTTTAATCGCTGCATTATCATACCTTTTTTTTATGATAAGCGGCCTGCCCGCGAGTAAACTCATTTCTTTAGCCGAGGAGAACAAGCTAACAACAGCGAAATTCTACGGCGTATATGGCAGCTTATGGAATGGGGGTGCAGAACAAATAAATATCCCTAAGCAGTTAGCTGTTACAAACCTACAATGGTCATTTAATCCCGCATCGCTATTAATCGCCAAAATAAGCAGCGAAATAAGCGGCAATATTAAAAATCAAAATTTTATTGGAAACATCAGCGTTAATGCCTTCGGCACCGTAGAAGCCACTGATGTTCGCGCGCGCATTGCCTCACCTATTATGCAGGAACTTATGCAGATGCCCCTGGGTGAATTAGGTGGCGAATTTAACCTTAATATTGAGTCGCTTATTTTAAATGGCGCAGCCATACCCAATATAAATGGCTTAATAAAATGGCAAAATGCCCAACTAACACTCACCGAAACCGTTGATCTTGGTGATGTAAACATAGCCATAAACACAAGCGCAGAAAACAAACTAAGCGCCACCATTAGCAATAAACAGGGACAACTCAGCCTTGATGGCAGCGCCAGCATTGATGATAAAAAACTATATTCTTTAAACCTGCGAATTACGCCTGAAATAAATTCACCAAGCAGTATTACACAAAGCTTAAGCCTGTTTTCACGCCGCCAAACAGACGGCAGTTACCTGGTGAACCGTAAAGGCGATTTACGTGAATTTGGAATGTGATAAACAGATGACTATCATCCCGATTAAGCCCGAGGTCGAAATCACTAGCGATAATAAGTGCAGCTTTTGCAGCGGCTCAATATGCTGCAGCTATGTGACTCAACACATTGACACGCCTCGAACAAAAATAGATTTTGAAACTTTACTCTGGCAAATTTCACATGCCAACATTCGTGTGTACAAAGACTCCGATGGCTGGACACTGCTTATCGATAGCAAGTGTTTGCATTTGCAAATAAATGGTGACTGCGGGATTTACGACAACCGACCGACTATTTGCCGCGAACACTCTAATGACTACTGTGAATTTGATGCGCCATCTGAAGAAGATTTTGAACTGTATTTCAAAAACTATGATGAACTACGGGAATACTGTAAAAAACGTTTCAAGAAATGGGACAAGTAAAATCCGACCGTTTTAAATTTTATAATCTCGCATCTCACCCGTAACCGGGCATTTAAATTTTATATTTACTGCACTTAGCTGCAAATCAAGATTTGATACTTTCTCACCATACAACCTGTCCCCAACAATGGGATAAGCTAAGCCCGAAAGATGCCTGCGTATCTGGTGCTTACGACCCGTTTTAATAAGCACCTCAACATCTGTGGTTTGCTGAGCTTCATTTGGCACAACAGACACTATTTGTGAAACTGATAATTTATCATCCAGATAATTTTTTATCTCATGGGGTAATTCAATACCTTCAATCACCCCTTCCACACGGGCTTTATATTTTTTATATATTTCACGGCTTGCAAACATTTTTGAAAACTTTGCCGCTATGGTTTTTTTATGCGCCAGTAAAATCAGCCCATTGGCTGCACGATCTAAACGATGCACAATAAACGCTGGCCGTTGTGGTAGAAGATGCATTTCGGCATATCGATAAAGCGTACAGTGATCACCCCATTTGCTACCCTGAGAATACATACCCGATGGTTTATTCCAGACAGAATACTCGCCCTCATCGGCAATCAGTTCTGCTTTAAGCGGTTGAGCACTCTGTACCGCTTCATCATAATAGAGATGTAATTGATCCCTTGCCTTAAGATTTTTTTTAGCGCGACGGACTCGACTTATACCCTGACTGCTTTCCAGCCATAGCGCACCATTTTGCATAATCTTCTTGAGTTGCTGCTTACTAAACTCTGTATTTTCACTTAGACAGTCTAGCACGGTTTGCGGTTGCGTAACTACAATATGCTTTTCAAATTTTAATGTCATCTGCTTTCGAGACTAATCTGCCAGATCAAAATAGCCTTCACCTACCTTCACCGCATGGCCACCTAATTGAAGCCCCATAACCTTCGGGCCTTTTTTATCTACGTTCACTTCCAGAATACTAATGCGAGATAATTCATCTCCTCGCTGCACTAAGCATGAACGATGGTAATCATTTTTTCCGTACGATAAATACAAACCAAATGACGATGCTGCCGCACCAATGGGTGGGTCTTCTTTTTCAGATATCTGCTTACCAATAATACGTGCCGCAAAATTCACGTCTTTAAATGGATGATCACCCGTAAACAATAAAATTTGTTTTGCCAATGAAGCCACAAAAGATAGCTGCCATTTGTTTTCATTGAATTTTGCTTTACGTAAAGCCTGATTATTTTTAAGCGGTAAAATCAGGTATGAGTCAGGGCAACCTGCAAGCATCGGCTTATATGTGTTGTAGCCTATATCCCGCTCATCTATGCCTATTATTTGTGACAGATCGGCATTGGATGGTACATATTCATCGTATTTTTCAGTGACGGGTATATTAATTTGTACCTTCTTATTTTTTACACTTAAGGTTATATCTATTTCATTGCCATTCACTAATATGCGGGCATCTGATGACTTCACTATACCCGCATCACCCAGCGCATATCCCGCAGCCACTACAGCATGACCCGCGAAACCTGAATTACCCTGCGGGGTAAATATTTCCAGTTGCGCATCATAACGCTCATCTAAGGAACGTGTAATAAACACTGTTTCGGTTAAATTTAATTCTTTTGCCAGTAGTTGCTTTTGCGGCTCACTCAAGCTATCCGCATAGGTAAAAACCGCAATTTGCGCGCCCGCAAAAGGCGTTTTGGTAAAGGCATCTATTAGTGTATATTTTTGCTTCATGATAATTAGACAACGGGTATTGAAAATTGAAATAAACAAACCTAAATTATAATAAATAAAGGTACCACAAGATCTGCAACTTACCTATGTTAACAGGCATCATAAACCATGATGCTTACACCGGCCTTTATAAAAAAGCCTTAGCGCTGTTTAAAATAATCTGTCAGATAATCATCCAGACTTTGCTTATCTGCCGCTTCTATACTTGCCTGCTTAAATAGTGAATCTGCGGCTGCCTTATCAAAAAAGGCTTCTTTTTCTCTGGATAATTTTAACTTAGTAAAATATTGATTGTGCTTTTGCGACATGCGCTTGGCAAAGTAATAAAAACCTTCTTTGGTTTCACGCATTTCGTCCAGCATGCGGGCAGATGGCGTAAGGTCTGAGTGCAGCACTTTTTCCATCTGTAGATTTAATGCATTCTGATATGGCGTAGCATCTTTATCTCTGTCTAATAGTTCTGCGACTGATTGCATACCGCTCAACAAATCTTTAGCCCAATTTTTTAACAGCACAGGTGATGAGTTGCGGCTTAATTTCAGCTCTGGGTCTCGTCCCTTATGCGCCACATCTAATTCATTTTTATCTATTTCTTCACGTTCACTAAAGCATATTTGTTCGCCCTCTGCCAACAGGCAAAACAACATAAAAACTTCTATAAAGCGTAATTGTGTTTCATTTATTCCTAGTGGATCAAATGCATTTACATCAAGTGAGCGTAATTCAACATACTGAACACCGCGCCTTTGTAATGCCATTATCGGTTTTTCATTGCCTTGTAAAATTTGCTTAGGCCGCACCGTACTATAATATTCATTTTCTATTTGTAATAAATTCGCATTTAGTTGTTTATATTTGCCATCAACCTTTATGCCAATTTTTTCATAATCTTCATAAGGCGTCTCAATCGCACATTGCAGTGTTTTAATGTATGAATCTAAATTCCGATAACAGGCTTTAACACCTCTTTCATTCTCTTTATTATTTTGATAGCCAATATCCCCCATACGTAACGATGTGGCATAGGGTTCATAATAGGTATTCTCATCAAAATCCTGTAAATTCGTTTCTGCACCGCCCAAAAATGATTTACAAACTGCCGGTGACGCACCAAATAGATAGGGGATTAACCAGCCATAGCGTTGCAAATTTCTTAGCATGGCAAAATATTGATCCGATTGAAAATCGCTAAGACTCTGCTCTGTCTCTTGCAGAATATCTTTATATACTGGCCAAAATGCTTGCGGCAGTGAATAGTTAAAATGTACGCCAGCTATAACCTGCATTACACGGCCATATCGATGCCCCAAACCCAGTCGATAAATAGACTTCATTTGTCCGGCATTGGAACGCCCATAATCAGCTATCGGAATGCTCTTATCACCCGCAACCACACAGGGCATACTGGTCGCCCACAGAATTTCATCATTTTGTAATTTCTGATAAACATAGGCCTGTGAATCGCGCAAAAATTCAAGCACCGACTCAATATGCTGTGAGGGCGGCGTAATAAACTCGAGCAAGGCCTCTGAGTAATCGGTTGTTATATATGGATTAGTAAGCGCTGCCCCCAAAGAAACTGGATGCGCGAGCTGGGATATGCCGCCCTCAGGTGACACTCGCAGGCTTTCTTTCTCAACACCAATAAGGCGCTTATTCAGCAACCCACGATCACCGCAGTTAAGAAGCTGATTTACTTTTAAATCGACAAGTTTGAACAAGCGCCTATCTCAGTATTTAATAATTTTCTAAGACGGGCAGCTTATAACAAGCTAGCGGATCTCTCAACAAACATATGCTTACCCCCCAAACCCTGCTTAGTTGATAAGCATCAACACACTGAACATGGTTATTTATTACCCTTGCTGCTATCTACTATTTATCTTGACTACGAACTCATGAGCCAGAACCAGCATCACAATAACCCTAAAACGACAGCTATATCGGCCAATACGCCCATTAAGTTTGGGGATCATTTTGAGCTCATTCTCAACTGGTACAAAATCAACGGGAAAAGCCTTGCGGGTGAAGAGAGCCTGTCTGGTTTGCACATTAAAAACTTAATGAGCATATTGGGCAACCCCATTTGGAACCAGATATATCACTGCTGGCAAATCGAAGCCAAGCATACAGCCGAGATACAGGCCTATGCCAAGCACCGGCTTGATCCAGAAAAATTTGTATATTTTATTGAAGCCTACAATATGCAACGCGAACTATAGCGACTGTCCCAGCCAAAATTCATCTTCTTTTCTACGATACGATTGGCCACGCCTGTTACAACCTACGGATTCATAGCGCGCCAAATTACGCCGATCTGCATGGTTTCTACGCTCGATTGAGGCCCTCCGGTCGATACCACCATAGGTATCGCTGTTCTTAAAAGGCGACATGTCACACCTCCAGCCTAACGACATAAGCTATTTCCTAAGAACTGTTAGTATAACGCCGACATTCTTCTAACGACATTGCCGCTGGGCGATTAATAGACCCGGTAATTTTAGTTTTACTAATATAGCTATTGACCAATTTTTCATCATTTTTTACTCTGTATTCGTGTTTTAAAATCGAATGCTTTAAACTCATTTAAAAATGACACAAAATTAAATTTACACACTTTAAGAACATTACATAATGAACAACGTGACCATTAAAACGCTTAAGTTTTCCATTAATGGATGGACTCACCTGTATTCTTTACAACAGGCGATTCAACACAATCATCAACAGTCTGGCCGCACTCTCGACATTAAGGGCCGAATTATTGGTAATGCCTTTTTAAACCAACAAGACACCGATATTTCTATCTGCTTTTTACAAACCAACGATACACCCGAATATTCGCTAATCGATGAAACCATACTGGAATTAGCGCCCATCAAACTCACTAACAAGAATTTACACACCGAGGTATTAGTAGATAAACAGGTATTTGAAGAACTGCGTAAAAACCTGATGGAATACGCAGACATCGAAGGTATTCACATTGTTGTCACATTGGGCGTATTGAGTACTGATAATTTCTGGCCAGACAATACATCATTAAGCCTTGTGCAACTCGACTATGCAATGAAAGGCGACGCATAATGCCTGTAAAACTCCATTCTCAACTTGCCGCAGACTGTTATCTACTCGGCACCGTAAAGAACAGCTGTTTGCTATTGCACAAAAATGCACTCGTTCCATGGTTTATTCTGGTGCCCGATACAGATAAGAACGAATTATTTAAATTAAGTGACGAACAACAGACCTTAGTACAAACAGAAATAAGCGCATTAGCAAGGTTCACTGAAAAATATTTTAATAGCGACAAGCTAAATATCGCAAGCATTGGAAATATGGTCCCCCAATTACATATTCATATCATTGGACGAAAAACCACTGACTTTTGCTGGCCTTCACCTGTTTGGGGAAGAGCGGAGTCTGCAGAATACACAACCCAACAATTAAGTGATATCAAACAAGCACTTACCGACAATTTAATACTTCATCAAACTTAATACCCAGGGTACCTCTGACAACCATTCATCATAAGCACTAACAGCGCTTTGCATCATCAGCTATATTTTTGTTAAAATGCGCACCCTTAGTTCGAGCGGATCAAACAATGCTACTCAAATTACTTCGTCAGGGTCTTGGCAGACTGGTTATCCTTATCAGTTTTTTTATCCCTATCAAGAGACAGAAACGTAGCTCACAAGAGCAACAATGTATTAATAAAGAGACTGAAGCTCTTTCTCTATATCAGTTTTATGCCTGCCCTTTTTGCCTTAAAACACGCCGTGCTATTACTCGCTTAAGCTTAAATATAAAAACACAGAATGCACAAACCAATCCTGCGCGCACTGAACTGCTTAAGGGTGGCGGACAAATCAAAGTCCCTTGTTTACGCATAGATAATGAAAATGAAACTATCTGGATGTATGAGTCCAGTGAAATTATCAAATACCTTGAGCAACGTTTTGATAGCAACAACCAGGCGTATACAAACGTTATTAATTAATCTCGCCCATCACGCCATTGAACACTCTGCCCGTACTGTATAGCTTCCGGCGTTGCCCATACGCCATACGCGCGCGTATGGCGATACGCACAAGTCATATAAAAGTTGAGTTAAGAGAAGTAGACTTAAAAAACAAACCTGCTGCCATGCTCCAGGCATCGCCCAAGGCAAGCGTTCCCGTTCTTATCTATCAAAATACTGTAGTGGAAGAGAGCCTGGATATTATGCTCTGGGCGCTACAACAATCTGACCCAAATAACTGGTTACACAGCAAACACCTCGATGAGATGTATTCCTTAATTAAATTTAATGACAATATTTTTAAAATTCATTTAGATCACTACAAATACTCAGCGCGTTTTCCCCAGCAATCGCAAACCAGTTACCGCAAAAAAGGCGAAGTCTTTTTACAGCAATTAGAAAACAGGCTTAACACACAAAAATTTCTTCTATGTGAAGACCCTTGCCTGGCCGACATTGCCCTATTTCCTTTTATTCGACAATTTGCTTGTGTTGAGATGAAATGGTTTGAAAGTTCACCTTACCCACAACTCAGGCAGTGGCTACAATATTGGCTAAAATCCGAGCTATTTAAATCCATCATGAATAAATATCCAGCCTGGCAAGAAAATCAAACCCCGCTCATTTTCTAATATATCTTTTCTCTTTATAAATTATTTGCACCTCTGCGCACAATATATCCTAGAATAATATATATGCCCTTTGCACACCCATTAAAGCAAACTCTACAAGGAGAGACATATGTCACATGCATGGTATTCCAGTTATCCGGAAGGCATTCCACATGAGGCCGACATTTTTGCCTATGACTCCTTAGTCGATGTATTTGAAACAGCGTGTAACGAATATGCCGGTAATCCCTGCTTTTGCAATTTCGGTAAAACCATCAGCTACCAACAGCTAGATGAATATAGCCGCAACTTTGCCGCCTTCTTACAAAGCCACCTGAATATGAAAAAAGGCGACAAGTTTGCCATCATGATGCCCAACTTGTTACAAAATCCCATTGCAATTTTTGGCGCACTACGCGCTGGCCTAAGCGTTGTTAATGTGAACCCACTTTATACAGCCGAAGAATTGCGCCACCAATTATGCGATTCTGAAGCAACGGCCATCATTGTATTGGAAAACTTTGCCACTACCCTGGAAAAAATAATTTCTAAAACCCCGATTAAACACGTTATTACAAGCCGCATGGGCGATATGCTCTCTTTTCCAAAATCTGCACTGATTAACCTGGTTGTTAAACACGTTAAAAAAATGGTCCCCAGCTTTAATTTAGCGGGCAGCTATTCATTTTCTAATACATTAAAGCTGGGCAAAGAGCTTCAATATACCCGACCTGATATACAGCAAAGCGATTTTGCCTTTTTACAATACACCGGCGGCACAACGGGTGTCGCAAAAGGCGCCATACTCACTCACGGAAATATGGTGGCCAATTTACAGCAGGCATCTGCCTGGATAGAACCCTTTATGGAAAAAGGCAAAGAGCACGTGATTACAGCCCTGCCGCTTTACCACATCTTTTCTTTACTGGCGAATTGCATGTTCTTTATGAAAATGGGCGGACTTAATCATTTAATTACCAACCCTCGCGATATGAAAGGCTTTGTAAAAGAATTAAAGCATGCAAAATTTTCTGTGATTACCGGCGTTAATACGCTGTTCAATGGCTTACTTAATACGCCTGAGTTTTCTGACGTCGATTTTTCCCAGTTAAAATTAACCCTGGGTGGCGGTATGGCGGTGCAAAAAAATGTGGCTGAAAAATGGCACGAGGTCACCGGTTCAACATTACTTGAAGCTTATGGCTTAACAGAAACCTCTCCTGCCGTTTGCATTAACCCACTCAATTTAGAGGCCTACAATGGAAAAATTGGCCTGCCGATTCCCTCTACCGAGGTATGCATTCAGGATGATGATAATCATCAGTTAGCTACTGGTGAAGTGGGTGAAATCTGTATCCGTGGTCCACAGGTAACACAGGGTTACTATAAGCGCCCTGACGAAACCGCAAAAGCATTTGATAATGACAACTGGTTCCATACGGGTGACCTTGGTTTTATGGACGAGCAGGGTTATTTTGAAATAGTCGATCGTAAAAAAGACATGATTATTGTCTCTGGCTTTAATGTTTATCCAAATGAAGTTGAAGCCGTTATTGCCAGCCATGTTGATGTGCTTGAAGTCGGCGTTATTGGCATTCCTGATGACAGCTGCGGTGAAATTGTAATGGCTGTTATTGTTAGCCGAAATTCCGAATTAACACATGAGGATATATCCATACATTGTGAAAGCACTCTTACCCGCTACAAGATACCCAAACGGGTAGAATTCGTTACGGAACTACCCAAAACCAATGTCGGTAAAATATTACGTCGTGAATTGCGCGACATGTTTATCAAGCCTTAAATGGCTTTAGCGACAAATTAACTAATCGACCCTCGCCGACAACTGCATATTCAAGTAAAATCGGCATTTTCGACCTACTGAAGCTGAAAACGAATGAGCCTGCACACAAGCCAAATAAGTAACCTGAATCTGCTGCATAAAGGCAAGGTCCGCGATATATATGCAATAGATGATAATCACATGCTAATTATCACCAGTGATCGTATTTCAGCTTTTGATGTGGTCATGCCCACCGCTATTCCAGACAAGGGCGTTATTCTTAACGATGTAACTCGTTTCTGGCTGAACAAGCTGCAACACGTAATCCCGAATCACCTGTCTGATATGGCGCTATCTGACGTTATTCCAGATGACGCAGAGCGCAATGCCGTTGCCAGGCACGCGATGATCGTTAAACGCCTGAAGGCGCTGCCGGTGGAAGCCATTGTGCGTGGCTACATTATTGGCTCTGGCTGGAAAGACTACCAGAAAACCGGCGCAATCTGCGGCATCGCCTTACCGGAAGGCCTGCAAATGGCCGACAAGTTACCTGAGCCTATTTACACGCCTTCAAGCAAAGCCGCTGTGGGTGATCACGATGAAAATATTGATTACGCCGCGACTGAGAAATTACTGGGCGCCGACCTGGCGCGCCAGATAAAAGAAGTCAGCCTACAACTATATAAAGAGGCCTCCGAGTACGCCTTGCAACGCGGCATTATTATTGCCGATACCAAGTTTGAATTTGGTGTTGATGAAAACAATCAGCTGGTGTTAATTGATGAAGTCCTCACGCCTGATTCATCACGCTTCTGGCCCGCAGACCAGTACCAGCCTGGCAGCAGCCCCATGAGTTTCGACAAACAATTTGTGCGTGACTATTTAGAAACCCTGGATTGGGATAAAACCCCTCCTGGCCCAGACCTGCCCGATGATATTGTTAATAAAACGGCAGAGAAATATAGAGAAGCATTAACTCGACTGACCAGTTAATTAAAATTGCAAACGACATGAATGGCCTTTTTATAAGCGGTACAGATACCAACGTGGGTAAAACATACATCGCCTGTTTGATTGCCGCTGAATTAAAATCCAGGGGTGTAAATGTTATTCCGCGGAAGCCAGTTGAATCGGGTTGTTCATATAGCACTGATGGACTTATCCCAAGCGATGCCAGCGCATTAAAAAAAGCTGCGCAATATTCCGCATCACTTCAACAGGTTTGCCCTTTTAGATTTGCACAGCCTGTTTCACCAGAACGCGCAGCCAGACTGTCTAAACAAAGCATCACTATTCAGCAGGCAACTGAAGCCTGCATTAAAAATATAGAAGAGGACACAGATTTTTTATTAGTTGAAGGGGCGGGCGGGTTTTATTCGCCACTGTGTAATGATGGCCTTAATGCCGATCTCGCACAGGCGCTGGGCTTACCCATATTATTAATTACAGAAGATAAAATAGGCTGTATTAACCAGGTATTACTTACAGTGGAGGCCATGCGAAATAGAAATCTGCAACTACATGCACTGGTATTAAATCAACTAGAAGTAGAATCAGAAACATCTATGGATAATTTTGAAGATTTATCCCGGCGGCTGAATATCCCTATAATACGCCATGCCTGTAATTCATCTAAAATCGATTTGCAGTTATTAGAAGCATTTATCTAAATTTTCTAATAAGGGCACTATTCAAGATAACCTTGTAGAATATTTCAACTAATTTTACGAAAAATGCAAAAAACATCAACATTACGTGTGATATTATACGATAAGCTTGTCTTTCCAGCCATTATCGAACAATCGTTTTACACAAACCAATATTAATATAATTTAAGGATGACTATGAAAGCTCTTATATTTTCTATATTTTCTGCACTTGTTATCTCCGCATGTGGCGGTAGTGGCAGTGGCTCTTCTGCACCAGCTGAACTTCAATATTCAGGGCTAACAAGTGCAGCAACAATTTCTTCCAGTAACGCTGAAGAACTTTCTACAAAAGCTGCTGAGGCCTCAGAAGAAGCTGCCGCACAAGATGCCGCTAATGACTCGAACCCCTTTGCCATATCTATCAGCAAGCCTGATTCAAATGTAGATCAATTAATTATCAATATTGCACGTCAGATTAATAGCCAATTTCAATCATATGAACAGCTGTCTACTGGTATCACTTTGAGCGCCAGTGATTTAGGATACCCTTTCTGCGGCGGCTCCGTTTCAGTCCCTGATAGCTGGCAAAATTCCAGCACTTTAAATGGCACCATAACACTCAATAATCTATGCGTTGATGATCCTTACCTGGGCACTGTCACAATTAATGGCTCTGTTACATTTACAGAAACATCTACACAAATCACCATGAGCTATAATAATTTCAGTATTAACAACGGTTCAACTACACAAACCATTAATATGACTATCACTTGCGATAGTTCTTTAATAACGTGCACTATCACTTCAAATTATATGGGTGCTGATGGTAAAACATACCGTGTCGCAGATTTAGCTATTACGGGCAGTAATACAGGGCCTTATACGATCTCCGCCACTTTTTATCATCCTGATTACGGATACACCAGTCTTTCAGGTAGCGGTATTTACTTAAACTGCTCTGATAATAGCCCAAGCGCTGGAACCATTACTGTCAGTGGTGCCAACAGTTCATCCGCCAGTATTACATTTGCTGGCTGCAACTCATATTCTGGCAGCTGGGACGACGGCATAAGCTCCGGAATCTTCTAAGCAATTTATAATTATAGAATCAAAAAAAGCGGGCATTGCCCGCTTTTTTTAATTATCATGTTAATAATGCGATATACATTCAATCTACCATCTATAATTATTATTTTTTTAACGCCAGGCATTCTGTACGCCGAGTTCTCTTTATCAATTTCCCCTGGAATATCCCATTTCAACTATAAAGAAACAGATATAGATGGGGCCATTTTAAATACTGAAACGGGTTTTATGCCTGGGCTTTCTTTACTTGCAACCAATAACAGCCACTCTTTTGGATCGCATTTTTTTACGGGCAATGTAAATTACGATGGCCAGACACAATCTGGTATCCCTCATACCACTGAGACCGATGAATCTCTTTACTATTTATTTTATCGCTATGACTTTAAAAATATAAACGATCAGAAAAATTACTTTATCGGAATAAACTACAATTACTGGGAACGATTTATAAACGCCAACAATAATGTCAGTGCTTTATATGAAGAGTACAGCTGGTGGCAACTGGAAGCCGGTATAAAACTCAGCAAGGCAATTGAGAATAATAAAAAAATTATATTTGAACTAGCCGGCCTGCAAACATTTAACGGGCATATTACTGCAGATCTAGATAATCTAGGCTATGGCTCTCCAAAACTTACCTTAGGTGAAAAGCCGGGTATTAGAAACTTATTAGCCTTAGATATGAAACTAAATAAAAACACCGATGTTAGATTTGCTGCTGAGTATAAATATTGGGGATTTGGCAGGAGCAATACAAAAACCATTTCAAACGGAAACCGTACCATTTCAATCCTGGAACCTGAAAGCACAACAAAACTGTGGCGTTTTTTTATTCAGATTACTCAATATTTTTAATACCTTAAAATCATAAATGCGAAATACACACACTCTCTTTGGAATATCTGTATTTCGCTTATTGTATTACTTAGCGAATATCTAATAACTCAACATCAAATACTAAGGTCGCATTAGGTGGAATAACGCCACCTGCACCACTTGCGCCATAACCCATTTCTGAAGGAATAGTCAGTTTGCGTTTACCGCCAACCTTCATGCCTTTAACACCCTCATCCCAGCCTTTAATTACCTGGCCTACACCCAGCGTAAAACTAAAGGGATCATTGCGATCCAGGCTTGAATCAAATTTAGTACCATCGGTTAGCCAACCGGTGTAATGCACCACAACCAGTTCAGCACCTTCACCTGCGCCCGCTTCTGCACCTTCACCAAGCACTAACTCTTCAATTTGTAATTCAGACATGATTTCTCCAACTGTTTTTACTAGTATTAAATTAATTTTTTGTAGGGTGGATCAAGCGAAGTGGATCCACCAAGTTTGCTACACCCGGTGGATCCATCGCTTTCGCTCTTTGATCCACCCTACCTTCTTTGCATTAAGCCCTGTGCCTTTTAAAATACTCACCTTTCATTTTCTTCACCAACGCACTGAGTAACACCAGTGCTAGCAAATTCGGTATTGCCATTAGAATATTGGTAATGTCAGCAATGTTCCATACCAGTTGCAGCGGCACTATCGCGCCGACGACGATCAGTAAAGTATATATAACTCGGTAAGGTAATACCGCTTTTTCGCCGAACAGGAATTTTACACTGCGATCACCATAATATGACCATGCGATAATCGTGGAAAAAGCAAATAAAGCCAGGCCACCGCCCACAATCAATGCACCTGCATCGCCTATTGACTGGCTAAATGCATACGCGGTTAGAGAAGCGCCGGTGACATCGTCAGGTGCCGTCAAATAAGCACCTGTTACAACGATTGCCAAGCCCGTCATGCTGCATATTACCAGGGTATCAATAAAGGGCTCCATCATCGCCACCAGCCCTTCACGCACGGGTTCGTTTGTGGTGGCTGCGGCATGCGCCATCGGTGACGAGCCAAGCCCCGCTTCATTAGAGAACAGACCTCGCGCAACACCCCAGCGAATCGCTTCACCCACCGCCGCGCCACCAACCGCCCAAGGATTTAAGGCGTGATTTAAAATGGTCATTATGGCTGCCGGAATTTGTTCATACTCATTGATCAAAACGATCATTGCCACCGCAACGTAAGCCACAGCCATAAACGGTACAATGGTACTGGCGACTTTTGCGATACGTTTTACCCCACCCAAAATAACCATACCGACCAGCATTGCCATTACCACACCCACTAGCCAGCTATACTCTTTAATGTTGGGTTCAATGAATGCCAGGCCATCTACTACAGAATTAACCTGTACCAGATTACCAATACCAAATGATGCGATCATTGCAAATAGCGCAAACAGCATTGCCATACGTGGCATTTTCAAACCATGCAGCAAGGTATACATTGGGCCGCCCGCCACGCCGTGCTGATCAATCTCTCTGAATTTTAATGCCAGCGTGCTTTCTGTAAATTTAGTGGCCATGCCGAGTACAGCGGTCACCCACATCCAGAACAATGCACCTGGGCCACCTAATGAAATCGCAGTTGCCACGCCGGCGATATTACCGGTACCCACCGTTGCTGATAAGGCCGTCGATAAAGCCTGAAAATGGCTTACGTCGCCTTTATCATCCTTGCAGGCATACTTGCCCTGGATAATGTGTATCGAATGCTTAAAGCCTCTAAACTGAACGAAACTCAGTTTTATGGTCAGATAAAAGCCAACGCCTAATAATACGCCCAGCGTTATCCAGCTTCCCCATAGCGCGCCGGATAGTTCACCCGTCCAGGCAATTAGCGTATCAATCATGATTTACCTTTTAATAACTGTTTTTATATTTTTTATCTCACGCTAATATACTCTTCGAATATTTTTTTGCAAAACTGCTTTTAGGCTAACAATATAAAACACCTTAAATTTCTGTTCGAAACTTTTTATGGAAAAGTCGCCTGATTGTTCTTGCGGCTGTCATCATTAGTTTGGTTTCGAGCCTGGCGATGTTTTATATGGCAACGATTGATGCCGCCTACATGATTAGCCACCTGTAGGCGATAAGCATGAAACACATAAATAATATGTGAATTTTATTTATGCCCTTAGCAACATATGATTTTTTGGGGGCATAAAAAAAGGGAACATAAGCTCCCTTTTTATTCTTAGGCGTCTCTATAAATAGAGCAGCCTACACTACAGGTAATTGCTTACTTGTAAAAACCAATCATAGTCTCTAAAGACTTAACCTTGATTTTGTCTGCATTGCCAGCTGAACCAAATGATTCAAACCGTGCTTTACAGATTTCTTTCATTGCATTCGTAGCTTCTTTGTAGAATTTACGCGGGTCAAAGTTAGAAGGATTTTCTGCCAGATGACGACGGATAGAACCCGTGGATGCCATACGTAAGTCAGTATCGATGTTAACTTTACGCACACCAGACTGAATACCTTTAACGATTTCGTCAACGGGTACGCCGTAAGTCTGCTTCATGTCACCACCGAAGTCATTGATAATTTTCAACCAGTCCTGTGGTACTGAAGATGAACCGTGCATTACCAGGTGAGTATTAGGCAGTTTTGCATGGATTTCCTGAATACGGTCAATACGTAAAACTTCACCCGTAGGCTCTTGCGTAAATTTGTAAGCGCCGTGTGAAGTACCGATAGCAATTGCCAGGGCATCAACGTTAGTTTGCTCAACAAAGTCAGCCGCTTCTTGAACAGAAGTCAGTAACTGCTCCATATCCAAAGCGCCGTCAGCGCCGTGGCCATCTTCTTCACCCATCATGCCGGTTTCTAATGAGCCCAGGCAACCTAGCTCACCTTCAACAGATACACCACCAGCGTGTGCCATTTTTACCACTTCTTTAGTAACAGCAACATTGTACTCAAATGAACCAGGCGTTTTCATATCGGCCATTAAAGAGCCGTCCATCATTACTGATGAAAAACCAGACTGGATAGAACGTAAGCATACTGCTGGCTCTGAACCGTGATCCTGATGCATTACAACAGGAATGTGTGGGTACATTTCAATTGCCGCAGCAATCAGGTGACGCAGGAATGGTTCGCCCGCATATGAACGAGCACCTGCAGAACCCTGCATGATAACTGGGCTGTTAGCTTCATCGGCAGCTTGCATAATTGCATGAACCTGCTCCATGTTGTTAACGTTAAACGCTGGCATGCCGTAGCTGTTTTCAGCCGCATGGTCTAGTAATTGGCGTAGTGATACTAATGCCATAATATTTACTCCTTAAACAAGGTTGTTAAGTCTAAAAAACTATATAAACACCGTAATCTTTCTTAAGGCAGATTACCTACCCAAAAATTCATACCGGTTTTTGTGTATCTTTTATATTACCGATGGTGACAATTTTCATTGCATTGGTACCACCGCTTTCTTCACCCAGTGAATCACCCCGAGTGATGATAAGTCTATCGCCGTCTTCCACGATGCCTTTTTCTTTCAAAAGGGCAGCCACAGTCGAGCTTATATTGTAATCGCCAACCTGATCAAAATCGATGCTGGTTGGGTACACGCCACGATATAAGGTGACTTTACGACGCGTCTTCTGGTGTCTGGTCATTGCATATATTGGAATACCCGAGCTAATGCGAGACATCCATAACACGGTAGAACCGGACTCTGTTAATGCGGCAATACCATCTACATCAAGGTGATTTGCCGTATACATAGTCGCCATCGCTATCGCTTCATCAACCTTGCCAAAGGTTAGTTCCATGCGGTGGTCTGAGATTTTTGCTCTGGCATGCTGCTCAGCGGCCTGGCAAATACGACCCATTGCCTCAACCGTTTCAATCGGGAACTTACCCGCGGCTGTTTCACCAGACAACATCACTGCATCGGTACCGTCGTGAACTGCATTGGCTACATCAAATACTTCGGCACGTGTTGGAATCGAATTATCAACCATCGATTCCATCATCTGTGTCGCCGTGATCACCACTCGATCCATTGCGCGCGCGCGGGCAATCAAGTCTTTCTGGATAGCCGGTAATTCTGCATCACCCACTTCCACGCCCAAATCACCACGGGCCACCATAATAACATCTGATGCCTCTATGATTTCATCAATAACATCAAGGGCTTCTGCACGTTCTATTTTAGCCACAATGGCGCCATAACCACCGGCATCGCGCAGTAATTTGCGTGCTTGAATAATATCATCAGCCGTTTTCGGAAAAGAGATGGCGACATAATCTGCCTGAATTTTCGCCGCTGATTTAATATCTTCTTTGTCTTTTTTCGTTAAGGCCGGCGCTGATAAGCCTCCACCGAGTAGATTGATGCCTTTTTTATCCGACAAGTACCCAGCATGTACAACGCTACAGTGAATTTTCATCCCATCCACACTGACAACGTCGAGCAACATACGGCCATCATCCAGCAATAAACGGTTACCAGGCTTTACATCATTCGGTAAAGTTTTGTAAGCAAGACCAACAGCTTCAGTGGTTCCTGCTGTGGAATCCATACCGGCATCCAGGCAAAACTTAGCGCCTGCTTCTAGATAAACTTTACCTTCAATGAAACGCTCAGTTCTAATCTTGGGTCCTTGCATATCGGCAAGCACACCGACAACACGGCCACACTTATCAGCTGCAGCACGTACCATTTCTGCACGACGCTCGTGCTCTGCATGGCTACCGTGCGAATAATTTAATCGAACAACATCCACGCCAGCCATAATCAGTTTTTCAATACGTTCTGGCGTATCAGTTGCAGGCCCTAAAGTCGCTACTATTTTCGTTCTACGCAAGGGTAGAAGCTCCTCTTTATTTTTACCGCTCAATTATATTTACTACTTTAATGTTTTGTTATTACAAGTCCTGAACATCGCATGATGCTCTTAGAAACTAAATTTTTCATATTGGCTAGATAAAAAGGCGAGACCGATGTCCCGCCTTTAAATTTTAGCCTTTTGCTCTTGCTTCAAGCATTGCAACCGCTGGTAGTTCCTTACCTTCAAGGAACTCAAGGAATGCGCCACCACCTGTAGAGATGTATGAAACCTTGTCTGAAATATTGTATTTATCAACTGCAGCTAGGGTGTCACCGCCACCTGCAATTGAGAAAGCTGGAGATTCTGCAATCGCCATTGAAATTGCTTTAGTGCCTTCACCAAACTGATCAAACTCGAAAACACCTACCGGGCCATTCCAAACAATCGTACCGGCATTTTTAATAATCTCAGCAAGTGCTGCAGCAGAATCAGGACCGATATCAAAAATCATATCGTCGTCCGCACATTCGCTAACATCTTTCAAAGTTGCCTCTGCTGTTTCTGCAAACTCTTTTGCACAAACAATGTCTGTTGGAACAGGAATACTGCCGCCACGCGCTTCTGCATCTGCCGTTAATTTTTTAGCCGTATCAACCAGGTCTTCTTCGTAAAGTGATTTACCAACATTGTAACCTTGAGACGCAATAAATGTATTTGCAATACCGCCGCCAACAATGAGCTGATCAACAATTTTAGACAGTGATTCTAGAACTGTTAATTTAGTAGAAACTTTAGAACCACCAACAATTGCCACCATTGGACGCGCCGGGTTATCTAGTGCTTTACCTAATGCCTCTAACTCACCTGCAAGTAATGGGCCTGCGCAGGCTGTTGGTGCATATGTGCCTACGCCATGCGTAGATGCCTGTGCACGATGAGCTGTACCAAATGCATCCATTACATACACATCACACAATGCTGCGTATTGCTTAGATAATGCTTCGTCGTTTTTCTTTTCACCGACGTTAAAACGAACATTTTCAAGAATAACCACTTCACCATCCGCCAGCTCAGGTGCTGCATCAAGGTAATTTTTTACCAACTTAACTTCTTTACCTAATGTATCAGTCAAGTAGTTAGCTACTGGTAATAATGAAAACTCATCTGCTGGCTCGCCTTCAGTAGGCCGACCAAGGTGTGACATAAGCATCACTTTAGCGCCTGCTTTAATGCAGTGCTCAATCGTTGCCATAGACGCTTCGATACGCTTGGCGCTGGTTACTTTACCGTCTTTAACAGGTACATTTAAATCCTGACGAATCAAAACACGCTTACCGGCAAGATCAAGATCAGTCATCTTTATTACTGACATGGATTACTCCTAAAAATATAAATTAATTTTAAAAACTGTTTGTTAAAATTTATTTGTTAAATATAAAACTTAACGAACAATTCTATTTAGCATTCATCAATGCAATCGTTGTATCTATCATGCGATTAGAAAAGCCCCATTCATTGTCATACCACGAACAAACCTTAACTAAATCACCACCTGTAACACGCGTTAAAGTCGCATCAAAGTTTGATGTGGTGCTGGTATGATTAAAATCAACCGAGACCAACGGGCTATTGTTGTAAGCCAACACCTCGCCATCCGCCGCTGCTTTCATAATGGCGTTAATTTCTTCGACCGTTGTGTCACGGCTCGCAGTAAAGGTTAAATCAACCAGTGATACATTAATGGTTGGTACGCGCACCGCAAAACCATCCAGCTTGCCATTTAACTCTGGTAACACCAAACCAATTGCAGCCGCTGCACCGGTTTTAGTCGGGATCATCGAACTGGTAGCAGAACGAGCACGACGCAAATCGGTATGATACACATCCGTTAACACCTGATCGTTGGTGTAGGAGTGAATCGTCGTCATCAAACCCTTTTCAATACCAATTTTTTCATGAATCGGTTTGACCATTGGTGCCAGACAATTCGTTGTACAGGACGCATTGGAAATCACCGTGTCCGTTGCTTTTAAGGTATCGTGATTCACCCCATAAACAATGGTCGCATCCACACCATGACCACCGGGTGCCGAGATAATAACTTTCTTCGCACCACCTTTAATATGCAACGATGCTTTATCTTTACTGGCAAAAAAACCCGTGCATTCGTGAACAACATCTACACCTAATTCGCCCCAGGGCAATTTAGATGGATCGCGCTCACCCAACACACGAATTTTATCGCCGTTGACGACCATGTAATCGCCATCAACAGATACCTCACCGGGGAATCGTCCATGCGCCGTATCGTATTGCGTTAAGTGCGCATTGGTAAAAGCATCACCCAGATCATTTATTGCAACAACCTGTACCTCATCGGTACGACCTGACTCATAAATTGCTCGCAAAATATTACGTCCAATTCGACCATAACCATTTATTGCAATTTTGATTGCCATGCCTGTACCTTTGTATTCATTATTAACGTTAAGTTGCCAACTCTGAATGTGATTCCCTGACTAAATTCAATACATAAAAACTGAATTTTCAAAACCTATTTGCCAAGCAGCTTAAATTAAGACAACTTGGCAAATAAGTTTAAGAGTTAAAGGAAGAGCTGTATAAATTAATACAACTCGCCCTTAAATTCTTATTATATGTCTCTGTAAATTTTTACAGAGACATATAACTAAGCAAGATTTTTTCTTCTAGCAAGGCGGAGGGGAAATTTGAGATGCCGAGCGTACAACAGTACGTGAGCATTCAAATTTTCCCGACAACGCCGCTAGAAGGAAAAAGATTCTTAGTTAGCTGCTACGTGCTGTACGAAACGCATCATGTTGCATGTATAGCCGTACTCGTTGTCATACCAGGAAACCAGCTTAACGAATGTGCTGTCTAGAGCTATACCCGCTTCTGAATCAAAGATTGAAGAGAAACCAACACCACGGAAGTCAGTTGAAACAACTTTTTCATCTGTGTAACCAAGTGTCTTGCTCATGTCACCCGTTTCTGAAGCCGCTTTCATAGCTGCACAAATTTCTTCGTATGTCGCAGGCTTTTCAAGTTCAACCGTTAAGTCAACTACAGATACATCTGAAGTAGGAACGCGGAAAGCCATACCTGTTAGTTTGCCGTTAAGCTCTGGAAGAACAACGCCAACCGCTTTAGCCGCACCGGTTGAAGATGGGATGATGTTCTCTAAAATACCACGACCACCGCGCCAGTCTTTCTGCGAAGGACCGTCAACCGTTTTTTGCGTTGCAGTTGCAGCATGAACTGTCGTCATAAGACCACGCTTGATGCCCCAGTTATCATTGATAACTTTAGCGATTGGTGCCAGGCAGTTAGTGGTGCAAGAAGCGGCAGAAACAATTTTTTGACCTGCATATTCTTTATGATTAACACCGTATACGAACATTGGCGTTGCATCTTTAGAAGGTGCCGACTGAACAACTTTCTTAGCGCCCGCATCAATGTGCTTCTGGCAGCTTTCTTCAGTTAGGAAGAAACCAGTACAATCGATAACGATATCTGCATCAACGTCGCCCCATTTAAGATCAGAAGGATCACGCTCTGCCGTTAAACGGATTTCTTTACCGTTAACAATCATTGCGCCTTCTTTGTGTGAAACTTCACCATTGAAACGACCGTGTACTGAATCGTACTTAAGCATATATGCCAAGTAATCAGCATCTAGTAAATCGTTAATACCAACAATCTCGATGTCTTTAAATTCATTGTAAACTGCACGGAACACCATGCGGCCGATACGACCAAAACCGTTAATACCTACTTTAATAGCCATTATACTTTTCCTCGATTATTTATATTTTAATTAAAATCTTAATACTTCATCGTTACCGAAGGCATACAAGGCTTGCATGCCTTCGGGCGATTGCTACATAAATTACTTACAGTACGCTTTCTACTGTTTTCACAACATTTTCTACAGTAAAACCGAACTCTTTAAATAGCTCGCCTGCTGGAGCCGATTCACCGAAGTGATCAATACCAACAACGGCATCAGCATACTTGTACCAGGCATCCGTAACCGCTGCTTCAACAGCTACCGTTGGAACACCTTTAATTAATACAGATGATTTGTATGCCGCATCTTGTGCATCAAAGATGTTTGTAGAAGGCATAGATACAACGCGAATTTTCTTACCCGACATTGCTTCAGCTGCACCTGTTGCAAGTGCAACTTCAGAACCTGTACCGATAATGATTGCATCAGGTGTGCCGTCACAATCTTTCAGGATGTAACCACCCTTAGTGATATCAGCAATTTGTGCTGCGCTACGTTCGTTATGTGGAAGCCCCTGACGAGAGAATATTAAGCATGAAGGACCTTCTTTACGCTCCGCCGCCTGTTGCCATGAAACTGCAGATTCAACTGCATCACATGGACGCCATACCGCCATATTCGGAATCATACGCAGGGTTGGAATCTGCTCAACTGGTTGATGCGTTGGGCCATCTTCACCCAGACCGATGGAGTCATGAGAGAAAACAAACAAAGTGCGAATCTTCATCAATGCAGCCATACGTAATGCATTACGCGCGTACTCAGAGAACATTAGGAAGGTTGCACCGAAGGGAATTAAACCACCGTGCAGAGCAATACCGTTCATGATCGCTGACATAGCAAATTCACGTACACCGTAGTTCAGGTAGTTACCGTCAAAGTTATTGATCATTGGCTTGTAACCAGACCATTCAGTCAGGTTAGAACAACCCAGGTCAGCCGAACCACCAAACAACTCTGGAAGCATTGGAGAGTAAGCTTCGATAGCTGCTAGTGACGCCTGACGCGTTGCAGGGCTTTTCGCATCCGCGTTAACCTGTGCAATGTAATCGCCTGATGTCTTTGCCCAGTCCGCGGGCAATTCACCCGCCATACGGCGTTCGAATTCAGCTGCTAGTTCTGGGAAAGCGGCTTTATATGCTGCAAACTTTTCATTCCATGCCGCTTCAGCTTTAGCGCCTTTTTCTTTCGCATCCCAACCTGCATACACATCTTTAGGCACTTCAAATGCAGCGTGATCCCAACCTAAAGCGGCTTTGGTTAGGTTAATTTCTTCTTCGCCCAGTGGTGCGCCGTGGCATGCATGGCTACCCGCTTTGTTTGGCGAACCAAAACCGATGGTCGTTTTGCAGCAAATCATGGTTGGCTTGTCTGTCATCGCCTTCGCCATTTCAGTTGCTTTTGCGATCGCTTCTGGATCGTGTCCATCAACATCTGCAAGCACGTGCCAGCCGTAAGCTTCAAAACGCTTAGGTGTATCGTCAGTGAACCAGCCTTCAACGTGACCGTCGATAGAAATACCGTTGTCATCCCAGTAAGCAATCAACTTACCCAGACCTAAAGTACCCGCAAGAGAACAGGCCTCATGAGAAATACCTTCCATTAAACAGCCATCACCGAGGAACACATAGGTGTTGTGATCAACAATATCGTGGCCTTTCTGGTTGAACTGGCCAGCCATTATCTTTTCGGCAATCGCCATACCCACCGCATTAGTAATACCCTGGCCTAATGGGCCAGTTGTTGTTTCAACACCCGGTGCATAACCGTACTCAGGATGGCCTGGCGTTTTAGAATGTAACTGACGGAAATTCTTCAGATCATCAATAGACAGGTCATAGCCAGTCAGGTGAAGCAGTGAATAAATCAACATTGAGCCATGACCATTAGAAAGTACAAAACGGTCGCGATCAGCCCAGTTAGGGTTCGCTGGGTTGTGGTTCATGTTGTCGTTCCACAATACTTCAGCAATGTCAGCCATACCCATTGGCGCACCAGGGTGGCCAGAATTTGCTTTTTGTACTGCATCCATACTCAATGCGCGGATTGCATTAGCAAGCTCTTTGCGTGATGACATAGATATCTCCAATCAAGTTTTAAAAATTGTGAGCCGCCGCATTTAAACTGACGCGACAGCAGAAATTATATTTTTAGTTTACTGCCAATTACTTAAGCAGCAGTGGGTTCTTGTCCCACTCTAATAAAGGGGCGCTATTTTCCCTTACTTCGGCCCATTCAGCAACTCAATCCTCATAATTCCCCCTGTGCAAGCCTACTACGTCAGCACAAAAGCACAGCAAAAGCCATATCTAAAAAACAAAAAAATACCATAAATATTATGTTTTTCAGGTAGATAGCCGCATTTACAGCGACACAGGCAGGACTTCATAACCAGCGATTATTTTTATTCACCTATAAAAACTCAAAATAAGCGTTTCTCTATCTTTCGCACCAAAAGGCCAGAACTAAGCCTCATCTATCCATTTTATAGAACAACCCATGCTAGGCACCTGCTCTTCTGGCCCCTTACCACTCTCAGCCACCTGCTTCATTCCCTCAAATAAATCTCGTCGCACACCTTCTGCAGCCGCCTCTTTGCGGCTTTCATCAAGGCGCCCCCGGTACTGCAGCTTCAAATCAGCGTTATAACCGAAAAAATCCGGCGTACAAACCGCCCCATATGCCTTGGCAACCCGCTGCGTTTCATCCAGTAAATAAGGGAAACTAAAGCCAAATTCATCCGCTATTTTTTGCATATTTTCAAAGGAGTCCTCTTCATACTGAGAAGCATCATTCGACATAATTGCCACCGTATTAACCCCTAACGCCTTTAAATCACGGGCATCACGCACAATACGCTCACGGATAGACTTTACATAAGGGCAATGGTTGCAAATAAACATAACCAATAAGCCTTTCTCTCCAGCGCAATCAGCCAGACTCCACGACTTGCCGTCCACACCCGGCAATACAAAATCAATTGCCGGTAAATCAAAATCACACACCGGCGTTTGCAAACTAACCATATATCACCTCACACAACGAATTTTTACAGTCTCAAACCATGCCAGCAATTCATGCACACGTAAACCGGCAAAATTCATGGAATTAACTTGATTAATTATTGTCTACACTGTAGCCAGAACATAACACCCTTGATATAATGCGTGGTTCAGTTTTGAATTCTCGTAAGGTTTAGCGAAAGACCATGAGCAAAAAAGATCAGCAGTCAGAAAACCTACCAGAATCACCGGTAGAAGCACAAGAAGGCACCCCCGGTGCACAGGATAAGCAATCGCTCCTCAAGCAACTCATTGCTAAAGGCAAAGAGCAGGGCTACCTGACTTATGCGGAAGTAAATGATCACCTGCCTCAGGAAATTGTTGACCCCGAACAAGTCGAAGACATTATCAATATGATAAATGACATGGGCATAGCCGTCCATGAAGTCGCGCCTGAGACGGACTCCTTAGTCCTTAGCGACGCTAGTGCAACCGATGACACCGCTGCAGAAGAAGCTGCGGCAGCGCTAGCCTCTATCGAAAACGAATTTGGCCGCACCACCGACCCTGTTCGCATGTATATGCGTGAAATGGGGACAGTAGAGCTACTGACGCGTGAAGGCGAAATTGCGATTGCCAAGCGCATCGAGGAAGGCCTTAAGCAAGTCATGGTCGCACTGGGTACAAATCCTCGCACAATCTCACAGGTGCTAACGACCGTTGAAAAAATTGAAGCCGAAGAAGTTCGTCTTACCGATTTAATTACCGGTTTCCGTAGCGACGATAGCGATGAAATCGCACAACCGGCTTCAGGCCCTGCGGCCGACCGCGATGACGATGACGAAGATGAAGTTGTTGTAGACACTGGCCCAGATCCAGAGCGCGCAAAAGAACAGTTTAAGCTGCTCGAAAAGGCTCATGCAAAGGTCATAAAAGCCCTTGAAAAGAACAACAAAAAAGCCACTCAAAAAGCACGCGAAGAAATGGCCGTTGTCTTTATGGAGCTAAAATTCCTGCCCGCCGTTATTATCGCCATGACAAAAGAAGTTCGCGCCACCATTGACCGCGTACGTACGCATGAGCGCCATGCACTGAATCTTTGCGTTAACAAAGCGCACATGCCGCGTAAAACATTTATTCAATCTTTTCCTGAAAATGAAACCAATCAGAAATGGATTGACCAGTACCTGGATGGACACGAATACTCAGAAAAACTAAGCGCATTCTCTCCTGAAATAAAGCAGGCCCAGCTAAAACTAGGCATGCTTGAAAAAGGCTACGGCCTAAGCATTACAGACATCAAAGAAATTAATCGCAAGATGTCTATCGGTGAAGCAAAAGCCCGCCGTGCGAAAAAGGAAATGGTTGAAGCTAACTTACGTCTGGTTATTTCCATAGCGAAAAAATATACCAATCGTGGCCTGCAGTTCCTGGATTTAATTCAGGAAGGCAACATTGGCCTGATGAAGGCCGTTGATAAATTCGAATACCGCCGCGGCTATAAGTTCTCTACTTATGCAACCTGGTGGATTCGCCAGGCAATTACCCGCTCTATTGCGGATCAGGCTCGCACCATTCGTATCCCGGTTCATATGATTGAAACCATTAATAAGCTGAACCGCATTTTCCGCCAGATGCTGCAGGAAAAAGGCCGTGAACCGACACCTGAAGAATTAGCAGAAAAAATGGAAATGCCAGAAGACAAGGTTCGCAAGGTTCTAAAAATTGCCAAAGAACCCATCTCCATGGAAACACCAATTGGTGATGATGAAGATTCCAACCTGGGCGACTTTATTGAAGACATAAACATTATGTCTCCTGTAGATTCTGCCACGGGCGAATCGCTACGCGAATCAACAAAAGATATTTTATCTACATTGACACCCCGCGAAGCAAAAGTACTGCGTATGCGTTTTGGCATTAACATGAACACCGACCACACGCTTGAAGAGGTTGGTAAACAGTTTGATGTTACCCGTGAACGTATTCGTCAAATTGAAGCCAAGGCATTGCGCAAGTTACGCCACCCCTCTCGCGCCGAACACCTGCGTAGCTTTATTGGCGAAGAATAAGCTTGTTTGATTGAAGCAGATGCATATAATGTGCATCTGCTTTTTATTGGCTAAAAACTTCCCATAAAAACAGCGACAAAAATAAGGGCCCGTAGCTCAGTTGGTTAGAGCGTCCGACTCATAATCGGCAGGTCGAGTGTTCGAGTCACTCCGGGCCCACCATTTTTCCCTTTGAATTCTTCCTCTTACGAGAATTCTCATGCAGACCCATAGACTATTAGTCGGCAGGTCGCAGACTCAAGTCATTCGTAAGACCACCATTTATTCCCCTTCCTGAAATACCTCCACATGAACAATAAATATTAACTTAAATGATTATTTGGCTTTTTTTAATTGCCGTGCCATACGTAAGCACATCATAAGTATTAGAAAAACTTTCAAAAACAAATTCATACACTTGCCCATTAGCATCAATTAGCTGCGCTGAACCATCTCCTACTGGCCCTCCTCTTTGATATCCAACATACTTCCGTACTATCTCGTAAATATCCTCACTAGTAACATGAGGAAATCGCAAACGAAACCCCCTAGATTTTATAAAGTGACTACAATTTTCCCCATTTTTACCACCACCAATGTCATCATGTTTAGGGTGCTTACTAATAATGCCGAGCACAGGGTGATCAGGATCCCTTTCTTCAATTGTGTGCCAAAGAGTCGTTGTTAATGTATTTCCATAACGACCTTTAAGTGACTTTATATTTTTCCAGTTCAGCTGAACATCACGCGCATCATCTACAAATTTATCCATAAGAAATAAAAGCTTTCCGGCACCATAATTTGCCTCGGCTTCTATTTGCGCATGACAAGCAGGACTTAGCGTAAACTCGTTGTCGCCTAATAGAGTCTCACGATGCCACGGTGTAAGACTATGAACAATCTCATGCGCTTCTATGAACCGCTGCTTTGGCTGAGGAACATTCTCCTCAATTAATATACGGTTATTGTCCGGCAGCCATATTCCAGATAACTTTGCCTTAGAAAGAACATTAAGAACTTCAGCGCCTTTATCTATAAGTCGCTTACCTCCTAATTTAATACGGTGACTAATCGATAACAGCATACTAGGATCAGTAGCGCTATAGTATTTAAGATCTAGATTTAACAAGTCACGAACATGATCAAGCGGTACTGGCGGCTCAGGATTACCTATATCATTAATTATTCTCACTATGAGTGCGCGAATCTCTTCCTCTTCTTTGTCTCCAATACCACTTGCACTCATTACTACTTCCTCTAATAATTACTTAAGAACTTTACGAAATTATTTAGTATTTCTCTCTCTTCTTTCGATAATTCAGATAAATCGTCCGACCTAGCAGCAAACTTGACTGCCGCATCAAGTAAAGGCTTATCATGAGTAATAGCAGCGCCCGATAATTTCATCAAATTCCCTTTATTTAAATTAAAATACTCTGCTAATTTAAAAACTGTACGCGGCTTTGGTTCGAAACCATTTATGTTTTCAATTGAACAAAGCTCCTCTTGATTGACATCTACTTTCTCAGCAAGAGTCAAGATATCCACACCTTTGTCACGTCTCATTTGATGAATAAGCGTCCCAAAAGCATGCTTTAGCTCAAGAACTTCTACTTCTTCATCACTTTTTTTGTTCACAAATAACTCAAGTGTTTCAGCTCTAATACTTGGAATTCCAGCTTCGACGTCTAGGTTGCCATCCTCACGTATACGTTTGCGAATTGCATCTCTAGAAATATACATTTTCATTGTTGCCTCCTCAAGCTAACGTTAATTCATTCATAAGATTTTTTTACTCACTTATAAATGCTTTTGCTTGATCCATTGTCATTTCAAAATAACGTAAATCACTATTACCGCTGCCTATATCAAGATCAGTCATACCAATCTTAGTACGATAAAAAACCTCTGCGCCAAGAAGCGAATGAAGGCCAATTCGGCCTTCAAATTCTTCTTCTAAACTTAAGCTTATAGCGCAACTAATCAACGTTCTGCCAACACCTCTATATAATGGATTATCAGAAAGACGCGGTCTATTCCAAGGTGCTGTTGCAAGTAATGTTACATATATAATAGGCTTCCCGACCTGTTCAGGATGCTTCCCACAACAAACTTTATCTACCAGCATTAATCCTTGCGTGCATCCATTACATTCAATTGCATAGATCTCATAACGCAATCTATTCTTTTGAACCTCACTTTCAAGTTTCTTCCAATCCCATATACCATCTTCCATGTTTGCATCCATGATGCTTTCCTGACTAATTTCATCTGGCTTATTACTCTTAAACTCAGGTAACCACATTGCTCCAAAATCAGACAAATTTTTCTCATCTATCCCTTCATAGAGAAAAGCCTCTTCAAACTCATCAGTTTGCACATTAAGTAGATCATAATTTCCTATGAACGTTTTCAAAGCAACAATAACTCAGCTTTTTCTTTAGTTATAGGGTTTTCAAAAAAAACCTTCTCGCCCTCAACTATCCGCCCATCAATTGACTGATACATTCTCAAAGCTTGCTTAACTAAAGCTGTTTTAGAAATACCTTTTTCACTCGCTAACAATTCAATCCCCTCCATTTCATTAGCCGTTAAATTTAGCGTCATAGTCTTTTTTCCGCTCATTTTCACCTCCAGTTAATCTAACTAATATGGAATGTAGCAACAATTACATAATTATTCAATGTTTTTTAGCTAATTTTTAGCTTGACAAACGATTTCATGCAGTTATCTTTTAGCTATCTTTTAGCTATCTTTTAGCTATCTTTTGAAGGAATAATTATGAACCAAGAAAACGACACCAACAAAGAACATGGTCATGACAAAATCATCACCATAATCGTAAACGGCCGTCCACGTGAGGTCACCGAGCATAAACTAACCTATTTTGAGGTTATCCAGTTGGCCTACCCCGGAGAGCAGCCATCTGATGGAGTTGTATACACCGTCACTTTTTCGAATCCTCACGGTAAGGACGGAACTTTAGTAGAAGGTAAAGATGTAAAAATTAAAGATGGAGGAATCTTCAATGTCGCAAGAACTGATAAGTCTTAATCCTGACCTACAAAAATTGCAGGACGAAGGGTACGAAGTGGAAATATGCAATGGTTACTTAATGGTTCACTCTGTTCCATACGTAAATTCACTATGTGGAATAGCTATAGGCACTTTAGTAACTGATCTTACTCTTAATAATGATCAAACCCAGCGACCAGGCGATCACCAAGTATGGTTCGCTGGTGATCAGCCATGCAATAAGGATGGAAATCATATTACTGCAATTGGTTGCAGAAGCGCCACCCAAACTCTGTGCGAAGGCATTGTGGTTCAACACCGATTTTCATGTAAACCTAAAGATGGCTACTCAGATTATTATGCAAAGATGTCCCGTTATATTGAGATCATATCAAATCAAGCGCAAGCCATTGATTCATCGGCCAATGCACGCACATTCAAGCCTATCAAGTCATCTGAGGAAAATTCAGTATTCTTATTCACTGACTCCGCCTCTAGCCGATCAGGTATAGCAAATCTAACCAGAAAAACAGCTATGAATAAAATAGCAATTGTAGGTTTAGGTGGAACAGGATCATATGTACTGGATCTAGTAGCAAAAACTCACACATTAGAAATCCATCTGTTTGACGGTGATGAATTTTTACAGCACAACGCATTTCGCGCACCTGGTGCACCATCATTTGAAACGCTAAAAAAGAAGTTAGCCAAGGTGGATTATTATGCTGGTATTTATGGCGAAATGCGTCGAGGAGTCATACCACATAAAGGATACTTAGACGATGACACTGTAAACCAGCTTGCAGGTTTCGACTTTGTCTTTCTGTGTGTAGATAAATCAGCTGTACGCAAACTAATTTCAGACTTTCTACACAACCAAAAGATACCATTCATCGATGTCGGCATGGAGCTGGAAATAATCGAAGATCAACAGTGTCTGATAGGAACCTGCCGAACAACCTTAAGTACACCTGAAAAATTTGATCACTTCCAACAGCATGTTTCACTTAGTGAAAAAGGCGTGAATGATTTGTATGAAAGCAATATTCAAATAGCAGAATTGAACGCCTTAAATGCTGCAATGGCCGTAATTAAATGGAAGAAGTACTGTGGTTTTTATCAGGACTGTTATAAAGAACATCAATCTGCATATGCTATCAATGCGCACCAACTTACACGTGACGAAATAGATATCGAGGAACCTACATGAAGCAAACACTCCTTGCTAATCAATTCGTTAAGTTTATTCCTGATAAACTTAGCGAAGGCGTTATCTATATTTCTCTACAATATGGTACAGCCGCACATAAATGTTGTTGCGGCTGCGGCGAGGAAGTTATCACGCCTCTAACTCCAACAGATTGGACTCTGCATATGAATAACAATGCTGTGACGCTTGATCCCTCCATAGGTAACTGGAGCTTTGCCTGTCGATCTCATTACTGGATTCACAATAACAAGGTGGTATGGGCTGGTGAAATGTCGCAGCAACGAATAGAGCGAGGCCGAGAAATGGATCGCGCTGCTAAACATGCATATTTCAAAGCGAAGAACCATAAAGTAGACATACATTCACAACTACCTAACAATACAATACCACCCAAAACCAAAACGTCTGGATTACTCAACAACTTGTGGCAAACTATCAAACAATTTCTAAATTTATAATTTGACTAATTAAAACCAAGAGGTATTCGTTAGAATGTCGAAAGCCTCACCATGAAGCAGAGTATTCTATTTATATGAAGTCATTCATGTTTAATCTGTATATTTCTAAATGAAACGTATTAACTAATAGGAGTCTTTTAAAAAAATTTATATTATGGCAAGAATAGACTTAACAAATTATCTTACCCACTGGGTAAAATCAGATACTGAGCAAGAAGCTTACAGAATACTGAGCAGTATCATTGTAAGTGGAAAGCTTTACGGTGGAAATGGTCATATAAAAGGAAAGTATACTTGTATATGTTTTACTGAAACACCTGAGAAAGCTTTTCAGGAATCTGAAAGCCGTTATCAACCTTTTGAGATACAGGTCCCTAAAAGCTGGATCTTTGAACAAGGTGGCCGGCCAGTGATATACCAATCTGATAATGAATTTGATGCACTTCCTGAGAGCATTAGGTGGCGCCATGTTCGATATGAACCAAATGCAGATTCACCTATTGATTTCACATGGGAACGTGAGTGGCGTATCCAAACAAATGAACTTGATTTACCTACAGACAAAGCATGTGTAATTGTACCTGATGCTTCATGGGTAACTGCTCTAGTCGATGAACACATGTCTCATGAAAGCTTTCGTATTTATGAGGAATCTATTGCATATGGAGATGCATATATGATGCAAGACCCTGAAGATAACTGTTATAACTACAGTGTAATTAACACAGAAACATAACTCCTTGTAACTAGAATAAGAAATTCTCTAATACTATTTTTTTAAAATAGATATCTCTGCACTGCGGATAATTCGCATCATCTCCAATCTAATCGTTGTTCAATTGATACCAAACTGCTTGCCTAGCCTTTGATCATTACTTTTTAAAGCGTCAGATCAGATCTAATATAAACAGACAACTTTCACACCAACCCAACCCCAACCAATCAAAAGCCAGTCTCTCACATTCGAGGGCCTGGCTTTTTCATTTACGGAGATTTAATTTATGCAAACCATCAATCATTGGCCAGACATAACTGATCTGGGATTACCGGAGCCTGTTGCTCATGACTTATATGATCATCTACTTGAACCCTTCGATACTGAATTCGAAGCAAAAGTTTTTTGGGAAGAAGCACCTTCCACCATCATAATTTTGGAACCACTGGATTCCATCAAACAACTTGAGGGAGACGAAATATGGAAGCAATTGAAGTTTGTGCTGACGTATCCTGAATTCACAACACCACTGAAAATGGATTATCAACTAATGCTAGCCATAACGAATGATTCAGGCAGTGGTACCTATCTGGTCATCCCTCCCGAGCTATCTCACATCACCTCAGATCACCTTAACTCCCTATAGTCCTGACCAACCCCTCTGAATCAATTCTGGTTCGCGCAAGAAACAGTATCTTATATGAAAACATAACCCCTAACTCATTGGAGAACCCATGACTAAAAAACCAACCATGCAAAAGAACCCCGCCGAAAAATCAAAGGACGCTGAGCCCTCAACACCACCGCTTAAAATAATCCTGACTTCCAAATGCAAGACCTTATCGAATAAAAGCACTCTCACCTACAATATTGCTGCGGATGATAAAGATGATTTATCAATTCGAATTCACAGCAATACGGGTGGCGGCTTCTTTTCTAACGAATGGATTCCATTCAATAACGTAACAACCTATCTCAATAATCTTCCAGCTGATCAACCCATCACCTCAACTCACTTCACCTCCTTACTCAAAGGTAAATCCGTCAATACCCCCGGGTATTTATTGGCCGCTCTATTGAATGAAGAACTACTTTCACCGCATCAGGAAATTAAAAGAAAGTTTGTATTTACCGGTGCCGAATCATTTCTTATAAAAATAGAGAAGCTTAAGGCCTCCATTAAAACCAAATAACATTTACTGCTGCCGCTGTTTTGTCACAGAAAACGTTCATTTAATTCCTAGTCGGTAGGTCAAAGACCTCTAGCGTATACCTGCACATCATTTGTACAATCCCCTGGAACAACCAGTACCCACCAATTTACAAAATTCTAGACTGATAATCTGGAAGCCTATTGGCTTTCTTATTATCCTGGCAAGACAAGCTGAGGCTTCTGAAAACAATCATAGCTGACTGTCGAACTTCTAAAAATTATTCATTTATAAATTCCAAAACATCTAACGACTTCAAACTAACCAACTTCTGCTACGGCCATGCAGACGGCCATAAATTTTTGCTCTATCCCAAAAATCTGTAGACATCTAATTTGAGTACAAATCCTTGATCCTAATCAAATAAAAACCCTAAAAACTAAGAATCAAACGATTAGAACAAGAGTACCATGAACCTTGGGATGAGTATTAAGTCTCACTTTTGATAGTGAAGAACCGTATATGATACATATTTTTGGATATCCTGTTATGCCAGATTACTTTCAGAAAAAACCATTCCGCCTGAGCAGACTGCATTTGCTTTTTATTTTCACTATTAGTGTCTTACTGCTTTCAGCCTGCGCGCCAAGAGGGTACAGGGTGCAAACTCAAGAAACTAGCAGCACTCCATTAGCTGTGACAACTATTTATTTTTATCCTACTCAGGGGCAGTCCAAAGCGCGGCAGAATCGCGATCAATATGAATGTTATAAGTGGGCGGTTCAACAATCGGGATTCGATCCCGGTCAGGCACAGCTTGCCCCTCATCAACGCATCCTGGTTACACCGACAGCGCCACCAGGTAGTGATGCAGCGGCGGGAGCAATTGGTGGCGCGATCGTGGGCTCGATGTTATCACCACGCCACGATCAAGGTTTTGGTATGGTGTTTGGTGCAATAACAGGTGCCGTACTTGGTGCAGCTTCAGACGATGCTCGTCAACAACAGGCAGCACAAGTTCAACAACAATACGATGCAAGAGATGCACGACGATATGCTGGTTTAGAAAAACAGGCGCGGGATTACCAACGTGCGATGACCGCTTGCCTGGAAGGGCGCGGCTATACTGTCCGTTGAAAATGATATCTCATCACCAAGAAATAGATTTTTATAAGCGTTAAGGGTATACATAAATGATAAATATTTTCTTAAAATCCTCCGCGTTACTAATCACGCTGATGGCTTTACTGTCTTCTGCGGCTTTTGCCGGCAGCGGACATCGCGATAATAAGTATGAACGCAACAATCAAAAAAAATCGACATTAAATTTTAGGTTCGATAAGCGTTACAACCACAACCATGCTTACCCGCGTGAAGGCCATATCGTAAAAGCATTACCTAGGCAGCGACGTCCAATTCGTTACCTTGGTAGAGACTATTTTTTTGTTAGCGGCATCTGGCATATCTCATCTGGATCGAATTTAGTTGTCGTGCGGCCACCTCTTGGAATTATCGTTCCTATATTACCGCCATTTTATACAACCGTCTGGTTTCATAGCACCCCGTATTATTATGCGAATGATATTTATTATGTGTGGCGACCGGATATGAATGGTTACGAAGTGACTGTGCCGCCAACGGCAGAGGGTGAGCCTGAGGCATCCTATCTAGCAGATGAGGTATTTGCCTATCCAAAAAATAACCAGAGCGAAGAACAACAAGCGGATGACCGTTATGCGTGCCATCGCTGGGGCGTCGATAAAGTTGGATATGACCCAACGCAACCACCTGAAAACTTATCCGTAGCTGCGCTAAATCAACAACGTGAAAACTATAATCGCGCGATGAAAACCTGCCTTGAGGGGAAAGGTTATAGCGTGCGTTAAAAACATGTTCCGTTTAAAATACAAACGAAATCGATGCCTGTGAAGTTATAACGTTAGGTTTTAATCTTGTGCATTATCTGTTTACCTGCGCGCTCACTGGGTCGAACCTAGCAGTGAACGCAATGAAATAACGTTGGAATCCTTCAATGTTACAACCTGCAAAAAATCTGGGCTCAACTGTCGCGACAATTACACATAAAGTTGGCATTATTACATTCAACGATCGCGTTTGCATCCAATCACACCATCATAATTTAGAGACTGCTCTCTTGTTTGTATAAGACTGAAAAAAACCTCCTGCCAACTACCCGTAGCAATTCCTTTTACTCAAATGGCATCCACCGCAACCAGTAAACAGACTATTTAAGGTGGCAACCGGTTGAGGCCACCGCCGGAAGCCGACTCCCATTATTAGAAAAATTTCCCCTCACTCCTACGATTCCAAGACATCCCAGCAATGGCAACTCAGTGTAAAAACCTTTTCGGGGCAGGTCGAGTATTCAAGTCACTCCGGGCCCACCATTTTTCAACACCCTCTGTATTGCACAGGAACCTTTACTCTGCGACTTATTAGGTCGTAATATATGGCTCAATGAAAGCTGGGGATTCTGGATAAAACATGAAGTTATTATTCAATATTTTTTTATTTCTATTCTTGCCATTCAACGCTCAACCATCAGCTTCACTAGAGCACCTTATTGCGCCTCTAACTGAAAAACATATCCAAAAAACCGGCTTATATGTATTAGAAAAAGGTGGAGACGCATTACTTGCTAGAGCTTGGCTCGCCGACAAAGCAACCAAAAGCATCGATGTACAATATTTCATATGGAGTAATGACAACATTGGCGTGCTTGCCGCCGAAGCATTACTCCGAGCTGCCGATAGAGGTGTGCGAGTTCGCGTTCTAGTAGATGACCTGTTAATCGATGCCGATAATGACGATCTATATGCGCTAGCATACCACCCCAATATTGAGATAAAAATATACAACCCGGTTCACTCTGTGGGAGTAAACTTTATTCAAAGACTGGCGAAAATGGCCATGGATTTTCGTGGTAGCAACCAACGCATGCATAACAAAATGTTTATTGTTGATGACGCTGTAACTATTACTGGTGGCCGAAATATGTCAGCAGAATATTTCGATTTTGGTCATAAATATAACTACAGAGACCGGGATATTCTATTGGTTGGCAATGTTATTTCAGATGTAAAAAATATTTTTGAAGAATTCTGGGCAAGTAACACCTCTATTAATATTGAGCAACTGATTCAAAACCCTTATTCATTAGATGCGGACTCGGAGCCAGAGGATGACTGGGGCCATGAGATCGAAGCCAATGTAGAAGAAGCAAAGTTAAAACTGGCCGACATAACCCAAACAACGATTCAGAAAAAATACAAAGAACTGCACGATTACGCAAACAGTAAAACAAACTACCTTCCTGAAGTGAGAGCATCGATTCAGGACATTGATATTGAAATGAAAAATATCATTGAATCTTCTTACTGGCTTGATGCGGCGTTTATCAGTGACAAACCTGGAAAGAATAATACATGGTTTAATTACAGCCTTGGTGGTAGCGGGGATTCAACACTAGCTTTAGCAGAGCTGATAAAATCTGCTAAAAACAACATTGTAATCCAGTCACCCTATCTTATTTTAAGTGATGAGGCCTGGAAGCTGTTCGAAGAAACACTGTCTCGCGGTGTAAGTATAAAAATAAATACTAACTCACTATCGTCTAGTGACAATCTACCTGCTTATAGCGGTTATAGCTCACAGGTTGATGAATTACTGGAAGCGGGTATCGAGATATATGAGTACCGTCACGATGCAAAACGCAGACAAGAACTGGTAAAACGCTACACTCAATACAAGAATAAAGCGCTTCCTATATTTTCACTGCATGCGAAAACCATGGTGGTTGATGACAATATAGTTTTTGTTGGCACATTTAATCTTGATCCGCGTTCAGAAAATCTAAATACTGAGGTTGGCATTATAGCTAAAGACCCTGAGCTAGCGCTTGCGGTGAAACGTGAAATCGAAATTGATATGGAGCCAGGCAATAGCTGGAATGTTCGGTTAGAAGGCCATAATAACGATACATCGATATTCAAACGATCCAAACTATTTCTATGGAAGTTACTACCTATTGATCCTATCTTATGAAGATGCTTCAATGATTTTAGAATGAGTTCGGTTTATTGGCTGAACTAATTCCCTCACCCTTATGATAAATACATTATTTATCATTTCCTCTATCCGAGTTTCAATATTAGCCATCTCATGTTCATGATAATAACTCGTTAAAATTACACGTAATGACATATCCTCAGCCCCGGTGGACGTGATACCTGGTAAACGGTCATCTAGTTGAGCCTCCTGCAACCTCAAAGTACCCCTTAATTGTCTTGCCAATTAGATCGGTATGAAACTCTCTGAACTGAATGAAGTCCTTATAAAAGCTCTCATTCCAGTGCCCTTCATCTTGCGCAATGACCTGGTCATTATGCCAGAAAGATCGTCATTGCATAATGGAAATGGATGGCGCAAGGCATTATTGGCCATTAAACTCGCACCTACCCCTATTTAGATAAGAAGTTTAAAAACCTTAATTTTAAGCACCCCAACTATTGCGTAACCGCTATCAGTCGATTATGTTCTGTACTCCCCCGATTAGCTTGATGATGCCTCAAGGCTTAAATATGCAAAAATTTCACTTAAATACTGCGCTTCTCGGTCTGTGCTTTGCTATCTCACATTCATCTAACGCTTTGGCCAGTACAGACGAGAAATTAGAACGCTTTATTTCTTTAAGCCTTGAAGACTTAATTAGCCTTGAAACAACAATAGCAACAGCCTCAAAACGCACCGCCAGTAAAGCCCCCGCCGTTATAAGTGTAATCACGGCTGATGACCTGAAGGCCACCGGGGCCACCAACTTAACCGATGCATTACAAAATGTTCCAGGCATTCACGTAAGAACAGACGCCTTTGGCAATCGACCTCTCGTACATTTTCGCGGCGCAAATGCTACGCAAACCTTACTGATGGTAAATGGTAACTCGATGCGCGATCTGGTTTGGGGCTTTGGGATTTTCTGGAAAGGCATACCTGTCAGCGCAATTGAGCGTATAGAAATTATTCGCGGCCCAGGCTCTGCGTTATTTGGTGCCGATGCTATTGCCGGTGCAATAAATGTCATTACTAAAACAGCGGGGCAAATTAAACACTCTGAAGCAGGCGTTCGAACGGGTAGCTTCAACACCAGGACAGCCTGGATACAACACGGTGATAACTGGCAGGGCATTGAAATAGGTTTCACTGCAGAACTATATGACACAGAGGGATATAACCCATTAATAGCAGTAGACCGTCAGGCCGCTTTTGAAGACCAAACATATGCAAGCAGCGCCACACTTTCCCCTGACAATGCCCAGTATGGCTGGCGCAATCAGGATATTCGCTTCTCCGCTGCAAAAGATCACTGGCGACTTCAGACAGATTATACGAGACGTAGCGATCTTGAAATCGGCCTCACGGGCTTTGGTGTGCTAGACCCGGTCACCCGGGGCAGCGACGAGCGCTTTAATCTTGACCTGTTTTACAATAACGACACCCTTAGTGAACACTGGACACTGGATACTGAGTTACGCTTTCAACACCTGTATTACAGCTCTGGCAATGGTTTTCAGGAGCGTCCACCCGGCTATACCGATAGCACTGGCACATACCCGGATGGCCTTCTCAATATCAACCGTTCTTCTGAGAGAAGTGTTATTTTTGAAGTCAGCACACTGTATAGCGGCATCAAAGATCACTCAATACGTCTGGGTGGTGGCCACACCTCGCAGGATCTATATTCTGTTAAACACCTGCAAAATTTCGGCACGGCGCCTGATGGCAGCGATATTATTGCCGGCAGCCCATTAGTCGATTTATCCGACAGCCCGTATGCATTTGCCCCGGAAAAAATACGCCACATAAGCCAGTTTTTTCTAGAAGACACCTGGGGCTTTGCACCTGGCTGGGAGCTCACCGCAGGTGCACGTTATGATGATTATTCAGATTTTGGCAGCACCACCAACCCGCGGCTCGCACTGGTATGGCAAACTACTAATCAACTCACCAGTAAGCTCATATATGGGCAGGCATTTAGAGCACCATCCTATCAGGAGCTTTTTGTAGAAACCTCACGAGCACTACCCAACCCAGATCTCGACCCTGAGCGCTCAGAAACACTCGATTTAGCTTTTTCATATTCTGCAACAAAAAACTGGCTTGTAAATCTTAACTTATTTTATTTTGATCAAACCGACCTAATTAGTCTCATTACTGTTGCAGGGCAACCTAAAACACAGTTTCAAAACACGAGCAACTACACCGTTCGCGGGGTAGAACTAGAGACACACTGGCAAGCATCAAAACAACTTAATATTTCTGCTAACTACACACAGCGCAATCCCGACAGTAGCAGCGCAGCTATTCAGGAAGCAAAGAAAGAAGCTTATTTTCGCACAGACTGGAAACTATCTGCTCGCTGGAACTGGAACATACAGGCGAGCTGGACAGGCGAACGACTTCGCGGAGAAAATGATAGCAGAAATGCACTGACGTCTTACACTATAGCCGATACAACGCTTCGCTACGCCCAATCTAACGCATGGGAATTTGCCGTATCTATTCGCAACCTGTTTGATAAAGATGCCAGCGAATTCACCGGCCGTTCTATACCAGGAGACTTACCACTCGCAGAAAGAAACGCTTACGCTGAGGCCAGATATAAATTTTAATCATATGAATCAGGAAATGAAACCACAAGGACAAAATACAAGCCGCTTTAACCAGAGACATTACGATGATCTCGCCTGGTTAACGCGTGCGTTTTTCAGCTACGCAGATATGCTTATTGCCAATTCTAAAACATGCAATTATCTGGGGCGTGTCATTTGATAAATTTAGCCATAAGGACATTACTGCTTATCAACTTTTTAGCAGTCAGCATGGCTTGCAACACCGCTATAGCCAACGAAGATCAACGCCTGTTTAAAGCCGCCTTTATATATAATTTTGCAAAGTTCACGCGCTGGCCAGAAACACCTGCAGATGATATAAAAACTGAAATCAGGCTATGCACACTAGGAGAGGATCAATTAGTGAACGATCTTACCCGCCTCAAAGGAAAGGTAATAAAAAACAAATCCCTTTCTGTTAAACCATTCGAAAGTCCCAATGAATGCGACATGCTATACATCGCCTTTTCTAAAAATAAAACCTACCTACACACGCTTAACGCCATTAGCGGAAAACCTATTTTAACCATCAGTGAAATTAAAAACTTTGCATTATCAGGCGGCATCATTGAACTTAATCATGACAAAGGTCAAACACGTATCACCGCCAACTTGAATGCAGCATATAACAACAAGCTGGAACTCAGCTCTCGACTTTTAATGCTAGCTAATGTTATTCATGAGAAAGCCGCAGAATGATTTTTAATAGACGCTCTATCAGACAGAAACTTGAAGCTATTATTTTAATCACTGCTGCGGCAGTACTACTTCTGAGCTTTCTATTATTTATGCTGTTAGAGATTAGCTCAGCACGCGACGATGCGGAAACCCGACTTCGCACATTGGCAACCGTCCTCGGCGCGAACAGCAGTGCAGCCATCACCTTTCATGACAAAACAGCCGCCACTGAAGTTTTGTCAACACTTCACACGCAAACGGATGTATTGGAAGCCAGCATAAAAAGTCGCAATGGAGACACACTTGCAAGATACAGTTCTATTTCTGGAGACTCATTAAATAGCAATAACATTTCTATATGGAGCCACTTACTTGATGATGTAAGAATACAACAACCGATTATTATCCATGATGAACTCATTGGTAATTTTTACATTACTGGCGACATGAGTCGCGCGCACAATCTTCTTGTAAAACAGCTACTACTGGGGCTTGGTATTTTTATTGTTTCCATGATAGTTGCCATGCTTATTTCCAAAAAACTACAGCATGTTATTTCCGACCCTATTAAAAACTTACTCAGCACCATAACGATGGTAGCCAAAAATAAAGACCTTAGTCACCGCGCAAAACGCACTAGCGATGACGAACTAGGTACCTTAGTAAATGAATTTAATACCATGCTGGATCAACTTCAAAACTATGACCATGAGCTCACAACTTACCGTCTCGACTTAGAAAAACTAGTTATTGAACGAACTCATAAACTTGAAGAAGCCACCAAAGAGGCAAAAGCTGCCGACCAGGCTAAAAGTGATTTTTTAGCCACTATGAGTCATGAAATACGCACGCCAATGAATGCAGCTATTGGGTTTGCCGGGCTATTAAAACAAACACAGCTAAACGATATTCAAGCGGAATATGTACACAACATCAGCAGCTCTACAGATAGTCTGCTTACTATTATTAATGATATTCTCGATTTCTCAAAAATTGAAGCCGGAAAATTTCGTTTAGAAAAAACCGATTTCGTTTTAAAAAATGAAATCGATGAGATATACGCTTTATTCACGCCGAAAGTTGAAGAAAAAGAACTCAGGCTACTTATTGAAATCGATCACCACATACCCAAAGCATTACATGGTGATGTAACACGGCTACGCCAAATACTAATAAACTTACTTGCGAATGCTATAAAGTTCACCGAACATGGTCACATAAAACTGCGCATTGAACTTGCAACTCATAAGAGTACGCAAGACGATGAGTTCCCACTGAATATCATTATCGAAGATACCGGTATTGGCATAACAGAAGAACAACAAGCAGAACTTTTTCAACCCTTTCAACAGGGCGACGCCTCAATCACACGCAATTATGGCGGCACTGGCCTGGGCCTAATAATTACACAACGCCTGGTAACCATGATGAAAGGAAGCATCAACATCACCAGCACCCATGGAATAGGCTCATGCTTTACCGCCACCATTTACATCCAGGTCGCCAAACAACCTGAAAAATTAAATCTGCAATCCGGCGACGCAGAAAAACCCGCTGAAGTAACAAAATATAAAATAGATTTATCAAAATTATCTGTTCTTGTCGTTGATGATAATTTACTTAACCTTAAAGTTGCCACCACCTTTCTTAGCAATGAAGGCGCGAATGTTACTGCTGTAGAAAGTGGAGAAGAGGCCTTGCAAAAAGCCAGTCAACAAGTATTCGACTTGATTTTAATGGATCTTGAAATGCCCGACATGAGCGGCATTGAAACAGCCACAAGGATTCGCCAGATAAAACAATATGAAAAATGCATTCCCATTATTGCACTGACGGCACATGCTTTCCCCGACATACAAAAACAAGTTTTAGCCGCAGGTATGAACGACTTTCTAGCAAAGCCTTATAAACCAGAACAACTGTTTTCAAAAATAGAAAAATGGTGCAACATATCAAGCAGAAGCAGCACAATACACTACACTGATAGAACATCAAAAAATATTAAAATATATAATAAAGAAGCTGCGCTTGCAGCGGTAGCAGGAAACCAAAACATAGCCGATGAACTGCTCGCTGATTTTTTACAATTACTGCCTGAAAATGAATTTTCTATTAATGAAGCCCTAAAAAATAATGACAGCAGAAAACTTTATGAAGCCGTTCATAAGCTAGCGGGTTCTGCCTGCATTGTTGGCGCAGAGACTGTTCATGAAATGTCCTTAAATTTCATGAACACAGTGAAGTCACAATCACCAGCGGATAATGTAGTTACAGAAATGACAAATGAAATACTTCTGGAAGTAACACGCTTTAAAAATATTTTTGATGCCTGACTATTTTTATCAGCTTCGAATGTAAAAGCATTTAACATTCTCTTCTCTAATAAAAGTAAGCACCTACAATATATTTTTACAGCGCGCATAAAAAAACCCAAACCATCTAACAAAAGACAATTCAGGGTTTATTGATTAATGAATACTTTAACCGCTATATGGCGCCAGTAGTACGCTCTCACCTAACATCTCCGGCGGCTGCTGCAAGCCCATCAATTGTAGTATCGTCGGCGCTACACTACTTAGTCCCATTCCAGTATTTAAGTGCCAGTTTTCTTTGTCAATAATCATACAAGGAACAGGGTATAAGGTGTGTTGCGTGTGAGGCTCACCGGTTACCGGGTCAACCATTTCATCACAGTTACCATGATCAGCCGTTAGGAAAACAGAATACTCTTCTTCTACAGCAACATCTAACAATCGACCCACCTGAACATCTAATGCCTCTACCGCTGCAATAACAGCTTCACGCTTAGCGGTGTGCCCAACCATGTCACCATTAGCAAAGTTTACGACTAAAAATCCATAGTCGTGTGACTGCAACGCTTCAATCATTGCATCGGCAACTTCTTTAGCGCTCATTTCCGGACATTGGTCATACGTTGCCACTTGAGGCGACGGAATCATTACACGTTCTTCACCTGCCCAGGTTTCTTCACGGCCACCATTAAAGAAAAAAGTAACATGTGCATACTTCTCAGTTTCTGAGCAATGAAACTGCTTAAAACCAGCTCGACTCACAACCGATGCCAGCGTAGTCGTTGGACGCTGTGGCGCGAATGCAATGGGCAATAAATAATGTGGATCATATTCTGTTAAGCAGGTTACCGTCACAGGCTCAAAATCGCCTCGAGAAAAACCATCAAAATCGATTTGGCTTAAAGCAGCCGCTAGCTGACGAGGGCGATCATTCCTGAAGTTAAAGAAAATGACATTATCATCTTCTTGAATGGGTTCGGCCTCCGGGAAAATACACGGCAAAATAAATTCATCCGTGATGTCGTTATTATAAGATGACTCTATCGCATAACGCGCCGCTTCATGCTGCTCGCCTTCAAGATTAGCCATGGCCTTCCAGGAAATCTCTGTTCTATCCCAGCGATTATCTCTATCCATTGCGTAGTAACGGCCGCACATGGTTGCAATTGCACCATCGGCATCTTCAAGCGCTTCTTCTAAACCGGGCAAATACCCCATCGCTGCCATTGGTGCTGTATCACGCCCGTCGGTAATCATATGAACCAGCGGCTTTACTTTGTAATGAGCGCACATTTTAATTAATGCACACAGATGTTTTACATGGCTATGTACGCCACCGTCTGAAACCAGACCAACTAGATGCATAGGACGCTCATGCTTCACCGCATCTTCCATCGCCGCAACTAGTGCTGCGTTTTCCAGAAACTCCCCACTCTTAATTGCATCATCAATACGCACCAGATCCTGTCGCATAACGGTGCCACAACCCAGTGTAAGGTGACCCACTTCAGAGTTACCCATCTGACCTGGCGGCAAGCCCACTGCGAGCCCAGATGCATCTAAAGTAATATGCGCGTTCTTAGAGAAGTATTCGTCTAATCGAGGGGTATTTGCTTCAACAACAGCATTGTTAATACGGCTTGGATTCACACCAAAGCCATCTAGAATAATTAATACGGTGGGGCGGCGGGGGACACTACGTTTCTCGGCCATTTCTCTGCTCTATAGTTGCTGATTTATACCTGATTTTGCGGCGCAAATTATACCTGATTTTAAGCCCCCTGTGTGGGCTTATAGGCAATTTTTTGTGTATTTGGCCCACAAAAAAATGAATCAACACGCGCCTTCTTTTAACAGACACTGAACGAACATCACTGATGTTAGTCCATGAATTACACTATCAACGCAAGCTTATAACTTAGGAGATTTATCTTCTTCCGCTTCAATGCGATCTAGCTCTGCTTCCATATCTTCTTCTGTAAGACCTTCATATTCATCATCTGTTGATGCTTTTTTCTTGATCATACGAGACAGCAATAAACCTATTTCAAATAATATCCACATCGGCACGGCCAGCATTACTTGCGATGCTGGATCCGGCGGCGTCAATAACATACCAAAAATAAAAGCCCCGACAATGATATAAGGCCGTTTTTCCGACAAACTATCTGGCGTTGTCACGCCACCCAGCACCAGCAATATCGTTGCTATAGGCACTTCAAATGCAAGACCAAAAGCAAAAAATAGTTTTAAGGCAAAGTCTAAATAGTAGGTAATATCCGGCGCATGATTAACACCATCAATGGCCATCGACATCATAAAGACAAACACATTCGGCAACACAATAAAGTACGCGAACAATATACCGACATAAAATAATATGCCGCTAGAGATAATAAGAGGTACGGCTAATTTTTTTTCATGCTTATACAAGCCCGGTGAAATAAACGCCCAGGCCTCAAACATTAAATAAGGAAATGCGACAAAAATAGAGGAAATAAACGCCAGTTTAATAGGCGTTAAAAAGGGCGACACAACACCCGTTGCAATCATACTGCCACCCGCTGGTAAATTATTCACCAGTGGCAGAGCCAGTATATGATAAATATCATTTGCAAATGGAAACGCCACTAAAAAAACAGCGATAACCACTAATACGCTACGCAACAATCTATCGCGCAGTTCCATTAAGTGACCCACGAACCCTAACTCTTGACCACTGCTTTCGTTACTGCCCAATGGCTCACTCATTGAGCTTTATCCAATGTGTTTTTTTCTTCAGCGGGATGTTCTAAGACTTTATCTATAGAGGGATTACTTTCTTCTAAATCATCCCAACGATCATCGCCTTCCTCAATCATTTCATACTGAGGTGCGGCGGGTTTTTCCGTCTCTTCTTCTACTACCGATTCAACATGGCCCGTACCCGGGTCATCATCATTTATGAATTGATTTAGCTGAGCATCATTCGAAAGATTATCTATTGGGTTTAATTTGCTTTGCAATTCACGTATTTGAACTTCCTGATTATGCAACAAGCGCTTAACTTCGGTTGAATCAAATTCCGCTTCCACTTGCGCCTTCATACCTTCAACATAGCGTCGCGCTTTACCAAACCAATAGCCAACCGAACGCGCAGCCTTAGGCAAGCGCTCTGGCCCCAACACCAATAGCGCCAACACCATAATGACAACCAGTTCTAAAAAACCAATATCAAACATGTCGGTATTTAATCAGTCAGCTTAATCTTACGCCTTGTCTTTGTCCTTGCTAACTACTTCAGCATCAATCGCTTCGCCTTCTTTTTTATCCAGGCCTTTATCTGCATCTTTAGCGCCATCTTTCATGGCTTTTTTAAAGCTATTAATTGCCGAACCCATATCACCACCCATATTGCGTAGTTTCTTTGTTCCAAACAATAAAATAACAATACCTAATACAATTGCTAACTGCCAAATGCTAATACCCATTTTGAATTCCTCAATAATTTAATCGTTGCCACACATTATTAATGCGCAGCCATTTACTTGTCTCTTGAAGCTTTTTCTTCAAGCCCCGATAAACCAAAGCGTCTATCTAATTCCTTTAAAACATCATCAGGGTGCAAGCCCTGTTGCGCAAGCAACACCATCGTATGAAACCATAGATCTGCCGTTTCATAAATAATTTTATCGGCATCACCATCTTTTGCCGCCATCACTGTTTCAGTAGCCTCTTCACCTATTTTCTTTAAAATAGAATCGAGGCCTTTGCTATACAACTTAGCGACGTATGACGAGTCTGCATGCGCATTTTTTCGCTGCTCTAAAACATCTGCCAATTTTGTTAATGTATCACTCATTATAATTCTGCTAGCTCATGCCTAATCAACACATCGAATAAAAAAGATCTAATAGATGTCTTGCGGATCTTTAATAACATCATCGGTAACCACCCACTCACCATTTTTAAACTCTCGATAAAAACAGCTTTCCCTACCTGTGTGACAAGCAATACCGCCTGTTTGCTCAATCTGCAGGGTAATAACATCGCCATCACAGTCTAAGCGTAAGGACTTTATCTTTTGCGTGTGCCCCGACTCTTCACCTTTATGCCATAACTTCTGCCGAGAACGCGAGTAATAGACCGCTTCATTCTTTGCAACGCTTAAACGCAAAGATTCACGGTTCATCCAGGCAAACATTAATACACGGCCTGTTTCAGCGTCCTGCGCTATGGCGGGCACCAGACCATCATCCGTCCATTTAATCTGATCTAACCAGTTTTCATTCATATCGGTTATTTTAACATAAGGAGTCTGTTGAAGTACCCTTTGCTCTCGCTGCAAAAAGCACTCTATAGGCGAACTTCAATACCTTTGGAGGCCATATGCCGTTTAGCTTCTTCTACCGTGTACTCTGCAAAGTGAAATATACTCGCCGCAAGCACGGCATCCGCCTTACCCTGCAACACACCATCAGCCAAATGATCTAAATTACCTACACCACCCGATGCAATAACAGGCACATTTACCGCATCACTAATGGCTGCCGTTAACTCCAGATCAAAGCCTGTTTTGGTACCATCACGATCCATGCTGGTGAGCAATATTTCACCCGCACCGTACTCGTCCATTTTTCTGGCCCATTCTATGGCATCTAAACCCGTTGGCTTTCGCCCACCATGCGTAAAAATTTCCCAGCGATTTGGCTCGCCTTCTCCGCTTACTTTTTTTGCGTCAATGGCGACAACTATACATTGCGAGCCCACTCGATCTGAGGCCTCTTTTACAAACTCGGGATTAAATACAGCGGCTGTATTAATGGCGACCTTATCTGCACCGGCATTTAACATGCGGCGCACGTCATCAACCGTGCGTATGCCGCCGCCAACCGTCAATGGAATGAACACCTGCTCTGCCACCTGCTCTACAACATGGACGATGGTTTCACGATCATCTGAGCTCGCAGTAATGTCCAGAAAGGTGATTTCATCCGCGCCTTCCTGATCATAACGACGCGCTACCTCCACCGGATCACCCGCATCGCGTATATCAACAAACTGTACGCCTTTTACCACGCGACCATCGCGGACATCCAGGCAAGGAATAATTCGTTTTGCTAATGACATGTTTAAATTTAGCCCTGCACTTGCTCGTCGGCCCATTTCTGAGCGGCCGCAAAATCTAGCGTACCTTCATAAATTGCACGGCCTGTAATGGCGCCCATGATGCCTTCATCTTCAACCGCAGCCAGCGCTTTAATGTCATCCATATTGGTAATACCACCGGATGCGATCACTGGAATATGTATGGCTTGCGCTAACTTAACCGTGGCTTCCACATTCACACCCTGCATCATGCCATCGCGTGAGATATCGGTATAAATAATAGACTCCACACCGTCTTCTTCAAACCGCTGCGCCATATCAATCACATCATGCCGTGACACTTTAGACCAGCCTTCGGTAGCTACTTTGCCGTCTTTTGCATCTAAGCCAACAATGATATGGCCCGGAAAGCCCGCACAAATCTCACTTATAAAATGCGGATCTGTAACCGCTTTGGTACCGATAATCACATACTTCACACCGGCATCTAAATAGGTTTCAATGATTTCTGTATCTCGAACGCCACCACCGATTTGCACCGGCACGTCAGGATACGCCTCTACTATCTTGTGTACTACATCAGCATTAATCGGCTTGCCTTCAAAGGCACCATTCAAATCCACTAAGTGCAATCGACGACAACCGGCTTCTACCCACTTACCAGCCATCGCAACTGGATCATCGGAGAACACCGTATTATCTTCCATTATTCCTTGACGCAAGCGAACACATTGTCCATCTTTCAAATCAATAGCGGGTATGAGTAACATTTAACTAAGCACCTGTTTATTTATCGATAAAATTTATTAAAACTGAGCAAATGGTTACGCAATATTAATTACGCACCACTCCACTGTGAAAAGTTTTTCAGTAGCTGCAAACCATCCTGCGCACTCTTCTCTGGATGGCATTGCACAGCAAACACATTGTCTTTAGCAATCGCCGAGGTAAATTCAAGCCCATAATCCGTCGTCGCAGCAACCAGTTGCTTATCAAGCGGATCTATATAGTAACTGTGTACAAAATAAAACCGGCTGTTGTTATGGATGCCTTGCCATAAGGGATGTTCGCCTGTGTGTTTTACTTCATTCCAGCCCATATGCGGTATCTTAAGCCTTTCACCTTGAGCATCTTTTAGGTCGTTACCGAAGAAATGCACATTGCCATCATATAAACCCAGGCAATCAGTACCACCGTTCTCTTCACTGTGACCCAATAAAACCTGCATACCCATGCAAATACCTAAAAATGGCTTTTCTTTTGCCGCCGCAATTACCACTTGCTGCAAATCACGCTGCGCCAGCTCACGCATGCAATCACGCGCAGCCCCTTGCCCGGGAAACACAACACGATCGGCATTAGCAATATCTTCAGCCTTTGACGAAATGATTACATGCTGGTTATCTGCCACATGTTCAATCGCTTTAGCAACTGAGCGTAAATTACCCATGCCATAGTCAACAACAACAATTTGCGCCACTACAGGCTACCTTTTGTAGATGGCATAACGCCTTGCATACGCTCATCTGCCGTTAGCGCCATGCGTAGCGCACGACCAAATGCCTTAAAAATGGTTTCTGCCACATGGTGTGCATTGCGACCTCGAATAGAGTCGATGTGCAGCGTTACTTTGGCGTGATTGGTAAAACCCTGGAAAAACTCAAAGAATAGGTCGACATCAAAGCCACCAATACTGGCACGCGGAAACTCCACGGGCATTTCTAAACCCGGCCTGCCTGAAAAGTCGATAACCACACGAGACAAGGCCTCATCCAATGGTACATAAGCGTGGCCATAACGCGTAATGCCTTTCTTATCGCCTACGGCAAGATCTACTGCCTGACCCAATGTAATACCGATATCTTCCACCGTATGGTGTGCATCAATGTGCAAATCACCCTTAGCCTGCACATTCAAATCGATTAGCCCATGACGAGCAATTTGATCCATCATGTGATCTAAAAATGGGACCCCAGTATTAAACTCAGACTTACCTGTTCCATCTAAGTTAACTTCAACAGTAATCTGGGTCTCGAGAGTGTCACGAGCGACTTTCGCAGTGCGATCAGCCATTTATTTGAGTCTCCAATAATCGGGGTATATAAGAGCTATAGGATACACTGTAATACGCCTTGTTAAAACTATTGAGGCCACCATCTCCTATAAGATAAGGGCAAAAACCCTTAAATTTAAACCCGCCATAAAAAAGGCTGCACTCCTTGGAGTGCAGCCCCATAAATATGGTGACTTCCAGCTTTAGTGTACTAGCTATTTGGCTGGATTCTGCATATCGTATTTCGTGCGCGCAAAATAGCAGTTGAGAAAGGCAGATGCTGCAAAAGCCAACCACAAAAACAAAAAACTAAAGGTATATGTTTTTATTCGAAACACCGCCTCATCAACCTCAAGCAATAAAGCAACCGCTATATCCGCAGGGTCAATAAAAGTAAAAACCAAAAACACTAGAAAACCCACCACCAGGGCATCCGTCCATAAAAAAGAAATTACGTTCTTACAACTTGGCCTGTTACCCATAACCGATCCCGCCCATTAAACCATTTAATTACGAAACATTTCAGGGCGCGCCAAGCAAACCCAAATAATATTTATAGAGAAATCTCTTAACTGCAATTAATAACCATAACTCTGACTTATGTCAATACATAAGGTTAAATTATATAGCAAAAAACTATTTTTTAGCCTTTATGTAACATAATGCACACAAAAGCCGAGCAATTACACATAAGAGTATCTTATAGCCAACCATTACAAGTCAATATAAACACCTATCAGTTAAAATGGTTGATTGAATTAACACAATACCTCCTGCACTTTTGCTCTGTACCACAATGGGTAAATTGTTAATTTAAACGAAAAGAATAAAATACATGACACAAAACTATGTTTGTAACCAGAATGTAACCGGCCCATCATTTAGCAGACTTACTTTCATCTCAGCGCCAAACTGCCCTGCCTGAACCTCACCTAAAATCTGCCTACTTTCCTGCACAACATAATCAAACCACTGATGCGCATCAACAGGTGCTGCGGCAGATGAAAAGCTCGGACGCATACCGCTATTGGTATCTGCCGCCAATGTAAATTGCGGTACCAGCAGCAACTCTCCTTGGATATTCTTCAAACTTAGATTCATCTTTCCAGCTTCATCTTCAAATACACGATAGCTCAAGATTTTATTTATCAGCTTGTTCGCTTTGGCCGCATCATCATTCTTTTCCACACCAAGCAACACCAACAATCCCTGCTTAATATTCGCTATTTGCTCACCCTTCACCTCAACACTGGCCCGCGTAACTCTTTGCAACAATGCAATCATCTTCTAATTTCACTTTTTACGTTTAATGGTTTCGGCTATTGCCTGCGTCGCCTTCAATAAAGACCGTGTAATACCCGGCTCGACAACTGCATGTCCAGCATCTGCAATAATATTTAAATCAGCCTCAGGCCAGGCCCTGGCTAGCTCCCAGGCCTGCTCAACAGGGCAAATCACATCGTATCGGCCCTGCACTATATATGCAGGAATATGCCTAATCTTCTCAATATCAGCAATGATTTGATTAGGCCTCAGCCAACTATCATTAATGAAATAATGGCACTCAATACGCGCAATACTCAAGGCCGCGTGCGATGCCGAAAAACTACCCACAACAGACTCATCCGTTTGCAGCGTTGCAGTCATGCCTTCCCATACCGACCAGGCCTTGGCTGCACGTAATTTTTGCACCTCATTATCACCCGTGAGTTGACGGTAATACGCGCCAACCATATCCTCTCGCTCACTCTCAGGAATCGGCTGAATAAATTTTTCCCAATAATCGGGAAACAAGCTATTCGTACCTTGCTGATAAAACCACTGCACATCTTTATGTCTCGCTAAAAAAATACCCCGTAGAACTAAGCCACATACTTTTTCTGGATGCGCCTCTGCATACAAGAGCCCCAGGGTTGAGCCCCAGGAGCCGCCAAACACTACCCATTGCTCAATATGCAGATGCTTGCGAATAAGCTCGATATCAGCCACCAAATCCCAGGTCGTGTTATTTTCCAGACTTGCATGAGGTAAAGATTTACCGCAGCCACGCTGATCAAACAACACAATGCGATAAACAGCAGGATCAAAATATTGACGATGAAAAGGCGCACACCCCGTTCCTGGACCTCCGTGCAGAAAGACCACAGGCAAACCATGTGGGTTGCCCGACTCCTCTACGTATAAGGTATGCAAATCATCTACCCGCAGATGATGGGTAACATAGGGTTTTAATGGCGGATGTAGCTCGATCATGATATCTCCTCTTAACACCAGCAAAATAAGGACTACGCCGAGTAGGAATTTCCCTACATAAAACAATCTCAAATCCCTACATGAAGCTCCTTGTTCAGCTGATGGTGAAATTTAAGCCTCTTGCTCATAATACATCATGGATAAGGGACATGGCTTCAACAAGGACACAAGGATCGTTAGGACGTAGCAAGAAAGGATGCGCAAGGACAAGGAATCTAGGGAAGTGCAGAATATATACAGGAGTATATGAAAAAACGGAACTCGCTACAACGCCATATCAATCACCAGGGCAATGGAAGCCCAAAACCCGGCACGGAAGGCTGGGTTTTTTATTGCCTGTAAAAAACTCACCGCAAATCATCTAATTAAACTTTGCAATTAACAACACAGCCTGTATCTTTGCGCCATGTCTGAATTCATAAAACCACCCAAAGGCTTATTGCGCCAAACAGGTCGCGCCCTAATGGACTTTAATATGATCCGCGAAGGCGATCGTATTTTACTCGGCTTATCCGGCGGCAAAGACTCTTTAGCGCTATTACATATTCTTTATCACTTCCAGCGACACGCACCCATTAAGTTTGAATTTGCCGCCATGACGGTCGACCCCATGGCGGGAGACTTCGATCCGTCACCCATGATTCCCTATTTAAAATCACTGGGCGTTGAATACCATTATCGCAAAGAGCCAATTATGGATATGGCAAAAGAGCATATGGGAAAATTATCATACTGTGCTTTTTGCTCGCGCATTAAACGCGGCATCATGTACAGCACGGCGCGCAATAACGGCTTTAATGTCATCGCCCTGGCGCAACACTTGGATGACTTAACCGAAAGCTTCATGATGTCTGCCTTCCATGGCGGCAAACTAAAAACCATGAAAGCGCACTATATAAATGATGATGCTGATTTAAGAATTATTCGACCGCTGGTTTATGCCCGTGAAAATCAAACCCGCGAATTTTCTACCGATGAAAACTTACCGGTGATCCCTGACTCATGCCCCGCCTGTTTCTCGATGCCCACGCAGCGCCAGCATTTTAAAGAATTACTCGCCGCTGAAGAACAAGCCAATAAAACTTTATTTAAAAGTTTACTGAGCACTATGAAACCCTTAATGAGCGTAGGCCTGCCAGATTAATTTATAGACCCAAAATCACCTGCACGGTAATCTATAAACGCCTGTTTAATCTCCTCCTCTGTATTCATTACAAACGGCCCATAACGCGCTACTGGCTCATTAAATGGCTTACCCGCGATTAACAAAAAACGACTCGCCTGTTTAGCCTGGAGCTTTAACTGACTACCATCACTTAATACCGCCAACTGTTCAGCCAATAATATATCGCTACCATGTTCCGCACAAATCATCAGCTCACCTTTCACCAAAAAAACAAAGGCATTATGCCCAGGCTCTATATTTTCAATGAACTCAGCTCCTTCTGCTAACTCCACATCCAAATATAGCGGTGATGACTCAATGTTTTTAACCATGCCTTTAACGCCACCCGCCGTAACGCCGGATATCACACGAATTTTTGTATGCTCATCACGCTGCTCAATCGCCATTTCATCTGGCTCAAATTCTTGATACCGTGGCTTAGACATTTTTTTATTTGCCGGCAAGTTTACCCACAACTGAAACCCATATAATAATCCCTCAATCTGTTCTGGCATTTCAGAATGCTCTATACCACTTGCCGCCGTCATCCACTGCACACCACCAGAACGAATAACGCCCTCATGCCCGGCACTATCCTTATGCCGCATAGCACCTTGCAATAAATAAGTGACGGTTTCAAAACCACGATGCGGATGAGGCGGAAACCCAGCGATATAATCATCTGGATTGTCAGAGCGAAAGGCATCTAATAATAAAAAAGGATCCAGCATATCCAGCTCAGGTGACGCTATATAACGACGTAACCGTACGCCAGCACCATCCGATGTCTCAGATCCCAGCACGACCTTGTGAATGCTGCGCCATCGATTCGTCATAAATTTCTCCCAATATTAATCAGTATGAACAATAACCACAGCAGCACATTGAATATAAGAGTACATCAATATGGAAAAACACTACAAATAGAACTAAAACTACATACAGAACTCTTTTATTTTCACACTCATCCCACAAGAGGTACTAACCATGAGTGAATACAGGTATTTGCTCATTATAGGCATATTCCTATGGGCCCTGTTAGGCTACTCAGCTTATTATGAATCAACAGTCCCGTTATATGCTTTTTCAGCCTACTTGATATTTGAAGCCCTGACAAATTTACGACTTACCAGCCTCTTAAAACGCTTTAATAAACCTCAGGGCACCACCCAATACGCACCTAAAAGCAATCACGAATCACGGCTCAGTGAAATTGAAGCTGGCAGGGTCTTCAGGATAATTATTGCCGCTTTAATATACGCATCTATCGCCCTACTACCTGATTTATTATGGTTTATGCCCTGGTTCATTGCAGGCATGTTGATTATGGCAGGCATCACCAATATTTGCCCCATGCACATGTTTCTAAGATGGGCCGGGTTAAAATAATGAACCGCAAAAACAAACTCAAAAAAAATTTAACCGGTAACTGGAATGGAAGCATAGCCATTAAAATAACGGCCGTTACGATATGGGCAATACTTGTATTATCATTTTTAATTATCACGCCATTCATTTCGGAATTTGAAGAATCAACTTTAAAAGAATTTACCTGGCAACAACATCAGGTTGAAACAGCTATTAAAAAACTATATACGACCATACCAAACGAAAAAAAAATAAACAAAGAACTTGATAAGCTAATAAAGCAGTTCGACATATTGTATATAGACCTTTTTGATAAAAACAAACATTTTGAAAGGGGAATCAGTTCTCCAGACAACCACCCTTTATCATCAAATATTAGCGCCTACACCCTAAACCACCAACTGTATATCGAGTTTCCGTCTTTGCGTAAAAGCATAAACATGCAACGCCTTACAATCGGCAGCGCCGTTGTTGGGTTTTCCGTTTTTTTTAGCCTATTCCTCTTCTTATTAAATAGAAAAATTATTCACGAGCCATTCAATTCTATAAAGAATCTAACTCAAAGAATCTCTCATGGTGAAAATGAATTAAGGTTCGATACCGAACGGACAGATGAGTTCGGTATTGTTTCAAAATTTTTAAACGACATGTTAGACACCATCAAACAGAATCAGGCAGAACTAGAAATAAAAAATAGAAAACTTACCGCCGAAATAAGACAAAGAGAGGAAGCATTAGCCGCCACTCAACAGAAAAGCAATTTCCTGGCTAACATGAGCCACGAAATAAGGACGCCGCTCGCTTCAATAATTGGGTACAGTGAACGTATCCGCTTTGGAAAAGCGAAAGACAAAAACGACGAAATCCGCATGCTTAACATCGTATTAGAGAACAGTAAGCACCTGTTAAACTTAATCAACGATATTTTAGACCTGTCAAAGGTCGAGGCAAACAAACTTAACATCGAAAAAAATGAGTTCTCGATTTTAAAAGTCATTGAACATGTTAGAAAATTACTCAACGAAAGAGCTCTCGAAAAAAACATTAAATTTAACATAAACTATCAACTCCCCATTCCCGAAAAAATAATAAATGACTCTATTAGAACGAAACAAATCATTATAAATCTTGCCAGTAATGCAATAAGATTTACCCACAATGGAAAAGTAGAGATCAACGTTACCTATGATGCCATAAGCGATTTATTATCTATTTGCGTAATTGATTCTGGCATAGGCATGAACGAGACTGAGCTGCAAAAATTATTCATGCCTTTTTCTCAGGCCAATGCATCAATTAGCCCTAAATTTGGCGGCACAGGATTAGGCCTAACTATATCAAAACGCCTTGCAGAACTGATGCACGGCGACATTACAGCACAAAGTATTAAAGGCTTAGGCAGCCGATTTACTTGCCTAATAAAAGCGGGGTACGTGAGCGGTGAAAAAATGATAACCGAGCTATCCAAAAAAGATCTCGAGATATCTGAATATGAAAGACCTGTTACCGATATTATGTTGTCTGGAAAATTGCTATTAATTGAAGACACTTTTGAGATACAACAACTGGTTAAATCATATCTTGAGGATTATGGGATAGAAATTGACACCGCTAATAATGGGGAAATAGGCCTGGATCTCGCACTAAAAAATAATTACGACCTTATACTTATGGACATACAAATGCCCATAATGGACGGCAGGGAAGCTATTCAAAAACTTAGGCAGGCTAACTACACCAAGCCTGTATTTGCACTCACCGCTGACGCGATAACAGAACACACTGATGAATTCATAAATCTCGGATTCACTAAAGCACTAACCAAACCCATAGTTATTAACGATCTAATCAAGAGCATCAAAGAATACATACCGCTATCAACTGACTGCTCGGAAAAGGAAGTTATCACTAACAAAAGCAGCAACATTGTGCCGCACACGTTAGCTAACAAGCATGCCAGTGACGATCTATCTGACCTGACAGAAAAATACAGAAAACAATTACCCGCACATATAAGAGATCTGAAATCCCTCATTCATGACAACAAGCTAGATGAAGCGCTCGCAATACTGCATAAATTTAAAGGCGTTGGTGGTAGCCTGGGGCTTCCTGAGATAACAGAAACAGCTGGTATAATCGCTAACTATCTAAAAAATGGAAACCTGGATGAAACTTATAAGTGTTTGGCTATATTAGAAATGGAGTACCCCATTGTTAATCCGCAAACAAAAACCTCGTAGACACTCGCCCCTCTTAAAATATATTGTAATTAATATATTTTTTGTTCATTATCTGGTCGCGTTTTAAAAAGCTTCATTGTCCAGAAATATTGAGACGGACATATTCGAATAATATCTTCCAGTGCCTGGTTCATGATAACGGTATTTTCATAATCATTATCACGGGGAAAATCTTTTAACGCGGGTAGAACATTAATAATATAACGATACGTTTCCTTGTCGTAACAGGCAATAGTTGGCAACACATCGGCCTGACATGTTTTAGACAGCCGCCCTAACACCGGAACCGTGGCTTTTTCTACACCAAAAAATGGTGCAAATATTGACTTGTTTTTACCTAAATCTTCATCTGGCAAATAAAACATCGTGCAACCTGCACGCACATCTTTAATAATGGGCCGCAGACCTGCATCACGCGTATAAATGAATGTTCCATGTCTCTTCCTGCCTTTTGCCACAAACCAATCTACTAATTTGTTTTTCATAGGATTAAATGGGCCACTCAATGGGTAGCGCATAGTCGTCGCAGAAACCGCCGTCTCCAGTCCCAAACTATGCGCCGCCATAAAAATAACACCACGCCCTCTATTACGTGACTGCTCTATATGTTCCTGGCCTTTAATGACTATACGTTTCTCTAAAATAGACTTTGGCGCCCACCAGATTAAACCATAATGCAGTATACTGCGCGCCTGATGCCTGAAATTAACACGGATTAGTTCTTTTTTTTCTTCATCACTTATTTCAGGAAAGCACAACTCAATATTCTTACGCGCTATACGTCGACGCTTGGAATTAATATTTCTTACCAGGTCGCCCAACTTATTCGCCAGGGCATCCTGCATTGCGGGTGATAAATATGAAATCAGCCATATAAATAAAACGCCTAGCCAGGTAATCCAATACACAGGCTTTAAATAACTCAACCTGAAGCTCGTGTCATAAGCCAAGACACTTTTACCTGCTTCATTTTTTATTTGTTTGTTTGTCATTTTTGCGCCACAAAAAAAACTTGATCCGCAATCACATTGTTTTTTCCTGTAGAAGAGCAGTCTTCACGGTATGACAACAATTGCATATTCGAGAACACCTCTAACAGCTCACCTCGGCGTAAACGAAATGCGCTGCGCGATGGCCCTATGCCATTTAATGGCTCACCACTAAATGTTTGATAGAACAACACACCGCCTGGTTTTAATAATTTATACAATATTGGCAACGACTCACGGTGTAAAAAAAAGGATACGACAATTACATCAAATTCACCCTTTAACTTATCTACACTATTTTCTAAATCCATTTTTTCTGCATGCAGCGATAACTGTTTTTCATGCGCATAAGCATTAACTTTATTAACTGCTATATCAGACAAATCCCACGCACTTACTTCAAATCCTTGCTGCGCCAAAAACACACCGTTTCCTGACAAGCCACTGGCATAATCCAATGCGTTTCCACACGACGGCAACAAACGTTGATTATCTAAAAGCACGCGCACAGGCACACTTTCCGCAACAGATTTATCCTGGTAAATTAAATTCCAGTCTGCCATTACTTTCTCCAGAAAGCGGGCGTTAACAAGACCAGCAAAGTAAAAATTTCAAGTCGACCCAGGATCATACCGAAGCTTAAAACCCATTTAGAGAAGTCATTGATGCCGGCATAATTAGACGCTACATCACCTAAGCCTGGGCCCAAATTATTAAGCGTGGCCGTTACTGCGGAAAAAGAAGTGATTTGATCTAAGCCACTCGCCATTAATAACAGCATCATCACAACAAATACCGCTACATAAGTTGCAAAGAAACCCCAAACCGCATCAATAACGGTATCCGCAACAGGCTTCTTACCTATCTTTACGGTCACTATAGCGTTAGGGTGAATTAAGCGAGTCATCTCTCGCATGCCTTGCTTTAGCAACAGTACGACACGTATCACTTTCATACCGCCACCGGTTGAACCGGCACAGCCACCTATAAAGCTGGTAAACAATAACAACACGGGTAAAAAGCTCGGCCATAAATAATATTCTGATGCCGAAAATCCCGTTGTAGTACCTATCGACACCACATGAAAAACACCTTGCAATAACGACTCGCCAAAACCACTAGTAGCCTGTGAAAATTGTAAATACGATACTGTGATTATAGAAACTAAAAGCAAAACACCGAAATAAACCTTGAACTCCGTATCCCTTAAATAGGTTTTTATTTTCCAACTTCTAAACGCCACAAAGTGCAACGCAAAATTAACACCCCCTAAAAACATGAATACAATAGCCACCATATCGATAGCGGCATTATTAAAATATCCCATGCTCTCATCATGCGTAGAGAAGCCACCAATAGCCACCGTTGAAAAACTATGCGATACCGCATCAAACAAATTCATCCCTGCAATCCAATAAGCTAGCGCACAGCCAATCGTTAAGCTCAAGTATATATACCAAAGCGCCTTGGCCGTTTCGGTAATACGTGGCGTTAACTTATTATCTTTAATTGGACCTGGCGTTTCTGCTTTATACAATTGCATACCACCGATACCCAGCATGGGTAAAACAGCAACTGCTAAAACGATAATACCCATACCGCCTAACCACTGAAGCTCTTGTCGATAAAATAAAATTGCGTGCGGTAAGGTATCAAGCCCTGTTAATACTGTTGCACCTGTCGTCGTCAGTCCTGAAACGGATTCAAAAAATGCGTCGGTGATTGATATATCCAGTTGCTCACTCAGCATCAAAGGTAGCGCGCCCGATGCACTCAATACAAACCAAAACATCACCACGACAATAAAGCCATCTCGCAAACGTAAATCTTGTTTAATGTTTTTCACCGGCAACCAGAGAACAACGCCTGCACTTAGCAGCAACAAATAGGAAGTTAAAAATGAATCGAACGTACCTTCTTGATATATCAAGTCGATCATCATGGGCGGCAATAATGTAAAGCTAAAGAGCATTAACAAAATACCGGTGATACGTTGAATGACAGTGAAATGCAAAGAATGCGCCCTAAATGAAAGTTATACCCACCTGAAACAGGCGCTCTACATCGTGAATTTTTTTCTTATCAATTAAAAATAAGACCACATGGTCTTCTGATTGAATAATCGTATCGTGATGCGCAATAATGACTTGATCACCTCGCACGATTGCTCCAATTGTTGTGCCTTTAGGCAATTTAATTTCTTCGATCTTACGACCAATTACTTTTGAATTTTTACTGTCACCATGTGCAATCGCTTCAATGGCTTCTGCCGCACCTCGACGTAATGAATGAACCGCAACAATATCTCCTCGTCGCACATGCGTAAGCAATGCACCTATAGTCACTTGCTCAGGTGAAATGGCTACATCGATGGCTTCCTGATTTTCCATCAAATCAACATATGCTGGGCGATTGATTAACGACATGGTTTTACGCGTACCTAAACGCTTCGCTAACATCGCCGATAAAATATTTGCTTCGTCATCATTAGTAACAGAGCAGAACACATCCATACTGTCGATATTTTCTTCCAGCAATAATTCTTTGTCTGCAGAGTCACCTAATAGAACCACTGAATTATTTAATGATTGAGACAGCTCAGCGGCACGCGCTGGGTCACGCTCTACAATTTTTACTTGATGGCGTTTTTCTAAACGCTCAGCCAGTCGTTTACCAATGTTCCCACCACCCGCAATAATAATCCGTTTATTGCGTTTACCTAATTTGCGCAGTTCTCGAATAACCACGCGTATATCTTCACGCGCCGCAATAAAGAAAACCTCATCACCCGCTTCTATAACGGTATGGCCCCTTGGAATCATCGCGCGACCACGACGATAAATAGCCGCTACTCGCGTCTCTGTTCCGGGTGTATGTTTAGGTAATTCGCTCAGTTGATGGCCCACTAACGGACCACCATAATATGCGCGCAGGCCAACCAGCACGACACGTCCATCGGCAAAGTCGAGCACCTGAAGTGCGCCTGGATACTCAATAATATTGAAAATATAATTGGTGACTATTTCTTCTGGACTGATGATAACGTCGACGGGAATCGCATTACCGCGAAATAACTCGCTGTGTTTTAAATATTCTGCAGAGCGAATACGTGCGATTTTGGTCGGTGTGTGATGCAATGTCCATGCGACTTGGCAGGCCGTCATATTGACTTCATCGCTGTTGGTAACAGCAATCAGCATATCAACATCTTCAATGCCAGCCTGCTCCAGTATATTGGGATGCGCAGCATTACCGACGACTGTTTGTATGTCGAGACGATCGCGTAGCTCATTCAACACTTCAGACCGGTGATCTACCAGGGTAATGTCATTGGATTCAGATGATAGATTTGAGGCTACAGATGAACCTACTTGACCAGCACCTAAAATCAGAATTTTCATATCGAATACTATGGGTTAACTATTTCGCGAAGTTTACGCTTATTCGGCGCTCTTTTGTAGTAAAGCATAATAAAAACCATCATTAGTCTGCGCCGTTGGAAATAACTGAATGCCGAGTGAGGCCGCAACTGGTTTTTTCCCTGCCACTACAGAGCTTGCAGCCAATGCATCAACCAGACATGCATCTTTAACTCTCTCTAAAAACCACGCTATCTGATTTTCATTTTCAGCTTTAAACACCGAGCACGTTGCATACAACAAACGACCGCCGGGCTTTAATAAACGCCAGTTTTTTAATAAAATTTCACGCTGCGTTTGCTGCAAAATTTCAATATCATCATCTCGGCGCAAATGCTTAATATCGGGGTGTCGTCGAATCACCCCACTTGCGGAACAGGGTACATCCAATAAAATTTTATCGAACGGCTCACCATCCCACCATTCTTCCGTAGCGATTGCGTCTGCCGCAATCAGTTCCGGCTTAAAACCCAGGCGCTGACAATTTTCATGCACTCTCTCTAAGCGGCTTTGCGAAATATCCAGAGCTGTTATTTGTATGTCTGGCTGTAGCTCAAACAGATGCGCGGTTTTACCACCAGGTGCCGCACAGGCATCTAAAATACGATCCCCCGCCGCAGGTTGCAATATCTGCGCAGCCCATTGCGCACCGGCATCCTGCACCGAAAACCAGCCTTCTTCAAAGCCAGGCAGCTGCTTTACATCTCTTGCTTCATCCAATATTAACGCTGCAGGCGTATCCGCTAACTTTGCTGAGTTTATATCGCAAGCACTCAATACCTCTCTGTAATCATCCGTTGATTTTTTTTGCTGATTAACACGTAGCGTCATCGGCGCCTGCTGATTGTTCGCTAACAGAATTTCACGCCAACACTCTGGCCAGTCATTTTTCAGGCGATCAATTATCCATTGCGGATGCGAATATTGGGCCTCATCTGTTTGTTGAGTAATTTTGGCTTCAACATCAACTAACTCACGTTCCGCTGCTGCTTCCTGCTGGCGAATAAAGTTGCGTAACACCGCGTTCACCATGCTTGCAGCCCATTGTTTTTTCGACTTACGGATATACTTAACGGCACCATCGACCACCGCATAATCTGGCACACGCATATACTGGATTTGATAAAGCGCCATCAACATCACCAATTGCACATCGAGGTCTTTTACTTTTAGAGACTTTTTCATCAATGGCTTCAGCTGTGCTTCTAGCTGCTGATAAAAACGTAATACACCAAAACTAATCATCCGTGCAAAGGCCGCATCTCTCGGCAACAAATGCTCTCCAAGGTGAGCCAGCATACTTAGAGACTGCCCATCTCTTAATACCGCCAGCAACATATTTAAGGCCACCTTACGTGACTGCTGCGAGGCCTCTACTGGCTGAGATGATGATTTTTTATTTTTTGACATGAAATACTTTTTAAAAGATTAATCAAGAAGGCAGCATTATCCTAACTGCATGCCCGAAATATCATTTGCATTAACAAAGGCAGGAACATCCATGGGTTTTTTGCCTGGCATTTGAATTTTCATTAGGCGTAACACACCATCACCCGTCGCCACATCAATACCCTGCTTATCACAATGAAGCACCTTGCCCGGCGACGCATTCCCAACAACTCTATCCGTTAGTTGAGCTTGCCAAATACGCATCATTTGCGGCGTGCCGTCCTGCTTTAGGTCAATGGGTGTTTGTGCCACGGGCCAGGCATTAAACGCATTTACCTGCGCTTTAATTTCACGCGCCGACTTAGCCCAGTCAATGATGGCCTCAGCCTTCTGCAGCTTTTCTGCATAGTTCGCCAGGCTATCATCCTGTTTTTCAGGTTGCAGCGCGCCGTTGGCAATCGCTGGTAATATTTCCATTAAGGCCTCGGCACCCATAATAGACAACCGATCATGCAAGCTCGAGCCCGTGTCGTCATCGGTAATAGGGCAGGTTTTTTTCAGCAACATGTCACCGGTATCTAAACCAACGTCCATTTGCATAATGGTAATACCCGTTTCTGCATCACCGGCCAAAATAGACCGCTGTATTGGCGCCGCTCCCCGCCAGCGCGGCAATAATGAGGCATGGATATTAAAACAACCCAAACGCGGCGCATCCAGAATCACTTTGGGTAAAATAATGCCATACGCCACAACCACCATTAAGTCCGCCTGCAAATCAATGAGCGGCTGCTGATCTTCTGCTTGACGTAATTTTTCAGGCTGATATACGGGGATATCATATTCTAGCGCACAGGCCTTTACTGGGCCTGGGGTTAATTTACGGCCTCGACCCGCCGGACGATCGGGCTGTGTATATACCGCCACCACGTCATGCGGCGAATCAATCAAAGCCTTTAATGGCGGCACGGAGAACTCTGGTGTACCGGCAAAAATAATTTTTAAGGGCTGCTCACTCACTACATTACGTCCGCTTTAAGTTGTTTTTCTAGCTTCTTTTTAATGCGGTTACGCTTCATCGCCGATAAATAGTCGACAAACAACTTTCCGTTCAAATGGTCGATCTCATGCTGAATGCAGACCGCCAATAACTCATCCGCATCAAATTTAATTTTTTCACCGTCTCGATTCAACGCCTCAACCTTGATTCGATCGGCCCGTTCAACAGTTTCATAAACACCCGGCACAGACAAGCAGCCCTCTTCGTGATGTTCTATACCGTCTTTAGCTAAAATAAGCGGATTAATCAGGCATAACGGCTGATCTTTTTCTCTTGAAATATCAATCACCACTATACGCTGATGCACATTAACCTGTGTCGCCGCCAAACCAATACCCGGTGCCTCGTACATGGTTTCAAACATATCATCCACTAATTGTCGGGTTTCATCCGTTACCACTTCGACAGGCTTTGCCTTAATGCGTAAACGTTCATCGGGAAACTTTAAAATATCCAACAGAGGCATAATTACTACCTTTCACTCTACGTATCTACAATATTTGTGAAGTTTAACCACCAAATTGATAAATTATTAGCTATTATCAATTACTAGGCAAACTTACTTCATTAATTCAAGTTTATCAGCTAAACTCTTGAAACCACGGACAAATATGGGGATTCATACCTTGGAAATCAAAGCGCTCAAGTTCAGTTTTGGACAGATTGCACTGTTAACTTTATCGGCCGTATTTTTGTCCGGCTGCTCTAGCACAACGCCCAAACCAGACGACACAACGGCGGAAGTTCAAGCTTTTGAGCCTCAAGCAGGCAGTATTGAGTCTGTGGTTCAAGCAAACACTGACTACACGCCAGCGCCTGCAAGCTCTCAGAGCATTCAGTTGACGGCTAATCACCCCCGTGAGTATACCGTGAAAAAGGGTGATACGCTTTGGGATATTGCCAGTCTTTTTTTAAAAGACCCGTGGTACTGGCCAGAAATTTGGCAACGTAATCCGCAAGTTGCAAACCCTCATCTCATTTATCCTGGTGATATTTTAATGCTGGTTTATGTAGATGGCCGACCACAAATTCAACTTGCACGCCCTGAAAATGGTGTAGTGAGACGGCAAATCGGAGAGAAGCTTGTAAAACTAAGCCCCAGCATACATCGCCAGAGCTTAAACGAAGCAATACCCAGCATCCCAGCTGATGCGGTTCGTCAGTTTCTGACTCGCCCTAGAATTGTCACCACCGAGGAATGGGATCACGCACCCTATATAGTCGGCAGCGATGATGCTCATCTTATAATGGGTGCCAATAATAAAATTTACATCCGCGGCGAACTAGATAAAGAGCGTATTCGCTACAGTATTTTCCGCAAAGGTGACCGCCTGGCAGACCCTGAGACGGATGAACTACTGGGTCATGAAGTCATTTTTGCTGGCGAGGCGCGCATTAGCAAGTATGGCAGCCCTTCTACGGGCATACTTATAAGCACATCACGCGAAGTACTCATCGGTGATCGATTGCTACCCACCGATAAAAGCGCAATTGATCAACAATACTTCCCTCACCTACCTGAAGATTTTGTAGACGGTACGGTTATTTCACTATTTGATGCCATTTCATCTATAGCAAAATACCAAATAGCGGTGATCAACCGCGGCAGCAATGACAAGATGGAAGTAGGGCACTTATTAGCATCATACCAAACCGGGGGTTATGCCCGTGACCGTTTTCTTGATCGCTCCAGCATAAGACGCGGTGATGATACGAAGCTAGATATACTGTTACCAGATGAACGCAGCGGCATTATAATGCTATTTAAAGTATTCGATAAAGTAAGCTATGGCCTGGTACTTAAGTCAACTCGCGCCATTAAAAAGGGCGATAAAGTCGAAAAGCCTAGATAAGCCCTGAATCAATATCTTTAAGTAAAAGCAGTACAATAAGGCTGGCTACCTAATCACCAGGTGCCAGCTTTATATTTTATAAGCATTTATTTTGCCCTCTCGCAGCATCTTTTCCGCTGGCTCAAATAATTCTGTTTGCCTTTCTAAATTCAGTGCTTTTAAACTTCATCCAACACACCGATAAAACATAGGCATTAAAATGGACACGCATTCAACGGAAGAACTTTACAATCGACTACGCCTCGTGCGAGGTAACTTGCCACCCAGCGTACTATTCAATCTGCTCGAATCGTTTAATTCGACAGCCGCAATTTTCAATGCACCTGCCCAACAACTGCAAAGTGCCGGATTAAGCGACGAACAGATTGATCGCCTACAAAATATTGCCCCCGCAGATGTAGAGCGCGACCTCGCCTGGCTAGACAATACAGGGCATGGCATCCTGTTTTACGACGACCCTGCATACCCACAAAAATTACTCGAAATTAACGACCCTGCCTACGCACTCTTTTATATAGGCGATGCCGATTATCTCCAGCAACCGCAACTCGCCATCGTGGGTAGCCGCTCACCTAGCGCCAGCGGCAAACAGATAGCCGAAGATTTTGCCCAGCATTTATCTAACGCAGGCATCACTATTACCAGTGGCCTCGCCTATGGTATAGATGCCGCCAGCCACAAAGGCGCACTCAAAGGCACAGCCGGCAGTGTTGCGGTTGTTGCCAATGGCTTACACAATATATACCCCAAACAAAACACCGCTTTAGCACAAAGCATTTCGCAGAATGGCTGCATTGTTAGCGAGTCACCCGTGGGTATTGAGCCGCATAAAGGGTTGTTTCCACGCCGCAATAGAATTATTAGCGGATTAAGTCTCGGTACCCTAGTGGTAGAAGCCGCTATACAAAGCGGCTCACTCATTACTAGCCGCCATGCAATGGAGCAAGGCCGTGAAGTTTTTGCGATTCCTGGTTCTATCCATAACCCCTTATCTAAAGGCTGTCATATGCTCATTAAATCAGGCGCAAAACTAGTAGAAGCCGCCTCAGATATACTCGAAGAATTGTTACCACTGGTAAATTCCAATTCAATTCGCCATACTAGCCCCGCAGAAAACAAACAAATAGCGCAAGAAGAATCACATATTGAGCTTGATTCCAGCTACCAAATGCTGCTAAAACACATGGAATATGAACCAGTAGCTATTGACGAACTGGTAGAACGCAGTAATCTTGGCGTATCGGAAATTGCCTCCATGCTGCTAATTTTAGAACTACAGGGCCATGTAGTCTCGCAAAGTGGACGCTATTCCCGTACTGCCAACACCAATGATGCGAGTTAATAGGCGCGCACTAAAAGCAAAATAGTAAGTGTATACATAGAATATGTGTACACGAGTTTAGATTTAAGAGAGTTATATGAAACAAAATGTTGTTGATGTTTTGATGTATTTGTTTGAAAACATCATTGCCGGTGAAAGTATGGTTTATCCGGATAGTGAACACGAACATATGTTCGATCGCTTAGAAGATTTAGGCTTCCCACCTAATGAAATTCTTTTAGCCTTTGACTGGTTAGAAGACTTAGCCGACATTCATTCTGCAGAGTTAAGCAATACTGGCACTGAACAAGTGGTTAACACGCATTCAGTAAGGGTATATAGCACGCTTGAGAAGTATTTATTAGAACCCGAATGCATCAGCTTTTTAATGCACCTGGAACAAAACCAGGTTATCTCACCCGCCAGTCGTGAGATTATTTTAGATCGTGTGACCGCACTGGATGTCGAATTGGGATTAGAACAACTGAAGTGGATAGTAATGATCGTTTTATACAGCCAGCCAGGTGAGGAAACTGCCTACGCGTGGATGGAAAACATGGTGTTCGACGACAATCTAAGCTATATGCAGTAATTGATTCACTCAAAACACAAATACAACAACAATAAAAATTGTTTACGAGCAAAAGTTAATACATGAGTAATAGCCTGCTAATTGTAGAGTCACCCGCCAAAGCCAAAACCATCAAAAAATACCTCGGCAAGGGTTTTGAAGTACTCGCCTCATATGGTCACGTACGTGACCTGATCCCCAAAACCGGCGCCATTGACCCCGATAATGGTTTCGCGATGAAATATCAACTCATCGAAAAAAATGAAAAACATGTCGCCGCCATTAAGAAGGCACTCAACAAAGCAGACACCCTGTATCTCGCGACCGATTTGGATCGCGAGGGAGAGGCCATTTCGTGGCACTTATATGAACTGCTTAAAGAAGATGGTTATCTTGAAGGCAAAACCGTACACCGCATTGCCTTCAACGAAATCACCAAACGCGCATTAAAAGAAGCGGTTGCTTCACCCCGTGAACTGTCTATGCCGATGGTGAATGCACAGCAAGCACGTCGCGCACTCGACTACCTGGTTGGCTTTAACCTGTCTCCATTACTGTGGAAAAAAGTACAGCGCGGTTTATCTGCTGGTCGTGTACAAAGCCCCGCTCTGCGCATGATTGTTTCACGTGAAGAAGCCATCGAAGCATTTGATCCTAAAGAATACTGGACGATTGAGGCCAACACCGAAAAAGTCGGCAAAATAATCAACAGCAAATTGCGCCTTTATAAAAATGCAAAGGTTGAGCAATTTACGCTAAACAATGCCGAGCTAGCCGCCGAAGCCGAAAGCACCTTAAACAAAGCCGCTAACGGTAAGCTTGTTGTTAGCAAGGTAGAAAAGAAACAACGCAAACGTAATCCGTCTGCACCGTTTACCACATCTACACTGCAACAGGAATCTGCAAGAAAATTACGCTTCACTACACAGCGCACCATGCGTATTGCACAGCAATTGTATGAAGGTATTGACATTGGTGGTGAAACCGTCGGTTTAATCACCTATATGCGTACCGATTCACTGATGCTCTCACAAGATGCATTGGCTGAACTGCGCGATTTAATTAGCGAACGCTACGGCAAAGAAAATCTGCCAGAAGAAGCGCGTGTATTTAAAAACAAATCTAAAAATGCACAAGAGGCGCACGAAGCTTGTCGTCCAACATCTGCATTCCATACACCAGAAAAAATTAAGAGCCATTTAACACCCGACCAACACAAGCTGTATGAGCTTATCTGGAAGCGTACCGTCGCCTGCCAAATGATTCATGCAACACTAGATACCGTTGCAGTTGATTTACAATGCGGCGAAGGGCACCTATTCCGCGCCAATGGTTCTACCATAAAACACCCCGGCTTTATGACAGTGTATATGGAAGGACAGGATGACGATAAAGAAACCGACAAAGATGAAAGTGACGACAAAAACACTGACGATGATGAAAAGCTTTTACCACCCTTAGAAGAAGGCGAAGAATTAAAACTACTCGACATCGTAACAGACCAGCACTTTACAGAACCACCACCACGCTTCTCTGAAGCAAGCCTGGTAAAAGCCTTAGAAGAACACGGCATTGGCCGACCTTCAACTTATGCGAGTATTATTTCTACGCTGCAAAATCGTGAATATGTAGAAATAGAAAACCGTCGTTTCACGCCTACAGACATGGGCCGTATTGTAAGTGGCTTTTTATCTAAATACTTTACTACCTATGTCGATTACGATTTCACCGCACGTTTAGAAGATGAGTTAGATGCGATCTCGCGTGGTGAGGAAGACTGGGTTCCATTAATGGAAAATTTCTGGACCCCGTTTATTAAACAAGTTGAAGACATCGATGAAAACGTCAGCCGAGCGGATGTTGCACAAAGCCGTGATGTCGGTATCGATAAAGCCTCTGGCAAACCGATTACTGTTCGCATGGGACCTTACGGTGCTTTCGCACAAATTGGCGATAAAGACGATGAAGAAAAACCACTGTTTGCCAGTTTAAAACCCGGGCAGAAAATGATAGACATAAACATGGACAATGTTTATGACTTATTCGTATTGCCACGTGTATTAGGCACCACAGATGAAGACGAAGAAGTTTCTTCCAATGTGGGTCGCTTTGGCCCCTATATTAAGTTTGGAAAATTCTTCGTATCTATTCGTAAAGAATTCCAGGAAAAAGGTATCGACCCGTATAACATCGATTTTGAAACTGCGATGATACTGGTAAAGGAAAAGAAAGAGTTCGAGGCCAACAAATACATTAAAACGTTTGAGAACTCTGAAATTCAAGTACTTAACGGACGTTATGGTCCCTACATTACCGATGGCAATAAAAATGCCAAAATACCAAAAGATCGTGAACCAGAAAGCCTAAGTTTAGCCGAGTGCGAAGCCTTAATTGAGGCTGCACCGGAACGCAAAGGCAAAAAGAAAAAAGTCGCCGCGAAAAAGAAAGCTGCTAAGAAAAAAGTCACAAAGAAAAAGACAGCTAAAAAGAAGGTTGCAAAAAAGAAAGCCGCACCAAAGAAAAAGGCTACAACTAAAAAGGCAACTGCAAAAAAAGAAGGCTGATAGCAAATGCTAAACCTCGACAACTCAGAGGTTTAGCTCTCCGCAAACTCAAATCATAAAACACACAAGGCCATACATCTATGATGCCTTCCCGCTTTCAAATTAGAGCCGCCGCTAAAGCCATAAAAAACCAGGGCGTCATCGCGTACCCCACCGAATCAGTTTTTGGTTTAGGCTGTTTACCGCTGTCTGAATCTGCAGTTACAAAACTGCTTCAACTTAAACGTCGCCCGGCTGAAAAAGGTCTTATTCTAATTGCCAGCAAACTGGAACAGTTAGAACACTTCACTGTTCTTAGCGATCAAGATAGAGAACAAATAAACACACAAAACACACCAATTACATGGCTGGTTAACAAGTCTAGCCTTACACCCGAGTGGATTAGCGGCAAACATAAGAAAGTAGCCGTAAGGGTAAGCACACACCCAGTAGTTAAGGCATTATGCGATGAGGTGGGTGGCGCAATTGTTTCAACTAGCGCAAATACATCTACTGCCAAAGCAGCAAGCAGCGCATTACAAGTTAGGCGATATTTCCCCGTAGAGCTGGATTATTATTTAATGGGTGAGACGGGAGATGTTGTTGCGGCTACGCCTATTATTGACATTGAGACTATGCAGGTTATTCGTGATTGATTTTTTCTTTGGCAAAGTAATCACCTGCAATTTATTACTAACATCCTGTTCGTTGAGTACTGAGGACTAAAAGTCCTCTCTTACGAAATTCACTACCCGGTTTAATAACCACACTATAATTCAATCAATCTGTAGACTGCATAGTTTTAACTAGCGCCCTGAGACAATAAACACGCAGGCGCATAAAAACAAACCGATCACTATTCAATGCCCGATTTATGTCCACCTCACCAATAAAAAAGTGAAGGCTAATTTTTAACTAGATTTTTTCACGAAAGGCGTAACACCATGTGCCGAGAGACCATCGTTTGTTCACGCGGCCAGCACTTATAACAATTGACTTAATTAAGTCATAACACCTGGGCGGAATTCTTTAGAAGGGCCTCGATTTCCACCACCCTGCTTGCCTGGGCCTTTTTGATGCGACAACTTAACATTCTTTGCCACTAAACCCTGCTTGCCCGGATGGCATTCAAATTCAACCGTAGCACCTACTTTTAAAAACTGGCAGTTAGTTAAGTCCGCTTTACGCACCATAATGTCTGGACCACCACCATTATCTAGAAAACCAGATTCTTTATCGCGAAACCATTTTTTAACGACTGTTTGCAAAATCACACCTCACTTTTTATATTTGTTTTAAATTTAAATAATTATTTGAGAGCTTTGCACGAGCCATCCCTGGCTCGGCAAAACAACGATTCTAAAAAATGTCATTTTTCAGAATCTCCCAAAATCAATTACTTGCGTAATCGATTTTGTTGGCACATCCATGTGCCAATCGACTTTTACACTTCGTGCAAAAGTCTCTATTTATAACTACATAATTGATGACTCAATATCAGCTATTGACAGCTGAAAAATTTCAGCGCATTTCCGCCAACTTATTTTTGTAGCTTTCGGTACCACCATACTCAACAGATTTGTGATAGTGAGCATGGGTTTTCGCCCGTTTTCTGGCATGCTTAACTGGGCACCAATATTGCTCTGTACGAGCGGCAATTTCTTGCACATAGGCGATAACACCATTGAAGTACCCACAGAAGATACAATTCAGTTTTCCGATGGTATTTAAGTAATTCAAACTGTAGCGATCGATAATAATATATTCTTTTCTGGCGACCCTGGAAATACCATATACGGTAAAGCAAACGGCCTAATAAAGCGAGACTACGACATCTAAAAAAACCGCAGGTATGAGACAATAACAGATAAATGGCGCTGTGAGAATATTAAGTGACGAGGCGTTTAACATATAAGCATGAAGTTTAGTCGCCAGAGTTTTATGAAATTTTGAGTCTGTGCCTCAAAGATGGCTTTTTTATCCTTTAATTTGATACAGCAAAGCTTCTTCTTTTTTCTGAATCTCCTCCATCAGCTCGTTTTCTAGCAACTTAATCTCCAACGTAAGATTCTGTAATTTGTGCATTTTTCAGCGTAACCCGCGTCTCATAAGGGGTTTTACTTTGTGGCTCTTTTTGACAAATATAGACCCATACCACTGATCTCCCGCGGCTGATTCTTTCTACTCTTTAAATTTATCGAGCACGTACGTCCATTCTGAAGTTAGACTATAAACCCGTCATACTGAGGTTTCGTACATTATATTTTCAATACTCTGTTATCCATAGTTAACTCTCTATCTCGAAATTGACCCAGAGCAAGGCTTTATTACCAACACCACGATATGACAATCTAGCTGCATTCGGCACCAAATAGCCACGTATTTTCTAACCCCTGTGTTACAGAAATAACGCTGGTAAAAAAAATTCGCTTACCAGTAACTCTTGCTGTTTTAAACTAAATATCGAGCGCCGACCCCAGACAGTCGTATGCGTCATGCACTGAGTCCATGCATGACATTTATGGCCAGGCTTTAGTGAAGTAATTTCCATTGGTTTTCTGCGCATCGACTTATCTGAAAACAAGACGACACCCAAAGGTTTATTACCAAGCAATGCCAGGCCTCTTAATGCGCCACGTAAGCTCGACACAGGGATAATCGTACGCGCATAAACTAAAGGCTTGTTATCACAACACAAATGTACTTCGCGAATTACCGCATGACTACGTGGCCTCATGCCTAGCGCGGCAATTTCATCTGGCGTAGGTGTTGCACGTTTTATTGCGATAACTTTAACTGAAAACTCACCATTACAGTGCTCTATAAGGCGTGCTGTAAGCGAACCAGAATCGAACAACCAGTGTTTAAGCTTTATACTAAGCGACTTACTTAAGCACTGCTGTTTTTTATACCAATTAAGTCGCGTGTGATATCCAGGCATTTATACATGTTTTTATTAATTTAAGTTATTTTACACTAATATGCACACTAAATAGACCTCATTCCCAAGGCCCTTTTGGGAACGATAAATATAAGATCAACTTACAACCAATGACTCAAAACCTGCTTAAGTGCATCTTGTTTAACGGGCTTTGCCACATAATCATCCATTCCAGCGTGCAGGCATTTATCCTTATCTCCTTCCATTGCATTAGCCGTCATCGCAACCACTGGCAAACGCTGTAATGCGTTTGCCAGTTCAAGCTCTCTTATCGCCTGTGTTGCTTCGTAACCATCCATTACAGGCATCTGGCAATCCATTAACACTAAACTAAACTCATGCGGCTGTTTAAGTCTTGCTACGGCCTCTTCACCATTTATCACCAATTCGCAGCTAAGGCCGACTTTCTCTAACATTTTTTTCGCTATAATTTGGTTCACTGGATTATCTTCAACCAGTAAAACATGACCTTGCAATACATCAAGCAGCTCAACTACTTGCTTTTCTTTTTGCTCAGGTATAACGTTTTCATCGGGAATTTCAAAGGCAATCTCTATCCAAAAGCATGCCCCCTTACCTTCTTCACTATCCACGCCTAGACGACCGCGCATTAATGTCACTAACTGACGTACTATCGCCAAACCTAAACCAGTGCCGCCATATTTTCGTGTGGTTGAACCATCAGCCTGAGTAAATGAATTAAATAATTTACGCTGCGCCTCCTCACTAATACCAATACCAGAATCAATGACTTCAATTTTTAAACGCACTATTTTTTTAGTCTGCTCCAATACCGAAGCTTTAATGGTAACATTTCCATTTTCCGTAAACTTAATTGCATTGGTCAACAGGTTGGCTAAAATTTGACGAATTCTAACGGAGTCCCCCTTGATAACCGGCGGTATTGTCTCATCCAAATCAGATAGCAATACAACTTTTCGCTCATCTGCTCGTTGCGTTAGCAACACCGTTAACTCCCTTACCAGGCTGGTTAAATTAAATGGTATATATTCTAATTCCAGCTTGCCGGCTTCAATTTTAGAAAAATCTAAAATATCATTAAGTAGCGACAACAAAGCTTCGCCCGAACTATAAGCAATATCGACATACTCTCCCTGACTTTCCGTTAGAGCTGAGCCTTGCAATAATTGCAACGTTCCCAATATACCATTCATTGGCGTGCGTATTTCATGACTCATATTGGCCAAAAATTCACTTTTAGTCTTGCTCGCTGCTTCTGCTGCTTCTTTAGCCTTTTTTAATTCTTTTTCTACGCGCTTGCGCTGCTCAATTTCATCCGCAAGTTCTTCATTTAGGTCTTCGGTTTCATTTTTTGCTTTACTCATGAATTTAATTAATGATTCATTATGAAAACGCAGTTCTAATGAATCTAAAATTTGTTTATTGATTCGTGACCCCATAGCCGTCATTACAACGATATAGCCCAGCATAATGAAACCAATTACACTATGATCACCGCCCTGCATAAAGAGACTCAGCATCAAGGGTGAAACCACTAAAAATAAATATAAAACATAAAGACGCAATATCGGCGACATTACCGAAGCACCACCCGATGACATACCGGCAATAATAAATCCTATAATTACCTGCTGAATAGGATCGTCAGAAAACATTAAATAACCAGTTGCACCCCAGCCCGCACCTGTCATTACAATAGCCACTAAATACCATTGATAGAGTATTTTATTATCAGAACTATGGTCTTCTCGTCGCGAAAGCAATATCGACATAATGCCACGAGCAAGTGTCAGCAAAACCATAAAGCCAAGCCAGGCCGCAATCAGCTCATGCGATTGCTTCGGCCATAACACAACAGCCAATACTATCGATATAATCAAACTGACATAATTGCTAATGAAGGCATTTTTTTCGACCAGCCGAATTTGTTCATGCCATATTTTATCGCGATGCTTATTATTTTCTAATTGATCACTGTCTTTACTGATGCCGAGCATTTTCACCGTTCTTATGGTTATTATGTAAAATACATTTGGCTACTCACCCATTAAAACAGGAAACATAAATAGCTCTATTATAAATAGACGAATTATCCAAACTTAGCCAGTGAATTAAGTTTTTTCAACTTGCTGAACCTTTATCTCTGACGCCTTTGCTAGATGCCATAAATTCATCTATTTATACCTATGACACTTATATAAAGCATGCAAATAAAATCATTGATTAATACTCACTAACCAATATTCACAAACTGCTGCGCCTTCCCTATCCACCGTTGGATAAGCTTATTAACTAATTCCGGCTGCCTTTTAAGCAATTGCTTTGCAACTTCTTTTACCTCGTCGAGCAAATATTCATCACGTACAATATCAGCAATTCTTAATTGCACTAAACCCGTTTGCTTAGTACCTAACACCTCACCAGGACCACGCAATTGTAAGTCTTTACGCGCAATCTCAAAGCCACTGTTCGTTTTACGCATAATAGCCAAACGCTGCCTGGCATTTTCACTTAACGGGCTTTTAAACATCAGCACGCAGTGACTTATCTCTTCTCCTCTGCCAACACGCCCGCGTAGCTGATGCAACTGGGACAAACCTAAACGTTCTGCATTCTCAATTATCATTAAACTGGCATTCGGTACATCGACACCTACTTCAATAACGGTTGTCGCGACTAATAATAGAATCTCGCCCGCTTTGAAACGCTGCATTATCTGTTCTTTTTCCTGCGACTTCATCCGCCCATGAATTAAGCCGACAACAACGCCCGGAAGCGCACTCTGCAATAGCTCAGCTGTATCTTGCGCAGCCTGACATTGTAACGACTCTGACTCTTCTACCAAGGTACACACCCAGTAAGCCTGTTTACCTTCGCTACAGGATTTATAAATACGTTGTAATATTTCTGCGCGGCGCTCTTCTGGCACCACCACTGTTGTGATAGCTTTGCGACCAGGTGGTAACTCGTCTATCACTGAATAATCTAAATCTGCATAGGCCGTCATTGCTAAGCTTCGAGGAATAGGCGTTGCGGTCATAATGAGCTGGTGCGCCAAATGCTGTGTTTTTTCTGTACTATTTTTATGACCCGCTTTATACGCCAGAGCCATGCGTTGTTGCACACCAAATCGATGCTGCTCATCCGTAACGGCTAAAGCCAATTGCTTGAACTCTACCTCATCCTGGAACAATGCATGTGTACCTACAGCAACTTGTGCCTCACCACTCTTTAACTGCTGCAAAACGAGTTGACGCTTTTTACCCTTTAGCTGACCTGACAGCCAAACTACTTTAATGCCAAATGCCTCAAACCATTTAGTGAAGTTTTGTAAATGCTGTTCTGCCAAAATTTCTGTGGGCGCCATAATGGCAGCCTGCTTACCTGCTTCAATTGCTTTCAAACAGGCCATGGCAGCCACTACAGTTTTACCCGAGCCAACATCACCTTGCACCAACCTCATCATTGGCACGCCAGATTCTAAATCGTGTAAAATTTCCTGATTTACTCTTTGCTGCGCCCTGGTCAACTCAAAAGGCAGGGACTTGCTAAATTTATAAAGCAAATGATTTTCACTTTCCAGCTTAGCGGCGGGATGCCGCCTGTTTTTAGCGCGCAATGTTTGCAAACTTAAATGATGTGCCAATAGTTCTTCAAAAATCAACCTTGTTTGCGCTGCATTTAACAATTCATTCAAATTTGCATTTGTAGGTGGTCGATGAACATATCGAATTGCATCCGCCAGAGAATAATTTTTTTCATGAGTAAAAATATTCTCTGGCAAATAATCCGGCAGCAATGAAGTCGTATCTAATAACGCCAGACATTGACTAGACAATCGGCGCAGCAATATTTGACTCACACCATCTGTAGTATGATATACCGGCGTTAAAGCATCCTCTTTAACCAGCGTAAACTGTTCTGTGATTTGTGTATACTCTGGGTGCACAATTTCCAGGCTTGATTTTCCAAATCTCACATCACCAAAACAACGCAATTTAGCACCCGCTATTAACGCCTCTTGTTGTTGCTTATTAAAATAGAAAAAACGTAATAAAACGCTGCCGGTAGCATCAGTCAAATGCACCAGAAGAACACGTCGTCGCTTAGCTGATCGAGTAAAAGAAATATCCGCATAATCAATTTCACCTTCGATTAATGCAGACTGCCCCTGACGAAGCGAGCCTATAGGAACGATACGTGTACGATCTTCATATCGATACGGCAAATGAAACAGCACATCCTGTATTGTATTTAAGCCGATTTTGCTTAGCTTTTCCGCAACCTTTGGGCCTACTCCTTTTAATTGAAGCAAACCATCATCATGTGTCACTGTCCGTGTAGTTGCCACTGAATCAATTATCGCCCAATATTAAATTTGTTACAGTTCGAGGATTGCATCCATTTCAACAGGCACATCTTTAGGCAATTCCTTTACGCCTATCGCCGCACGTGCTGGATAAGGCTCTGTGAAATATTGTGCCATTACCTGATTAACCGTTGGGAAATTACTTATGTCCGTAAGAAAAATATTCAATTTAACTACGTTTTCAAATGTACCACCGGCGGCCTCTATTATAGCCTGCATATTTTTAAATACCTGATGAATCTGCTCTTCTACAGAGCCATCGATAACTTCCATTGTTTCTGCAATTAATGGAATTTGCCCTGAGATATAAACCGTGTTATTTACTTTAACGGCTTGTGAATATGTACCAATCGCTTTTGGCGCTTTATCTGTAAAGATGATTTCTTTTTTCATAATTAAACTTTATAAACTTTTGTAGATAATTAATTTTATGTACGCTTATTGAACTCGAAGTATACGCATAACAGAACGCACTCGTCTTAAGCGGCGCATAATACTGGCCAAATGATTTCGCCCATTCACCGCTATAAGGAAGGTAATATTAGTTGAAAGACCGTCTTTATCTTCAACTTCTACATGCTCAATATTTGCGGCTTCATCGGAAATAATGGTTGCCAATCTGGCCAATACACCACGTTCATTTTGTACATATAAGCTTAACTGGCAAGAGTATTCACCACTCGCCTCATCAGACCACTTTACATCAATCATATTGTCACTTTGCATTCGCTCATTAACAATATTTCGGCAACTGGTTTGATGTATAACTAAACCACGACCTTTACTTAACTTACCGACAATTTGATCGCCTGGTATTGGATGGCAACACTTGCCATACGCAACCACCATACCTTCTGTACCCTGAATAGCGAGCGCAGGACGATGAGGATTCAATTCCGTTTCTGTATGGCTATCTTCTAACTCAGAGTCACTTTCTAGCAACCTTTTTACAACTAAACCTGCAGGTCGATTGCCCATGCCAATGTCTTCGAGCAACTGGTTGAGTGAACTAAACCCATACTCTTCCAGCAAAGGCTCGAATAGATCTTCCTGCATTTCTTCCAGGGTAATGTTTTTCCCTAGTAGAATACGTGACAGTAAGCGTCGACCTTGAGAAACCGCATCTTCAGAACGTGTATTTTTAAGATAATTCCTTATATTGGCCCGCGCTTTAGCCGTCACCACAAAATCCAGCCAACCAGGATTTGGATGTGCACCTGCCGAAGTAACCACTTCTATTGTTTGCCCGCTATACAGCGGCGTATCTAATGGCGCAAACCGATGATCCACTTTGCAGGCCACACAGGTATGGCCCACATCAGTATGTACAGAGTATGCAAAATCAATAGGTGTAGAATTTTTAGGTAACTTAACAATGTCACCGCGTGGCGTGTAAACATATAGCTCATCTGGAAATAGATCAACTTTTACATTTTCTAAAAACTCAACCGAGTCACCCGCAGCCTGCTGCATTTCCAGAAGACCCGTTAGCCATTCGCGTGTTCGACCACCGACATCTACATCGGAGCCGTCACCGCCTTCCTTATATAACCAGTGAGCAGCGATACCTGTTTCTGCAAAGTTATCCATTTCTAAGGTGCGTATCTGCACTTCGATTGGGATGCCGTGCGGACCAAACATAATGGTATGCAATGACTGGTAGCCATTCTCTTTCGGTATGGCTATATAGTCTTTAAATTTACCGGGTATTGGCTTGAATAAATTGTGTACGGCACCTAAAACTCGATAGCAATCATCAACCGAATCCACAATTACCCGCATACCATATACGTCAAATATATTTTTATACGACAATCTTTTTTGTCGCATCTTTTTATATAAGCTATATGGATGTTTTTTACGTGCGCTGATATTCGCATCAATGCCCAGCTCGGCCAAACGAGACGTTAATGCATTATTAATTTTTTGCACAACCTCTTTGCGGTGCCCCGCTTCTTGCAACATCGCATTTTCCAGAATACGATAACGCATTGGATACATGGCACCAAAACCCAAATCCTCCAGCTCCAGCCTTAAGGTATTTATACCCAGGCGGCGAGCCAGTGGAACATAGATGTCCAGGGTTTCTTTTGCGATGCGGCGTTTTTTATCTGGGCGCATTACGCCCAGCGTACGCATATTATGCAATCGATCAGCAAGCTTAATTAAAATAACGCGAATATCTTTCGCCATTGCCATTAATACTTTTTGGATATTAATCGCTTGCTGTTCTTTTTTGTTTTTAAATTTGAATTCAGTAAGCTTGCTTACACCGTCCACTAGCTCTGCGACATCATCGCCAAATTTTTCAGCAACCTCTGCTTTGGTAGCGGGAGTGTCTTCAATAACATCATGCAGGATCGCTGCGCATATACTTTTTGAATCCATATGCATTTCAGCCAAAATACGTGCGACTGAAATGGGGTGATAAATGTAGGGCTCGCCGGTTTGACGATACTGCCCTTCATGGAATTGCGCACCAAACAGATATGCCTGGTAAACTGTCTTCACCTGATCTTCATTCATATAGTCTTCGACTATGCGACAAAGATCAGAAATTAAAAACCGGGAAGGATCCCCATATAAATCCTTTACATCGATCGGGGGTTGATCAGGATTTATAGCCATATACTTAAATTACATTTCGTCGCTAATTTCATTTATTGAAATAGCAGCAGGCCTCATGTTTAATGCGTCGCCCTTTTGCTCCAAAATTTCCGGGCCAACTAAGCCTTCAGAGATTTCACGCAATGCCAATACGGTAGGCTTATCATTTTCAACTTCAACCAATGCATCTGCACCCATTGCAATTTGACGCGCGCGCTTTGACGCAACTAATACCAGGTGAAAACGATTATCCACATGAGGCAAACAATCTTCTACTGTTAAACGTGCCATTCTTATTACCTTTTATTTCATTAATTCGATTAATAACTTTTCTAAACTACGCTCCTGATGCAACTGGCGTAATCGATTAGCTGAAAATATACAGCTTAGTTCTTGCAGAGCCACATCAAAATCGTCATTGACCACCAGGTAATCAAACTCTGCATAATGCGACATTTCACTCACCGCATCATCCATGCGACGATTAATTACTTCCTCACTATCTTGCCCCCGCCCTTTCAAGCGCTCTTTTAAAGCGGCTAAAGACGGCGGCAAAATAAATATAGATTGCGAGTCTGGAAATAATTTACGCACCTGTCTGGCGCCCTGCCAATCAATTTCCAGAATCACATCTAAACCCTGTAACAACAATTGCTCAACATGTTGCTGCGAGGTTCCATAATAGTTATCAAACACCTGTGCATGCTCTAAAAATGCACTGCTATTAACCATTTTAAGAAAAACCTCTTTTTCCACAAAATGGTAATCAACACCTTCCACCTCACCGGCTCTAATTGCACGGGTGGTATGAGACACAGAAACCACAACGCCTTTGGCAAAGGTCATTAGCTTCTTTACCAGACTAGTTTTCCCCGCACCCGACGGTGCCGAAATAATATAAAGCGTACCTTTACTCAAATTGACCTCTAGCGTGAAGCGCTGGTTACACACACTGCGACCTAAACAACCACTATCTATAAACTGGTTACACACACTGCGACCTAAACAACCACTATCTATAAATATGGGATAAGGACTGTCTTTAGCCCAGCATTTACCTTTGATACTCTTAGCCGTGTAAGAATAACCTATTTACGCCGATCTTTCACCGACAAATACCGGCATTCTTTTCGCACCCCAACTACCTGGCCGCGCTTCAAAGCGACCGGGCATACTGGTGCCGCATGCTTCACAACAGCCTTTTTCATCCAGACCCCAACGCCCCAGCTCGTACCAGTCACGCTCAATTAGCAAATGTCCACACTGATGGCAATAACTACTACTGCCCTGCGCATCATGTACATTCCCGGTATATACATAATGCAAGCCATGCTGCATAGCGATATCACGTGCCCTACTCAGGGTAGCAGGTGGCGTTGGCGGCACATCCAGCATCTTCCAGTCTGGGTGAAATGCACTGAAATGCAAAGGCACATCAGGCCCTAGATTTTGCATAATCCATTCGCTCATTTCGTGCACCTCCTCATCTGAGTCATTTTTTTCAGGAATCAGCAGAGTCGTTATCTCAAGCCATACCTGTGTTTCATGCTTAAGATAGAGCAAGGTATCCAGTACTGGCTGCAGGTGCGCGCCGGTTAATTTATGATAAAACGTCTCACTAAATGATTTCAGGTCAATATTCGCCGCATCCATTAGCGCATAAAATTCTTTTCGCGGCTCTTCACAGACATAGCCCGCCGATACAGCTACCGTATAAAGTCCCAACTCATGGCAGGCAGCAGCCACATCTATCGCATATTCATGAAAAATAACCGGGTCGTTATAAGTGTATGCCACACTGCGGCAGTTCAGCTCTTTAGCGCGTTGCGCAATGACTTGAGGGGTAGCGCTGGATGCCAATATATCGATTTCACGTGATTTACTCATATCCCAGTTTTGGCAAAACTTGCAACTTAAATTGCAACCCGCTGTGCCAAACGATAAAACCGGTGTGCCCGGTAAAAAATGATTAAGTGGTTTTTTTTCTATCGGGTCAATACAAAAACCACTGGAACGGCCATAGGAAGTCAGCACTATTTGCGCATTTTGATTCGCGCGCACAAAGCACAGGCCTCGCTGCCCCTCTTTCAATTTGCAATAGCGCGGACACAAATCACACTGCACCCGATTATCATCCAGCTTATGCCAATAGCGAGTACTAACTGTGTATTTATCCATACCACCCCCCTCTTCACCAGCTCTTAAATGTGATATAAATAGTCTACTCCACATCAGGGTAAATACCATGTCTGATGCACACACTATTATCCGCCCAGCAGCCGTCGCCGGCCTGTTTTATAGTGCCGACCCAGATCAACTCCGGTCTGATGTTTTACACTATTTGCAACAGGCAAAAGCCTCATCCGACTTCACGCCTAAGGCCATCATCGCTCCGCATGCGGGTTACATATACTCTGGCCCCGTTGCCGCGAGCGCATATAAACTATTACAACCTGTTAAGCACCTCATTAAACAGGTGATACTGCTCGGGCCATCTCATCGCGTCGCCTTTCGCGGCATTGCAACACTCGATGCCGATTATTTTTCTACACCTTTAGGGAAGATAAAAATCAACCGGCTATTATGCGAACAAATTGAGTCTCTAGATTTTGTACAGGCAAACGCCACCGCACATGCACAGGAACATTCTCTGGAAGTGCAATTACCTTTTTTACAAAACATATTAGATGACTTCGAATTGACGCCATTAGTGGTGGGCGACTGTGATGCGCAGGATGTCGCGCATTTACTTGATTTGCTTTGGGGAGGGAATGACACGCTTATTGTTATTAGCTCTGACTTAAGTCACTACCATAACTACCTGAGCGCGCAACAACTCGACCGAAAAACATCGCTCGCTATTGAGAATTGCCAGCCTGAAAAAATATCTTACGAAGATGCGTGCGGACGATCACCCCTAAATGGACTGCTTACACTGGCAAAACAAAAGCATCTCGACATAGACACGGTTGATTTACGAAACTCCGGTGATACTGCAGGGGATAAAGAACGCGTAGTGGGGTATGGCGCTTATGTCGTTCACTAAACTTAATGAGGCTGACAAAAAAACATTATTAGATGTCGCTAAAAAATCCATTTACCATGGCTTAAAAAACCAGTGTGCTTTACCTGTTGATTTGAATGCGTACAACCAATTACTCAATGAGCACGGCGCAAGCTTTGTTACGTTAAATTTAAATCATCAACTCCGTGGCTGCATTGGTGCTCTGGATGCCTTTCAGCCTTTAGTAAAAGATGTATCCGAACATGCCTATGCCGCTGCGTTTAAAGACCCTCGCTTCCCGCCCGTTACGCAAAAGGAATTTGAGAACCTTGAAGTACACATATCCGTTTTAACTAAAAGTACGGCCATAGATTTCACTGATGAAAAAGACTTATTAGGGCAACTACAATCCGGAATAGATGGTTTGATATTGACGGACGGCGTTCATAAAGCCACTTTTCTGCCATCCGTATGGGATCAACTACCGCAACCTGAGGATTTTTTAAATCACCTGAAGCTAAAAGCAGGATTAGAAAAAAATTATTGGAGTAACAATATTGTCGTATTGCGCTATCAAACAATCAGCTTTAGCTAAGTAATTGATTTTAGGAGATTCTAAAAAATGACATTTTTTAGAATCGTTGCTTTGCCGAGCCAGGGATGGCTCGTGCAAAGCGATCACTTAGAATGATCGATCAACCGAGTACTTTGCCAACCAGGTCATCGCCTCTTTATATTCTGATGCGGGCAGGTGCTCTAGCTGCTGAATGGCTAGTTTAGCTTCCTGCTGTGCCGTTTTTTCAGTGTATTCAATCGCCCCGGTTTGCCTGATCGCATCCATTACCTGATCCAGGTAATTCAGCCCACCTTCTTCGATCGCTTTACGCACAACCTTTGATTGCTCTTCTGTGCCATTACGCATGGCATAAATTAGTGGCAAGGTAGGCTTACCTTCCGCCAGGTCATCGCCTACGTTTTTACCCATCTCTTCACTGGACGAACTGTAATCCAGCACGTCATCAATTAATTGAAATGCCGTGCCTAAATGCATCCCGTATGAAGCCATTGCCTGCTCTTCAGATGCTGGTCGATCGCACAGCACCGCCCCTAAACGAGTTGCCGCTTCAAACAGTTTGGCGGTTTTAGCATGAATAACATCCAGATAACGCTGTTCCGTAGTGCCTGCATCATGGCAGTTCATTAGTTGCATGACTTCGCCTTCCGCGATGACATTGGTGGTTTCTGCAAGAATTTGCATTACCTTCATGCTGCCCACGTCCACCATCATCTCAAATGCGCGGGAGTATAAAAAGTCGCCCACCAGTACACTCGCCGCATTACCAAATAACGCATTGGCCGTTTCGCGGCCACGGCGTAACTCTGACTCATCCACCACATCATCATGCAGCAAGGTTGCGGTATGAATAAACTCTATAATGGCCGCCAATGTGTGGTGATGCTCACCCTTGTAACCATACGCCTGAGATGACATCAGGCTCAGCAAAGGCCTTAACCGCTTCCCCCCCGAGTTCACAATATATTGGCTCAGCTGATTAACCAGCACGACTTCAGATGACAGCCGGTGCTGAATCACCGCGTCCACGGCTTGCATATCTTCGGCCACTAAGGCTTTTATATTGTCTATTTGCATATTCTACTTAATGGGGATATTGCTTAATTATCGAGGGGCGAATTATGGTGTATCATCCACAAAGTCACAAGTTAGCGAGCTAATTTCTCTCGTTAAGCACATAAATTCACAGCCAAACCGACAAAAAGCCTGTTTTAGGTGCTTATTTAGCTTGAGACTTGGCGCTTAAGTCGATACAATCCTCGCCCTTTCCGAAAACAGAATTTTTTGTACGTAACATTGGGAGTTATCCGGTATGTACGCTGTAGTTAAAACCGGTGGTAAACAATATAAAGTTGCCCAGGATCAGTACCTTAAAGTTGAAAAACTAGAAGGCAACGAGGGTGACACCATTGAGCTAGACCAAGTTCTTATGATCGCTGATGGCGATAAACTGAAAATTGGTAGCCCAATGCTCGACGGTGGCAAAATAACTGCCACTATTCTATCTCATGGTCGTCATAAGAAAGTTGAGATCATGAAGTTCCACCGTCGTAAACATCATCAGAAACGCACAGGTCATCGTCAGTCTTATACTGAGATTCTAGTAACCGCTATTAACGGTTAACCTGTCACTAATTTTTAGGATACTAAAATGGCACATAAGAAAGCCGCCGGTAGTACGCGTAATGGCCGCGAGTCGGAAAGCAAACGCTTAGGCGTTAAAATGTATGGTGGTCAGTCTGTACTAGCTGGCAACATTATCGTTCGTCAACGTGGCACTAAATTCCACCCAGGCGACAACGTAGGCATTGGCCGTGATCACACTCTTTTTGCTAAGGCAGAAGGCAAGATTGTATTTGCGATCAAAGGCGAAAAAAATCGTAGAACTGTAAGCGTTATTCCTGCATAGGACTCCACGTTTTAGTTCGATTTAAAAAAGCCTCGTCTATGACGGGGCTTTTTTATTGCACCACATAACGACCAGACAACAACTGAATAGAGACAGATCGGCATGAAATTGTTAAATTACAGTTTTTCGATGTCATCTAATCACCTTGCGACACACGCCTTAAGGGGTTTATAAATAATGCGTTTTGTAGATGAAACCAAAATCAGAGTGATTGCCGGCGACGGCGGCAATGGCGTGGTCAGCTTCAGGCGCGAAAAATTTATTCCTCGCGGCGGCCCCGATGGCGGTGATGGCGGCGATGGCGGCAGCGTATTTTTAGTCGGCAGCCACGATTTAAACACGCTCTCTGACTTTAGAACTGTGAGAACCTACACTGCGCAGCAGGGCACCAAGGGTTCTGGCGGCAACAGGGTAGGCAAAAAAGGCGACAGCCTCTACGTCCTCGTGCCCAATGGAACCCTGGTCTACGACGAAAACACCGGCGAATTGATTGGCGACATTACCGAACATGGGCAGGAGCTATTGGTCGCCCAGGGCGGCTTCCACGGTCTGGGCAACACCCGCTATAAAAGTTCTGTAAACCGTACGCCCCGGCAATGCTCAGAAGGCAGTGCTGGAGAGCGCCGTGAGCTGCGCCTTGAGCTAAAAGTATTGGCTGACGTCGGCCTGCTAGGCTTACCCAATGCGGGCAAATCGACCCTTATTCGCGCGGTATCCCATGCACGGCCCAAGGTCGCAGACTACCCGTTTACCACGCTGCACCCTAACCTTGGCGTGGTTGATGTTGATGCACAGCGCAGCTTTGTTATTGCCGATATCCCTGGGCTTATTGAGGGCGCCGCGGAAGGTGCCGGCCTGGGTATTCAGTTTTTAAAACACCTAAGCCGTACCCGCGTACTGCTGCATGTCCTCGACATTGCGCCTTATGACCAGGTTGACCCGGTTATAAGCGCTAAAAAAATTCTGCATGAGCTAGAAAAGTACAACCCTGCCATGCTGGACGAACCTCGCTGGCTGGTTTTAAATAAAACCGACCTGATGACCGAAGACGAAGCCAATGCGGTATGCGATGATATTGTGGCTCGCATGAACTGGACGGGGCCGTGCTTTAGAGTATCTGCCGTAAACAAGTCTGGTACTCAAGCTTTAGTATTTGCCATTATGAATTATCTGGAAGAACAGAAAGAACTTTCACATGAAAACACGTCAACAGCTGGCTGAGTCAAAACGCTGGGTTATTAAAATTGGCAGCTCATTGGTCACCGACGACGGTCGAGGGCTAGATGTCAGCGCCATAAAAAGCTGGACTGAGCAAATTGCCCAGTTACGCACACAAGGCAAAGAAATACTTCTGGTCTCTTCAGGCGCCGTGGCTGAAGGCATGGTGCGTCTAGGCTGGAATACTCGCCCAAACGCGCTACACGAGCTGCAAGCGGCAGCGGCTGTTGGACAAATGGGACTTGTACAAACGTATGAGTCCTGCTTCAAGCAGCATGATATTTTGAGTGCGCAAATTCTCCTCACTCACGATGACCTCTCCGATCGTAAACGCTATCTAAATGCACGCACCACATTACGCTCATTACTCGATCTGGGCGTTATCCCCATCATTAACGAGAATGACACCGTCGCCACCGATGAAATTCGCTTTGGTGATAATGACACGCTGGCTGCATTAGTCGCCAACCTGGTTGAAGCCGATACCTTAATCATTCTCACTGATCAACAAGGCCTGTACACCGCAGACCCTCGTAAAAACCCAGATGCTGAACTGGTTACCTCTGGCCAGGCTAATGACATGCGCCTACACAAAATGGCAAGCAGCTCCGGCGGCTCCCTGGGGCGCGGCGGCATGAGCACAAAACTTAGTGCAGCTCAGCGCGCTGCGCGGTCAGGCACCGCTACATTAATTACCAGCGGGCGCAACCCTGGCGCCTTGCTCGCAGCCGCCAATGCAGAGCCGCATGGCACACTGTTATTGCCTGATACAGAGCCTATGGCAGCGCGCAAACAATGGCTGGCGGGACACCTTAAGGTCAGTGGAAAACTGCTACTGGATGAAGGCGCCAGCAAAGTACTACGTGAATCAGGCAAAAGTCTGCTGCCTGTGGGCGTTACATCTGTAACGGGTAACTTTATTCGTGGAGAAATGGTCTCTTGCATTAGCCATAGCGGTGAGGAAATCGCTAGAGGACTGACCAATTACAACGCCATTGAAGCGGCCAAAATTTGCGGGAAAAGCTCGTCTGACATCGAGACCACGCTTGGCTACGTTGATGAGCCCGAATTGATTCACCGAGACAACCTGGTTCTGGTTTAAAGAGGCCAACTATTTTCAGGCATAAAAAAACCGACCCAGATTACTCCAGGCCGGTTTTTTTATGCAAATGATAGAAGCTAAAAGCTTATACCATTGCGCGAATACGCGAATTTAAGCGGCTCTTATGACGAGCTGCCTTATTTGCGTGTACCAGACCTTTACTACACATACTGTCGATAACAGGTATAGCTGCTTTGTATGCTGCTTCCGCGGTGGCTTTATCACCTGCGTCAATTGCATACACCACTTTCTTAACGAAAGTACGGTACATAGAGCTCATACCAACGTTACGAGTACGGCGTTTCACGGCCTGACGGGCGCGTTTTTTTGCTTGAGGTGAGTTAGCCAAAGTAATCTTTCCTAAAAAATAGTAAATGATAAACAAATATTTACAGGGAGCAGATTTTTTCAGTTCGGCAGAGTTTTGTCAAGCATATTCAACTATCTTATGCATATAACAGACTAAAATATTAAAAATAGGGTAATATCTCTGCACATAAGCCGCACTAACGAATAACAATAAAAATATGGAAGAAAAAAACGACTTTAAGGTGAATTTGGGCGACCCAATACAGTTGCAATATTTACCTGAAGATAATCGCGAGCGCTTAACCGCTAAAATAATTGGCCATGCGCCCGGCAAAAGCTTAATTATTAGCGCACCTCGCCTCAACGGCAAGCTGCCGTTTTTAAAAGAAAGCCAGCCCTTCATAGTACGCATGCTACAAGGCAATAATGTGTGCGGCTTTGAGTCAGCGGTTATAAAATCTTACAGCGTCCCCTATCCACATGTTCACTTACGCCACCCTGCAAACTTTGAACGCATTACTGTTCGTGGCTCGCGCCGTGTTGAAACTGAACTTATTGTTTCGGTTAAACCTGCCAACAAACCTGATGAGAGCATTTCGGTTTCAATGCTTAATACGAGTGCCACTGGCGCACTACTTCAACTTAAATCAGAGCTAGGCGACCTGGGTGACGAGCTAAGCGTTTCCATTGAGCTGGAAATAGTCAACATCACCAAGTATCTGCGCATTAAGGCCATTATCCGCAACGTCTCTACTCCGAACGACCGAGATGATGGTGACCCCCTGTTTAAATACGGCATACAGTTTGTCGAGCTAAACCCAGAACAGACTCTACTCATCAACGCATACGTATATGAACAAATTGTTCAGCAAATGGATGAGAGCTAGATATTTGCAAAATATAACTCCATTTAAATCACTCTATGTTATTTAAATCCACTGCCGTCGTGAGTGCAATGACACTCATATCTCGCATACTAGGCCTGGCTCGCGATATTATTCTTGCCAATCTATTTGGCGCAAGTGGCGGCACCGATGCTTTTTTCGTTGCCTTTAAAATTCCCAATTTTATGCGCCGTTTGTTTGCCGAAGGCGCTTTTTCTCAGGCCTTTGTGCCCGTATTTTCCGAATACAAAGAAAACCGTAGCTTTAATGAACTAAAAGACCTGATTAATCATGTAGCCGGTACATTAGGTGGCTTTCTGCTCCTTCTCAGTATTTTCGGCTCACTGGCCGCACCATTACTAGTCTATATATTTGCCCCTGGTTTTACGGATGAGGGCCGCTTTCAGCTCACTGCCGATATGCTTGCAATCACCTTTCCCTATATCTTCTTTATCGCTCTCACCGCTTTTGCCGGTGGCATACTCAACAGCTTTAGCAAGTTTGCAGTACCCGCTTTTACTCCGGTATTACTCAATCTTTGCCTAATTAGCGCGGCCGTCTGGGGTTCTGATTATTTTCAACAACCCATTATGGCTCTGGCCTGGGGCGTTGCAGCAGCGGGTTTATTGCAGCTGTTGTTCCAACTGCCTTTTCTATTGCAGCTCAAATTATTACCCAGACCCAAATTCAAGGCCGCTCACGCCGGTGTTAAGCAAATCCAGAAATTGATGCTGCCAGCCATTATCGGCTCTTCTGTCGCGCAAATTAACTTATTACTGGATACTATCATTGCCTCGTTTTTAGTCACTGGCAGTGTATCCTGGCTATATTACTCCGACAGATTAGTTGAGTTCCCACTGGGCGTCTTTGGCATTGCCCTGGCCACCGTTATTTTACCCAGCCTTTCCAGGCAACACGCGCAGCAATCCACCGAGCAATTTAAGCAAACATTAGACTGGGCACTTAAGCTCACCTCTTTAATTGCTATCCCGGCGGCTCTAGGCCTGCTATTACTTGCCTCTCCTCTACTAACTACTTTATTTGGTTATGGCGAATTTTCACAAAGTGACACACACATGTCATCGCTCAGCCTAATGGCCTACGCACTGGGCTTGCCCGCCTTTATTTACATCAAGGTATTAGCCCCCGGCTACTACGCTCGTCAGGACACCAGAACACCCATGCGCATAGGCATAAAAGCGATGATTGCCAATATGTTTCTTAATCTGCTTTTTGTTGTGCCACTGGTAATGATGCAATTTGAAGGCCCGCATACAGGCTTGGCGCTCGCCACAACGGCCTCTGCCTATATGAATGCCTTTATGCTCTACCAAGGGCTCAAGCATCAGGGCATTTACCAACGACAAAGCGGCTGGGGCAAACTCTGGATACAAATAATTATCGCCAATGCCGCGATGGCTGCATTTTTATTCATTTTTTCACCTAATAGCGAAACCTGGTTCAACTGGAGCCTGTTCGAACGCGCGCCTTATTTACTCGGTTTTGTTTGTGCCGCAATGAGCATTTATGCCTGTAGTTTGTTGCTTTTGGGCTTTCGCCCCAGACACCTCAAACACAATATCTCAAACCACTAATCCCAATTTAAGTTTATGTCCTTAGCAAATACACTCAAAGCCCCACACGCGGGGCTTTATCAGGTATAATTCCTGACTTTTTAATGCGGATCATTTTTCTTCCATGCAATTAATTAGCGGCCTACACAATCTGCGTGAGCAACATCAGGGTTGCGCGCTCACCATTGGCAACTTTGACGGTGTGCACCTGGGCCATTTACAGATACTCAACACGCTGAAACAAGCGGCTGATGATAGAAATTTGAGTTCATGTATTATGAGCTTTGAGCCTTTGCCGGAAGAATACTTTAGTAAAGAAAAGGCACCTGCACGACTGTATCGTTTAAGAGAAAAATGGTGCGCCCTTGAAAGCACGCATATCGATTATTTTTTATGCTGTAAATTTAACCATTCATTAGCCAATTTATCTGCCCGTGAATTTATAGAAAAAATTCTACTGGAAAAATTGCAGGTGAAATATTTATTAGTGGGCGATGATTTTCGCTTTGGCAATAAACGCTGTGGCGATTTTGAAATGCTACAACAGGCAGGAAAAAAATACGCTTTTGAAGTGTACAACACCGAAAGCCTTTGCCTGGATGAAAAGCGCGTAAGCAGCACGCGCATCCGCGAGGCACTGCAAGACGACAGACTCGACGATGCTGCAAAACTGATGAATCGACCATATCAAATATGTGGTCGCATTGCGCATGGCGATAAACGCGGCCGGACCATTGGCTTTCCAACCGCCAATATAAAACTACACCGCCATGCCACAGCAGTACATGGCGTTTATGCAGTTCATATGACAAGCGCCGATAATTTATCAGTGAACGGCGTAGCAAACGTGGGCAAACGCCCAACAGTAGATGGTCATAATTTACAATTGGAAGTGCATTTGTTTGATTTCAACGCCGACCTTTATGGACAGCTGGTTTGTGTTGAATTCAAATATAAAATACGCGACGAAAAACGCTTTGATTCTTTTGAAAAACTAAAAGAACAAATCATTAAAGATAGCGAAAAAGCAAAGAAATATTTTTCGCAAAACTAATTAACAATACATTTAAATTGAGTTGAAAACAAAGTGACCGATTATAAAGACACGCTTAATCTTCCTGACACCGATTTCCCTATGCGTGGAAACCTGGCGCAACGCGAACCTAAAATGCTACAAGAGTGGCAAGAAAAAAATCTTTACCAAAAAATTCGTGAAGCCAGCAAAGGTCGCCCAAAATTTATTTTGCATGACGGTCCTCCTTATGCAAATGGCAATATTCATATTGGGCATGCCGTAAATAAAGTATTAAAAGACATCATCATCAAAAGCCGCACGCTCGATGGCTTTGATGCACCGTTTATTCCAGGATGGGATTGTCATGGTTTACCGATTGAATTAAACGTTGAAAAGAAAGTAGGTAAGCCAGGTAAAAAAGTTGACGCTAAAACGTTCCGCGACAAGTGCCGCGAATACGCACAAACACAAGTTAATGGTCAGCGTGATGATTTTATTCGTTTAGGTGTTTTAGGTGACTGGGAAAATCCTTACCTAACTATGGACTACGATGTTGAAGCCAATATTGTTCGCGCGCTTGGAAAAATAATTGATAAAGGCCATTTACATAAAGGCAGCAAACCCGTTCATTGGTGCTTAGATTGCGGCTCCGCATTAGCAGAGGCGGAAGTTGAGCATGAAGATAAAACATCACCGGCTATTGACGTTATTTTTAAAGCTGTAGATGCAAATGCATTTTTTGAGGCCTGCGGTGCAGAAAAAAATGATCTGCCCGTTGCAACCGTTATCTGGACAACCACCCCCTGGACACTGCCTGCCAATATGGCGGTTTCACTTCACCCGGATTTCGAATACGTTTTAGTTAAAGCCGACACACCGATTGGCTCTATCAACTTGCTACTTGCCGATGCATTACACGAAGATGCATTAGAACGCTATGATACTGAAAAGTTTTCTGTGATTGGCCGCTGTACGGGAAGCGCATTAGAAAATCAACTATTACAACATCCGTTTTATACGCGGCAAGTTCCCGTTATTTTAGGCGATCATGTAACAACTGAAGCCGGTACTGGCGCAGTGCATACCGCACCGGGTCATGGCCAGGACGACTATATCGTTGGTAATAAATACGGCTTAGAGGTTTATAATCCAGTTGGCAGTAACGGCGTATTTTTGCCCGACACAGAATTATTTGCGGGCTTACATGTAAACAAGGCCAACGATGAAATTTTAAAAGTGCTAGAAGAAAACAAAGTACTGTTAAAACATCGCAAGTTAAAACACAGCTATCCACATTGCTGGCGTCATAAAACACCTATTATATTCCGCGCCACTCCACAGTGGTTTATCAGCATGAAGCAAAATGGTTTAGTTGATAGCGCGATGAAAGCCATCGAAGAAACCAAATGGATGCCCGAGTGGGGTAAGGCACGTATTGAAGGCATGGTTAGTAATCGTCCTGACTGGTGCATTTCTCGTCAACGCACCTGGGGCGTGCCCATTGCTTTATTTGTGCATAAAGAAACGGGCGAGCTGCACCCTAACACACAAGAGTTAATCGAAACCGTTGCTCAGCTAATTGAAAAAGACGGTGTTGATGCCTGGTTCTCATTAGAAGCAGAAAGCGTTCTGGGTGATGATGCTGCCAACTATGACAAGGTAAGCGACACACTCGATGTCTGGTTTGACTCAGGTGTAACACATGCCTCCGTTTTAGAGCAGCGCGAAGAATTAGGTGTACCTGCCGATTTATATTTAGAAGGTTCAGATCAACACCGCGGCTGGTTCCAGTCTTCATTGTTAACATCGGTCGCCATTAGAGACAAAGCACCTTACAAAAGCGTATTAACGCATGGCTTTACAGTCGATGCTGATGGCAAAAAAATGTCCAAGTCAGTGGGCAATGTTGTACAGCCACAAAAAATATTCAACTCCCTGGGTGCCGATATATTACGCCTGTGGGTTGCTTCTGCCGACTACAGCGCAGAAATGAGCGTTTCCGATGAAATACTTAAACGCACCGCCGACTCATATCGTCGTATTCGAAATACTTCGAGATTTTTATTAGCCAATTTAAATGGCTTCAATCCCGCAAGCGACATGCTTGCAGAAAAAGATATGTTGGCACTTGATCGTTGGGCCGTTGCTAAAACACTGCATTTGCAAAACGATATTATTGAGGCCTATAAAGAATATAACTTCCATATTATTTACCAGAAGTTACATAATTTCTGCGCAGTCGATATGGGAAGTTTCTATCTCGATGTGATAAAAGATCGCCAGTACACCACACATAAAGACAGTGTTGCCCGACGCTCTGCGCAAACGGCTATTTATCACATTATAGAAGCAATGACGCGCTGGTTAGCGCCTATTTTAAGCTTCACCGCTGACGAAATCTGGCAATCCATTCCAGGCCAACATGGCGACTCTGTATTACTTGAAACATGGTACGGCAAACTATTTGATTTAAATGCCGATGAAACAATGAACTTTGATTTTTGGGCGCTGATCCATGAAATGCGCACTTTTGTAAGCAAGCAGTTAGAGCAAATTCGTAAAGACGGGAAAATTGGTTCATCGCTTGATGCAGAAGTAAAACTCTATTGTGGTGAAAACAGCTTCAAAGCACTTTCATCATTAGAAGATGAACTACGTTTTGTTTTAATTACATCTTATGCAACCGTTCACCCCATTGAAGATGCGCCTGAATCTTGCGAATCACACGTTTTGGAAAGTGGTGAAAATATTGGCATAAGCGTAGAAAAATCTGCGCACCAAAAATGCAGTCGCTGCTGGCACTTACGCGAAGATGTAGGTTCACACGCCCAGCACCCAGAATTATGTGGTCGCTGCATTGATAATGTAGATGGCGAAGGTGAAACAAGACATCATGCCTAATAGCGAGACTGAAGCTACCATTGGCATTAAGCATTGGGGCTGGATTACAGTATTGATAATAATACTTGATCAGGTCTCCAAATTATTAGCAGACCATTTTTTGCAATACCATCAGCCTGTTGCAGTTATGCCTCTATTTAATTTCACCTTAATGTATAACAAAGGCGCTGCATTTAGTTTTCTTGCTAATGCAGGCGGTTGGCAACGCTGGTTTTTCTTATTGTTAACCAGTGCGGTGAGTATTTTTATATACCGCTGGTTACGTAAGTTAAAGCCACATCAAATTTTGCAGTATGTTGCGTTGGCATTAATCTTAGGTGGCGCCATTGGAAATCTAATCGACCGTGCCCTATATGGATATGTAATCGACTTTCTTGATGTATATTTCGACAATCATCACTTTCCTGCCTTTAATATTGCTGACTCAGCAATTACGGTTGGCGCCATTTTATTAATTATAGACACTCTAAAGAACCCACATGAAAAAAGTTAATACAGACAGCTCACTTATGCTGTTTTTTAAGATGGAACTGGAAGATGGCACTGAAGTTGAATCTAACTTTGACGACGAACCATTTGAATTTAAAATTGGCGATGGCAGCTTAACCATGGGCATGGAAGATGCGCTAATTGACAAAGTGATTGGCGAAACGGTTTCGGTTATTTTAAGCCCAGAAATGGCGTTTGGTTTGCCTGATGAAAACAACATCCACTCAATGCCCGTTACCGATTTTCCAAAAGACATGCCGCCAGAAGAAAACCAGGTAATTGCGTTTGACGGCCCTGATGATAGCGAAATCATGGGGACTATTATTGCGATTAAGGGCGACGAAGTAGAAGTAGACTTCAGTCACCCATTGGCTGGACGCACTATTAATTTTACTGCAAAAATAACTGATATATTTTAGTCTTATGAAAATACAGCTTGCTAATCCCCGTGGATTTTGTGCTGGCGTTGATCGCGCCATAGAAATAGTTGAACGCGCCTTAGATATTTTTGGCGCGCCCATTTATGTGCGCCATGAAGTGGTACATAACACCTTTGTTGTAAATGATTTAAAACAAAAAGGCGCCGTGTTTGTTGAAGAGCTCAATGAAATTCCTGATGATGCCACCGTTATTTTTAGCGCCCATGGTGTTTCACAAGCCATTCAAAAAGAAGCTAGAGACCGTCAGCTAAAAATATTTGATGCGACCTGCCCATTAGTCACGAAAGTTCATTTGGAGGTCGCGCGGTATGCAAAAAATAACACTAATGTGATTCTGATTGGACATGCCGGTCACCCCGAAGTGGATGGCACTATGGGGCAATTTGAAAGCAACAATGCACAAATGCTATTAGTGGAAGATGTTAAAGATGTTAGCACTTTACAAATAAACAGTGATGTCGAACTGGCCTACGTCACTCAAACGACCTTGTCGGTTGATGACACCCAGGAGGTAATCAACGCATTACGTATTAGGTTTCCGCAAATACAAGGGCCGCGCAAAGACGATATTTGTTACGCCACACAAAATCGCCAGGATGCTATTAATACGCTTTCAAAATCCTGTGACATTATTATTGTTGTTGGCTCACCCAATAGCTCTAACTCTAATCGTTTAAAGGAATTAGCTACAAAAAATAATGTAACTGCCTATTTAGTCGATAATGCAAGCGAACTACATAAGGACTGGTTTGATAACGCGAAAAATATCGGCGTAAGCGCGGGCGCCTCAGCACCGGAATTACTCGTAGAAGAAGTGATTTCAACGATTCAAAAATGGTTTGGGGCCGAACTATCTAGCGATAGCGGCCCCAAAGAAAGTATTGTGTTTCAATTACCTAAAGAACTTAGGTAATTGAATATTTAAGCCGAAAAATATTTACCTCCAGCAAATTTCAACTAGCTTACCCCCAGCAAATGCGAGTGGTGTACCCGTTGCACCTACACCACCTTTACGACCAAAATTATCGTAGGTTAATGCACCACAATCTGAAGCATCAAGCCCTGCTGTTACTTTAGTTGGTGTACAGGTCAGTAAAAATGTTTTACCTGAATTTGCTATTGCAACTGCATACGTATGCCTATTCGTAGTATCTACAGGTGTCGCCGCCCATGTTACGCCTACTCGAGCCACCGTATTTAACTTGGCAAACGTGTCTGCGTATACGCGATTAATCTGCTTATACTTTTCCTGATCTCGCGCCATTTCTGGCAAAGTCAATACACAATCTCTATTGCGCTCTGTTTTAGACGTAAAACTTTCATAAGCGATTATAGATACTGCCGTTAATACGCCAATGATTGCCACGACAATCATTAACTCAACTAATGTAAAACCCGACTGTTTTTTCATAATAATACCTGCTGAATTTTTTAATCACCCGTCTCAATCTGGATACGTTTTAATACAGGTCGCCCAATATAACGTTGATTAATATCCAGTCGAATTTTAACAAAATCATCTTTACGTAATGAATCTGCGCTTACTGCCTCGCCTTTATAATTTACAATTATCGTGTTCTTATCATAAGCAAACTCAGTATCGGCAAGTTTAATAATGCGCTTTTTCTTATCAACCATGGATATCGATTTACTCATACCATCATAAAATCCCAGCCCAGACTCAGCACAAACAATTTTGCTATACGACACAGATAAAATAATTAGCGTAAAAAATACAAGCAGTTTTTTTATAATACTCATTGTCTTATCCTTATCTCAGTTGACGCCATGACTGACGTTTTCTAAATTCAGCACTTTTCGACTCTGTAACCACATCAATACTACCTTTGGTACCACTGAAATACTTAAACTCACTGGCATCGCCCCTATTATTATTAAGAATACCAGGCTGAGCAACAATACCCGATTTAGACCTCACACCGGATGTAATAGTGTCGCTGCCCAAATACTGAACCACATCATTATCATCAATATAGCCATCTCCATTCACATCAAACGGTGGTACATCTAAACGATTACCATCATTAGCACTCATTTCCATAATCCAGCTGGTACCACCTGCACTACATGGGTCATCGTCTGGTGTTTGCGTAACAAAAATAATACGGTTATTTCTAATTAACGGGTTCACCACTACACGCTCGCCGTACTCTGTACCGTATCTCAAATCCATGAACCAGCCCCTGTCCGTTGTCCAGTCAATTTTATATTTGAGGTCTTCTTTTTCACTCGATGTCACTCGAAACTCTCGTGTAACACCATCAACACCCAGCTGAGTCACTTGCTGTTTTATTTCTTGCTCAAGCAGCTTACTTCTAGCTGGTTGAATTTCAGCCAGCTGATTATTATCCCAAATACTGTAAAAGGTTTGGATTTGCGTGGCGGCACCTGAACTTGCACTGTCACCTACTTCAAAAAACTTACCTGTACCAAAAAGTACCAGCGTTTGATCGCGCTCTACGGGATGCCGCTTAACCGCTAAAGCTGAAGTGATCGGTTGCTCGTCACCATTAATATCTTTCGCCACAAAGAAAGGTGCTGGCTTACCACTCGATAGATAAGCAAACTTCCAGTTATTCGCACTTGAATCAGAGACATCTACTTTCCATGTGTTACCAAATAAATCACCGGCATATAAAGTATCAACCTTAAAATCACCATCCGTATCAACCGGTGTAACGCTTGCTACACCATTAGGACGATTACCACTGGTTGGATCTTCACTCATACCGACCTGTGTATCAAATTTCTTAATTAATGCCCCCGTAAAGGCATTCACTACATAGATTGCGCCATTACCCGTTGTACTGACATTGCCATCTGCGAATGTATTGTTATAGCCATTGCCAAAAATAACCGCCCATTCACCGTTGTTCATCTTACCGAAGCTAACATCACCGATTGTATAGCCAAGGTCTACATCACCATAGGTGCCGCCCGCATCTGCGCGCGGATTATCTGTAAATTCCCATGCCGCCAGAGCCGTTGCCAAATTAGTTGCATCGGGGTCTGTTATATTTAAACCAAACACCAACTGAGCACCCGCACCAGATGACGAGGCCAGCATGGTTTTCCAGCCATTTTTATAAGCATCGAATACCGTGGGAGATCCATCTACATAATAATTATGCCCACTGTTATATTTAACCGATGTGAGCAGGTTTAATTTACGAATAAGCGCCCCTGGCTGATAAGCAAATTTTTCCTTTCCTGTTGATGCATCGAACGCGTGCAACATACCATCATTTGCACCTACATAAACCACAGCCGTACGATCTCTCTGGGCCAGTTTATATTCGGTATATTTATCAGCCTCTATTGTGTTTGGGTAGAAAAAATCCGGCGCGCCGACATAGGCTGGTGCTGAATTAATAATGTCACCCAGTACCGCTCTTTCACCAATACTATTCTCATTTAAATAATCCATTACTTCCGAACGAATTCTAAAATTACCACCGGACTTATCCGCCTCATTTGAGTGATCACCACGTAAATAGTCTATACGATCCTGTCCATCACCATTAGCTCCTACATTTAATGTGTCTGGATTTGTTTTTAATGCCGTTTGTTGGTTAGCACCCAGATCGCCCAAATCTTTGAAATCAACCGCCGTGTATGTATCGTCCTCTAGCGTAAATATTTTTCTACTTGCAGGCGCCATGGTTGCCAACTCTGCCGCCGCGCTCCACTCAACATCACATAGCTCGCCGACCGTTGGGTATGCATTACACTCTGCGGGTGAATCATCTATGCCGTCTGGTATCCCACCGGGGCCTGTTTTATCTACAGGGCCATCTTGTAGCGGCCTTGAAAATAAATCACCGGCCCAACCATTTGAATTAAAGCGCGCCTGATACAAACGACTGTTTGCATTCAGCGTACCCGAGTTCAGCGCCACTGCTGATGCAGAGCCGACTCTTGCCGCAATCGCAGAAATAGCCTCAATTAAGCGCTCCGATACTTCAGTAGGTGTTGATGCAGAAGCATACACACCTCCACTGTTAAACGCGGCATGCCATAAGTCGTCTATTTTTTCCAGATCATCACTTACATCACCCCAGTTACCATTTTTCTGAACGACACCCCCAGGCCATGAAGTACCATTGGCATCCACATCAGGAAACCCATCATCATCCGCATCCGTTAACTTACCGGTTACACCAAACGCCACTGTAAAAGTCACCATATGCTGGCGTGTCGTTTTTTCCTCGGGGTTAGATGGATCCAGCACATATAAAGGCAAGTCACTCTCTAACGGCAGGTCCGGCTGCACATTATCTGCAAGCGGGCTTAAATCTACTTTTGCATAAAAGTGATGCGCGACATCTGCAACCGTATAACTTTTCCCATCACCATCACTATTGGCTACTGAACTAAATGAACCATTCCAGTAACCATCGGTAAACAGAACTGTGAAATTCTTCTGGCAGGAATAAACGATCGGGTCATCTTTTCCCGACAAGGTATCATCATAATATCGACCTACATCATACAACGCCTTTCTTAACGGTGTACCAACAGCAGGCTGATCGAATGCAAAGTACTTTTGCTTAATTGACGTATTGTGAGCAGTGTAGTTTGTAACTGATATATCAGGCACCTGCGTAAATAAGGTGCTGGATTTATTGAGCACCGTCATGCCAAAACGGAAATTAGGTTGTGCATCTATTACCTCTGCAATGGCATTTTTTACAGGGAAGGCACGACGACGATAATACTGGTACCAGTTCGCAATGTTCTGACGTGTTTCTGCAATGGTTCTACAACCTGTTGTATTCACGGCCTGTATATAGCTTGCTGCATTCGCAGGGTCTATTAGCATTTTATCTCGAATGCTTTTAACCATAGCCGCACCTCCCAGCACATCATAACAAGCTGGGTTTGAGATATCGATGTCTACCCTAATGGTCTCATTTAAGCCTTGTGTTGCACCTGCCGTTGGCACGGGATTATATTCGATTAATTTAACGTTTATTTCGGCATTCGTTACCGTAAATTTCAGGTGCGAGTCCCATAAATCGACTTCGTTATTCGCCACATCTGAAGCAATGCTGCCCGCCGTTATTACCGGTGTAAAGGCAGTAGATGCATGACCCGTTTCATTAAAGCGTGAACCACGTTTTGGGTAGCCATCAGCTACGTTATAACCAGAATCATCTATCCACACTTCATAAATAAATGGGCCGTTATTTGCATCACCATCGGTGGCCAAATTTCTGGTTATTGTATAACCGTCCTGTGTCGAATATGGATCAGATCTGGCAGCTGTAAATACTGCATTGGAACAAGGCGTACCACTTGTATCGCAAGGGCCATCCCATGGCTGATATTCAATATCAGAATTATAAAATATCTTATTTAATGCGGATGAACGTCCTCGCCACTCAACATCAAATGGATGATTAGAAGCATCAGCGCACCTTTCAGCCCATCCCCAGGAGCCACTACAACTGTTACCATAAACATTGTCAGCATTATTATAGATATAGTTGAAGTCGCCATTACTACTATCAGTAATATAAAATTCTGGAGATGCAAGCCGACCTGTTGTTATGCGTGAAGACGTATTGCTATTGAGGAATTGGCCTGCACGAATCGGGTCGGGGTCATAATTAGACCAACGCCAATAAGCCGGAGTCATAAATTCCCAGTCCATTGAACCGGAATCATCACTTACAAAAAACACATTGGGTTGTACCGCTGCACCTAAAAATAATGGCGTGTTTGCCATACTCAGCGTTGCAGCATTAACTGGCAGTGCCGATGCGAAAAATACGCTGATGGATAAGGCTGTACCCTGTACAACTTTAAACGTTGTTTTTAAAACTCGCGTTATCATAACTCTGCTCCATCCAACCGCTTCGTACTGCTAAGTGTTTTGTAAATAGAAAAAATCATATTAATTAATCGGCTGCAAATACGTGGTTTGCAACACAACCGTTGCACTGTCATCCATACCCGTGCTGTATGAAGTGACGCGATACATTGCGCTCTTGCCTTTCGCCATGCTTTCATAATCCAGACTATCACTGGCCGAAGACACAGCACCCAAAGCCTCAATGAAATAACGCGGGTCTGTTTTACAGCCTACGTTCGCATCTGCATTTATCAAGGCAGCGCCATAGGACCAGGTTTTTGTATCATCAGCCCACAAGCCATCCAACTGTAAAGATGGATTTCGTATGGCAGTTAAATTGACTTCCCACACTTCACTTTGACTTTGCAAGGGGTTCGCGCCAACCGCATAAGCCGGGCCACTTAAATCACCTAACCAGGTTTCTCCTGAGCGTAGCGCCGCTTCAGCACACTGGAATGCATTGTTTCTATTTTTAATACCATCTTGAACAGTGATATCCGTAATGTTCGTGCGCATAGTCGCCACGCCCAACATGGTGAAAATAATTAGTAAAACTATCGACGTTATTAATACCGCGCCGGTTTGTTTTGATGGCATGTTTTGTAGCGCTATAACACTCATTATTTATCCCTTATTTGTACGATCGCCGATAACGCGATTACGCAGGGTAAAGGTTGTTGAATACAATGAACGAGCAAATTGGTCGTTCGCATTTAGAACTAGCGGGGCTGTACCCGGAAGCGTATAGGTTTTAGCGATATTTTTTCCAAACACGGTTTCTTTAGAGCGCATAATAAAGCTCACTCGCACACTTACTACATCGGGCCATAAACAGCCAGTGGAAACAGGAACAGACATGGGGTTATTACAGGTTGCCTGAATTTGAGATGCCGACATATACATGGATGCTACATTACGCAAACCGTTTTCATCATCCTCAATGCCGTAATCCAGCTTCATGCGCTCCACGCCTTCTACTAAAGGCGTAGAGATACCATCAATATTTCGATAAAGCGTCGGAATGCCCGCAGGGTTTTGCCCGATGTAATAGGTGATTGTCGCTATACGCATTAACTCACCAAAAACATCGGTATCTATAGAGTCACCTTTCACAAAGGTTCCGACACCATTATCATCTGTACCCGTGCCAGCTGCTCGACCAACTGTTCCCGCATCGATCGCAGCATCAGACGATGTCACTTTAAACACTTCTGCTGCTGCACAGGTAGCGGCTACGGCAAAATTATTTTGTGCAAGGCGTACATCGGTACCGGCCGGTATATCTAGAAAATATGCCGCATCACCATCGGTTCTTGGCGCTAATACATAGGCCTCGCCAATCGTACCGCGTAGGGTAATCGCATCAGAGCCAGCTTGCATCGTAACTAAATTCAAGCTTGCGTCTGGCGTCGGCACCCAGCCCGTACCGCTAGCCTGATAGCCCAACACCTCATGCCCGGGATTGAAATCTGCATGGGCTAGCGGCGCGCCAGCCAAATCAGCTTTAAGCACTACGCTATAGGCTGAGCTGCCTGAATTTTCGTTGTCACCACCCAGGTAACCTTCACCCGTTCTACAACCCAAAGCCCCCACACCACGCAAGCTTTTACCGATAAATTCTGTTGCTAACTTGGCATTGGTTTTCATATGCAACTGCGCCGTTGTACTTTTAAAACCGTCTCGATTAGACACCTGCATAGACACCGCTGAGGACAACACCAAAATACCGATGGTCATGGCCACCAGTAATTCCACCATTGAGTAACCACTGTGGTGCTTTATAAACATAAATTTTTGAGCTTGATTAACATTCATAGTGATAGGCTTTTGTACGTTCTCTTTATGGCTGAAAAATCAGTGTATAGGTCTGGGTTGCCTCACTGCCGTCGGCAATCAGCTTATTCCAGGTAATGTCGACTTTCAAAACAGGATCTGCCGCATCGCCCGCTAATTGGCTAATCGCAGCCTTCGGGCTTTCTTCGGGTAAAAATGTATCCAGCTCCCTGCCGATAAGAAAGCTTGTTAAATCGAGCATTCCGGCTCCACTACACCCCGGTGGTGTAGTGCTACAAGTGGGCGCTACAGCACCTGGTGAAGGCGATACTGTAAGCGGAAATAATATAGTTGTCTCACCCGAAGTAGAACTTACATGACTTATACTTGCCCTAAGCAACTCGGCAATATTCCACGCTCGCTGAGCCGCCGTCGTTTCAATGCTTGTTTCTTCAGCCTGCTGCTGTGAGCGCAACATCATGGCCGTTGAGCCCAACATGCCGATAGTCAATATAAACAAAGCCACCATGACCTCGATAAGCGTGAAACCCTGATTTGTTGTCAATTTTTTCATTAGCAATTCGTCGCTGTATTTTTAAACAAGCTGGCTTCGCCACCTACGCTTACACTAATTTCTCTGCGTGGAAAGCCACTACCCGTAACGCCAGTACACAAATGGAACTCGCCGGCTGTGCCAGCTTCAAGCTCGCCTGTATATGAAAAGGTCACGGTATCGGTAAAATCATTTGTAATGCCTGCTGTGCCTGACGTTGGGCTAGGTGTAATTGTGATCGTAGTATTCGACTTTAGCTCTTTCACCCAGAGCAGCTCATCATTGGCTATGAGGTAGCTCCCATCTAAATTGCGATCGACCATAATCAACCAGCCTCTATTCCAGTTGCCTGTGGCGCCACTACACGTTGCACCATCAATACTGCTGCACACAATGGTATTGCGCCCCGATGTAATGGCTTCAGCTCTAGCTCTTCTAAGCGAAAGCATTAATTCATTAGTCGTGTCAGCCATTTCATTGGTAGTAAGCATCGCATTGAATGAAGGAATACCTACAGCCATCAAAACACCCATCAAGGCCACAACGATCATTAGCTCTAATAGGGTGAAGCCCTGTTGTTTATATTTTTTCATGTTGTTATTTAAGACCATTAAAATGGCAAAGTCATTGAGTTAATGATGGAGTAATTGTTATGCCTGATAAACGGCCAGGATGAACGGCAAGAACGCCGCCATGCTTGTGTTTTGAAGTCAATAAACGCTAACCATTAATGATTAATTCTGCAATACGTTGAGCACTGCCAATACCTAAAATCACACCATTTCTATAGTGCCCGGCATTAATGTATAAACCCTCAATTTCTTTTTGCCGCCCTATATAAGGGTCGCCATTTGGACTGCCCGGCCTTAAGCCCGCCCAATGATGCTCTATTTCCATATCGACTAATTCAGGGAAAATATCGATGGCGCTAGCAGTCAACTCAGCCTTAACCTGCTCGCTAATCTGCTTCTCAAATCCCGTATGCTCCAATGTACTACCACACAAAATTCGGCCATCTTTGCGCGGTATAAGGTAACGATTTTCAGCCAGCAATATCCGCTTAAGCCTATTTTTACTGCCTTTAAATAAAATCATTTGGCCCTTTACAGGGCTAATGTCCGGCACATTTTGATAAGGCTTAAGCAACTCGGCACTCCACGCCCCTCCCGCTATTAAAACATTTCCAGCATGTCGCTCTTTACCATTAACGACAACACCTTTAGCTTTGCCATTTTCTACCAGCAGGCTGGTTACCTGTGCATGCTCCTGATAGTTAATGCCTAGCGTATCCAGGCTGCCTCGGGCTGATTTCACTAACCTTGGGTTACGCATTTGCGCCACCTCTGGCAAATAGAAAGCTGTATCATAATTGCCCGATAAGCCCGGACAAATCTGTTGCAAGCCAGCTTCACCCTCTATAACTGATAGATTCACTGACCACCGACTCGCCCAATCTATTGCCAGCTGCTGCTCTTGACTGCCTAGCACCAACAGTCCGCTACGCAAATATTCTGGGTCAATACCACTTTCCTGGTGTAGCTCCTGCGCTAGTTGCGGATAAACCTTATGCCCTGTGCTCGCCAGCTCATTAACCTTGTCCGAGTATCGCCACGGGTGCAACGGAGAAAGTATGCCTCCACCGGCCCAGGACGACTCTTTACCAAGCTCACCTTTTTCCAGCACTAGCACATCTAAGCCATGCTTTTTTAGTTCGCGGGCGCTTAGCATGCCAATTAAGCCGCCACCCACAATAATGCAATCTACCATATCTTGCCGTGTACCCTCGTGTAGCTATTTATCACACAGACTCTCTCCGCGTGCTCGTGGTTTATATTGATCCGGAATAACAACTGGTTTTTTACTTAAGAACCGAATTATAAATATTACCTCGCAAAAAATAAAAAAACTCGCATCAATAAATGATGCGAGCCTCTAGACTGCTACGAGATTTGTGTTATTCACTGCAAATTAAAGACTACTTACCACAGCTACTCGTTATACCTGCCGGTGCCTTATCAATATATTTCTCACAATAACATGGACTTTTACCCTTTGCCCAGTGCTTCTCACAACGTTTAACCCATATTTTTGCTTGCTGAATATCCCATTCTATTTTTCGCTTATTATTTTCAACTGCTTTCTGTCTAGCGAGTTTTTCTCTATTTGCAGCTTCAAGCTCCATCGCCATCTTTTTCTTTTCTTGCTTTACTCGTGCACTAATTTTGGCTTTCGCATTCGCCTTTTTAGCCGTGTTATTACATGGATATGCAATCGCTGTTACCGCTGATTGAAACCCCGTCGGCGCCTTCTCGTAACACATTTTTACAGGCTTTGGTTTTGGCTTTGCTTTTACAACTGCTACAGGCGCCACAGGCTTGGGCACCTTCACCACAGGCACAGGAGTCGGCACATCAAGGTTTGTCATAAATTCTGCAAAGCCATGCATACTATAAGACAGCATGACCGGCCGCCCATAAGGCTCAACAATAAACGTGAGTGTTTTGGCCGTTTTTAATATTTGTTTTGTCTGCTCATCCAGATTAATAACAAAATCGCCACCGCCACCCGCATTAATACACGTGTCATTTACAACCACCGTATTTTGTTTAAGCTTTTTAGTCACGTTGTGTTGATTACTCAAACACCAGTCAAATATCGGGAAGCGTCGGCCATCTGCCTTTACTTCGGCAATGGCCAATCTACCCAGGCTGCGCGTATTCGCCAACTCTCCACTGGGGTCATTTTTACCCAGGCGTAATAACAAACGATATTTATCAATATTGAGATGGTAATAGTTTGTATCAGGGCCATCTCGCACTGATCCCGATTTGGTCACAGAGTCCCTACTCTCATACCATGGCACATCCGCACCAAAGTTATAATTTTTGGACTTTTTAAAGGGATTTATCCCTGCATTTGTAACACCCGGAAGAGCAATTAACAGACTTAATAGACTTGTTATTATGAATTTACTTGTTAAGCCATGCACGCTTAAGACCTCTTTGAAACTATTTATTTAAAAACCGACAGCTACTCAAACATCATACGTAACCCCTCTAATAGATGCAAAACTACTTTACATTTATTAGATAACCCCAAGTTATTACAGCTATTTTTTTGCGTCTGTCAAAATATTCTGTTCATAGGTATAGCACAAAATTTACAATCGCGAACCAAAAGCGGCAACAATCAGTGTAAAATCAAGCCTTTTCAACAGAACATCATAAAAATGAAGATAATACTAAATGGCCGCGCACTAGAATTAGCCGATGACGCCACTTTACTTAAGCTAATTGAATCTCAGGGTCTGACGGGTAAGCGCTTAGCTGCTGAAGTAAACCTCGACATTATTCCTAAAGCCGATCACGCCAGTTACATTCTGAAAAATGACGATAAAGTCGAAATTGTCCAGGCTATTGGTGGTGGCTAAGACGCGATTCAACTCATACATAATTACGGCATAATTAACAAGAACGCATGCCATTTTAAAGGAGTTAAGCGAAAGACAGTTAAAGAAATAACGCCAACCCCGTGTCGTTACCGACTAACTCAGACTCAAATTTTGCCCTAAACAGTGGTATCATACCGCCCACTGTAAACAACCATCTAGATAAATCATGAGTGACAAGCTTCTAACCATCGCTGGCAAAACCTACAACTCTCGCTTACTGGTAGGCTCAGGTAAATATGTAGACCTTGCAGAGACTAAAGCCTGTACCGAGGCCAGTGGCGCAGAGATTATTACGGTCGCTATTCGCCGTACCAATATTGGGCAAAATCCAGGCGAACCAAACCTGCTAGATGTTGTACCCCCGGAAAAATACACAATATTACCAAACACTGCCGGCTGCTACACAGCAGAAGATGCTATACGTACCTGCCGTATGGCACGCGAATTGTTAGATGGCCATAAACTGGTAAAACTAGAAGTACTGGGCGATGAAAGAACACTGTTCCCTGACATCACCGCAACACTAGAAGCGGCAGAAGTTTTAGTTAAGGATGGTTTTGATGTCATGGTGTACACCAGTGATGACCCACTCATTGCTAAGCGCCTAGAAGAAATCGGCTGCGCCGCCGTTATGCCACTCGCTGCACCGATTGGCTCAGGCCTCGGCATTCGCAATCCATACAATATTTTAACCATTGTTGAAAATGCCAATGTGCCTATTTTAGTGGATGCCGGCGTAGGCACTGCATCTGATGCCGCCATCGCGATGGAACTAGGTTGCGATGGCATTTTAATGAACACGGCTATTTCTGCTGCGCAAAATCCCGTGCTCATGGCATCTGCAATGAAACATGCGGTTATAGCCGGTCGCGAGGCATTCCTTGCCGGGCGTATGCCGCGCAAACGTTTTGCGTCTGCTTCTTCACCTATTGATGGCACTTTCTTTTAAGCTCAACTCAAACACGGCACACAGACATTTATTTTTTAATGTTCTCTGGTTAATTACTGGCTGTGTGCACATAACTTTATGACTAAAAAACATCTCCGCACAATCCATAGTTTTGTTAAACGTCAGGGGCGCTTAACTTCGGGCCAGGAACTAGCGCTTGAAACACAGTGGTCCATATATGGCATCGACTATTCTGAAGACCCGCTTGATTTTGAAGAACTGTTTACGCAAAACGCTGAAACCATTCTAGAAATAGGCTTTGGTAATGGCGACTCGTTATGGAAAATGGCGCAAGCCAGCCCTGAAAAAAACTTCATTGGTATTGAAGTACACCGACCCGGCGTAGGTCACATATTACGTTTAATAGAAGACTCAGACTGTGAGAACCTGCGCGTATCCAACCAGGACGCAATAGATGTTTTGCAGCATCAAATACCTGATCACAGCCTCGACCGTGTGCAACTCTTTTTTCCTGATCCCTGGCATAAAAGAAAACACAATAAACGACGTATTGTGCAAGACGCATTTATCCGGCAACTGGCGAAAAAATTAAAGCCTGGTGGCATTTTTCATATGGCGACAGACTGGAAAGATTATGCACAACATATGTTAACAACATTAAACCATTGCGAGCTATTTAATAATTTATCAGATAACAATACGTTTGTACCGAAACCCGACGCACGACCCACCACCAAGTTTGAAAAACGCGGTCACCGCTTAGGTCATGGCGTATGGGATTTATTATTTGAAACAAAATAATACTTTTTAATCTTCTAAAAAATAAAAAGCCCCGACTAGAAATGATCGGGGATTTTTATTTTTTTAAATACTTTTAATTAAGAATTAAAAGTATTGCTCATTCACCAGCATGTGAACATAAATACTTGACGCATAACCTAAGCCAATAACCGGTGCCCATTTAAGGTGACCGAAAAACGTATACTGACCACGTGCCTGCCCCATTAATGCAACACCTGCAGCAGAGCCAATAGATAACAACGAGCCACCAACACCCGCTGTTAAGGTAACTAACAACCATTGGCCTGTAGACATATCTGGGTTCATGGTTAGAACAGCAAACATCACCGGAATATTATCAACAATGGCGGATAGTATACCCACGGCAATATTTGCGTTTGTAGCACCCCATGTGTTGTACATTATTTCTGATGCCATGCCTAAGTAACCGAGGAAACCTAAGCCTCCTACGCATAAAACAACACCGTAGAAAAATAATAGCGTATCCCATTCTGCGCGCGCCACTGGATTAAATACATCAAATGCTACAGGCGAACCCATTTGCCCATCATGCACTGCATTATCGGCTTTGCCACTGCGATCAAGATGCGCGGTTTTCTTCAGGAAGAAACCAAACACCTGCAAATAACCCAGGCCCGTTAACATACCAATTACCGGGGGCATGTGTAAGAAGTTATGGAATGCAACAGCTGTGAAAATAGTTAACAGAAATAAAATAATAATGCGCCTGGCACCGCGTTGCATTGCAACCGCTTCGCCACCCGCCTCTGGTTTAACATCTGGAACGGCAAAATGCATAATTGCAGCAGGTACTAAAAAGTTAACCGCCGACGGAATAAATAGTGCGAAGAAGGTCCAGAACTCAACCATGCCTTTTTGCCATACCATTAAGGTAGTGATATCACCAAAGGGTGAGAATGCACCACCGGCATTTGCGGCAACAACAATATTGATACAAGCCAAACCAACAAACTTTTGATTGCTTCCACCCACGGCCATAATAACTGCACACATCAATAATGCGGTTGTTAAGTTATCTGCGATCGGCGAGATAAAGAATGCAAGAATACCGGTAATCCAGAATAGCGCTCTAAAACCAAAGCCACTTTTTACTAACCAGGCGCGCAAAGCATCAAACACTTTACGTTCTTCCATTGAGTTTACATACGTCATCGCAACCAGTAAGAACAACATTAATTCTGCGTATTCTAATAAGTTATGACGAACCGCTTGTTCTGCTTCAACAGACATACCATGCTGCGCTGCAACCCAGGCAATGCTTCCCCAGATAATACCCGCCGCCAAAATAACCGGCTTGGATTTTCTAAGGTGGGTAAATTCTTCTGCCATTACCAATAAGTAAGCCAGTAAGAAAATACCAATGGAAAAATATCCCACCGGGCTGGATGTCATATCCCAACCTTCAGCACCTTCTGCCGCTAAAGCACTACCCGAAAAAAGCAATGCCATGGTTGCAAACAAAATGCTGCTGTATTTTTTAAAATTAAGCATATTTTTATCTTCAATTATTTATTCCAGAAAACTGTCTGGTACATCTTATGTACAGGCTGAATTTAACCCGCACATTATTCACGCTATTATTGTGGATCTAAAAAACAACATTCATCATCACCATCATTACGATCAAGAACAGTATTGTCATAATACCGCCAGCCTTCATAAAGTCTGGTACACGGTACCCTGCGGGCCCCATAATTAACGCATTAACCTGATGCGTAGGAATCAGGAATGAGTTTGAAGTCGCTATAGCAACAGTCAATGCAAATACGGCGGGGTTTGCACCGGGAACTTGTAATGCAATATTTACCGCTAATGGCACCAACAAAACAGTCGCCCCCACATTTGACATAACCAAGGTGAAGAATGTTGCTAGCAAGGCAATGACTAATTGAATAACCCAAATTTGCGGATCTGCACCCATCACCGAAAGTGTTTGTTCAGCAATCCATTTTGCTGTACCAGAAACCTCTACCGCAACACCTAATGGAATAAGAGACGCCAGTAAGAAAACAGTTTTCCAACTGACCGCTTCATAGGCTTCTTCAATTTTTATTACACCTGATAAAATCATACCCATTGCACCAGTTAATAGCGCAACCGATAACCGTAAGTCAGTGAATAAAACCAGAAACAAGGCTACAGCAAAGAAAAACAAAGCCGGTACTAATTTTTGTGGGCGCGCTTCTTCTTTTGGATACTCAGTTGTTACAACAACAAAATCACGATTACTTTCAAGCCTTAACAAAGCATCCCATGAAGTATGTACAATTAATGTATCACCCGCTGTAAGTGGCGTATTACGAATATCATCACCTTCACGCTTAGTTTCACCATTTCGGTGCAAACCAATTAATGCAAGACCATAGGTTTTACGCAACCAAAGATCACGTGCACTTTTCCCTATCAGACTTGAACCTGGTGGTATAACGACTTCTGCTACACCTGATTTTGATGATGACAAAGATTCAGAAAATGTGCGCAGCTCATCACGGACATTCAACTTGAATTCTTCAGCCATTTTCTTGATTAGTTGTGGTGCTGCAATAATACCCAACACCATACCGGCAGTAATCTCGGTATCTCTCGCCACCGAGCCTGGGCCAAAACGTAAATTTTCACCCATACGTTTACTAGCAATAACTCGAATGCGGTTTAGTGATTCAACTTCATCCAGTGTTTTACCAACACATGAGCTACCTTCAGGTACAACCAGTTCCGTCACCTTATAGTCAACACCGTAAACCTGCTGAATATAACTTAACGGATCAGAACCTGATGTTGAACTTTCAGACTTGGTTACAGGTAAAACAAAACGCCCTGCCAATACAAAATAAATAATACCGCTTGCGACTAAAGCCAAGCCCACAGGTGTTACTGAAAACAAACCCCATGTATCCATTTGTTGATCTGCTGGCAGCGCCTGATTAGATGCCAAAATTAAATCATTTAAGAGGATTAGTGGACTTGAACCCACCATGGTTACCGTACCACCTAAGATCGCACAAAAACCCATAGGCATTAACAGGCGTGACATGGGCAAGCCGGAACGCGCAGAAATACGTGACACTACCGGCAAGAATAACGCCGCTGCACCCACGTTTTGCATGAACGATGAAATAATACCCACCGTAGATGAAATAATAGGAATGATACGTGTTTCAGATGTACCACCCACTTTCAAAATAAACCCGGCCACTTTTGACATTAAACCGGTTTTATCTAAACCGGCACCAATGATCATAACCGCTATAATCGACATTACCGCATTTGATGAAAAACCATCAAATAAATGGCTGGTATCTACAAGGCCCGCTTCTAGTCCCATATAGGGTGCGAGTAACGATGACAAACCCAACAACACCATAACCGTTGCCGCCGCTACATCTACCCCAACTACCTCAAAGGCAAACAGGTAAATGGTTAACATTAAAATACCGGTTACCCAGGCAATCTCTATGCTCGGCACCACGGTAGCAAGACCCAATGCCATTGCTAAAAATATAGCCGCAGCTACCATTTGTTTGGTCGAAAGCTTACCGGGGTTCGCCACGGTACTTTCTTCATCGGCCATTGCTGACATAGAGTTTCTCCAATTATAAAAAATGATTGTTCAAATGCGACACAAGCAATAACTGCCCGTAGTGGTGTTCTCGCGAAGAAAGATCACGAATAATACACCTAACAAGCTCAGTCATTCGACGTAGGCTCATTTTTCTTATTCTTTAATTATATTAAAGGTACTGGCTCATCTATTATGCGCTCTCACCTTAATCACCAACGTATATTCCTAACTGGAATTATTTACCCAGAGAATAGCTTTTTTATTTAAAAGTGCGTGTAATGATAAATGACGCTGGATATTGCCTGTTTTAAGTAAGCTTTTCAAATGAATTCAAATACTTTAATATTCCTATATGGAATATATCAACCTGCCAGACTACAAGGCACTGGCCACCCTAAAAGCGGTCGTTGAACTGGGCAGCGTTAACCGTGCTGCGAAAGCACTTTATATAGGACAACCCGCCGCCACTAAGCGTCTCCGTTCACTCGATTCCAGCTATGGTGTACCATTAATGCGGCACCAGGGTCGCAAACTAGAACTTACCGCTGCTGGCGCAAAGGTATATACCTACGCCAAACTAATACTTGAACACCAGGCCAACCTGTTAGACGATTTAGCCTCGCTGCGTACCGGACACAATCGGCTCAAACTCGAAGTTACTTTTGCAATCGGCGAACACGTACTACCCGATATTTTATTGCACTTTGCTGATACACGACCTGAGTTACGCATAGATAGCCGTCTTGGCTACTCTCGACGGATCCATACTCGACTCGCCACAGGGCTTGCCGACATTGCTCTGCTAGAACAAGCCCCTAAACACCCTAATATAAAAGCAGAGCCCTGGATGCAAGATGAGTTATTGCTCGTTTGCGGGCCTGGCCACCCCCTATGGAATTGCGACAGCATTGAAATAGGCCAGCTAGATAAACTGCATTATGTTCTTCGTGAACCTCAATCCTCAATTCGCAACACGCTGGACAAAACACTAAAAAAGATCGCTATCAAGCATCTGCAAACCGATATGGAAGTTGGCTCCTCAGATACTATTATTGAGCTATTGCAGCGCGGCAAGCAGGTGAGTTTTTTACCCCAGTTTGCAGTTAATACACATCTTGAACGCAACCACCTGCATCATATCAAAATCAATCAATTGATTATTAACCGCACCCTATGGATTGCATACAATCATGAAAACATGACCAGGCAGGCCGCAGATACCATCATTCAAATGCTTAAAGACGTTGCCAATAACAAAGCCAATTAAGCCCCACCTCATTTGACCTGGATCAACAATTTCTCATCTTTGCCGCAGCGTACAACGGTAGCTGATCCACATCAATTAGGTTTTAGAATATTCTGATATTTTGTGCTCATCGATCATATAAATATCTTGTAGGTAAGCAAATTGAAAACACAAAACAAAACATCTGTAGCCGTTTTAGCGGCCCTTGGCTTAACGTTAGGCGCAACTTCTTTCTCCGCACAAGCCATTCAAGCGGGAGATATGTTTGCTCGTGTTACAGCAACAACGGTTAACCCGACAAATAATCAGGAAGCCTTTTCAACAGTACCTGCAATTGCAAAAGTTGACAGTAACACACAGCTCGGTGCAACTTTTGTTTACATGATTAAAAACAATGTTGGTATTGAAATTCTGGCGGCGACTCCTTTCTCGCACGAGATCAGTGCCGGTGGCAGTAAAATTGGCGAAACCAAACAATTACCTCCAACAGTAAGCATTCAATACTACTTTAATGCAGAAACGAAACTGCGCCCGTATGTAGGCGTTGGTCTTAACTACACAACTTTCTTCAATGATAAGACGATTTCTGGCCTTGGCGGCGATCTAGAACTAGATGATTCATTTGGCCTGGCAGCGCAAATAGGGGCTGATTATGACATCAACGAAAAGTGGTTTATCAGCGCAGATGTTCGTTATATCAATATCGAAACTAAAGCTACTAATAGTGTAGCTGGCACAGCGGATGTAGAAATCAACCCAACGGTTGTGAGCATTGGTGTTGGCTATAAATTCTAAACGCATTTAAACAACAAAACGGCACAGGGAAGTGCCGTTTTAATTCCACAAAACGTATATCATTCGCTTCCTGCGATTCTCAAATTTTCTGCCTATACTTGCTTAAACCTATTTAAGCGAGGCATAACCACCATTTGTGCCGCTTTCTCATAAAACAATTAATAAAGCTGAGGCCAAACGTGAATCGTACAAATTCCTTTCTGATTTTTTTACTCTGCTCATTCCCATCCCTTAGCTTTGCCTCTGCAACATCCGAAGTCTGGATAGACCTCACTCAACATTGGGTCGGATTTGCTGCATTGGCGATATTTATCGCATCCTATGCATTAGTCATGGCCGAGGAATTTATTCACCTACGTAAATCCAAGCCCGTGGTTTTAGCGGCGGGCATTATTTGGGCATTAATTGCTTTTGTTTATGCCACCAAGGGCTTCACCCACGAAGCAGAAATAGCAGTACGTCATAATTTACTGGAATACGCCGAGCTGATGTTATTCCTGTTAGTCGCCATGACCTATATAAACGCCATGGAAGAACGCCAGGCTTTTGATGCGCTACGCTCCTGGCTGGTACGTAAAGGCTATGGCTTTAGGCAGCTGTTCTGGATTACGGGTGGGCTTGCCTTTGTCATTTCTCCGATTGCGGATAATTTAACCACCGCTCTATTAATGTGCGCCGTGGTAATGGCGGTGGGGGGCAGCAATAATAAATTCATTTTACTCGGTGCCATTAACATCGTTATTGCCGCAAATGCTGGGGGCGCTTTTTCACCCTTTGGTGATATAACAACCTTAATGGTGTGGCAAAAGTCTGTCATGACCGCACAGGGACCCGTTGATTTCTTCGCTTTCTTTGCCTTATTTTTACCTGCCGTTGTCAATTGGCTGGTACCCGCTGCGATCATGCACTTTTCAGTCCCTAATGAGCACCCGAGCGGTGATAGCGAAGAAGTGTTTATGCGCAGAGGCGCCATGCGTATCATCTTCCTGTTTGTGGCCACCATTGCGACTGCCGTTAGTTTCCACAATTTCTTACACTTACCTCCAGTTATCGGCATGTTAACGGGGCTGGCCTATTTGAAATTCTTTGGATATTACCTGAAAAAAACCCACAAACAGATGCCCGATACACCCGTTGATCGTCGGCGATCACAGCATGCAATAGGCGATGTAATGCCCTTTGATTCCTTCGATGGCGTGGCGCGCGCAGAATGGGACACTCTATTATTCTTCTACGGTGTCGTACTGTGCGTCGGCGGCCTTGGCTTCATTGGTTATCTGGGCGTAGCATCTGAGATCATGTATACAGAATGGGGCCAATTACTAAACTTAAGCTCTGAAATGAACGCTACGCCGGCCAATATTGTTGTCGGTGTTCTATCAGCTATTGTTGATAACATCCCCGTTATGTTTGCGGTATTAACTATGATGCCCGATATGTCACTCGGCCAATGGCTACTCGTTACCCTAACGGCTGGCGTAGGTGGCTCCATGCTATCTATTGGCTCCGCCGCAGGTGTCGCATTGATGGGGCAAGCCCGTGGCAAGTACACCTTCTTCGGGCACCTAAAATGGACACCCGTCATTATGCTTGGCTACGCAGCGAGCATTGCGACTCATATGTGGGTTAACTCCGGCCTATTCTAAAGCACCCGCATAACCCTGCCTTTACCATATAGTGCAGGGCAAATTAGTGCGCTTCTGCACCATTTATTCACTATCTGATGAATAAAATTCGCACCACCGAGCAAAAATCGCTAAAATGGTCGGCTACTTGCCCAATATGATGGTATGGATTGAAGATTATCCAGTAAACTTTTCGGGCCAACAGAATTCAAATACCTGACAGCTGCACAATTGCTACAGGTTTAAACTTTTAAATATCAATGATTTAAGGAGACTTCAATGTCCCAGAAACATCCTGTTGTTGCAGTTACCGGTTCATCTGGTGCGGGCACATCTACTGTAAAGAAAGCGTTCGAACATATCTTCTTCCGTGAAAAAATCACCCCTGTGGTTGTAGAAGGCGATAGTTTTCATGCCTATGATCGCGCTGCAATGAAAGTAGAAATGGAAAAGCACGAAGCTGCGGGTAACCGTTTTTTCAGCCACTTTGGTGAAAATGCCAATGAATTTGGCAAATTAGCCGAGTTGTTTGAATCATACGGCAAGAGCGGTACTGGCAAAAAACGCTACTACCTGCACTCTGAGCCAGAAGCCGCTGAGCACAATGCGCGACTGGGTATCGACAAAACACCTGGCCAGTTCACGCCATGGGAAGACATTGAATCGGGTTCTGATTTAATGTTTTACGAAGGCCTGCACGGCTTAGTCAACACTGAAAACCACAATGTTGCACAGCACGTTGATTTAGGTATTGGTGTTGTTCCTATTGTTAACCTGGAGTGGATTCAAAAAATTCACCGTGACAACGCTGAGCGTGGTTACTCTGCAGAAGTTATCGTTGATACTATTCAACGCCGTATGCCTGATTATGTAAATTACATTACGCCACAGTTCTCGCAAACAGATATTAATTTCCAGCGTGTTTCTACGGTTGATACATCTAACCCTTTCATTGCGCGCGACATTCCAACACCTGATGAAAGCTTTATTGTTATCCGCTTTAAAAACCCTGGTAAGTTCGGTACTGATTTCCCATACTTATTAAATATGATCAGCGATTCATTTATGTCTCGTCGTAACACGATTGTGGTTCCTGGTGGAAAAATGGGCCTGGCGATGGAAATCATCCTCACGCCGATCATTCATGACATGATTGAAAAATCTAAAAAGTAATATTTATTCATTCTTTTTAGAACACTAAGAGCCAGCTATATGCTGGCTCTTTTTTGTACAAAATGATCGATTTATAACTATGAAAATTAAACTACACTTAAATGATGAAAAAATTCCTTTTAGCACATAGCTCAGATAAAACCGTAGACGAGCTACTCAACGACTGCCTGCACCAGCTGGGAAGTATTCCACCTGAAGCGTCACTGGGCTTTTTGTATATTAGCGATCTATTGTGTGACCAGGCCGACTATATTCTCCAGCAATTAAAACAATCGACCCATATCAATCACTGGGTCGGCAGCACGGGTATTAGCCTAATCGCCAGTCAGCAGGAATATTATGAAAAAAACGCGATCGTTATGATGATTGCCGATTTCAATGAAGCAGACTTTCACATGCTGCCAAACTTTCAGGAAAACACGCATCAACTTTCAGGCGAACTACTAGAATGGTGCGAGGAAAATGAATTTAATACCGGGTTAATTCATGGCGACCCACAAAACCCTAATATTCAACCCCTGCTACATTTATTAGGCGATGAAATTCCTAGCTCATTTTTAATTGGCGGCGTCACTTCATCACGCGATAAAAATATTCAATTTGCTGATCAAGCAATGCAGGGTGGTATTAGTGGTGTTTTATTTTCACAAGATATCACCGTGCTAAGCAACCTCACCCAGGGCTGTACACCCATTGGCCCTAAACACCGCGTAACCGACAGTGATAAAAATCTGATTTATACACTGGATCACAAACCCGCATTGGATGTACTAACCAATGACACTGGCGAAGTCATTGCTCGTGATTGGGAGCACGCCTCTAACTATATTTTTGCTGGACTCGTCAATAAGCACTCAGATACCGATGACTACACCATACGGCAACTCTTTGGTGTTGATGTAGATAACAAGCTCATTGCTATTTCAGACTACTTAGAAAATGATCAAGATATTATTTTCTGCCGTCGCGATGGAAATTCCGCCCTGGAAGATATGCAACGTATGTTGTTACAAATAAAGTCACGATTAGCTTCGCCCATTAAAGGCGGCATTTATATTTCATGTCTGGGCCGCGGGCGCGAACAATTTGGCTCCAACTCTGAAGAAGTACGTTTAATTCATTCGGTATTAGGCGACTTCCCTCTGGTTGGCTTTTTCGCGAGTGGCGAAATTCACAAAAGCATGCTGTACGGTTTCACCGGTGTACTCACGCTGTTTATTTAAGCCGAATTACTTACATCCAAAATGATCATCGACAGCCATTGCCACCTGGATTTTAAAGTCTTCAACACCGATCGCGAACAGGTGATCGAACGCGCAAGCCATGCCGGTATAAGTAAAATAATTATCCCCGGCGTTATGCAAAAAACATGGCGTGACATAAAACTTTGTTGTGAAACTTACCCGCAGCTTTATCCATGCTATGGACTGCACCCCTATTTTATTGAACAGCATAAAGAGGCGGACTTAGAGCAGCTAAGGCATTGGGTTAAAACCAGCAAGCCTGTTGCAATAGGCGAATGTGGGCTGGATTTTTACTTGAAAAATTTAGACCGAAAAAAACAAATGTTTTACTTTGAACAGCAATTAGATATCGCCTTAGAGTTCAATTTACCCGTGGTGATTCATGCTAGAAAATCGACAGAAGCAGTCATTGATGGCATAAAAAAACGCCCCGGATTAAGCGGTATGATCCATAGTTATTCAGGTAGCTATGAGCAAGCGATTAAATTAATCGAGCTGAATTTTTATTTAAGTTTCGGAGGCCCCATAACCTATGAAAAATCCACTCGTTTACGCAAGGTAGTAAAATCACTACCTCTCGATAATTTATTAGTAGAAACAGACGCTCCTGACCAAGCCATGTCAAATGCACCAACCCTGCGTAATGAACCTGCTTTCATCACCGAGGTAATTAAAAGCATCGCCCATCTTCATAACACCACCGAGCAAGAAGTCGCTAGATTCACCACAGAAAATGCCAAAAAACTATTCCAGCTGGTATAATTGGCAGCCCGTTATACTTACTCAGGCACACATTATGTCCAAACAAGATCAGGATAAATTACTTCGTGACTTAGCTGACTCATTTATCAATGTGGCAAATGAACACGCAGAGATCCAGGAAAAAAATATTGTAAACACCTCTTTTTTATATGCCGCCTCTCGTTTTAGCGCCTATGTCGCCGCATCGAGCGCGCGTAATTTAGAAGACTTTCAGGGAAAAAGAGAACAAGGAATAGAATTTTTTACCAGTGAATTCAAGCGTATGTTAGAAAGCAATATGAACAACTATGAAAAAGCCTTTCAACCCAGTGAACAATTAAGATACGAAGAGTTTATGAAAAAAGAGTAAATCATTTAAGTTAAAAACAGTCTCTGCAAACAATCGTTATCGCTAAAAGCCCTACTTTTTAAGCCCCAGCCAAATAAGCCCTGAGCCTGCCACTGCAAACACCCAACTTATCACCGGTATTTGCAATATCATTAATTGGTCTATTGCCGGTTGCGTAACGATAATTGTAGACACAATAAATGCACAGCCCCCCAAAATAGTATAGGAAAGCTGTTGCTGCTTTCTTTCCATCTTTTTCTTAAAGTCATTCATCGCCTGAACCTGCTGCTGATGACCTTCACCACTTGAAACTTTTTTTATTGCATCGAATATCAGCTCCGGCATGTCTGGCATTTTCTCAGCAATGTAAGGTAAATTTTTCTTAAAGCCTCTTAGCAATGCGCTCATACCAACTTGATCATTCATCCATTTTTCTAAAAATGGTTTCGCCGTTTTCCACAGATCTAAATCTGGATATATTTGCCGCCCCAGGCCTTCAATGTTCAATAATGTCTTTTGCAACAAAACCAGTTGCGGCTGGACCTCCATATCAAAACGACGAGCTGTCTGGAACAGCCTTAGTAGCAACTGGCCAAATGATATATCTTTTAATGGCCTTTCAAATATCGGTTCACACACACTACGGATAGCCGATTCAAACTCATCAACACGCGTGCCTTCCGGCACCCAACCCGAATCCACATGCAGTTGCGCCACTCGATTATAGTCGCGCTTAAAGAAAGCCAGAAAATTTTCTGCCAGGTAACGTTGATCATCAGGGCTTAATGTCCCAACAATACCAAAATCGACTGCAATATATTTAGGCCGTTCAATATCCGTTGTATCTACAAATAAATTACCTGGATGCATATCTGCATGAAAGAAATTATGCGTAAATACTTGCGTGAAAAATATCTCTACACCCAATTCCGAAAGGCGCTGCATATTCACGCCACTGGCTTTCATTTGTTCAATACCCGCCATCGACACGCCATGAATTCGTTCCATGACTATTACATTACGGCGCGTATAGTCCCAATAAATTTCTGGTATATATAACTCTTTACTATGCTCAAAATTACGCCGCAACTGACTCGCATTGGCAGCTTCACGCATTAAATCCAGTTCATCTAAAATTGTTTTTTCATAATCTTCAACGATTTCTATCGCACGTAGGCGTCGCGCATCTTTTGAATAGCGTTCAGCCAATTTTGCAATTATTTTTAATATTGCAATGTCTCGTTCTATAACAGGCAATACATTCGGACGTAACACTTTTACAACAATGTCTTTGCCATCTTTTAACTTTGCGGTGTGTACCTGCGCAACAGATGCTGACGCCAATGGCGTATTGTCAAACTCATCAAACAAGTCATCTATGCTTTCGCCATAGGCCTGCTCAATAATTTTTCTGGCCTCTAGCCCATCAAATGGAGGCACCCTGTCCTGCAAGGAAACCAGTTCTTCCGCTATGCTTTCTGGTAATAAATCTTTTCGTGTAGAAAGCATTTGACCAAATTTAATAAAAATTGGCCCTAAATCTTCTAATGCTTCACGTAAACGCTGACCTCTTGGCGCACGCTCTCGCGCCAGCCAGTTCCATGGCATTAAATAAATTAAAAAACGGAATGGCCTAAATAAATGAATGGCAAAGATAATGTCATCAAGCCCGTGGCGTGCCAGCACATAGTTTATGTAAAGTAATCTAAATATTTGAACTGGTTTAATCATAAGTCGCTTTATGTGCTTTTATTTATGTTCTTGTTTATTTTTAAGTACGTTTATTTTTGCAGCCAGTCTATCCGTTGCCTCTCTGACCTCATCAACCTTATTAATAAAACCTCTTAGCTCTGCATTAGCTGGGCTTAAATGCACTTCTTCCTGTAGGTATTCACCGGCATCTAAATTAACTGACTGTGTACTCCGCTTAGCCCACTGCCCCATCTCGCGAAATAAATCTCCCATTTTATGCGCCGCTATATCACCGACGTTTTGCGCCAACAATTCTTCCCAATCAATATTGAGCTGCGAAAATAAGCGACTAAACTGATTAGCTAGTCGGGTATCTCCCGTTATTTCGACTTCACCATTAAACAGCTGGTCACGCGGATCATCCGCTAAACCTAGTTTTACTAAAGCGACAGGTGTTCCGCTAATGGTTGTGTCTGCTTCTTCATCGAAACCAGCCAGCACCATAAAACCATCGGCGGATGGAAAGAAGAACAAGGCTTGATTGAGTCCGCGTATTTTAATGGCAATGATTTTGCCTTCTAATACACTAAAACGTGATAGTGCTTCGGGATCTAATTGAAGGTAGCGGTTAAGTGAGGTTTCTACCGCGGCGCTAAACACTTGTGCGAAGTCCATTTACACGCCTTTAGATATACTTTGTTTGTGAATTAAAACAATGTTCATTATTTTGCTTTAACTTTATATTCGCTGTTTAAACTTTAAAGCCTTTATGCAAAGCCACAATACCACCGCTGAGGTTATGGTATTTTGCCTTACTAAAGCCCGCCTCTTCCATCATGCCTTTCAAGGTTTGCTGATCCGGGTGCATACGAATTGATTCGGCTAAATACTGATAGCTATCAGCATCCTTCGCAATGAGTTTGCCCATTAGTGGTAGCAGTTTAAAAGAGTATGCGTCATAAATAGGTGCCAGGCCTGGAACCACAGGTTTTGAAAACTCCAGTACCAGTAAACGCCCGCCCGGCTTTAAAATACGATACATAGAGCGCAGCGCTTTGTCTTTATCGGTTACATTACGCAAGCCAAAGGCAATGGTAATGCAATCAAATGTATTATCTGGAAATGGCAGACACTCAGCATTTGCCTGAACATATTCTATATTTCCCGCAACCCCATTATCGGTTAATCGCTCACGACCACGACGTAGCATAGAGCCATTAATGTCGGATAACACAACCTGCCCTGATGGGCCCACCATGCCAGCCATTTTCATTGCCAGATCGCCAGTACCACCGGCTAGATCTAAAACTTTTTGACCCGCCCTTAAACCCGTTTGGCTCAATGTGAAGCGCTTCCAAATGCGATGCACGCCCAGTGACATTACATCATTCATAATGTCGTAGTTATCAGCAACCGAGTGAAAAACATCCGCTACGCGCTTTGCTTTTTCACCAACCGGTACTTGTTGAAAACCAAAATGGGTTTGTTCATCACTCATGTTTATTACTCACATCTAGTTAGCGTTACCGCTTCATAACATTTTTAATTTAATTCCGCGTGCTTATGCCCGGCATCTTTTAATCGCTGTAAATAATTTTGCCATTTAGCTTCATAGTCATTACCTAAATCATACAGGTACTGCCATGTGTATAAGCCTGTGTCGTGATTATCATCAAAGATTAGCTTAACCGCATACATACCAACCGGCTCAACTGCCTTGATATTCACGCCCGACTTACCTACCTGCAATGTCTCCTGGCCGGGGCCATGGCCCGCTACTTCTGCAGAAGGTGAATATACACGTAAGAACTCTGTGGTGTATTTAAACTGTTTTCCGTCGTCAAAATCAACTGCCAAAATGCGCGATTTCTGGTGCAGGTTGATATTCGTGGGTTTTGGTCCTGACATAATTCTACTCCGAAACTTAATCTACAAGCGGCCTGCTTTGGGGGGGGGTAACGGGCCGCGCTTATTCTACATGAATTGCTATGAACTGAGGCCTAAAGAATATAACGGCTCAGGTCTTCATCCTGCACCAGTTCACTCAACTGCTCATCGACAAACTTATCATCCACCGATAATGACTCACCGGATTTGTCCGATGCATCAAATGAAGCGCCTTCTAACAATCGCTCCATAACCGTATGCAATCGACGTGCGCCAATATTTTCAGTGCGCTCATTGACCTCATAGGCAACCTTTGCAATTTGCTGAATGCCCGAATCCGTAAAGTCGACAGTAAACCCTTCTGTCTCTAAAAGCGCCTTATACTGCTCTGTTAACGAAGCGTCTGGCTCAGTCAAAATACGTTTGAAGTCATCTGTGGTGAGCGCATTCAACTCAACTCGAATAGGTAGGCGACCCTGTAATTCTGGTATTAAATCGGATGGCTTAGACGTATGAAACGCACCCGAGGTAATGAATAAAATATGGTCAGTTTTCACCATGCCGTATTTAGTACTCACCGTGCAGCCTTCCACCAATGGCAATAAGTCACGCTGTACGCCTTCTCTGGATACATCCGCGCCTGAGGTTTGGCCGCTTTTAGCCACCTTATCTATCTCATCAATAAACACGATGCCATTCTGCTCAGCGTTTTGCACCGCGGTCAGCTTTAGCTCATCTTCATTAACCATTTTGGCTGCTTCTTCATCCAGCAAAATTTTACGTGCGTCTGCTATGCGCAACTTTCGCTGTTTGGTTTTTTCGCCGCCCATATTCTGGAACATGCCCTGCAACTGATTGGTCATCTCTTCCATACCAGGCGGTGCCATAATTTCTACGCCAATCGCGTCCTGCTTCACTTCAATTTCTATTTCTTTGTCGTCTAAGTCACCGCGCAGTAGCTTTTCGCGGAATTTTTCTCTTGTTGATGTTTCCGCGACCTCCGGCTCGCCAAAGCTGTTTCTGGCCGGTGGCAATAAGGCATCCAGAATACGTTCTTCCGCTGACGCTTCAGCTCTATGATGCACTTTTTCCACCTCATGCTCGCGCGTCATTTTTACCGACATATCAACAAGATCACGGATGATGCTATCAACTTCGCGACCAACATAGCCAACTTCGGTGAATTTAGTCGCTTCTACTTTAATGAATGGCGCATTAGCCAACTTGGCCAGGCGACGTGCAATTTCGGTTTTACCGACGCCAGTAGGCCCAATCATTAAGATGTTTTTTGGGGTGATTTCATTGCGCAGATCTTCACTTACCTGCTGCCTGCGCCAACGATTACGCAGTGCAATCGCCACTGCCCGCTTAGCTTCATCCTGGCCAACAATGTGTTTATCCAGCTCTTGTACTATTTCTCGAGGTGTCATTTCAGACATAATAAATTCCGCTTAATCTTATTCACCGCGCATCGCATCAAGCAATGCGCGATCATTACTAATATTTAATTTCTTCAATGGTGAGGTTCTGATTGGTAAATACACAGATATCACCCGCAATATTCAGGCTCTTCTCAACCACCTCACGTGCCGATAGCTCTGTATTATCAAACAGGGCTCTAGCCGCCGATTGGGCATAAGCACCGCCGGAACCAATCGCTAGCAAGTCATCTTTTGTATCAATCACATCGCCGGTACCGGAGATAATGAGCGAGGCCTCTTCATTGGCCACAATCATCATCGCTTCCAGCCTGCGTAACATACGATCAGTACGCCAATCTTTGGCCATTTCTACCGCGGAGCGAACCAGCTGGCCATTATGCTTTTCTAACTGTCCTTCAAATCGCTCAAACAGAGTAAACGCGTCGGCCGTTGCACCGGCAAATCCCACCAGTACCTTATCTTTATACAATCGGCGCACTTTAATGGCATTACCCTTCATCACCGTATTGCCCAGGCTAACCTGACCGTCACCGCCGATGACCACTTCATTGCCGCGCCTCACCGAGAGTATGGTGGTGCCATGTAATGTGGTTTGCAAAATTGTCTCTCCAATCTGGTGGCATTTGTTCAATGCTAAATTCTATCAACAAGAGGGGTTAAATGAGGTTAAGTCGCGGATTTTCAAGGGGCTTTAACGACAAATTAAGTGTTTATCGTAGATTAATATGCGTTTCAAATATAGCGCTGATAGCGCAACGGGGCTTTATTTTTTCTTTTGCGCGAATTTATCTGCCGCCTTATGCGCTCTGGGATGAGCCGCATCATAGGTTTTAGCCAACTGCTGAAAGTCCAGATGGGTGTATATCTGCGTGGTTTTTAGATGCGCATGCCCCAGCAACTCCTGTACCGCACGTAAATCCTGTGAGGCCTCTAACATATGTGAGGCAAATGAATGACGCATTAAATGTGGGTACACGCGCTGAGCAATACCCTTCTCCAGTGATAACTTCCGAATTCTTGCACGGATACCGGTAGCGCTTAAGCGCACACCTCTGTTATTAATAAAAACAGCACTTTCGCCGCTCTTTACCAACAATTCACGACATTTAACCCAATTTTTAAGCATTTTTGTCGCCTGTTTACCAAATGGGCAATGCCGCTCTTTACGCCCCTTACCTACTACGGCCAAATAACTCGACTGCCAATGAATATCACCCAAATTTAGAGAAATTAACTCGGCCAAACGTAATCCACAACCATATAACAGCTCCAGTATCGCGTGATCCCGCACCACCAGTGGCTCTTCACTATTGGTTAATAGCAGCTGATCAATTTGCTGATGGTGCATAACATCGGGTAATTTATGCTCCGACCTGGGCGCTCGCACATGAGCGGCCGGATTATTGCGCATATGGCGGTTGGTTTGCAGGTAGCGAAACAGACGACGCAATGCGCTTAATAAGCGCTGGATACTTTTGCCGCCGAGCCCTTGTCGATGGACCTGACTGACAAACTGGCGAATATGTTGCTCATCAATATCATCCCAGCTGGCAACCGACTGGCTGTCACAAAAGCCCATAAAGCGCTTGATATCGCGCCGATAAGCTTTAACAGTATGTGGAGAGAATTGCTTTTCGGATTGTAAAAACTGATAAAAATGCTGTAGATCAGCAGCAAATACCGACTGATCATCATCTAAGAGCATTTCCATTTAGATCATTTAGGTAGCTGAGCGATTAAGGCCGCACTAATTAAATCAGCCAGGCTGCTAAGAAAATCAGTACCCATACCCGGGTGGTAACGCTGATCATCCTGGCTAGCCAGGGCAATAACACCACGAATACCGGCATCGGATACTGGAATAATAGCCGCTGATTTCACTTCATGCGCATCGCCTGCAAACAGGGCATTTAGCTGGTCATCACTCAACCGACCGCACTGTATCTTCTTACTCTCAATGATGGCTGCAAAGTCCTGCAAAATCGCATCATCCTGCGCCACATAACTCGACGGTTGATCTTCGCCAGAGGCCTGAGATTCATCGGTCGCCAGCCTAAATGCGACAAAGTCAGTACCCAGCTTATGCCTGAGCTCATCGTCCACAATACCCAGCACATCGTCCAGGCTATCCGCTGCAAACAGGTTGATGGCTAAACGCTGCATACTCACATGCAGTCGCTGATTATCATGTACCGCATCAACCATTTCGCCAAGCTTAGTTTCAAAATACTGATTTTTCTCACGCAGCACTGAAACCTGGCGTTCAATTAATGAAATCGCTTTACCTGACTCATGCTGGAGTTTGAGATCATTCAATAATATCGCGTGCTCTAAAAAGAAATCTGGATGGCTAATCAGGTAATCTACTACCTGCGATTCGTCTGCTAAGGTCACGTCTTCTGATGGGTTTACCGAGCTATTGGCCTGATTTGTCACAGCGTTATACTTCCTTCAAAAACCCGCGTCGCGGGCCCAGTCATAAATAAGGGTTCATTGGGTCCACGCCAGCGTATAACAAGCTCGCCGCCGGGTAAACTCACTTTTACGCTTTCCGCCAGTTTACCCTGCAAACGCCCTGCTGCGACAGCTGCGCATGCCCCTGTGCCACAGGCTAGCGTTTCCGCCGCGCCTCGCTCATATACTCGTAAGCGAATATGACTGGCAGAGACGATTTGCATAAAACCTACGTTTACTCTTTGCGGAAAGCGCTGGTGCCCTTCTATTTCAGGCCCCAGGGTTTCAACATCTGCAGTATCGACATCATCGACGATCAACACCGCATGTGGATTCCCCATGGAAACAGCGGCCACTTCCAGCTCACCCGCACTGGTTTGCAACGGATAACTAATTGCCTGTTGCTCCGCAACGAAGGGCAAGCTATCTGGCGCGAAGTTCGGGATACCCATATTTACGGTGACCTGCCCATCTGTTTCTAAAGTCAAAATGATCAGCCCACCGGCTGTTTCTACGGGGATTTCCCTGCTTGTTGTCAGGCCCTGTTCCACCACAAAGCGCGCAAAACATCGTGCGCCATTGCCACACTGTTGCACTTCACCGCCATCTGCATTGTAAATGCGATAGCGAAATTCGGCTTCATTACTTTGTGGCTTTTCTACCAGTAATAGCTGATCGCAGCCCACACCAAAACGCCGGTCCGCTAAAAAACGCACTTGCTCTGTTGTTAAATTTACACACTGATTAATGCCATCAATAACAATAAAATCATTACCCAGGCCGTGCATTTTAGTAAAAGAAATTTGCATACGAGGTAGCATAACACCTTGAAATACAAAGTGTATCTAGCAAATTTCACTAAAAAGACATAAAAAAACGAAAACCACCCAGAACATCTCGCGCGTATTTATCCGCAATTTTCTATACCAGGTATTACACAAAGTAGAGGGGGGGTGAGGGTAGCGCTCGAAGAAGCTGAACAGCAAACACCATGACGTGTTGCCAAAACCCCTGCTATAGCGGCTTCAACGCCACTATGACAAGGAATCCCAGGCTATAAATTGATGATAACGCCGACTATTCAGGCAATATCGATTCACCCTCGAGCATCTGCTCCAGGTTTTCACGCTGCCGGATCACATGAGCACTCTCGCCATCCACCATAACTTCTACCGCCCGGGGTCGAGTATTGTAATTGGAACTCATGGTAAACCCGTAAGCACCGGCCGACTTAACCGCCAAATAGTCACCTGCAGCCAGATTAAGCTGACGATCTTTACCCAAAAAATCACCTGTTTCACACACCGGGCCCACCAGATCATAGATTTTCATATCCCCAGATTTTGGCTCCAGGGCGACTATTTCCTGCCAGGCGCCATATAGAGCAGGGCGCATCAAGTCATTCATTGCGGCATCAATAATCGCAAAATTTTTCTCATCTGTGTGCTTGAGGTACAACACCTCAGTAAGTAAAACCCCCGCATTACCCGCAATGGCACGCCCCGGTTCAATTAAAATTTCTACGTCCCTGTCGCCTAGCTCAGCCAGTAGGGCGGCTATTTGCTCGGCAGGCGCTGGCGGCATCTCATCCCGGTAACGAATACCCAGGCCACCACCCAGATCGAGATGCTTCAACTCAATACCATGCTCTTTAAGCTTATCAACCAGCTCTAACACACGCTTTAGCGCATCTACAAAAGGTGTAATTTGAGTTAATTGCGAACCAATATGGCAATCAATACCGTGCACCGCAATATTACTCAACGAATCCGCCTGCTGATACACCTGCAGCACCTGATCATGCGCTATGCCAAACTTGTTTTCTTTTAGACCCGTGGAAATATACGGGTGTGTTTGCGCATCCACATTGGGGTTTACGCGCAATGAAATCGGCGCAACTTTACCCATTTCAGCGGCAATTTCATTAATCACCAGTAGCTCCGCCTGTGACTCCACATTAAAGCAACGTATGCCTACCTCTAGTGCTCGACGTATTTCATTGGGCTTTTTGCCAACCCCAGAGAACACAACATTAGCCGCCTTACCGCCGGATTTAAGTACGCGTTCAAGCTCACCAATGGACACAATATCAAAGCCTGAACCCAGGCGAGCCAGTACATTTAAAATGGCAATATTGGAATTCGCCTTCACCGCGTAACAGATTAAGTGCCGTTTTGCGCCAAACGCCTTATCAAATGCACGCCAGTGGCGCTCAAACGTCGCACGCGAATAAACATAAGCGGGTGTACCATGCTGCCTGGCGATATCGCTCAGGTTTACATCTTCAGCGAATAGCTGGTTATTTCTATATTCGAAGTAATCCATATATAAAACTATTAAGTATCTGCGTTAGTCGGTTGTTGTGTATTGTTTTGCTGCACTGGCTCGCCCGGTAAATACAGGGGGCCTGTTTTGCCGCAGGCTGTTATACCTGTAATAAATAGCATCATTAAAAATAATGCACTGATTCGTATCCAAGCCATTGCTATACTCTGGGGTCAAATTTACAAAGTGCACATTATCTTACGTTATGCGTCTAAAAAGCAGTATTTTTCTTTGGGTTTCTTTTGCCACGATTTTGCCACTCACGGCTTTAATTTTAGGCATCACTGCGTACAGCGAACAGCTATATCGAAAAAACGTTGATAACGACGTGTATCTCAATATGGAAAATATAGCCAAGGAGCTAGAATTTCGACTAGATTACGAACGCGAGGTTATCCTTTCTTTAGCCAACTCACCCGCGATGAAACAATTTGCGCCGATACTGCGCACCGCTGCAGCGGGTGATCTTCATATCAATTACTTCGAAGAAACTGAACGCCTTAATGATTTCTTAGCTGGCTTTCAACATTCCGTGCCTGGGCTAGATACCGTTCGCGTACTTGATATCGATGGACATGCCTTAATTAAAGTGCGCTTTGGAAAACAAATTCCCGCTGATTTTGAAGGTATTGCGGATTTACCCCTGGCCGAAGAAGAATTAGTGGATGCGGGTTTTTTAAGCTGGATGTGGCAGCTACCGCCACATAAATTGGTGTACGGTAACCTGCCTTTAAGTAAGCGCGACTTTGTTAGTGGCCATGAGCTTTCATTAATGAATGCCATTGTGCCCATTTCCGTTGATAACAAAGAAATTATTGGTTTTCTAACGGCTCGCGCAGTGGGCGATCAATTTGATCACATTCTGGAATCTCTGCCGCGCACCAATAATATTAAAATCACCATTGCCGAACTAAACCCTGACTCACCACCGCGTCATGGCATGGTGCTGTATAGCGATGAACTCAATATAAAATTTTCTCAGTTACTCACACCCGATGTAAAACTTAACAAACACATTTCTCAGGATATCTGGCGCACTATTGAGAAAAAGCGCTTCGGTACATACACCCACAATGAAACCAATAGACGTTATTATTTTAGAGAGTTTCAGCCATACAGTAATCAGCTCGTCAGCTGGATAATCGTATTACATCTGGATAACAATGAAATAGCCGCGCCTTTCCAGCGTATTCGTTTCGGCCTGTTAGCGTTTGCCGGTCTCGCGCTATTTATCAGTTTGCTACTTGCTAATATTGGTGCGCGAAATATTGCACAACCAATCACACACTTTGCCGGTATTTTAAAGCGCTATGCAGATGGCGAATCAAAATTTTCTGAGCACACATCCAAAGGCGCGGATGAATTAAAACAACTAGACCATTCTTTTCATTATTTAGTAGATACACTTGAAAAAACTGAAAAGGAGCGCGATAGCGCGCAAAAAATGATGCTCCAAAATGCCAAACTTGCCAGCATTGGTGAAATGGCCGCAGGCATTGGCCACGAAATAAATAACCCTCTAAACAATATTTTATCTTATGCCGCTTTAATTGAACGCGACTTACCTGATAACAAAAAAGAAATAAAACAAGACATACAAGGTTTACGTGACGAGGCAAAACGTGCGGGTAAAATCATTAAAGGAATATTAAACTTCGCACGGCAAGTACCCCCTGAATATACTGAATTTGATTTACATACATGGCTTAAAGATACCTTACTACTAACTCATTCTCAGGCACATAAATACAATATTAAAATTGTGCTGCAAGAGACACCCGGTTTACTTATTAACGGTGACCGCAATCAATTACAGCAAGTTCTGGTTAATTTATTAATGAACGCAATACAGGCCAGTAAATCAGGCGATTCAATAAAGGTAAGCACATCAACAGATGCGGACTTTTTTAATATCGTTATTGAAGATCAGGGGACAGGCATTAAACGAGAAAATAAAGACAAAATATTTGATCCATTTTTTACTACAAAAAATGTGGGCGAGGGCAGTGGCCTGGGTCTATCCATCAGCATTGGCATTATGCAATATCATAATGGATCGCTTGCACTCAGCAATAACCCACGTGGCGGTGTTACTGCGACTATGAAACTACCGCTACATGCTGTACACAGCTAAACTATAGAAATAATAAACATGATAAATAAACGCATACATTTTATAGACGATGATCCTACTGCAGGCGATTTATTCCGTCGTTTTGCGCGGGATAAGGAATACAGCGTTAGTGTTTACAGGGACCCCTTAGCCGCGCTACAAGACATCCGCGAAAACGGCAGCAGCCTTGTTATTACAGACTTAAGTATGCCTGGCATGTCTGGCTTAGATCTATTAGAAGCCGTTAGACAGACAGACATTGAGCTGGCTGTAATCATGATTACCGGGTTCTCCACAGAAGACAATGCTATTAAGGCATTGCGTTTAGGTGCCACTGACTTTATTAAGAAACCTTATGACGTTGAAAAATTACTTTCTCAGGTAGACAGTGTTCTTGAACAATCGGATGTTCGAAAAAAAGAAAAAGCCAGTCGCCCAAGCGTGAAAGACAAGCAAGATCAGTTTGGCATGATTGGTAGATCCAGTGCCTTAACAAAAATTTATGACATCATTGATAAAATTTCAGACATACGCTGCAACGTCATTATTGAAGGGGAATCAGGTACAGGCAAGGAACTGGTTGCCCATGCATTACATAATCATTCCGAATTTTCCGACCAGCCATTTATTGTCATTGATTGTGGATCACTCACCGATACTCTATTAGAAAGCGAGCTCTTTGGCCATGAAAAGGGCGCCTTTACCGGTGCCACACATACCAAACATGGGTTATTAGAAGTAGCCAGTGGCGGGACTATTTTTCTCGATGAAATTTGTAATATTTCTGACAGCATGCAGATGAAATTAATGCGTGCTGTGCAAGCACAAACCGTTACTCGTGTTGGCGGCATTACGCCCATCGATATTGACGTACGCTTTGTGGTTGCGACCAATAGAAATATCGAGAAAATGATTGAGGCTGGACAATTCCGACACGATTTATATCATCGCCTTAATGTCGTCAAAGTAACCATGCCGCCATTGCGTGAACGCGAAGAAGATCTCGAATTATTAATAGAACACTTTATAAACGAATTCAAAGAACGCTATCAACGAGACATAGAAGGCTTCGATAATGTTTCTATGCAAAAACTAAAAAGCTATAGCTGGCCCGGCAATATTCGCGAACTACGCAACTTAGTTGAACGTAATATAGCGCTTGCAGATAGCCCCGTTTTACACATTGAACAAAACTTACTCGGCGGGAAAAATAGCGACGGCATTGATGCGGACTCACCAACTTTAGATACACTCGAAAGACGTTATATCTTAAAAACATTGAATAACTGCAATGGCAATAAAGAACAAACTGCTACCTTACTTGGTATTAATAAATCTACGCTATGGCGAAAGCTACAAAGCTGGCAAAAAACTGATGCGGCTGAAGATAATTAGATGCCTACTGGAACGCAGATAAGAGGCCAGGATTTATTTTTACGCCAACAGTCAAATAAAAATAAAAATGGCCCGTGCATAATTTGTGATGGCATACAGACCCCTGAAAATTTTGGTTCCGTTTTACGTGTAGCAGATGCTACTGGAAGCCAGAACATCTGGCTATTAGATAGTGAACTCGATTTGAAAAGCAAAAAACTGTCTAAATTAGCTAGAAGCGCCGATCAACACTTAGACATAAAACATCTTACACTAGAGCAATTCATCGCGCAGCGGGCTAAGTTCAATCAACTTTACGCCTTAGAAATCACCACACAGTCAACCGATCTTTTCAATACAGATATTAGCCAGTGTGACGGCATCGTTATTGGCCATGAATCTTTGGGCATTAGAAAAGCAATACTTGGCTGTTGCGATAGCGCCATTCACTTACCCATGTATGGAACCAATGGCTCGATGAATGTTAGCCATGCTTTAAGCGTATTTTTATACGAATGGCGTCGCCAGCAATAAATATTTTGCTATTAGAGACCTTTGCACGATAGAGGCGCGAAAGAAAAATAGGCTAAAATTTTGCTGATTGAGGCAGGAAACGTAGCTAATAGCTGGCTATTGGCAAGTTTTCTAACGAAAAGCAGCGGAATTTGAGTCATTTTTATTCGTGAATGTATCGTGCAAAAATCTCTATTAATAACCAGATTTCTATTTTGCGTCTAATCATAGAACGAAGCTCATTTAAATGAGCAGTAATAAGGTTATATTTTTAAGGCTTTTTCATGCGGGATTTATTGAGTAACTTGGCGGCATTAACAATACTGGTTTTACGTTCTGCAACTCTAGCAATCAGGGGACAGAGCACCAAACAGCGGTGGTCTTTCCCCGAGGGAGACGTGCCATGGCAGGGCACATCCAGAGCGTGTGAATCAAACTGTTAGATTGCATCTGAGCGACCCTTCACCCAGTTAACGAAAATCATTCGCCCTACCTAACTAGTCCTGCCTCTACTTCATTTCTTTTCTCTACGCCTTGTAATAATTCAATTAGCTTAAGGGCAAAGTCCATCGCCGTTCCCGGTCCACGCGATGTAATAATTTTTCCGTCTATTTCTATGGCTGTGTTTTTGACCTGGGTATTTTTTAAACTCAAACTATCTAATACACCGGGGTAGCCAGTCGCTGTTTTATTTTCTAATAATCCTGCCTGTGCCAGCGCTTTGGGTGCCGCACAAATAGCCGCCACATATTTATTGTTAGCAGCGTGCTGCTGCAACATAGCTTGTACTATTTTATTATCTCGAAGATGATCGGCACCAGGTAAACCTCCGGGTAACACAATCATATCAAACTGCACATTTTGGACTTTTTGCATTTGCGTATCGGGAACAATAGTGGTTCCTCTTGACGCAACTACCGGTAGATCATCCAAACCCGCAGTTGTTACTTTTATTCCAGCACGCACTAACAAATCCATTATAGTGACAGCCTCTAATTCTTCACAACCCTGCGCCAATGGAACTAAAACATGTGACATTTTATTCCCCTATAGATGTACGTTTTGTAGCCGATAAAATATGCATACCTTTAAGTAAATTTAATGCTTCATGGACTTTATAATCGTTGCGTAATTTATTAACAATATTGTTTAACTCACTATCAGATTCATCTTGGGCTTCATTGTTCTTTTCTTTTCTTTCATCAGGATTACTTAAATGCCCTGATAAGTCAGCTTCTGTTATTTTAGATATACCATTCTTAACTCCTGCCGTTAACTGCATATCTTTAATTTCGATATCCGGCTCTATACCTTCAGCTTGAATAGAACGACCGCTAGGCGTGAAATAACGTGCCGTTGTGAACTTTACTGCACCACCATTGCGTAATTCCTGTATGGTTTGCACCGAGCCTTTACCAAATGATTTTTCACCCATAATCACCGCCCGTTTATGATCCTGCAATGCGCCCGCCACAATTTCTGATGCAGAAGCTGAGCCTGCATTGATTAATACAACTATAGGTGCATCATTCAAAACATCGCCCGACTTTGCATTAAATTCAAAATATGAATCACTGACTCTTCCCTGTGTATATACCAGCTTTCCCTGATCAATAAATAAGTCAGAAACATCTGCTGCTGCATTTAAAACGCCGCCAGGATTATTTCTTAAGTCAACAATCAATCCATTCAGTGGCGCCTTATTTTCTTCCAGCAAATCTTCTATCGCGGCCTTTAAATGCTTCGCTGTTTTAGATTGAAAAGTACTAATTCGCACATAGCCAAAGCCGGGTTCTAGCAAATGACTCTTAACACTTTTAACTTTAATAATGGCGCGTTCAAGTTCGAAATTTATAGGACTATCGCTGCCTTCTCGCATAACACTTAATTTTATTTTTGAACCGGGCTTGCCACGCATAAGCTTAACAGCATCATTAAGACTCATATTTTTTACTGGTTTGTTATCTAAATTAACAATTAAATCCCCCGCCTTTATTCCCGCTTTATATGCCGGGGTATCATCAATAGGAGAAATTACTTTTACATAACCATTTTCCATGCCTACCTGAATGCCTAAACCGCCAAACTGGCCCGTTGTACCAATTTTTAATTCTTTGTATTCATCTGTATTGAGATATGTTGAATGTGGGTCCAGGCCTGAAAGCATACCGCGAATGGCATTTTCCAATAATTCCTTGTCACTAACCTGTTCTACATAATCAGATTTAATACGTGCAAAAATATCTGAAAAATTACGCAACTGATCGAGAGGCAACCCTTGTTCTGATTGTTCCTCTTGCTCTTTCACATCAGTTGGCGCGGCATAACTCACAGCGCTATGAAGGCCGCTTAAAATACTTATGCTAAATAAAAAAGCCGCGGACACTTCCCGTGCTCGTATCATGGTTAACTCCCGTCTAAACACTAAACTTATACCTGTTATATTGATACTCTCTTTTCAGCATCAATATTGACCTCTATATCTAACACATAATTTCATCTTATTTAAATTTATTATGTCATGTTCTTCCATCTTAAATATTTTGCAGCGCTACATGTCGTACGCGACTAGAGCACCATTTTTTGGGATTGACTGGCTTACCCTGTTTACGTATTTCAAAATATAAGCCGGAGCGTAATTGCCCGCCACTGTCGCCCACGCTAGCAATCACTTCGCCTGCTTCAACCCAATCACCCACCTGTTTATATAGTTCCTGTGAATAACCATACAAACTCATATACCCATCGTTGTGATCAATAATAGTGATAAATCCATAGCCTTGCAGCCAGTCTGCAAAAGCAACACGTCCATTACTCACGGCTCTTACCGGCGTATCGTAATCTGCACGAATAATCACACCATTCCATTTGAGATCGCCCTGCTTACGCGCATTGCCAAAGCTAGCTCCCAAATTGCCTTTAACCGGCCATGGTAATTTGCCTTTTAAATCACCAAATGGCTTTTGATTGAGCGGCCCCGCCGGTATATCCGCCAATAACTCACCCAGGGATTCAAGTAAGGTCTCAATACGACCCCGGCTGGACTCTAAACCGTCCAACGTAATCTGCTGGTGATCTATATCCTTCTCTAACTTCGCAAGCAAGTTCTTACGGTTATTTTTATGCCTGCCCAATTTCTTTTTACTGCTGCGTTTTTCACTCAGTAAAGCATTCAACTCATTGCTAGCCTCAACAACCTTAGCCTCTAAGATCTTCTCTTTTTCAATACTGGCTATAAAACTTTCAATTTCTTTGCCTCTGGCTTGATTCAAGTACGTGTAGTACACCATGGCACGGCCCATTTCAGCCGGATCCTGTTGATTTAAAAGCATTTTTAATTGTGGCTGCTGACCCATGGAAAATGCAGAGCGAATTTGCGCGGCAAGTAATTTACGCTGCTTGCCTAAGTTTTTCTTTAATTTTTTAAGCTCGATACGTGTTTTTTTCAGTTTTTTATCTGATTTTTTATATTTTCTCTGTGTTTTTCTTAAATCTTTAGATGCTTTTGCAATTTTTATTTCTAAATCTTTCAATTCCGTACGTACAGAATCGCGTTTATCTTTACTTTGTCCGAGAGCCGATAACACACCTGTAATCTTGTCACGGATTAAATCTAATTTTGTTTGGTATTCTTCCGCTGATTCTGCCGTAACCGTCAGTGGCACGGCCATTAACAAAACAGTAAACAGGAGTATTTTTACATAATAATGTTTGAACATATTGTTGAATACTATTGGCTTTTGGTGTTTACTGGCTTAGCAGATTATCTGCTAAACCCAAATTAAATAATAAAACACTGGATATGATGAATTATTTCAGTTAAATAGTATCTATCATTTTATGGTAGTTTACTAATATAAGTGTGCTTAAATTCAGCGGGATGGACAATATGGTTGCAAATGTAGAAGAAACTCAATTAATGACGCGAGAAGAGGACATTGATCGCGCTTCTCGTTCACTAAAGGCGATGTCACACCCTCTACGCCTTAAGATATTATGTACCCTACAGGATCAAGAAGTAAGTGTGCAGGATATTGTGGATAATGTTGGCACGTCACAAAGCAATATTTCACAACATTTAGCCATCTTGCGCGACAAAGGCATACTTGCTTCTCGTAAAGACGCCAATAGAGTGTTCTACCGAGTAGGTGATGCCCGCACGTTACGCTTGATTAGCATGATGCAGGAAGTTTTCTGCTCACAGCGTGGTTACAACGAATAAAATTTAAATAATGGCCTGCTTATATGGCCATTAATTTGTATACTACAAGCCTCCGATCACACCCTGATCGGAGGCTTCATGGTTTATAGTTCGGAGAAAACAATGGCTCAACTTATTGAGTTTGCTGGCAACAACCTGATTATGGTTGCTGCCCTGCTAGTCATTCTAGCGCTAATTTTAAAAACAGAAATTGGCCTTAAGCTTAATAACATTCCACAACTCAATGTTAACGATGCTGTACGTCTAATGAATGACGACGATGTGATTATTTTGGATGTGCGCGAAAGCAGTGAGTATAGTGCGGGTCATATCCGTGATTCTATTCATATTCCAATCGGCTCACTGAGTAAGCGTATTGGTGAATTAGATAAGCACAAAAACAAAAAAATACTGGCTTATTGTCGTTCAGGCAATCGCTCCAACGGAGCCTGTCGACTTCTTAGCAAACAGGGCTTTGAAAACGTCAATAATATGGCCGGCGGTGTTATCAGCTGGTCTGGTGCCAATCTACCTCTTTCTAAAAAGTAACCGTTACGAAGTATTCATATGTCTCAAGCAAAAATTACCGTCTACTATGCACCTTTTTGCCCCTACTGTGGCTGGGCCAAGCAATTACTCAGCAGCAAAAACGTCGAATTCAATATGATTAATGTTAATGATGCTACTGAAATTCGTCAGGAAATGGAACAACGCTCTGGACAAACCAGTGTGCCGCAAATATTTATCGGTGAAACCCATGTTGGCGGCTATGACGAGATGGCCGCAATGGACGACAAAGGTGAGCTAGACTCACTTATTGCGGCGGGCTAAACAGCATGCAACTGGTTTGCCCTCATTGCGCTGCACTAAACCGCATACCGGATACCAGGCTTGCAACGCAAGCAAAGTGCGGCAAGTGCCACCTGCCTCTATTTACTGCACAGGCATTGCCCGTTTCGCAGACCATGTTCGAGCGCATGCTGCACAAATCGGATATTCCCCTGGTCGTCGATTTCTGGGCGGCCTGGTGCGGCCCCTGCAAAATGATGGCACCTATATTTGAGCAAACTGCACAGCAAATAGAGCCCCGGGCACGCCTGCTAAAAGTAGATACTGAAGCCGAACAAGCATTGGCTGCTCGGTATCAAATTCGCAGCATTCCAACATTAATGGTATTCTCGGCGGGCAAAGAAATAGCCAGAGTCTCCGGTGCACTTGACCAGAGCAGCCTATTGGCCTGGATTAATCAAAATATATAAAATAGATTTAGGTTTTTAAAATGAGCGAAGAACAAATTCAGCAACAATTTTCCATCCAAAAGATTTATCTAAAAGACGTATCTTTCGAATCGCCCAATGCACCCAGTGTTTTCACAGAGGGCGAGTGGAAGCCGGAAATAAATGTGCAAATCAACACCGAGGTTAAATCAAGCGGCAACGACCTTCATGAAGTGACGCTGACGGTCACTGTTACGGCTAAGCAGCAAGACAAGACGGCTTTCCTGGTTGAAATTAAGCAAGCAGGCCTGTTCCAGTTAGCCGGTTTTGAGCAAGAGCAAATGGGGGGCATGTTGGGTGCTTACTGTCCAGAAACACTATTCCCTTATGCACGTGAAGCGATTTCTGACCTGGTAACCAAGGGCGGCTTCCCTCAATTGCTACTTTCGCCGGTTAATTTTAATGCCCTGTATATGCAGCATCAACAGCAACAACAAGCTCAAGCGGCACCGGATACAGCGCACTAAACCATTTCATGTCTACCTCTAAAAATAGACACATTGCCGTGCTTGGCGGCGGATCCTGGGGAACCGCCCTGGCTATCCAGGTTGCAAGGGCAGGCCACGAGGTTGTGCTGTGGGATATCAGCCCAGAGCATATCAGCGCAATGCAACAAAGCCGTAGCAATGAGCAATACCTGCCGGGTATTCCATTACCAGCCGCGCTACAGCTTAGCGACCAGCTAGAGCCAACGCTTAAGCAGGCCGATACTATCTTGCTTGCCATCCCCAGCCATGCAGTAAGGGGGTTTCTACAGCAAAATCACCAGTGGATTCATCGCGAGCAGCACTTTGTCTGGGCCACCAAGGGCCTGGAAGAGGGCAGCGCCAAACTTGTTCACCAGGTCGTAGCGGAAGAGCTTCCTGAATGTAAAAACACTGCCGTTGTCTCAGGCCCTACTTTTGCGGGTGAAGTCGCTAGAAACTTACCTACCGCGGTTACAGTTGCGGCTAGCAGTCACGCCATCGCCAAGGATGTCGCTAGTTTTTTACATTATGGCAATTTTCGCGTTTACACATCGGAGGATATGCTTGGCGTAGAGCTTGGCGGCTCGCTTAAAAATGTGCTGGCTATCGCCGCAGGCATTGCCGATGGCTTAGGTTTTGGCGCGAATACCCGCGCCGCTTTAATCACCCGTGGGCTCCATGAAATAATGCGCCTCGGCCTGGCTATGGGTGCACAACCAGAAACCTTTATGGGCTTAGCGGGGCTAGGTGACCTGGTTCTTACCTGTACTGATAACCAGTCGCGGAATCGCCGCATGGGTTTGGCTTTAGCGGATGGCTCAACGATTGAACAAGCAAGAGCGCAAATTGGACAGGCCGTTGAAGGTGTAAAAACCGCCCGTGAGGCCTGGCAACTAGCACAGAAATACCAGGTTGAAATGCCCATTATCGAACAGACTTACCACGTACTTTATAAAGGCAAATCACCAAGAGATGCTGTGCATGATTTACTTGGCCGCGAAGCCACATCTGAATAATCAAATACAGCACGTCATTGTTAGCAAAAGGCGCTCGAGCTAAACCGAGCCAACAAAGCCTAGCTGACGCCACGCCTCGTACACAATCACTGAAACAGAGTTAGACAGGTTCATACTGCGGCTCTCTGCCAGCATCGGAATACGGATCACTTGTTCTGCAGGTAAGCTGTTAAGGTATTCTGCTGGTAAGCCGCGCGTTTCCGGGCCAAATATAAAGGCATCATTTTCTATATATTCGGCTTCACTATAATTTTTCGTGCCTTTCGTAGAACAGGCATATACTCTATTAAAATCATTCGCTTGCATACAGGCATCCAGATTTTTCCAGACTTTCAGCTGCGTAAATTCAGCATAATCCAGGCCTGCTCTGCGGAGTTTTTTGTCGTCTAACTCAAAGCCCAATGGCTCTATTAAATGCAGCTGATTTCCGCTATTTGCACATAGGCGGATAATATTCCCCGTATTGGGCGGTATTTCTGGTTGATATAGGATGATATTGAGCATTAAATATCTTTATTTTCAATTAGTTAATATGGTTTATTTATGTAAAACATAAAATAGTGTATATTAATTTTTGACTAAATTATAATTTAAGTCTAAAAATCCAATATAAGCTAACTATAACAAGGGATTACAGTCATGGGCGATTCGCTTAATGACGAAATTCATCAAAGTATGCAAAAGCCGACTGTATTACTCATTGATGACGACCCTTTAATTACGGAAAGCCTGGGCTTTATATTAAATCAGCACTACCAGGTCGTTACGGCCGAATCTAGAGCAGAGGTCAGGGCCTTACTGGCCAATTTAAGCAACAAACCCGAATTAGCTCTGGTTGACCTTGGCTTGCCCCCGTTACCCCATGCACCAGATGAAGGCTTCGCTTTAATTGAAGACCTGCTTGCATACGATTCTCAAATAAAAATTCTCGTACTATCGGGCCAAAGCGACGAGGCAAATATGCACCATGCCTTAACCCTGGGTGCTGTCGACTTTATACCAAAGCCCGCCGACCCTGCACTGCTACAAGCCCGCCTTAAGCACCATTTAATGCTCAAGCAGGTCGAAAACAAGCAACAATTAACTAACAACACATCAACCATTATCGGCGAAAGTGCCTCTATTGCCGCACTACGCGAACAAATTGCCCAATTTACCAACTCTATATTTCCAGTGCTCATTCAGGGTGAATCGGGTACCGGTAAAGAACTGGTTGCCCAGGCTATACACCAGCAAAGCGAGCGATCAAATAAGCCGTACCTGATTATTAACTGCGCAGCAATTGCCCCTGAATTACTTGAAGCCCAGCTGTTTGGCCATGCCAGGGGCGCCTTCACTGGCGCCGATAAAGCACGTAAAGGCTTCTTTGAAGAAGCCGCCGATGGCACTTTATTTCTTGATGAAATAGGCGAAATGGCTTATGAGCTTCAAGCCAAACTACTACGCGTACTTGAAAGTGGTGAGTTTTATCGTGTCGGCGAAACACGCTGCATAAAGTCACATGCACGTATTGTTGCGGCCACCAATAAATCCCTACATCAAGAGGTCACGCAGGGACATTTTCGCTCAGACCTTTTCCACCGCCTCAGCATACTAAAAATTCAAATGCCCGCGGTGCGTGAGCGTGAAGGCGATAGCTTGTTATTACTGCAACATTTTATGCATTTTTACGCTGAGTCACTAAAACCCATTAAATTAGATAATCAAGCCGAAAAAATTTGGCTCGCCTATGAATTCCCGGGCAATGTACGCGAACTGCGTAATATTGTCATTCGTCTTTGCACCAAGTTTCCTGAGCAAACAATTACTGCCGGGAAACTGCATGAGGAATTTGAACAGCCATTGCACACCGGCAATATCGATAATGCCAAACAGGAAATGTTCAGCAGCCAGCTAATACAACAGCAATTATCGAATGGCGAGCTAAACCTGAATGATAAATTAAAAGAATTAGAAGACTTTGTGATTCAACAGGCCATGCAGCTATATAATGGCAACCTCAGCAAAGTTGCCAAGTCATTACAGATTAATAGAACCACTCTTTATAGCCGGATGCAAAAGAATGAGCAGAAGTAACCGCGGTTAACGCACAGGTGACGTATGTATTTAGAGCATTTTGGCCTACAACGACAGCCCTTTAAGATAACCCCCGATACCAGTATGTTTTATACCGGTAACAAACGCGGCGCGGCCTTAGAGGCATTAAAATACGCCATTCTTTCCGGCGAAGGCATCATTAAGGTTGTGGGTGAGGTGGGCGCTGGAAAAACCATGCTGTGTCGCATGCTAGAAGTTGAGCTAGATGATACCGTCGAAGTGGTCTATATCGCCAACCCCAGCCTGTCACCTGAAAATATTCTGCACGTCATCGCATTTGAGCTAAAGCTAAACATTACATCTGAATCCAGCAAGCTTGAGGTAATGCAGGCATTACAGACTTATTTGCTGGATAAGCATGCACATAATAAACAGGTAGTGGTGTTTGTTGAAGAAGCTCAGAGTATGCCCATAGAGACACTCGAAGAAATTCGCTTATTGAGTAATCTGGAGACTAATGACAATAAATTATTACAAATGGTTTTATTTGGCCAGCCAGAACTCGATGAAAAATTACGCCAGGCCTCCATTCGACAATTAAAAGAGCGTATTACACAAAATTTTTATCTTGAGCCATTTCCTGCAGCGGATGTTTATAAATATTTGAATTTCAGAATGCGTGCCGTGGGTTACCGCGGGCCCGACCTGTTTTCACAAAAAACAGCGAATAATATTGAACGCAAATCCAATGGCTTAACCCGCCGCATTAATATCCTCGCCGACAAAGCATTGCTCGCTGCTTTTTCCGATGGAGGGCACTATATCGATAGTAAGCATATTAGCCTCGCGGCAAAAGACAGTGACTTTGGACAAGAACACCAATGGCAAGCCACCATTAAACGGGCGATTGGCATAGCCATAGTCATTACCTCTATCTGGATCGGCACGCTGCTGCCTGGCTTGTTTTCAGAGGTTCCTGCCGCAAAAAATACAGCTCCCTTAACAGAGCCGCGCACGAATGTACCTGAGCAGGCTATTGCTCTTGAAACTCGCTTGCCTCAAGCAGAAACGTCGCGCACTAAAACAACGCTACCCCCTAGCACCAGCCCACTTTCCATAGAGCAGCGCATTCAACAAACACATCAATGGCTGGAAACAGCTGCTGAAGATGGCTTTACTATTCAGCTCATTTTGCTCGATGCATGGGCAAAGGTCGAAGTCGATAATTACCTGCAACAGGCCAGCCAATCTCTCGACACAAACAGGCTTTTCATATATCAAGCCTCAATACGCGGGAGAATGGTATACAGTGTGCTATATAATGAATACCCAGAACGAAGCCTGGCTACGCAGCAATTAAAACAACTTCCAGCAAAAATCAGGCAAAATGCACCTTATTTACGCACAGTAAAGGGCATTAAGGCCGATATACGCAAAACAAAACTGCAACATAACCTTCATACATATGAGGCACAGCTTTGATCTTTCTACGCTTTAAACAACTTATTCATTTAAGTCTTTCACTCGCCCTAAGTATTGCCGTAGTTTCCTGTGGGCCAACCCGTCCAATAAAGCATTCCACAGGGCATATTTCAGAAGTCGCTGAAAAGCAATCTGACATTCCAGCTACTGTTACGCAAACAACCTTATTACCGCCACCTAAATTTCGCCCAAAGCTAGAAACCTATACCGTTGTAGTCAGCGGAGTTTCAGCTAAAGACCTTTTATTTTCTATGGCCCGTGATGCAAAAATTAATTTAGATATTCATGATGATATAGAAGGTATTGTCACGCTAAATGCAATAGATCAAACACTCGAACAAATATTAGATCGCATTGCCCAACAAGTGTCTATTCGTTATTCACTAGAAGACAACACGCTTCGTGTTAGGGCCGATAAACCCTACTTAAGCACTTACAAAGTAGACTACGTAAATATTTCACGTAAATCTAAAGGTGTAGTTCGCGTCGCCACCAATATAGGCTCTACTGGCCAGGGTGAAATCGGCGATGCACAAGGTGGTAACAGCGCAGAAAACAATAGCTCTTTAACCGAAGTGAATATTGAATCAAGCAATACATTTTGGGCTACATTAGCTGGCAATATCATTGAGATACTATACGACGATAAAGACGATGCACCACAAGCCCAGACAACTGATGGCAAAGAAAACAACAATAATGTAATTGTTAACCGCGAAGCAGGGCTTATTGTTGTTCGCGCTACATATAAACAGCATTTAGAAATACAAAAATTTATCGACAATGTATTAAGCAATTCAAAACGTCAGGTAATGATTGAGGCGACCATTGCAGAAATTAAATTAAGTGACAGCTATCAAACTGGTGTGGACTGGACAATGGTTACCTCTGGTTCGAATGCTTCAGCAAATATACTAACTAATCTTACCGGCGACAATTTAGTGAATGCACCTTTTTCATCTCTCACACTAAGCGGCACATCTGGTGGAGATCAGGTAAGTATTGCACTTCGTGCATTAGAAGTATTCGGCGACGTTACTGTTTTATCAAGTCCAAAAGTCATGGCCATTAACAATCAACCTGCCATTTTAAAAGTCGTTGATAATCTTGTATATTTTGAAATGGAAGTAGACACCTCCATATCTGGCACCTCCTCTATTTCTCGAACTACATTTGAAACTGAAATTAAAACGGTACCGGTTGGGTTTGTAATGGCTGTAACGCCATATATTAATGAACACAATGTAGTCACTCTAAATATTCGCCCAACCATTTCACGCGTAATCGATTCTGTTGAAGACCCTAATCCGGCCTTTAAAAATGCCAATGTTATTTCATCTGTTCCGGTTATTCAGGTGCGCGAAATCGAATCGATTCTAACCATTAACAACGGTGACACCGCGGTGATTGGCGGCCTAATGCAGGACACCGTAAACGACAAATCAACGGGGGTTCCATTTTTATCTACTATTCCTATTTTGGGAAATCTATTCAAATACGAAAATGATCAACGGGAAAAATCAGAACTGATTATTTTCATTCGCCCAATGGTCATTAATCATGCCAGCTTAACGAGTGACTTATCAGAGTTCCAAAAATACTTACCGAAAACACCTTCTGACAATGCTCAACAGAAACAGCAAAAAGCTTCTCACTAGCTGGTAAACCTATGAGCCTGTTACTAGATGCATTAAAAAAAGCAGCGGACGACAAGAAGAAAAATCTTGCGCTTGATGATGTTGCAGAAAAACCTGCCAACACAGACGAAAGCCTGGAACTAGAACTTAATTTAGATTCAGGTATGGCAGAGCCTTCTAATGACGAAGATTTCCCAGCGGTTGATGAGGCATCAATGTCTCAAGCTGTTATTGCGAAATTTATTAGTGGAAAAGCCCCACAGGAATTTTCCGCAGAGAAAGAATCTAAAAATTTTCCTGACAAAATTATTGCCGAAGATACTGACGAAGATGTTGCTACAACAACTATCGATAGCAGTTTAGAAAAAACGCTTAAGGCCGGTAAAGGGAGTATAAAAACAGATAAGCTTAACACTCCAGGCTTACCTGATGAATCTTCTGTTATATCCGTTACAAGCATTGCCAGCACAAACACAGAAAAAGAAACAGTCGCTGACAACAACTCATCGACCACAAACAAGCCGACAACAAGCAAAGCTAATAGCGCTTTCACTAAAGGCATTAAAACAGAGCAGGCGTTATCGGCACTTATAAATAAAAGCAACCAACATAGCCAGCAGGAACATTTGAAACAAACCATTACAATAGCAGCATTTATAGCTCTTTTACTCATCGGCTCTGGCTTATTTTTTTATATAAAAATGGATACGGCAAGTCAGGAAATTTTTATTGCCAATAACAACCAGGTACCTGTAAATAGAGCCTTAGAACCTGGGCAACAAAATACCCGCCCGGTTATTTCTAAACCTGAAAGAAGAGTAGAAAAAACGCTAGTGCCGGAAAAAGCGGCTACAAAGAAAGCAACATCCCAGACGACTGGCAAAAAACCTACATCAATAAGTATTCTTCATACTAAAAAACAAGACCCTGTTAGTGCGCTCATACTAGAAGCATATAACCAGTTTTATCGCGAAAATTATGCGCAGGCAAATGAACTATATATGCGCGTTATTCTACGCGAGCCTAACAATAGAGATGCCTTATTAGGCCTTTCAGCTATTGCAATAAAACAACAGCGTTATGAGTTTGCACGACAAAAATATCTATACCTGTTGCGCCTTAATCCTAAAGACAGCATTGCAATTGCCGGCATGAGCAGCATTAAAAATGATATTGATCCACAGCTAAATGAAAGCCAGCTTAAATTTATGCTAAAAGAAAAGCCAGATGCCGCACATTTGTATTTTGCTTTGGGCTCTTTACATGCTTCACAAAAAAAATGGCCCGAAGCCCAATCGGCATATTTTAGCGCGTGGTCTGCGGAAAATAAAAATGCGGATTATGCATATAATTTAGCTGTCAGCCTTGACCATTTAGATAAAAGAGATCAGGCACTGGACTTTTACACACTCAGCCTTAAATTAAAGCAGGCATCAAGTGGAAATTTTTCTTCTGAAAACACCTCGCAAAGAATACGCACTTTAAAAGAGAACAATAAATGAGTTCGGCTTCACAAGAAACCATTTCAGATTTAGGCTCTGCACTAAGGGCTAAAAAGAAACGCTTAGGTGAAGAATTAATTGCTCAAGGCCTGGTCACAAATGACCAGGTCAGCATCGCCTTAAAAGAACAGAAAAAAACCGGCAAACCACTCGGTGAAGCCCTGGTTTCCCTGGGCTTTGTAACTGAAGGTGTTTTACGTGATGCATTAAGTGTAATGCTTGGCAGAGAAAGCATTGATCTTTCTAACATCGTGCCGGATAACGAAGCGATAAATTTAATTCCCAAAGACCTTTCTGTGCGTTTCAATATTATTCCCATCAGCCTGGACACCGAAGAAGGCTCCTTGTCAGTTGCAATGACGGATATTTATAATCTCGTTATTCTCGATCGTCTACGCGCCATTATTGGTAACCGCATTGAACTCATACCCTTACTCGCCAGCGAAAGCCAGATATCCGATGCCATTGATCAATTCTACGGTTATGAGCTTTCTGTCGATGGTATTTTAAATGAAATTGAAACCGGTGAAATAGACTACGACAGCCTGGATACAGAAGGTGACGCATATAGCCAGCCATTAGTTAGACTCGTGGATGCTATTCTTGCCGATGCCGTTAAACATGGTTCATCGGACATTCACTTTGAACCAGAGCAGGGCTTTTTACGCTTACGATACAGAATTGATGGCGTACTTCGCCAGGTACGTAGCTTACATAAAGATTACTGGTCTGCGATTGTAGTTCGACTCAAGGTTATGTCGAACATGAATATCGCAGAAACCCGTGCGCCACAGGATGGACGCATTAGCCTGAATATTCGCGGCCACCAGATTGATTTTCGTGTGTCATCTCAGCCCACCACACACGGTGAAAATGTTGTGCTTCGTGTGCTCGATAGAGCCAAGGGCATTGTAGCCATTGATGACCTGGGCCTGCATGAAGAGGCCTTATCGCAGCTAAAATTAATTATGGCGCGCCCGGAAGGCATTGTATTAGTCACCGGCCCTACGGGTAGCGGTAAAACGACTACGCTTTATTCCATGCTCGGCTATGTGCGCTCTGAGCAAGTCAACATCATGACGCTGGAAGATCCCGTCGAATACCCCATGGACATGATACGCCAAACGTCTATTAATGAAGTTCTACGCATGGATTTTGCCAATGGTATCCGGTCATTAATGCGCCAGGATCCAGATATTATTCTAGTCGGCGAAATACGTGACCCCGATACTGCCGAAATGGCGTTTCGTGCGGCGATGACAGGCCACCAGGTTTATTCGACATTGCACACCAACTCGGCCATTGGTTCTATTCCGCGCCTGATGGATATTGGCGTTAAGTCAGACATTATGTCTGGCAATATCATCGGCATTATTGGCCAGCGACTCGTACGTAAACTTTGCCCTCACTGCAAAACAGCCCATGAAGCATCGGATATCGAAAAAATTCTTTTAGGTATAGATGAAAATACATCGCTGCAACTGCATGATGCGACAGGCTGCGAGAAGTGCGAAGACATTGGTTATAAAGGCCGCGTAGCTATTTTAGAAGTGCTCAGAGTCGATGCAGAACTGGATGAGATGATTGCTGAAAATATCACCCTCGGTAAAATTAAAAAGCACCTGAAAAATAATGGTTTCCAGACACTTGCAGACGATGCCGCGAGACGCGTTCTTGAAGGCACGACTACGCTAGATGAAGTTAGTCGTGTTATCGACCTGACGGACAGGCTGTAGATAACACGCATGTCAGTTTCATATAAGTATAAAGCCATCGATAGCAACGGAAAAATTCGCAACGACCGAATTGAAGCGGATAATTTACTGGATTTAGAAAAACGCCTCAGTGGCATGGGCCTGGACTTAATCAACTACCAGGAAAAAAAACCGAGCCTAATCAGCTTTAAGAAAAAAGGCATCACCCGCAAGGACTTAATTAATTTTACATTTCAGATGCAACAATTAACAAAATCTGGCGTGAGTATTTTAGATGGCCTGGGTGACCTCAAAGATTCTGTGCCTGATGGCAGAATGAAAGAAATGCTTATGGGTTTGTCTGATGAAATACAGGGTGGCAAAACATTTTCTGGTGCCCTGGCTGAATTTCCAGATATATTTGATAGTGTTTATATTACGTTGGTCCAAGTCGGCGAAGAAAGTGGGCGCATTTCAGAAGTGCTGCACGATATGGCGGAAACCTTAAAGTGGCACGATGAGCTTATTGCTCACACACAAAAAATCATGATCTATCCAGCGATTGTTACTTTTGTCATTATCGGTGTTGTAACCTACTTAATGATCGCCTTGGTCCCGGAGCTAATTCCCTTTATAAAAGATATCGGCGGAGAAATCCCCATTCATACTCGTGCATTATTAGTAACCTCCGATTTTCTTGGTAATTACTGGTATTTTGTTTTTGGCATACCGATTTTATTGTCTATCTCAATAACTCAGCTGGCAAAACGAAAACCAAATGTACGCATGTTGATTGATAGACTAAAACTCAGGCTTTATATTTTTGGCCCACTAATATTAAAAACCAACCTTGCCCGCTTTGCCAATTATTTTGCCATGATGTATTCATCTGGCATTACCGTGCTCGATAGTTTAAAAATATCTGAAATGCTGGTGAATAATGCCGTATTAACACAATCCATTCGCGATGTAAGAGAGCGCATTGCTGATGGCGGGCAAATATCGGAGAGCTTTGAATCCGTTAATGTTTATCCACCGCTGGTTATTCGCATGATTAAAGTGGGCGAAAACACCGGTAATCTGGATGAAGCCTTGTTAAATATTAGCTATTTTTATAACCGTGAAGTAAAAGAAAGTGTAGATAAAATGGAAGCCGCAATGACACCTGTACTCACCATTATACTCGGAGCCATTATGCTGTGGATTATGTCTGCTGTTCTTGGCCCTATTTACGACTCACTAAGCAAAATACAATAATATCGTGAAACGCATATTTTATTACTCAGGCTACAGACTCACCGTATTTCATTGGAATAACAATGAATGCATCGCCACTTATTCATTTAATCCGGGTGATGAAGGCCTGGATAAATTCCAAACCTATTTACGTGCCACCGCCAATACACCGGCACGGATTCTTGTTGATCTCATAGAAGAAGATTTTAAAAAAGAAAGCATACCCCATGTCGGTGCCGCCGATAGAAAGGCGATTGTCAGTAGAATAATAGATCGCCAATATAGAAAGAATATAGACTTTGCAACCTTCAGAGTTGTGGACAGGGAAAAAACCGGGCGCAAAGATGATGTAATTCTTTACAGTGTTTTAAGTAATCCAGAAATACTTGACCCCTGGCTAGAGCCTATGAAAGAAATGGGCATCGCTATTTCTGGTATATGGTCGCTGCCATTATTAACACCCAGGCTATTTAGCAAACTAAAAATTAAAGCCCATAATGTTTTACTGGTGTCTCAGCAGGTTCCCAGTAACCTTCGTCAAACGTTTATTAAAAATGGAAAGTTTGAAAGTAGCCGCTCGGCGGTTGTAAATTTAGAAGATGCTAGCATAGGCGAGTACATATCAACTGAAGTAGAACAAACCATTCGATTTTTAGCCAATCAGCGACATATTGGATTTGATGAAAAAATTGAAATTCATGTTCTGTGCAGAAAAGCAGATATTGCTGAGATTCAATCTAAATGCTTAGATACTAACTTACGCATTTTTCACTACCATGAATTAAAAGAGTTAGAGGAAGCGCTTAATTGCAACATTCAATCTGCAGAATACACTAACGGAATTTATTCCTATGTATGTGCAAGCCAAATAATTCCCGTCGGTAACTACGGTAATAAGTCTACTTTTATAGATTATTACGGGCAATTAACTTCGAAAGCACTGTACAGCGTAAGCGCCCTGCTATTACTAGCCGCTACCATTCTGTCATTTTCATTTGTATCTGAATCAATTGTACTAGATGATGAAGCCATTACGTTACGTAAGCAGGCAGAAGTTATAAGTATTAATTATCAGAAAAAACTGGCCGCTATGGAGCCCAGATTAAAGCAGGCAGAGAGTATGCAATCTTCTGTTTTATTAGCGGAAAACATAAAATCAAATCGCGTCGTGTCACCACTTAGTTTCATGAGTTTTATAAGCCGCACAATTGCCCGCAACGAATTTCACGGCACGGAAATAACGGCCTTGTCCTGGAAACAAAACCAGGCCCTAACCATTCCAGTTAAAAACACACGGAACGTCATCAAAGAAACGATTGATTATGGAAAACCATCACCCATTAATCAAGTTGCCAGCATTACTGGATACATACATATATCTAAATACGGACTAAAAGAAAGCGTACACAAAGTAAATGCACTCGCAAAGACACTGCAAGACCATGAGCTTATTATAAAAACAAACATTAAGCGTATGCCCGTTGATACTCGCCCCGAAGCTAGCATTGACCTGGAAGCCAACCAATCCATAAAAGCAGGTAGCTCTACCGATAAAGAGCAGGGCCAATTTGAAATTGAATTACTCATGTTAGGTAATCAATCATGAAAAGCCATTTTTTTAAATCCATACAAAAAGAACTGACTGTTTTTTTACTCAGCATCGTCATTGCAACAATTATTATTGTAATTTCATACTCTGTGTTACAAACATCTATGCAGAATAAAGCCTCTCAAAATACTGCGCTGATTAATGTAAAGCAAAGATATTATACGGCGATTGAAAGGCGCCAGTTATTAGAAAAATTTGAAGCCAGATTTATTGCCTTAAAAAAATCAGGCATTGCTAATATAGAAGATCGTTTGAATTGGGTGGATGCCATTTCAAACATCACAAATAAATACCAAATTCCTTACCTTAAATATAAAATTGATAAGCAAGAAAAACTCAAATCTGCTACCTTAAGCTCTCGTTATCCAGATATTGATATTTATAAATCGACGATGACACTCAATATGCAATTACTTCACGAAGGTGACCTGTATACGGTTATTAACAAGCTAGACAAAACCGCAAAAGGCCTGTTCGACGTACAGAGCTGCACAATAGCCAAAAATATGTCTCAAGATATTTCTCTACTAGATAAAGACAGCGATAAAAACTTTGCCTCTGTATGTGTACTCAACTGGTATACCATGCAAAAGAAAACAACAGCACTGCCTACGCGAGGAAACCCCAATGTATAAAATTGGTTTTTTATTGCTACTGTTTTCGTTAACAAGCCATGCCGAAATTTCATCTGTAAATAATCTACGCACTTTTTTTACTTCAAAACAGGTGCGTATCCAGCTGGATCATCTACGTTCTTCAGGTAAATATTCTACAGACTCTGGCAGTGCATCTATACTACATCAACCGGTAAAAGTTAAAATGCAGGGTGTTGTTATTCGTGAAGGCAAAACGCCCATCGTGTTTGTTAATAATGAAAACACCTTAAAAACACATCACCTAAGTAATGACGTTACCGTAAGAGATCATAAAATTAAAAAGCAGGCTTATAAAATACCCGTTAGAGTTAACCAGCAGGGCGTTACCTTAAGGCCGGGGCAGCAATGGGATGAATCGAGTAGAAAGGTTGAGGACACTTATCGGATAAAACAACCTAAAGATAAGCCTGAAGGTGTAGCTGATTTACTGAAATCTACGATAATAAAATGAGTTACCAATTTAGTGGTCATAACTTAGATGAATAATATCAAATCACAGCAGGGCGCAGCTCTTTTAATTTTAGTCCTTAGCATCATTTTTTCTGGCGCTATATTTTTACTCACACAAAACAATTCCACAAGTAAGCATGTCAGTGCTGAAAACAAAACATCTGCCGCATTAGCTAAAGCCAAAGAAGCCTTAATATCTTATGCCGTATCCCATTATCTAACGTCTAAAAATGCACCTATTTTTGATAACCACTTGGGCTATCATGGATTTTTACCATGCCCTGAAAGCAGCATATCACCAGCAGAAGGTGAAGCGCCGAACTTAAACTGTGGTGGCGTGCGTTATGCTAATCACCTTGGTCGCCTACCTTGGAAAACACTAGAAATACCACCCTTAAAAGATAATGCAGGTGAATGCCTATGGTACGCTATGAGTAGCGCATTTTCTTTCAATCCCCCTGAATCGCAAATGCTTAATGACGATACTCCCGGCATGTTTCAGGTATTTAATGAAAATCGCTCAATCTACAAAGGTGCAACTCCAGAAGATAGAGCCGTTGCCGTTGTAATTGCACCTGGTGGCCCACTAAATAACCAGGCACGCGTTTCAGCAACGACCGGCTCACCTTGTAATGTATTACTCAATGAAGCGGTTGCAGCTGATTACCTGGAAAACTACCAAGGCATTGATAATGCTTTAGTTAGTAATACTACAGCTGATAGGATTGATAAGTTTATTCATTCAACCGCTCTTAATGACAATCCTTCTTTCAATGACCGCATTATTACCATAACTGCCAAAGAGATATTTGATGCCATCAAGGCTCGTGCTCCCATGTACACCGACAAAATCACAGAGCTTGGTGAAACCATTGGTAACTGCCTAATTGATTATGCTACTCCTGCATCTGGCTGCACTGATGATTGCGATGCTGATAGACAACTGTGTAAAGATAGTGCTACTACAGGCCAGGAAGTTGCCGCATGCAGTCAACAACGTAATCTCTGTCGAACTGCATGCGGAGGCAGTAATTTACCTGGTAACTCTGGTAATAATCCTGGGAGTTCTCCTGGCGGCACAAGCTATGCTCAACTACCCTGGCCTGCACCAGTCGATTTAAAGGCCGATTACAGAAATGATAATAGTTACGCCGATTTAACCAATAACTCACAAGGCTATTTTGGTCGCTTGCCTTATAAGCTTCCTAACTCCAGTGATGATATTGGTGTTTCAGTCGACAATATATTTACTATCTGTAATCTTAAAACATCTTATCCAGAAATGTTTAGATTATGGCAACATTGGAAAGATCACTGGTTTTATGTGCTGGGAAGTGACTTCGCACCTGATTTAAGCACTTCTCCAGCTAGTCCATGCGATACAGACTGCCCTGAGTTTAATGGCACAAGATACGCCGCCATTTTAATATTTTCTGAGGAACGTATTAACAACCAACTACGTCGTACAAATGAAACCGAAGACCCTTACCCAGATATTGCTAATAGTAAAGCCACCTTAGGCAATTATCTTGAAGGCAACAATGAATCAAACTATCCTGATGATAATTTTAATGATGCCTACGGTGTTGATAGTATCAATGATAGACACTTCTGCATAACAGCTGATATGTTAACCGTAACCGAGTGCCCATAATGAATAAACAATCACAACAAGGTTTCACATTATTAGAACTGGCGATTGTTTTTGTCATTATTGGTGTTCTCCTCAGCTATGTATTTTTGCCTGCACGCGCTCAACTTGAAACAGCAAATATAAAAAAAGCACGCGCTAAATTAGTTGAAATTGAAGAAGCACTTTATGGCTTTGCCATTGCAAATGGACGATTACCTTGCCCAACATTCCCTAATGAAAATGGAAAAGAGAATCCCGCAAACCCCGCCGCCTACTGTAAAGGCAGTGCCAATATTACGGGATACATTGGTTTTGTACCGGCCAATACACTCGGCCTAAAAGGCGAGGTTAATTGCGACGGTTTATTAATGGACCCTTGGGGAAACCCCTACTACTACAGCGTAACCAATGCTGACATCACCGGCACGGAAGCTATTTTTATCGTACAAAATGCACAAGGCATATTAAATGCTGGCGGACCTGCTGTTGCTTCTGCTACTGCCAATATAAAAGTTTGCAACGATTTAACAGCTGCTTGCAACGCTGCCACTTCCTCTATAGACAATGCCGTTGCTGTTATTTTTTCTACGGGAACACGGCAAAGGAACAATAGTGCCACTGAAGATGAAAACGCAGGACAAGGTGCAAACATTGCCAGTAGTTGCTCATTACCTGCCTACAAAATTGGCAGTGATGCGCTTTACTATTCAGCACTTCGAGTAGAAGATACTAACAAGGAATTTGACGACATTGTTAGCTGGATATCCCCAAATATTTTATATGCAAAACTGTTACAAGCAGGGTATACACTACAATAATAAATTATTATTTTAGGAACAATTTATTGTACGAATTCCATGAAACTAACAACACTTATTTATATTCAGACACCTGCTCCAACCTCTGCCTCAAATTCCTCAATATCTTATACGGCAACACCCGCTGAATAATGTTCACTATCCAGCTCGGTAACCAGCCTTTAGGGTCGGCATGATAACTGAGTTCTACTTTCGTTAAGTTTTCATTTATTTTAGTCAGCGTATAAACACTCTCAAATATTTCGCCGCGGATATAATTTACATTCTCTGGCATATACCGAGTTTTTACCGAACGCATTTTATAGACTAATTGATCGCTCGATTCTTTCACCAGCTCCAGGCTATAAACAAAATCACGATTCGAGGCGGGCCAGGGCGCCGAGAACAAACTGTATTCCAGTCGCATCGTTGCTGATTTTACAATGATTAATTTTGATTGCTTTAAAAATGGCACCCATTCATGGCGACTAGCAATATCATCCAGTTCCTGGCGAATTCTTATTAGAGGTACTTTTATTTCAGTAATGGCCTTTGCTTTTACGATATTGGAATTGTGTTGTTCAATGGTATATACCTGTATACCATCATCATCGGTGACTTGTTGCCATTGTTTATTTTGTTGCGCCAGCAGACCTTGCTGAAAAACCAGCAGCATTAAAAACACTGTGCTAGTTGAGATAAGCTTCATTTGATCATTGCGGTTGCTTTAAATTGTGCAAATATAGCTTTTCCTTTTTCAAGCCCTAAAACTTTCGCTGAGCGATAACTAATCATTGCAACGATCAACTGCTCGCCTAAATGTGCGGTTATTTCATATTTACCGTTGGATTTATCTTTTATGCCGCCCACAATAACCGGCAGGCAATTTAATATGCTGCTATCTTCTGGCGGCGTTAAACACAGGCTGACATCTTTTGCATGAATTAAAATACGCAGTGCATCGCCTGACTTTACATCTTGACCCGTTATAAATAATGACTGGTTCTCACAGCTAATTTGTAACAATTTTTCATCAGAAAAGTTTTTTTCAACCTCGCCCTGCAATATAAAACTCGCACCCTCAGCTTGTGTCAGTAATGGCTGGCTTATACAAAGGCTGGCTAACTCACCTTTGTCTACCACCTTACCCTGATTCATGACGACGATGTAATCGGCCAGGCGCAGCACCTCTTTTATATCATGGCTAACATATATAACGGGAATGGTTAGTTCTTTATGTATGCACTCTATATAGGGTAACAGCTCTTCGCGTGATTGATAATCTAATGCCGCTAATGGCTCATCCATAATGAGTAATTCTGGATTCGATAATAGAGCCCTAACCATAGAGACGCGTTGCTTTTGCCCGCCAGATAATTGCTCTGGATAATGCTGTAATAGTTCTTTTATTTTAAATTTTTCTATGACTTCATTTACATCTAATGTGCTCTGCCTTCTTTTGTAGCCAAAACGAATATTTTGTTGCACCGTCATACTGGTAAATAAACGGTTGTCCTGAAACACATAGGCTATTTTACGTTGCCAGGGATTTAGCTTTATGTTGCTTTCAGAATCGTCATATACAACACCATTTAATTCTAGCTTTGCATATTGAATGTCAGATTGATCATCCAAACCAGACACATGGTTTAGCACGCTTGATTTTCCCGAACCGGATGGACCAAACAATACACTGATACCCTGGCCTGGAATTTCGAATGCTACATCAAGCTGGAAATTATTAAGCAGGGTTTTATAGGCTATTTTTATTGCTCTCATTCGCTTATAACCTGACCATCAGTTTTTTATTTAGTGAATAGGTAGTAAACAACACGACAAATGAGAATATTAACAGGCCTGCGGAGTAGGCATGTGCCTGCTGATATTCCAGCACCTCTACATGATCATAAATAACGATAGATAATACCTGTGTGACCTCCGGAATATTCCCGCCGATCATTAACACCACACCAAACTCACCTACGGTATGCGCAAAGCCCAACGTAATTGCGACTAAAAATCCACGCATAGACAGGGGCAGCACCACATTTTTAAAGGTATCAAATCGATTGGCGCCTAAGGAATAGGCCGCTTGCTGAATTGGTTTACCGACCATTTCGAAACTGGCCTGTAAGGGCTGCACTACAAAAGGCATAGAATAAATAACCGAACCAATCACTAAACCTGTAAAACTAAAACTCAGCGGGCTATCACTAATATACGACCACAAGTTGCCCACAAAGCCATTTGGACTTAAGGCCATTAGCAAATAAAATCCCAACACCGTTGGTGGCAACACTAGTGGCAACGCAACCACCGATTCTAATATTGTTTTTAATCTACTACGCGTTTGCGATAACCACCAGGCCAGTGGTGTACCCAGCGTCAACAAAATACCTGTGGTAATACTCGCCAGCTTAAGCGTGACTAATATGGGTGCCATTTCCATTACAGTTGATACCCGTCATTTTGAATGAGTTTTTTAATATTGGGTGTTTGCATAAAACTTACAAAGGCCTGTGCGGCTTTAATATTACTAGCACTTTTTAACAACAGCATTTTTTGCTGGATTGCCTGATGCTGATTCGTTGTAATGCTCCAGTATTCTGCTTTATCAACTTTATTAATCATATGGGATCGTGCAACAAAGCCTAACTCGGCGGCACCGGACTGTACAAATTGTAATGTTTGCGAAATATTTTCGCCATATACCAATTTACTTTTAATATTTTTATACAGGCCCATCGCTTTTAAAGTTTCTATTGCTGCCTTACCATAAGGCGCGGTTTTCGGGTTGGCGACAGCCAGCCTGTTAAACTTATTATTTATCAATTGCTCTCTAACTTGTTGTGCACTCTCCGCATGTGGCTTCCATAGCGCCAATTGGCCGATGGCATAGACCAGCGCTTTGCCATCGTATGCTTTGCCTTGAGCAACTAACTTTTCCGCACGATCACTATCCGCCGATAAAAACACATCATACGGTGCACCATGTATTATTTGTGCATAGAGCTTTCCCGTAGAGCCACGAATAATGGTTATCTGGTGTTCTGTGCTTTCTTCAAACAGGCGCTTTATTTTATTTAATGTCGGATAAAAATTGGCCGCACTTGCCACACGAATATCGGCGGCTTCGATTATTGACACACTAAACCATAAACTAATGAATAATATTGCGCGCATGTCTAATTTATTTATTGATACACGGGTAATTTTTCAATTCTATACGCAATTCTTTGCTCTAAATCTCTATATGCATAGCGTCTGGCATTAGTGTATTGGCGTTCGAATTCAGCTTTTTTTAAGCCTTCTGGAAGGTGATCTATATTTGGCATGTATGCTGATTCTGACATTGCTTTTGATAAAGCATTTTGTATTTTTATCGCCTGCTCTTTAGATGCCGTTGACTTTTCAGCGAGGGCAATACCCGCATGATCAGCGGCTAAATCAGCAAAACTAAAGCCACTCCCGCCCTGCGAATCTTTCACTTCTTTTTGTAAGCCGATTGAGTTAGCTAAAGCAGGGTTTGCCAAACTCGTAATTGCCGCTGAAAGCATAAAATGTTTACTTAAATCATGCCGTTCTTTTATATATATGCGCTGACTGTGCGCTACTTCTTCTGCTGTTTCACCCAGTAATTCAGGAATGTTTTTATTCAATGAATAAGCACCCAAGGCAACAAATAAGGCTCTATTTTCAATAACTGGATTGTGCTTTTCACTTCGCAGTTGTGCATATGAAAACATCGGCTTTATTAAATCATTTAATCTCGCTGTTGCTGGTAGGCGGTGACTTAGCTTCGCTAAATAATTCGCATGTGCTAGCAGCGCCTGCTTAAATTCATCTGAAATGACACGTGAACTTAGCTGGCTCTTAATTTTATCGACGGCCTGCTTATGCCAAATATATTCAACTGACAATTGTTTCTTATTAAAATGTATCGCCTTTACACTCTGTAAAACCATACGATACTCTGGCACTTTCGATTTAAGCTGCTCATGCAGTTTTTCCTCAACTAACTTTACGATAAAGTCTGGCAATTGATTTTTGCCTATTTGAATCGACTGTATTTGTATGCCTGCTTGAGCCGCCGTATTAACGCTACGCAGTTTTATTCTGGCATTAAGGTATTGACCAACTGGGTTACTCGGTAATTGCATACTTAATTGCACAAGCGCCTGCTGCTGCTCAAAAATCACTTTTGCATTTAATCGTTGCCCCAACAGGAGGGGTGATTTTTGCGCAATATACCTAAGGGCCTGATTTATATCTTGTTGATCAATTTGGCTATTCGCAACATAAGCCGAGTGCAATTCGGCCAGATTATTTAATTTAATAAACTGCTTCACCCGCCTTAGCTCATCACTGCTCAGCGGTGAGCGCTGTGGTACGGCTGAATATTCATCCAGGCTGTTAGAAACTAGAATGCCCATCAACATACCAAGGATAAAAAAAGTAATGAATATCCATTTAATAATTCGTGCCATATCAGAGCTGCGCGTTGTAATTGATTAGTAAATTTTAGCGCAAACTATAACATGCTCACCCTATTTACAGCTTATACGTTAAAATGTCGCGCATGGATGTTTCTCATATACTCGATGGCTTAAATAATGCGCAGCGCGAAGCCGTAACAGCTGCACCTGGCCCTATGCTTGTGCTTGCCGGCGCAGGCAGTGGCAAAACCCGCGTGCTGGTTCACCGTATGGCCTGGATGATAGAAGTAGAGGGCGTTTCTCCCTTCAGCTTAATGGCGGTAACCTTTACCAATAAGGCCTCTAAAGAAATGCGTGGCCGCGTTGAACAACTGCAGGGCAGCTCTCCACATGGTATGTGGGTAGGCACTTTTCATGGTATTGCACACCGTTTATTGCGCGCGCACTGGAAAGAGGCCGACCTGCCACAACAATTCCAAATTTTAGACTCCGACGATCAATATCGTATGATTCGCCGTGTACTAAAGGGCCTGGAGCTGGATGAGGCTCGCTGGGTTCCCCGGCAAATTCAGGGCTTTATTAATGCCCGCAAAGACGAAGGACAACGCCCACAGCATGTCGATGCGGGCTCCGACCCCATTCGCCAGCAGTTAGTCAGCATTTATGCAGCCTATGAGGCGGCCTGTAAGCGCGCCGGTGTTATTGATTTTGCCGAATTATTATTACGTAGCCTGGAGCTGGTGCGCGATAATGATGAGCTACGTAATCATTACCGCAATCGCTTCCAGCATATTCTGGTGGATGAGTTCCAGGACACCAACACCATCCAGTACGCATGGATTCGCCTGTTATCAGCGGATAAGCATGGCCGTGGCGCGCAGCTATTCGTAGTAGGTGATGATGACCAGGCGATTTATGGCTGGCGCGGTGCCAAGGTAGAAAATATTCTCACCTTTCAGCATGATTTCCCCAATTCTCTGGTGGTTCGTCTGGAGCAAAATTACCGCTCCACCGGCAATATCCTCAATGCCGCCAATGGGCTGATAGCACACAATGAAGATCGCATGGGCAAAAGTCTGTGGACAGATGGTGTCGATGGCAACCTGATCCAGCTGTATGCCGCATTTAACGAGCATGATGAAGCGCGTTACATCATCGACCGTATTACTGAGCATGTCTCTAATGGCAACCCGCGAGCGGATATCGCCATCCTTTATCGCTCCAATGTGCAATCCCGTGTATTTGAAGAAAAGCTCATGCAGCAGGGCATTCCATACCGTGTATATGGCGGCCTGCGCTTCTTCGAGCGGGCGGAAATAAGGGATGCCTTAAACTACTTACGCCTGGTGAATAACCGCAATGATGACCCATCATTTGAGCGTGTCGTGAATCAACCGACCCGAGGGATAGGTAATAAAACACTCGATGCCGTACGCAATACTGCACGTCTTGCAGATATTTCTATGTGGCAGGCTTCACTGCAACTCATTGAGAACGGCGACCTTACCGCACGCGCGCAAAATGCATTAGAAGGCTTTTTGAAGCTCATCATACAACTGAATGAAGACACCAAACCACTAGAACTATTTGAACAAACAGAGCACATTATTCATGCCTCTGGCTTAATAGATCACTACGCTAAAGAAAAAGGCGAGAAAGCAGAGGCCCGTGTAGAAAATCTACAAGAGCTGGTAAGCGCTGCCAAGGGCTTTGAGTTTGAGCCAGAAGACGGCGAAGAGATGGAGCCGCTCACCGCCTTCCTCACCCACGCCGCACTAGAGGCGGGCGAAGGACAGGCCGATGCCTGGGAAGATTGCATACAGCTAATGACCCTGCACAGCGCTAAAGGCCTGGAGTTCCCGCTGGTATTTATGTGCGGCATGGAAGAGGGCCTGTTCCCACACCAGCGTAGCGCCGAGGAAGAGGGTCGCTTACAGGAAGAACGCCGCCTGTGTTATGTGGGCATTACCCGTGCACGTGAACAACTGGTGCTGAGTTATGCCGAGCATCGCCGCTTATACGGTAAAGAAATTTACCCTATGCCGTCCAGCTTTATTAGCCAGATACCCGCGCAATACATAGATGAAATTAGGCCAAAAGCTCAAGCCAGTAGTTACAGCAATAATTACCGCACCGCATCCAATGTAACTAAATCTGCATTGGGTAATGAAACAGGTTTTTCACTGGGCCAACGGGTGCTTCACCAAAAATTTGGTGAAGGCATTGTGCTTAACTATGAAGGCCAGGGAAAAAGTGCGCGAGTTGAAGTAAATTTTGATCAAGCAGGTAGCAAATGGCTAGTCCTTAACTACGCCAATTTGCAGCCTATTTAAATAAGCCTAAAATACTTTTTATTAAAAATGATTAAAATAAATATTACATGAAACTACGTATACCTTTCCCAGAAGACCGCGAGTTATTGCCGCTGCTCATTTCTGGCGCAGCCATTATTCTTGGTCTTATATGGATGTTTCTTGGGCAAAAAATCATTTCTCACATTGCCCCTGATAAAAATCAGATTATTTTTTATTATTTCATTAGTGGCATCAGCTTTTCTTTGGCTGCTATTGGTATTTATAGCTTTATCCGCACCATACTCAACTTTACTGAGTTTATGCCCAATACAGATAAGCTCATGAGCTTAATGTTCGAAAACTTACTCGATGAAGAATATGAAGGGGTTTTTCTAAAAGATGATAATGGCATTTATAAATTTATTAGCCCCATGGCGGCATCCGTTCTTAATATCCAAAATCAACAGGCCATTGGTACTACCGATCATCAACTACACAATGCTAGTAGAGCGAGCAAAATAACACATGAAGACCAACGTATTCTTAATTTTGGTGAAACCATCGTTTGGGAAACAAAAAAAATAACTGCGAATGGCACTGAAATTTATCAGTGTAAAAAACTTCCATGCCGTGATCATAAAGAAAACATTATCGCTATCATTGGAATTTGTAAAAACATCACAAAATTAAAATCATTCCAAAATCTACATCAAGAGCAAGATTATCGTTATACCAACTTATTCAACAAGCTCCCTTATCCTGTTTTCATACTCGACTCTATCAGCCTCAAACCGCTTAATTTTAATAGCTCAATGTATCATTTATTGGGTTATGAACGAGATGAATTTGCACGCATGCGACTCAGTTTACATATAGAGCCTAATGCATTAAATGATTTCCAAAAAACAATTGCCGACATTCTAGAAAATGGCGGAAGAGAGTTTGATACACCTTTTGTTACAAAGCAAAGAAACATTGTAAATATTGCCGGATATGCACAAGAGATAATCATCGATGACAGAGTCTATATACATATGTTGTGTTATGACAACACCGAGACAAAAAAATCCACCGAAACACTCATTAGCTCCGAGCTAAAATACCGCTCTTTATTTGAACACGCAAATGATGCCATTATCATCGTTTCACCAAACACCTTAAATATTATAGACGCCAATGAAATAGCCATTGCTACACTGGATTATTCAAAGGACGCACTATTTTTAATGTCCATACATGATTTAGATGCTTCTACTGAAGATAGCGCCACTTCTCTCAGAATATATGATTTAGAAAATCATAACCATGCACTGTATGAACATGTCATAAAAAATAGTAAGGGAGATGTTTTAGAAGTCGAAATCAATGCTCATAAACTTAATTATGGTCATGATGATGTATACCAATTTGTTATTCGTAATATTGGGGAACGTAAAAAAACAGAGGCTGCACTAAAATCCTCCGAGCACAGGTATCGCCAAATGTTTGAATCTAACATGGCAATCAAACTGGTTATAGATCCCATTAATTTCACTATTGAAGATGCCAACCTTGCCGCTGAAAAATTTTATGGCTATACAATCCAGCAACTACAAGGCATGGACCTCGCAAGAATAAACATATTGACGCGAGATAAATTAAATACGCTTATTCAACAAACCCGTGAACAAAATTTAGGCTTTTACAGCTGTCCTCATCGCTTATCTAATGGTGAAGTACGTTTTGTTGAAGTGCGTGATGGGCCAATGGAAATTGATAACAAACAATTGTTCTATTCGATTATTCATGATGTCACAACTAGCAAAGAAGCGGAAAATCAGGTTTTAGTTGCCTCAAAAATGTTTGACCATTCAACTGATGCCGTCATGTTAATAAATGACAACAATCAGGTTGTCTCAGTTAACTATGCATTTACACACATTACGGGATTTCAACAATCCGAAATTATTAACGCGCCGCCTGAAATAATTCTGGCCGAAAAAAATACATGTTTTTTAAATGACAACGTACTAAAATCACTAGATTCTAATAATGAATGGCAGGGTGAAATTTGGCATCGACTTAAAACAGGACAAAGTCGACCGCTTATTGCCAGCATAAACCGCATTAAAAACACAAGTACTGATGTCTCAAGTTATGTTGTTATGCTGTCACCTAAAAACAGTCAGGTTATCGACCTTGAAAATAAAATACATTATGTAGAACTTACTCAACTGCCTAATAAATCTTTATTTATTGATCGCTTACAAAAAGCCATTGATCGTGCCCAACGTAACAAAAAACACTTGGCCGTCATGCTTATTGATTTTAAGAATTTTTCTGCCATTAATGCTCAATATGGCTACCATGTAGGCGATTTATTATTAAAGGCCATTTCTAAGCGGCTAAAATATAATAGCCGTGACTGCGACACCTTAAGCCATTTATTATCTGATGATTTCGCAATATTAATTGAAGACCTGCATGACATTCAGCAAATTGGCATCGTCGCTCAAAAATTACTCTCAACCTTATCTGAAGACTATCAAACAACTGAACACTCCATACAATTGAATGTGTCTATGGGCATTAGTATTTACCCTGAAGATGGCGACACTACAAATAAATTAATCACGCGTGCCAAAGCGGCATTAGTAACAGCGCAGCAACATCCACCTGGGAATAATTTTGAACTCACTAATGATGCGATGAATAATAGTGCTAATATGTTATTGCACGCCGAATCCAATTTACACACAGCCTTACGCAAAAATGAATTTATTATTTTATTTTTACCTCAAATAAATTCATCAAGCTATAAACTTGAATCGCTCGAGGTTCTGGTTCGTTGGAATCATCCACAACAAGGTTATATTTTACCGCAGAATTTTTTACCTGGAAGCGAACAATCAGGTTTTATTGGCGCCATTGGCATTAATATTTTTGAGCAGTCACTTAAACAATACAGTCTATGGCTAAACCAGGGCTTGGCTATTCCTCAACTAAATATTAATTTATTTCAATCTCAGCTTGATTCTGATCTGCTTGAGGTTTTAGTTGAAAAATGCGCCAGATACTCTATCCCTCATAACAAGATTTGTTTAGAATTTTCTGAATCTAATTTCATTATATTAAATGATATTCAACGAGACATACTTCATTCATTACAAGACAATAACTTTAAAATTTGCATAGATGATTTTGGTGAAACATCAACCTCTTTAAATTTCTTACTGCAATGCTCGGTTGATGCGTTAAAACTACACCCTTCATTTATCAAACTGACTTATAATTCATCTGAAGCAGAGCTATTACTTCAGGGCATTGTTTCTCTTTGCCATACTCAAAATATTCAACTTATTGTTGAAGGGGTAGAAACAGAAAAAGAGTGCAACTACCTCCATGCTCTTAAGATTGAACAAATGCAGGGTTACCTGTTTAGCAAAGCATTACCTGCATATGAAGTTGAAGGTTTTTTATCTACTTTAAAAAATTAATTATTATCATTAATTATTGAGTCCATTATGACACGACGACATTTTATAAAAGCAGCGGCAGCTTCTAGCTTACTTGCCGGAACAACATTGCTCACCACTAATACTCAGGCTAACAATAAAATTAAATGGAAAATGCTTACTACCTGGCCGAAAAATTTTCCAGGATTAGGTACCGGTGCCAACGACCTTGCAAACCTGATCACGCAAATGTCAGGGGGGCGTTTAACGATAAAGGTTTATGGTGCAAATGAATTAGTACCGGCTTTTGAGGTTTTTGATGCGGTTTCTCGTGGTACCGCGCAAATGGGACATGGTGCTGCCTATTTCTGGAAGGGCAAAAGTGCAGCGGCACAGTTTTTTTCCGCCGTTCCATTTGGGCTTACTGCTCAGGAAATGAATGGCTGGCTTTATTCCGGTGGCGGCATGGAATTATGGCAAGAGCTATATGAACCGTTTGGTCTCGTGCCAGCCGCCGCAGGAAATACAGGCGTGCAAATGGCAGGCTGGTTTAATAAAGAAATAAATTCTATAGAAGATTTTAAGGGTTTGAAAATGCGCATCCCCGGTCTCGGTGGTGAAGTATTAAAACGTGCCGGTGGCACGCCGGTAAGCTTACCCGGCGGTGAAATTTTCTCCTCACTTAAAACCGGCGCTATTGATGCGACTGAATGGGTAGGCCCATACAATGATTTGGCATTTGGCTTACATAAAGCCGCTAAATTTTATTACTACCCGGGCTGGCATGAACCCGGCACAACCTTAGAGGCCTTAATTAACAAACAAGCACTGGAAGCATTACCTGACGACTTACAAAGTATTGTACTGAATGCTTGTAAGGTGGTTAATCAGCAAATGCTAGCCGAATACACCACACGTAACCAGCAAGCTTTAGACACCTTGGTTAATAAACATCACGTGAAGGTTAAAAGGTTGCCTGATGATGTATTGGCAACATTACAGAAACTATCTGATGAGGTTATTCGGGAAGTGGCGACTAAAGATAAAATGGCGCAAAAAATCTATACGTCATTTAAGGCGTATCGTGATCAGGTAAAACCGTGGACAAAAATTTCTGAGCAAGCCTATCTAAATAATAGATAGGCTTATCGTTTCACATTTAGTTAGTCTTAATCAACGACTGAAATCTGGAAAGGCGTTAGGTTACCATCCGGGGTAGTAACACCAATGCTTAATACGCCATCATTACTACTCGTACCATCTGTACCAAGCACTACATTAAAACTGTAGGGGCCTAACAGGTTTTCAGGAATGATAGTTGGCAATGAGCTACTATTTTGAACTTCACCATTAGTGGTTGTAACATTTATAGAACTATTACCCGGCATAGAATTACCATTATCGTCTACCATGGTAACCCTTACCGTAGCAGGCCCTCCAGCTACATTAATACTACCCGCAGGTAGTATTGAAATCGTACCGAATGATCTAGACATCACCAGTCTTAACGAATCATTAACATGTACATTTTTCTGTGCGCCACAAAGGCTATATCCCGGTTGGCAGGCATTACCGTTAAATACACCATCGGGGCCATCACACAGCCCATTTGAATTAATATCTTCAAAAAATTCGCCGATATCGCACACATTATTATTATTGTCATCACGATAGGCTTCACCGATATCATCAAAATTATCGCCCGCATCAAACAGGCCATTGCCATTATTATCGGTAAAACTTTCCTGGCCTAGTGCGGTCGCTAAGACTGTAACCATGCCTTCTCGATCATCAATACCTGCACCATCTCCATCAATAGGCCTTGGATTTTGACTTCTCCAGGTTACACTGCATACCCCTGATGCATCGGTCGTGCAATTACCATCAATAGAGCCACCTTCAGCAGTAAATGAAACACTCGTTCCTGCTGGTACAGGATTATTAAAAGCATCACCTAATCGCATAGTTACTACCACTTCTGTGCCATTAATATCGTAGCCTTCAGGGTTCAGTACATTGGCTCCTAAAGTTGTACTATTTTGATCGGGTATACCTGATGTAATAGCAAGTAGATCTGATTGAGTTGTGATATTGGAACCGGGTATATCCGCTATAACTCTAACAGGTGTTGGAATAGAACCTGACTGAACTACTGTATTCACTAGGCCATTAACATCTGAAGTGGTCGTTGCTGGATTAAACGTTATACCACCGACTGATGTACTTAAACTGAAATTAACTATCTGGCCTTCCAACGTAATACCTTCTGGATCTTTAACTCTAAATTGCACATTTGAAGTTTCAGATAAACCAGCACCACCGGTTCCCTGCAGAGTAATTGAGTTTGGTTCTGCACTTATAAATTGTATTGATACTGAATTTGTTTCCTCTTCACCACCACAACCGCTTAACAAAACTGAAACTAATAAGAATGGCGTAATCTTTTTAAATAAATTCATTTATATATCCATATTCTAATAGGATTTGTTTTTTGTTATTAATAAGCAGTAAAGGCCATCTATAAATCACTGTCAAGCCTGGCGGGTAACCAGGTGGCTAATTCTGGCCATATTATTAATAGCGCAATAACCACTAGCTGTATCAATATAAATGGCATAACCCCTTTATATATATCCAGGGTGCGAATGCTATCCGGCGCTACTCCACGTAAATAAAATAATGAAAAACCAAACGGCGGCGTTAAAAATGAGGTTTGTATATTAATGGCTATGAGTATGCCCAGCCAGATTGGATCTATTCCCATGGCGAGTAATATTGGCCCAACGATGGGAATGACGACAAAAGTAATTTCTATAAAGTCGAGTACAAAACCCAGTAAAAACATCACCAGCATAACCAGGAGCAATGCGCCGTACATGCCACCGGGTAAATCACTTAAATAAGATTGAATTAACTCATCACCACCAAAGCCTCTAAACACCAATGAAAAAACCGACGCGCCAATGAGTATCATAAACACCATGCTGCTAATGCGCGTGGTTTCCTGCATCACTTCTTTCAATACGCTTACATGTAATTGACGGCGGTAGGCGGCCAGGCACATCGCGCCCACGGCACCCAGGGCAGCGGCCTCTGTGGGTGTTGCAACACCGGCAATGATAGAGCCGAGTACGATAAGAATAAGTAACAATGGCGGCAGCAACTCAACCACTACCTGTTTTATTAAATGCTGTTTTTCAACCTGTTCATCTTTTGGGATAGCGGGCATAGTGCCTGGTTTTAGCCATGCCACGACTAATAAATAAACGATGTAAAAGAAAACTAATAACAGGCCCGGCACGAGCGCACCAACAAACAAATCACCAACGGATAATGTTTCGGGACTAAAAATCCCCATATCTAATTGCGCCTGTTGATAAGACGAAGACAAAACATCGCCTAGCAATACCAATACAATAGATGGCGGGATAATTTGCCCCAGAGTACCCGATGCACAAATCGTTCCGCATGCGATTGCCGGATCATAACCGCGCTTTAACATGGTGGGTAAAGATAACAGACCCATGGTGACTACCGTAGCGCCAACGATGCCGGTACTGGCTGCGAGTAACATACCGACGATAGTAACGGATATTCCCAGCCCGCCGCGCAATGAACCAAATAACTGCGCCATGGTTTCTAATAAATTTTCTGCAATTTTTGAGCGCTCTAACATCACCCCCATAAATACAAATAGTGGTACCGCCAACAACACCTGATTCATCATTATGCCGAACAGACGATTTGGCATAGCTTCTAAAAAGACACTATCAAACACATCTAAGTAGGTGCCCAGGCCTGCAAATAACAAAGCCGTACCTGCCAGCGTAAACGCAACGGGGTAACCACTGAGTAACATTACAAATACACAGGCAAACAACCAAATCGCCATGTAATCCATCAGGCTGTTTTACTCCGTGTAATTTGTAAAACTGCACGCAGACTTAAGGCGCTGGCTTGCACAATTAATAAAGCCGCCATTATCAAAATTAAACTTTTTATTAAATATATACCGGGTAAGCCACCAGCTTCACGAGATGACTCTTGTACATCCCAGGCATTCATTACATAAGGCCAACTGACCCAAATAATAAATAGCATCACCGGCATTAAAATAAATACATGGCCGAGTAAATCAACCCAGGCCTTACCCGTTTCACTTAAGCGTGAATAAAAAATATCCACACGAACATGAGCATCTTGCTGCAGGGTATATGCAGCACCGATTAAAAAAACAATCGAATGAAAATAAGAAATAGATTCTTGCAGGGCAATCCAGCCCATATCAAACACATAACGCAACACAACCACACAAAACATAACCAGCACCATCGCAAGCACCAGCCATGAAACTAGACGGCCGCTCCAGTTTATAAATTGCTCAATTTTATTTGCTATATTTTCAATGTGTGTTTGTAGGGGAGAACTCATTGGTGCATTCTAACTCAGATTGTAACTACAGACAGCTTGTGTAGGCATTGTTGTATAAATAGTTGCGTAATTTGCTTATAAATGAATTTGTTTAACCCGGCTTTGTAATCATTACATTCTATAGGATATGCACTTTGAAAAGGAGTAAGCTGTTTATAAGGTCTGTTTTATAGGAGGTTGGCTATGTCTTATCAAGCCCCAAACCTGACCAATGCTGATCTTTTCCATAAAGATCATTCTCACGACACCCTGCCCAATGATGCACAGCTACTGAGCTGTAAACTTTGCCTGGAATCCATTCCATTATCTGAAGCTGAGGTGTCTGAGGCTGAAGATTATGTCGCCTATTTTTGTGGCCTTGAATGCTACGATATTTGGCGCCATCAAACATTTACTTAAAATTAACGCGGCGACTTAGAGAAATTCTTATTCTTGTTTAACCCGCTAAAATCTCTGTGCCTGCGCAGCATCTTTATTTTTTTAACCTCATTAAAGATGTAACAACTTATCCAGCTCTTCTTTCGTTGGCTGTAGCTCTCTGCCTTGATAAAACGCCAGTATTTCATCTAGCACCTGCTGCGGTGTATCAACCACTTTAAATAAATTTAACTCCTGTTCTTTAATCATACCTTCAGTACACAGGGTATTTTTAAACCAGTCTAATAACGGTTGCCAAAATTGAGCATTCATTAATATCACGGGGATTCTGGGTGTTTTCCCGGTTTGCATCAGGGTTAACATTTCTGCCAGTTCATCTAATGTACCAAAGCCACCGGGGCAGACCACATAAGCCGCTGCGTATTTTACAAACATTACCTTACGCGTAAAAAAGTGACTAAAGTTTAAACTCAAATCTTGATATTGATTCGGTATTTGCTCTTTGGGTAATTCTATATTTAGGCCCACACTAACAGACTTACCTTCTGCGGCACCACGATTCGCGGCTTCCATAATACCCGGACCACCACCGGATATAACCGAAAAGCCTTCATCAGAAAGCAATCTGGCGACCTGCAGTGCATTTTTATAATCAACATGATCTTCTTTTAATCGTGAAGAACCAAAAACACTTACCGCAGGCTTTACATGGCAAAGCTGTTCAAAGCCATCCACAAACTCCGACATAATTTTAAACACGCGCCAGGACTCACGATTTAGCTCTACATCAGCACTTTCCATATTCTGTTTTTTGGCATTTATATCGGCATACAGCTTTTTATTCATCCATCCTCCGCTCAAGGTTTTTTGATGTCATAATACGCCGTCTCATCATTGGTACAAGCCCAATCTAAGGGTCATAACATACTAGGCACAGCACAGGCATATGGCAAAGCAACCCCCTTTAATTTTAGTCGATGGTTCTTCTTATTTATTCAGGGCATTTCATGCTCTACCCCCTCTCGTTTCTTCTAAGGGCCAGCCGACTGGCGCAATTTTCGGCGTCATTAATATGCTAAAAAAGCTGGTGAAAGAATATCAGCCGGTACATATGGCGGTGGTGTTTGATGCCAAGGGCAAAACCTTTCGCAATGACTTATATAAAGAGTACAAAGCCCACCGCCCACCGATGCCAGATGATTTACGCACTCAAATAGAACCCATTCACCAACTGGTGGATGCGCTGGGTTATCCACGCATTGTTGTGCCCAATGTAGAGGCCGACGATGTAATCGGCACGCTGGCTCAACAAGCCGCGGCAGCGGGCTATGACGTATTAATTTCCACCGGTGACAAAGATTTAGCGCAGTTGGTAACAGATAAAATCAGCCTGATCAATACCATGAGTAACCACATCAGCACGCCTGACAGTGTATTGGAAAAATTTGGTGTGCCACCGGAAAAAATTATCGACTACCTCGCCCTGATTGGCGACAGTGCGGATAACATTCCCGGCATAAACAAAGTCGGCCCAAAAACCGCGGTTAAATGGTTAACTGAATATGATTCCGTCGACAACATTATTGCCCACGCCGACGAATTTAAAGGCAAGGTAGGCGAGTACTTACGCGATGGCCTGGAACAATTACCCCTGTCTCATCAGCTCGCCACCATTGTATGCGATGTTGAGCTGGAACAAGGCCCCGATGACCTGAACCTGCAACCAGCAACCACTGAAACCCTGCGCGAACTATATTCTGAATATGAACTGAAAACCTGGTTAGCAGAGTTAGACAGCTCAGATACGCCTTCCTCCACGGCCGCTGCCCCGCAGGTGGAAACCGATTACCAAACCGTACTCACTCGAGCCGAGTTTGACGGCTGGCTAGCACAGCTTAAACAGGCCGATGTGTTTGCCTTTGATACGGAAACCACCAGCCTGGATTATATGAAGGCCAGAATAGTCGGCGTCTCCTTTTCAATCGAACCCGGCAAAGCCGCTTATGTACCATTTGGCCATGATTATGAAGGCGCACCAGAGCAGCTTTCTGAAGACACCGTATTGGGTAGCTTAAAGCCACTACTCGAAGATGCCGCGATTGGAAAACTCGGCCAAAATCTAAAATACGATGCCCATGTGCTGCAAAATCACGGCATTCAAATACGCGGTATTAGTGATGACACGCTGCTGGAATCGTATATTCTCGATTCTACTAAGCGCCATGATATGGACAGTATGGCCAGTCGTTTTCTAAATGTGGAAACCGTACATTTTGAAGACATTGCGGGAAAAGGCGTTAAACAACTCACCTTTAACCAGATCGATTTACAACAGGCAGGCCCCTATGCAGCAGAAGATGCGGATATTACCCTGCGCCTGCACCAGCACATTAGCTCTCTGTTAGATGCCGAACCTTCACTGCAAAAGGTATATAAAGAAATCGAGCTGCCATTACTGCCGATTCTGCAACACATTGAACGCAACGGCGTAAAAGTAGACGCACAAATGCTGGCCGACCAAAGCTATCAGATAACAGAGCGGCTAGCCGAGCTTGAGCAGCAGGCTTACGCCGAGGCCGGTGAAGAATTTAATTTAGGCTCGCCCAAACAAATTCAGGCCATTTTCTTTGAAAAACTCGAATTGCCGATTATTCGCAAAACCCCGAAAGGCCAGCCATCAACCGCTGAAGATGTATTACAGGAATTGGCCGAAGACTACCCGCTCCCCAGACTCATTCTTGAGCACCGTGGACTAAGCAAGCTCAAATCAACCTACACCGATAAATTACCCTTACAGATTGATGCCAATACAGGCCGTGTACACACCAGCTATAACCAGACCGGTGCCGCCACGGGGCGTATGTCATCCAGTGACCCCAATCTACAAAATATTCCGATTCGCTCAGAAGAGGGTCGGCGTATTCGCCAGGCCTTTGTAGCGGGCGAGGGCAACTGTATTCTGGCAGCCGATTACTCACAAATAGAGCTGCGCATAATGGCGCATTTATCCGCTGATGAAAGTTTGCTGAGCGCTTTCCGTGAAGGCAGAGATATTCACCGCGCCACCGCCGCCGAAGTATTTGATGTGCCACTGGATGAAGTAAAAACCGAACAACGCCGCGCTGCAAAGGCCATTAATTTTGGTTTAATTTACGGCATGTCGGCGTTTGGCCTGGCTAAGCAATTAAATGTCACGCGCTATCAGGCGCAGGACTATATCGATTTATACTTTGAGCGCTACCCCGGCGTTAAAGCCTATATGGACAGTACCCGTGAGCAAGCCCATGAAACAGGCTACGTAGAAACCCTATTTGGTCGCCGTTTGTACCTACCCGAAATTAATTCACGTAATGGGCAGCGCCGACAGTATGCAGAGCGTACCGCCATCAATGCACCGATGCAGGGGACGGCGGCTGATATTATTAAGCACGCAATGATTATGGTGCATAACAAACTACAACAATCAGATATTAATGCCCTGATGATTATGCAAGTACACGATGAACTGGTATTTGAAGTCGCTGAAAACCAAGTTGATGCATTAAGTACCTTGCTGCATACGGAAATGGAATCTGCCGCTGATCTGAATGTACCTTTGCTTGTAGATATTGGTGTAGGTAATAACTGGGATGAAGCCCATTAATTGTGCTCAAAAAAAATTTAAAAATAGCACCAAAGAACAATCATATAGCGCGATTAGTTTAAAAAATCATGAACATTGGGCCTGTGAAAGCCGACCTAATACCCTTATTTTATAGTGTAAAATGCATACACCGCTCATCACACTGCTTTGACAAGTCTGCAAATTAAGCTTTACTTAAGGGCAGCAGAAACGTTTTTTTCGAATTGCGCTAAAGCCCGGCGCAAGCTCGTTCACCTCCCTGAACGAGCAAATTTGAGACCAGCCTCCCCAAGCCGGTCTCAATGTTAATCCCAACCACTACCCTGGTGGTTGGGGTTTTTTTGCCTTATAACTATTCCCCGCTAATCCTCAAACGATAACTGAAACCAAGCATCTAGTACGCTTTGTAGCTCTTCTAAGCCGGTTTTTTTCAAGGCCGAAAACATTTGTACCGTCACATCAAAGCCTGCTTTTGCGACTTCTTTTTTTACCATAAGCACCTGGCTGGTCGCTGGGCCTTTCTTTAGCTTATCTGCCTTGGTGAGCACAATATGCACGGGGGTTTGCATTTGCGCGCACCAATCAAGCATTTGCAAGTCGTATTCTTTTAGGGGGTGGCGAATATCCATAATCACCACTAAACCACTCAGCTGCTCACGCTTACCTAAGTAAGACTCCATTAACTTCTGCCATTCACGGCGTACCTTTTCCGGCACTTTAGCGTAACCATAGCCAGGCAAATCAACCAATGAGCGCTGCTCATCCAGCCCAAAAAAGTTAATTAATTGCGTACGCCCTGGTGTTTTACTGACTCGCGCCAGCGCTTTCTGGTCACACAAGGTATTAATCGCACTCGATTTTCCCGCATTAGAGCGCCCAGCAAACGCCACTTCCAGGCCTTCCAACGCTGGAAATTGCGATGCCTGACTGGCACTTGTCAAAAAACTTGCTCGACGATAATAATTAACCATTAGCTAATCCAATAAACTCACCAGAACAAAGCCGGTAAGAAATATAACAGTGAAAATACAAAAATTACTCAAATCTCGGCGCATACTACCAATCTTGCTGCGCCACGGCGAATTTTACTACAAATCATCTACACATAATTAGTCGCGCAAAATTGCTGAAAGGGCTGTTCTGGTGTAGACTTGCGCCACTTTTTGCCTACCGCTCATTATGAGTTTATAGGGCTACATATAATTTTGACTGCCAGCACTGCTGGCCACATAAAATCGTTTGGAGAAGACAAACAATGAATTTCAAATCTCTAATTGCAATCGCAGGCCTGGCACTTGGCCTTAATGCATCTGCTTCTGCTGCCGACCTGGCCGCTGGTGAAGCGACAGCAGGCGCAATTTGTGCTGGCTGTCACATGCCTGATGGCAACAGTGTTGTAGACATGTTCCCTAAGTTAGCAGGCCAACATGCACAATATCTTGCCAAGCAATTGAATGATTATAAGAGTGGCGCTCGCCAGGACCCTACTATGACCGGTATGGCCGCGACTTTAGCAACTGACGAAGACGTTGCAAACGTTGCCGCTTTTTTTGCTAGTAAGGCAAGTTCTGTAGCAACAGCTGATGACAGTAAAGTAGCACTTGGTAAGGATATTTACCGTGGTGGCGATATGACTAAAGGCCTTCCAGCCTGCATGGGCTGTCATGGCCCCACCGGTTCTGGTAACCCTACGGCTAAATTCCCATCATTAGCAGGTCAGCATGCAACGTATACCATTGCGCAATTATCAGCTTTCCGCGACGGTACACGTGCGAATGACAACAATAGCATGATGCGTTTGGTCGCTGGTAAAATGTCAGTTGCTGAAATAGAAGCCGTTGCAAACTACATTGCACAAATGAAGTAATAACCATTCGTTATACTTTGTTAACAAAAGGCTGCATTTGCAGCCTTTTGTGTTTCTGGGATATGGCATAATCAATAAAAACAAATAGCAATAGTATGAAATTTTCTGGCCTTATTCAGGTCACATGAAAAATGCTTTAAAGGAAATCATTACATGAAACTAATTAAAAACATTAGCCTGCTGGCCATCCTTCTATTACTGCCTACTTTATCTTCCGCTAAAAGCTACGATGAAGGCACAGAATATAAAAAGCTAGACCAGGCAGTGAACACACAAACTGGCGATAAAATAGAGGTTCTAGAATTTTTCTGGTATGGCTGCCCTCATTGCTTCAGCTTTGAGCCCACCCTGAAGAAATGGAAAAAAGCACTGCCGGCCAATGTTCAGTTTATACGTGTGCCTTCACCCCTAAACCCTCGCTGGATGGTGCATACTAAAACTTATTACACATTGCAAAGCATGGGTGAGGACGAAAAGCATCACGAAGCCATCTTTCAAGCTATGCACATTCAAAAGAAACGCCTGTTAAGCAAGGAAGCTGTAGCCGATTTTCTGGCCACTCGCGGTATTGATAAGAAAGCCTTCCTATCCAATTTCGATTCTTTTGCCGTAGAAATGCGCGCCAGGCAAGCACTACAACTGGGCCAGAAATACAAAATAAACGGTGTACCCTTGCTTGCAATCAATGGTAAATATACTATTTCTGCAGCTGATGCTGGCGGTTATGAAGGAATGGTAAATGTCGCCGACTATTTGATTAAGAAAGAAACTAAACAAAAATAATCTTTTTTTAAATCATATACTTGTAGTGCCTTAAAACGAGGTCTATATTTAAAGGAGCCTGAATTCAGGCTCCTTTTTTATTTTCTGAATAAATGCCGATATAAAGAGAACAATATGTCAACAGATGGGCAGGGCAATGAGCAATGGAAGCAAAAATACTATGATCAGCTCGACCGCCTTGAGCAAAAAGAGGCCGATTGGGAAAAACTGGAAACCACACTTAAACGTACAATTGGTCGATTAAGCCTCGCGGCCGAAGGCCAGCATAATAGCCTTGATAGGCACCTTGATGAATTGCGCACAACCATAAAAAATAATATCAATCGACAACGACTTGATGTTGTTGTCGATGATATATCACGTGTTCTAACGCAATTAGAAGATCAAAAAGCAGCTCCAAATCGTTTAGCCATTGATCTTCTAGAACAGCTAATTAGCCAGTTAGAACTACCCCGAAACTGCCAGAAACAGCATAAAAAACTCATTAAACAATTCAGTAAATCCGATGATGAACAACGCGATGGCTTATTAAAAGAAACTATCAGCTTACTAAAAAATGCTATCGCTGTAGATGCTGCATCTGATAATACAGGCGGTGGATTCTTAGATCGTTTATTTAACTCCGATAAGTCCCAAAAATCCGCAGCAAATGATACTCCCGCCAACATACAGTCAATTACTACTGTACTGGAACATATATTAAGTATTTTACCCTGGCCAGAAGCTATTCAAGAAAAATCAATCGCTGCGATTAAATCAATTAAGCAGTCTGACTCAGAACAAAGTTTACACAAAAGCCTGGATGAAATTAAATCCATCATAAAAGAATGGCCAGTATCTAACACGGGAGAAATTTTAAACCCTAATAATGACTCTCAACATTTAAATACGTATAGAAACTGCTTAATCAATTTATTAAATAATCTAGATAATGCCGAATCACCCAGTGGACAATTAACCGCTCTGAAAATATCTGCCAGAGATGCCAAGCAGGAAAGTGAGCTTATAGATTTGTCTACTCAGCTGTCACAAATTATTTTGCAACAAAGCTCTGCTTCAGAGGGCAACACCAATTCAATAAATGTACAAAATGCTAACACTTCCGTTCGTGATGGCGCTTTACAGCCATCTATTCAAGAATTGCTTATTCGCCTACTTGAACAATTAATTGTACCTGCTGATTTACAAAATGAAGTGGATCAGATGAAACAGCGTCTTGAAAAAGATGCCAATCCTGCTGACTGGAAAAAATTACTCAAAGATGTCGCCTTACTTATTAACTCCATTCGTAGTCGCATGCAAAAAGAAAAGCATGAGTTTGAAAATTTCCTACAGCAAGTTACCAATCGCTTAAAAGCCATGGATCAATTTTTACAGTCTGAAACTAACAACTTAAAAACGGCCCAATCAAAAGGCGAAGAATTTGATAAGACAATTAATAGTAATGTAAGCGAAATTAGGCAAGATGTTGATCAAGCTACAGAATTAGCTAATTTAAAGAACAGCGTAAATTCAAAACTCGATAATATATCTTCGCATATTATTGATTATCGCGAATATGAAGTTAATCGAGTTGAAGAATCACAACAACAAGTTTATAACATGCAGACGCGTATGCTATCACTAGAAAAAGAAGCTGAAGCATTAAAACAAATCGTTATTGAAAAAAACAAACAGGCCATGTTTGATGCATTAACGGCTATCCCAAACCGACTTTCTTATGAGAAAAGAATCGAGGATGAAATTTCAAGATGGAAACGTTTTAATACCCCTCTAAGTCTAGCTATATGGGACATTGATTTCTTTAAAAAAGTAAATGATACCTACGGCCATAAAGCTGGTGATAAAGTTTTAAAAACCGTTGCTCAATTACTTAATAAACGAATTCGCGCGACTGATTTTTTAGCTCGCTATGGTGGAGAGGAGTTCGTCATGTTACTACCTGGCACCAAACAGGAAGAAACCCTACGTTTAGTTAACGACTTACGTGAACAGGTTGAACATTGTGGATTTCATTATCGTGGTGAGGCTGTCACTATTACCGTTTCCTGTGGCATTAGCAGCTTTAATGAAGGTGATGTTGTAGAAAAGGTTTTTGAAAGAGCCGATCAAGCCTTATATAAAGCGAAGGAAAATGGCCGTAACCAATGTGTGGTTGCGGCTTGTTTATCTGATTAATAATCATTAGCTCTCATGGAACTATTTAACACCTCAAATTTCCTATTAGTTAATCATCAATAGAATTGATATGATATTTTAGTCATGCATAGGCATGGGTCATTAACTTCACCCCTAATTGATATATATTGGGTTCTCAGTTATGTTATTGGCTATTACTATAAGATATACAGCATCACAATCACCTGGAGTATTACAATGAAATTGTCGGCCTACATTATACCCTTTGCCATATCAGCCGCTTTATTAACAGCCTGTGGCAAGCCTAAAGAAGATTTTTCTGATTGTGTATTTCCTGATGCTACTGATATCGCCGCACCTGATTGGATATGCGATAAACCTGTTGAAGGCATTGCGATTTATGCTATTGGCTCAACCACTAAATCGGCCGCTGGATACGATTATATGAAGAGTATGGCGGCTACCTCTGCTCGCGTACAACTTGCCCAAAACATGCAAGTACAGGTACGTAATATGATTAAACAATATGTTGAAACTACGGGCCAAACTGATTCAGAAACTGTGGATAAGGTAATGACTTCCGTAACAAAACAGATCACTAATCAAACGCTAGTGGGCACCAAAATAATTAAAACGCGAACCAGTCCTAGTGGAAATTTATATGTGCTGGTTGGCATGAGTGAAGATAGTGTGCAGAAAGCCTCAGAAAAAGCGCTTAAAACAAGCATGAGAAATGATTCAGCGCTTTGGCAACAATTTAAAGCAAAGCAGTCCCAAGATGAGTTAGCTGCAGAAATATCAAAATTTAACGCTAACTAGTTCTTGTTTAATATACACACAAAAGCACTGATAGTGCTTTTGTGTGTCATTTTTTAATTTAAGATGAACAACTTACAGATATTTTTTCTGCCCAGTCAGGAGGGTAGCCTGTATACTCTTCATATTGTGGTAATTCAGCATACGGATCCTTAAGTATTTCAAATAATTTATTTAACTCCGAATAATCCAGCTGCTGTGCTTTTTGTATTGCCTGTTCAGCCATATAATTTCTTAGTATATATTTTGGATTTACTTTTTTCTGCTGTCGGCTTCTTTCAATATCTGAAATATTATCTTCTGCCAATCTTATACGGTACTTCTCAAACCAACTATCGAACTTTTCTCTATGCAAAAATAAATTTCTCGATTTTATCTGCTCTTCTTCAGAAAAAGTTCTAAAAAACAAAGTGTAATCTATCTTTTGTTCGTGCATTAAATCTAGCAACTCATTACATAATACCTGGTCTATTTTTTGTGCCGATACCAGGCCTAATTTTTCACGCATAATATCTGCATAGCTTTGAGTATAACTATTTTGATATTCACCCAGTGCTTGCGTTGCTAATTCAGCTGCTTTATTTGCATCTTCGTTTATCAATGGTAATAGTGCCTGTGCAAAGCAACTCACATTAAATAAACCTACCTGCGGTTGTTTTTTATATGAATATCGACCTTCATGATCAGAATGGTTACATACAAAGTCTTTATTAAATTGGTCTAAAAATCCATATGGCCCGTAGTCTATTGTTAATCCATGAATTGACATATTATCTGTATTCATTACACCATGACAAAAGCCAACGGACTGCCATTGCGCAATTAAACTTGCGCTTGAATTTATTACATTATTTAATAATGCTAAGTAAGGATTATTCTCTTTCGTTAACAATGGGAAATGCGTATGCAGTACATAATCTGCTAATATTTTTAATTCTGCATGCTTATTACTGTAATAATAATATTCAAAACTACCAAATCGTATATGACTTTTTGCCATGCGAACAAGAATGGCAGCTGTTTCAATCTGTTCCCTGTAAACTTCCTCTTTACTACCAATCATACAGAGCGCTCTGCTAGTTGGTATACCTAAACCATGCATAGCTTCACTGCATAAATATTCACGTATGGTTGAGCGTAATACTGCACGACCATCACCACCTCTAGAATATTCTGTGACACCACCACCTTTTAATTGTAAATCCCAACGTTCATTCTTAGATGTGATGATTTCACCTAATAGCATGGCACGGCCATCACCCAGACGTGGTACAAAATGCCCAAACTGATGACCTGCATAGCATTGTGCTAAAGCCGTATAAGCTTTAACGGCCTGGCTACTTGTTATCTGATGAAGAAATTTTTCTTCATCATCTAATTTAGGATCTAATTCAATTTCATCCGCTAAAGCATGATTGAAATGAACCAGATGTTGCTGCTTTAACGGCGAGGTTTGATGACGGGTAAAGAATATTTCCGGTAACCGCGCGAAGCTATTATCAAAGGTTAATTTATCTAATGATTTTTTCATCATTCTAGTTTGATCTATTTGACGACTTCATCAACCATCTAAATATGGGGTTATCACAGTGGCTTAGTTCATTAAGCCACTGTGTTTTAGCAATGCATCTATTTTTGGTTCACGACCTCTAAAACGCTTAAATAATTCCATGGCTTTTTCTGAACCACCCGTTTCTAAAATACAATGCAAAAATTCTCTGCCGGTTTCTGCATTAAATACGCCTGTTTCTTCAAATTTAGAATAGGCATCTGCTGATAATACTTCGGCCCATTTATAGCTGTAATAACCAGCGCCATAACCACCTGAAAATATATGCGAGAAACCATGCTGAAACTGATTAAATGTGGGCGGTATTATCACTGCAACCTGCTGCCTCACTTCATTTAACAATGCCTGGATATTTTTAAATTCTTGCGTTGCATATTCCATGTGTAAACGGAAATCGAATAAAGAGAATTCTAACTGTCTAAGCATTATCATTGCAGATTGAAAGTTCTTTGCTTTGATTAATTTTTCATACAATGCTTCTGGTAATTTTTCACCTGTGTCTACATGACTAGAAATAAGCTCCAGGCCTTCTTTCTCCCAACACCAATTTTCCATAAATTGGCTTGGCAACTCAACGGCATCCCACTCCACACCACTGATACCAGATACAAATAATGGATCAACCCTGGTTAGCATATGTTGCAAGCCATGGCCAAATTCATGGAACAGGGTTGTTACTTCATCGTGATTTAGTAAGGCGGGTTTATTACCTACAGGAGATGTTAAATTACAAGTGAGATAGGCCACTGGCGTTTGAATACTATCAGCGCATTTCATGCGGCTAATACATTCATCCATCCATGCACCACCTCGTTTATTATTTCTGGCATATAAGTCTAAATAGAATTGTCCGCGTAAATTTCCATCCTCATCTTCTATTTCATAAAATTTTACATCTTTATGCCATACGTCAATATCTGATTTTTCAGTTATCTTTATGCCATACAGTCTATTTACAATTTCAAATAATCCATTAATTACGCTCGGTGCTGGAAAATAGGGTTTTAATTCTTCCTGACTTATTCCATATTCTCTTTGCTTTAATTTCTCTGAAACATACATAACATCCCATGCTTCAAGCTTTCTAATGTCACAATAGTTTTTAGCAAAGGATTTTAAGGTTTCAAACTCTGCATCTGCCTGTGGTTTAGATTTATTCACTAAGTTTGTTAAAAAACCAATAACATCATCTGTGCTTTCTGCCATTTTATTGGCTATCGAAATTTCTGCGTAGTTTTTGTAACCTAATATATCTGCAAGTTCCTTTCTTGATTTAAGAATGTCTTCCATAACTTCACTGTTATCAAATTCATCTGCATTCGGGCCTTTTTTTGATGCTCTTGTAGTAAAAGCATTATACATTTCTTGTCTGAATTTCCTTATATCTGAATAGGTCATCACTGCTATATATGAAGGTGCATCAAGCGTAAATAACCATCCCTTAAGATCTTCTTCACGTGCTGCTTGTTTTGCCATATCTTTTACAAAATCAGGTAATCCATCTAATTCACTCTGCTCTTCAATATGAATTCTAAATGCCTGTGTCGCATCCATTACATTTTGTTCAAATTTTGACTTTAAACTTGATAGATTCTGTTTTATTTCCTTAAATTTTTGTTTTTCATTATCGGCTAGTGCAACGCCATTCAACTGAAATTGTAATAATGAATTTTCAATTACTTTTTTATTGGCCTGATCTAATTTATCAAATGAATCGCTATCTTTAATGCTGTTAATAGCTTTATATAAGGCACTGTTTTGTGATTGTTCTGTTGAATATGAGCTTAATTTAGGCACGCATAAATCATGTACCTTTCTCAATTCATCACTGTTCACAACGGAGTTCATATGACTTACAGGTGACCATACCCTTGAAAGGATATTATCCATCTTCTCTAATGTTTTGTTTAATGTTTCCCAGTCCAGGTTTTCACCTTTTGCTAATAAACTAGCTAATTGCTCCTGATTATTTTTGATTACTTTATCAATTGAAGATTCTATATCTTTTATTTTAATTTTTGAAAACTTTGGTAATCCGCTAATATCTAATAGTGCTTGTGTCATTATGTTTACTTTATCGATTAATTTCATTGAATAGCTATGTGCTAGTATTACAAAGCTATATTTAGTTGTGTATATTTAGCTATTTTTCAAGGGTAGATAACAAATTTTTAATTATCTTTTTAAGCCCCTGTTGATCTGCTTGCATTCTATTGTAGACCTGTAAACCAAATATACCGCTCATTAACATCTTTGCCAGGGCTTCAGCATCGGCTTGTTTTTTTAAATCCCCTTTTTCTTGGGCTTCTACTAATACTCTTGAAAATTCTTTTTCTATTTTGAGAAACATTTCAGCTACTTGCCTGTTTATCTGTTTATCTTCTGATGGAATTTCTAGAAGGGTATTGACTAATAAGCAACTTTTTCTATCGGTATCGTTTTCAGCTTGAGTTATAAAATAATCAAAAAAACTATATATGCGTTCTAAAGGTGCTTTATCTGAATGCAATATATTATTAATTAAAGAATATAAATTCAAAAAATAGAAATCTAAAGACTGTAAAAATAGACAACGTTTACTCTTAAACACTCCGTATAAGCTACCCGGTTGTAAATGGGTAACTTCAGTCAAGTCTTTAATTGACGTGGCTGCATAACCTTTTCGCCAAAATAGCTGCATTGCATTATTTAATACCTCATCATGTTCAAACTCTTGTGGTCTGGCCATACAAATACCTCTGGGTAATCTACTGATTATTTTATCAGTTATTGAATATTCACTCAATTATCTCTATTATAATTGAACAATCACTCAATAATGGAGAATAATATGTCCGCTTTCCCTGTCCTAAGCTTAAATTCTGCGCCTGATGCCTCGAAGCCAATGCTTGAGCAAACACAGCAGGCATTTGGCTTTATACCTAATTTAATTGGCGTAATGTCGAATTCTCCGGCAATTACTGAAGCTTATTTAACGGTAGCGAATATTTTCTCAAACTCGGATTTATCTCCAACAGAGCAACAAATTGTACTGCTCACCGTTAGTCATTTTAATGACTGTCGCTATTGCATGGCGGCACATACAGCCATATCTTCTATGCAAAGTGTAGATATGGATGTTGTTCAAGCTATTCGTGATGATTTACCGATTGCAGATGTAAAGCTACAAGCGCTTCGCCAGTTCACACGTTTAGTGCTAGAAAACCATGGCTGGTTAGCCGATGCTGATGTACAAACATTTTTAGATGCGGGTTATCAACAATCACATATTTTAGATATATTGGTCGGGGTTGCGCAGAAAACGTTGAGTAATTACACCAATCATCTAGCGAAAACGCCTTTAGATGACGCCTTTGTAGAAGTAAAATGGCAACCCAATAAATAATTTTTAATATTATTATGTTTGCGGTGCTGTTTTTTCACAACACCGCAAATTTTGCTTTATACTCAAATTTCAAACAGACTTAAATAATTAAGAAATATATTTATATATTCTTAACTTAATACATTAACTATCTAATCCTTAAAAATTATCTTTAAATTAATTTACTTGATATTACTGTGGTTTCTTTATTATTTTTCAACATAAGGACATTACGCTTTGAAATTTGTATTTAATTCATATTTTCTTGCTATAACACTCTTTTTTTTCTCCAGCGCTTGCTACTCACAAGAAGACATTCTTAACTGGGTAGGTTGTGGAATAAGTAAAAAATCTTATATGACCAAGCTTGCCCAGGCATACACCGAATCCAAAGGCCCTCAAATTAACCTGCAGGGCGGTGGTGCTACAAGGGGTATACGTGATGTTGCAAATAATACAGCTGATTTTGGTGGCTCTTGCAGATTTCACCTTCCTGACAATAAATTAGAACAAACTACTCGTTTTGAACCTGTTGCATGGGATGCTTTAGCCATTATTGTTCACCCTAGCAACCCGGTATCTAATCTGTCTCTATTCCAGATAAAACAAATTTATTCTGGTGTAATCACCAATTGGAAAGATGTGGGTGGTGAAGACAAACCTATTAAGCTATTTACACGTAAGGGAAATATATCGGGTGTGGGATATTCTATTCGCTCATTGATTTTTTCTGATATTAGCAAAGGTTTTGCTTTCAACCAGCAGTTCAAATCGAGTGGACCATTAGAAAAAGCTGTCGAAACAGATTATTCATCTATCGCGATTACGGGTGTAAGTAGTGCAAGGCTTAGAAATGTAAAAATATTGAGCTTAAATAACAAACAGCCTGATTATCAATCTATAAAAAGTGGCCATTATGCGCTGTATAGGCCGCTATACATTACCTATAATCCCAGTAGCCCCAAGCTAGCGCAAATCAAAGACTTTATAAAATTTGCACATAGCCGAGTGGGCAGGAAAATTATGATTGAAAATAGTGTAGTGCCCTATCTGGATGCACTACGTTTAGTCATGATCCAGTCGCGTGAAAGCCTTTCATCACAAAAAAACAGCAAACAAAACTTAACTTATGAATAAACAGGTATTACGTTAGGTATCAATATTCATCGCTGCAAGTGCATTTTGTTCAATGAACTCACGGCGCGGCTCAACGTGATCGCCCATAAGCGTCGTAAACACTTCATCTGCAGCAATAGCATCTTCTATGCGCACTTGCAGCATACGGCGCGTTTCAGGATTCATCGTGGTTTCCCACAATTGTTCCGGGTTCATTTCACCCAAACCTTTATAACGCTGAATATTTAAACCTTTACGCGCTTCTTCGAACAACCAGTCTTTTACATCCACAATACTTGATACTGAGAATGTCTTTTCACCTCGTTGAATATAAGAGCCTTCTGCAAACAGGCCTTCTAATTTTAAATATAGCTCAGCCATCATTTGATATTCTGGGCTTTCAAAAAAGTCCGATGTGAGCGTAGTTAGATGATCCAGACCATGAACAATTTTAGTAATGTTCAGTTGTGGATAGCTCGCATCTTCTTCCTGATTACTCGATGCCTGATATTCAACACCTGTAGGCTTAGTATTATTCAATAAAATCAATAGGTTATCTAAATAAGCCTGAGTTTTAGCCGAATCTTTCAAGTCTTCTACAGCAAACATTGGAAGGTTAGGGATCTGTTTTAAAATGTCGACATCATAGCGACGCGCCAAACGTGTAATCACCGTTTGTACCGCAATATAGGATTTAACTAGTTCTTCTAATGCGGCTTCTGATATCGCCGGGGTATCTTTTTGTACATGCAGGTGTGCATTCGACAAGGCCAGTTGTAATAGGTAATCCGTTAATTCCTGATCATCTTTTACATAACGCTCCTGCTTACCTTTCTTTACTTTATACAACGGAGGTTGCGCAATATAAATATAGCCACGTTCAATCAATTCAGGCACTTGTCTATAAAAGAAAGTTAATAACAGGGTACGGATGTGTGAGCCATCGACGTCCGCATCGGTCATGATAATAACCCGGTGGTAACGCATTTTATCTGGATTGTATTCATCCTTACCAATGCCACAACCTAATGCTGTAATCAATGTGCCGACTTCAGCGGACTGCAGCATTTTATCGAAGCGGGCTTTTTCGACATTTAGAATTTTACCCTTTAGCGGCAGGATAGCCTGCGTCTTACGATCACGGCCTTGCTTTGCGGAACCGCCCGCAGAGTCCCCTTCCACTAAATACAGTTCAGAGAGAGCAGGGTCTTTTTCCTGACAATCTGCTAATTTACCGGGTAGGCCTGCAATATCCAGGGCACCTTTACGGCGTGTCATTTCACGCGCTTTACGTGCCGCTTCACGGGCACGAGCAGCTTCTACAATTTTTGCTGTTATGGCACGTACATCAGTTGGGTTTTCAGCCAGGAATTCTTGAAACTTTTCACCCATCGCTTGTTCTACAGCTGTTTTAACTTCTGATGAAACGAGTTTGTCTTTGGTTTGTGATGAAAACTTTGGATCTGGCACTTTAACCGATAACACAGCGGTTAAGCCTTCACGCATATCGTCGCCAGTTGTAGTTATTTTATTCTTTTTGGCAACACCTTCTTTGTCCATATACTGGTTAAGACTACGCGTAAGTGCACCACGGAAACCCGCCAGGTGAGTACCGCCATCTCTTTGCGGTATGTTGTTTGTATAACAGAAAATATTTTCCTGATATGAATCATTCCATTGCAACGCTATTTCTACGCCAATGCCATCCTTTTCGGCAACAAAATGCAATACGGTATCATGTAGGGGTGTTTTATTTTTATTTAAGTGCTTAACAAATGCACTAATACCACCTTCGTATTCAAAGACATCCTGCTTATCTGTACGCTTATCCGCTAGAACAATACGCACGCCTGAATTTAGGAAAGATAACTCACGTAGGCGTTTCGCCAAAATATCATAGTGGTATTCAATATTTGTGAAGGTGTCTTCTGAGGCCCAGAAACGCAGCTCGGTTCCCGTTGTTTTAGTGTCCCCAACAACCGCCATAGGAGCGACTGGCTCACCCAGGCTGTATTCTTGCTTATGAATCTTTCCTGCGCGCTGAACCGTTAGTTCTAATTTTTTAGATAAGGCATTTACTACTGATACACCGACACCGTGTAGGCCACCGGAAACTTTATAAGAATTATCATCGAATTTACCACCGGCATGCAGAACCGTCATAATAACTTCAGCTGCGGAGACACCTTCTTCTTTGTGGATATCTACAGGGATACCACGACCATTATCACTTACCGAGACTGAGTTATCCGTGTGAATTTGAACATTGATTTCATCGCAGTGGCCAGCCAATGCTTCATCAATAGAGTTGTCTACAACCTCAAACACCATATGGTGTAATCCGGTACCATCATCCGTATCGCCGATATACATACCGGGACGCTTTCTAACGGCCTCTAGGCCTTTTAAAACCTTAATACTGGAAGAATCGTAAGCCGTGGCTTCGCTCATAAAAATCCCCTGAAAATGAGCGATTATTATAACTGAAATCACCCGGACAGAGGGGATTTAAAGTATTTTTTTTGAACCTGTTTATCAACTAGTTATTTGCTTAATTTCACCGTGTTCCACGTGGAACACTTTGTATTTATCCCAATGCTGACAATCTATTTGCTGTGCATCTATAGCAGTAATGAAAAGCTGAATATTTAACGTCGATAAAATAGACATTATTTTATTCTGGTTATCTTTATCTAACTCGGCAGGCAGGTCATCAAATAATAAAACACACTTATTTGATGAGGTTTGAGAAAACAGCATTAACTGTGCAATTTTTAACAATGTCACTAGTTTTTTCTGTTGCCCTCTGGATATAGAAGACTGTGCAGCTTGTCCGTCTACGAGTATTTTAATATCGGCTCTATGCGGACCAGATTGTGTAAACCCCTTATCCCTGTCTTTCGCTAAATTAGAATTTAAATAATCTGCATATTCGATATCACTCGGCCAACCGCGTTTATAGTTAAGCTGAATAGTGTGGCCTGGAAACAACTCAAGTGCTAATTGATTAGTTATTTTTTGAATAGACTCCAGGTAGTTTAGTCTTAAGTGCTGAATTACTTGTGCATGTTCAAGCAATTCAGTATCCCACAGGGAACAGAGCTTATCTGATTGCCCCAGCCTTAAAGCTGCATTTCTCTGACTCAATGCTGTTTTATATTTTTTCCATGAATGAATAAATTGATGTTCCACGTGAAACACCCCCCAATCCATAAACTGTCGTCTATGATCAGGCCCTGATGAAATGAGTTGGTGACTATCTGGATGCAGTACAAGAACAGGTAGAAGGGTAGAGAGCTCAGATGTCTTTTTAACTGTTTTTTGATTAACTCTTATAAGCTGTGTATCAATATGACGTTCAATCCCTATACGAATATCATTTTCAACTAAATTACCCATGAGACGAAAATAATCAAAATCATGTGAAATAAGATGTTTGATGTGCGAGCTACGGAAAGAGCGCCCATAACTCATATAAAAAATAGCCTCTAATAGACTGGTTTTACCCGCTGCATTTTCACCCGTAATTAAATTCAAACCTTCATCCGGCTCTATCAGAACAGAATGGAGGTTTCTAAAGCTTTGAATTTCAAGCCTGTTTAGGCCCATAACAAAAGGGCTGGTTAAAGACGCATTGGCATAATAACGTATTTCGCTTCTGCTTCATCTGGAAACATAAGCAAACAGCTACTATTTGCATCTTTAATAAATCCTTGAACCGTTTCCTGAGAGGAGGTATTCAACACATCAATCATATAATTAACATTTATACCCATCTCAATTGGCTGGCCATCATAATGAATTTCAATTTCCACATCTGCTTCTTCCTGATCAGGATTCTGTGCCTGAAGCTTAAGTAGGTTATTTTCCATTATCATGCGAATCCCCCTATATTTCTCGTTTGAGAGAATAGAAGCCCTAACCAGAGCCTGTTTCATCGCCTCACGATTCACTACCATATTATTACCACTGTCATCCGGCATAACACGTTTATAATCGGGGAAACGACCATCAATTAGCTTGGATGTGAAGCGTTGATTAGGCAGAATACATTGTATGTGGTTGTTTCCTAAGATAATTTTTACTTCATCATCGGTATCTGACAGTAGCCGCTGTAATTCACTTACGCCTTTTCTGGGGATAATAACCTGCTTGTTATCCGTTAAATCGGCATCAATATTTTTTTCACAAAAAGATAAACGATGACCATCCGTTGCAACGGCACGTAATACGCCTGTTGCTACTTCTAGCATTAAACCATTTAAGTAATAGCGAACATCCTGCTGCGCCATTGCAAAGGAGGTTCTTTCGATGAGTGACTTTAGTAACTTTTGAGGAACGCTAAATTCGTAAAGACTGCTTATATCATCTAATGAAGGAAAATCAGCTGCGGGTAAGGTCGTAAGACTAAATCGACTTCTACCTGACTGAATAATGGCCTTGTCGCCTTTTACTTCTATGGTTAATTCAGATTCAGTAGGAAGGGCTTTACATATATCTAATAGTTTTTTAGCCGGTAATGTAATTTCCCCTGCTTCGTCCATCATTTGGTTCACGGTAGAAACCAGTTCAATCTCTAGATCGGTTGCCGTTAAGGTGAAATGGTTTTCAGAGGATTTGATTAACACATTGGCGAGTGCCGGTAGTGTTTGTCTTTTCTCCACTGCTCCTATCACTTGTTGAAGAGGATTTAGCAAATCATCCCTCTGAATTTTGATTTTCATTGATGTTCCTAATAATTAAAACATTTTTATATATAGTTAATAGTAGTTATAGAGCCCGCTTGTTTTTGTGGATAACTTAATTTTAACTAATAATATCAACTATTTAAGCAATACAATTGGTAGCTAACAACACTTGGATTGTTACCCTGTAAACTGTAGACAGAATGTGGATAACTTTTACCCCTAAGTTTGTACCTGCGACTATACAATACTTATCCACAGGATTTCATGCCAGCTATATAGCTTATTTAATTGCTTAATATACGTAATAAATTTATGTAATCTTCATCTATTTTTGAATCTGATTGCCTTAATTCAGCAATTTTTCTACAACCATGTAAAACCGTTGTGTGGTCACGCCCACCAAATGCACTGCCAATTTCCGGCAGGCTATGATTGGTTAATTCTTTGGATAATGCCATCGCCACCTGACGTGGACGCGTAATAGAGCGGCTACGGCTATTAGAATGTAAATCTGATATTCTGATTTTAAAATATTCTGCAACCGTCTTCTGTATATTTTCAATCGTAACAAGACGATCGTGTAAGGCAATTAAATCACGTAATGTTTCTTTAGCAAATTCAAGCGTAATCGGTTTACCCGTGAAATTAGCGGTTGCCATTACACGACGCAAAGAGCCTTCTAACTCACGTATATTAGAGCGAATACGCTTAGCGATAAAAAAGGCAACCTCGTTGGGTAACTCTATACCGAACTCTTCCGCTTTTTTATGCAATATGGCAACACGGGTTTCTAGCTCTGGCGGCTCTATACAAACCGGTAAGCCCCATCCAAAGCGTGACTTTAGGCGTTCTTCTAAACCATCAATTTCTTTGGGGTAGCGATCACAGGTTAGAATGATCTGGCTACCGCTTTCTAATAATGCGTTAAAGGTATGGAAAAACTCTTCTTGAGAACGCTCTTTTCCGGCAAAAAATTGAATGTCATCAATTAGTAGTACATCTAGAGTGCGGTAAAACTGTTTAAATTCATCCATCCTGTTGTGCTGCAGTGCTTTAATCATATGAGACACAAAGCGCTCAGAGTGTAAATAGACAATTCTGGAAGATGGATTATTAAGCAGGATTTTGTTACCTACAGCATGCATTAAATGAGTTTTGCCTAAACCGACACCGCCATATAGAAACAAAGGGTTATAGGAACCGGCTGGATTTTCAACCACTTGTATTGATGCCGCCTTGGCTAATTGATTACTTTTACCACCTACAAAATTATCGAAGGTATGGCCAATATTTAAGTGATGTTCCAGGTGCTCTTCTAATGGCGCTTCTACAATGGAGGGGGGTGCAGATGGAGGTGCTTTTGTAGCTTGAGCCTTAGGCCTGGAAACTGCATTTATAACAGCCTGTGGTTTTTTACTACCCACATCAAGTTTTACTGAAATGTCGCGATCTGTATCGATCTGCTGACAAATATCGATTATTTTCTGTAAAAAATGCTGTTTAACCCAGTCACTAACAAAGCTATTAGGCGCGAACAGGCACAGTTGGTCATTCGACTCTTCTGTTTGTAAGGGTCGAATCCAGGTATTTAATTGTTGATCAGATAGCTCTTGTTCAAGCCGCTGTAAACACTGATCCCACAAAGCTGTTGACACGAATAATCCCCAGTGCGCATTTAAAATTAGCCGCATCGAATTTTCATATGAGAGACCCATATGAAAGAATATAATGATTAGGCAAAAAAACAGGCTGTTTTATTGAAAGGTGATTGGCGATTTTAACCCGCAATCAAATGTTGGGAAACTACTATTATTAATGAAGCTGTCCCAACCGCTACAGATTACCAAATACCAGCTTTTTACCCAATCTTTATTCTATTTAAATGCCTGGCTTGGCGCATCTTTAAGTAGAGTGAAAAAATAACGCCATATAGCTTTGACTACGGGCCTACCCACGATGTAGAATGCATGCCCAATTTTTAATAGACAAATTTAGGTCCGGACCAATGAAAAGAACTTTTCAACCAAGCCGTATTAAGCGTGCTCGCACACATGGTTTTCGCGCACGTAGTGCAACTGTTGGCGGTCGCAAGGTATTAAAGTCGCGTCGTGCGAAAGGTAGAGCACGTTTATCTGCTTAATTCAGCATTTGCTGTTTTTACACACTAGATGACAGATATAAGAGCATGCCCGGAATTTAGTTTTCCTCGGCATGCTCGTTTGCTTAAGCCCGATGAGTTTAGTCGGGTGTTTAAAAAGCCGATACGTTCAAGTGATCGCTTATTCACGATATTAGCGATTTCAAATGACAATGGTCATGCTCGTCTGGGCTTAGCAATTTCAAAGAAAAATGCCAAGCGTGCGGTAGACAGGAACAGAATTAAGCGATTGATTCGTGAAAGTTTTCGTCTACATATGCATCAAATGCCAGATATCGATCTGGTCGTAATGGCAAAACCTGTCAGCAAAAATGCAGATAACCAACAGATATTGCAATCGCTGCAACAACACTGGAACAGGCTGCAAAAGCAATGCGCAAAATCCTCATCGGAATAATCCGCATTTATCAATATGGCATTAGTCCTTACTTGCCGCCTCATTGCCGTTATACTCCAACGTGTTCTGCATATGCTGTTGAAGCCATTAGCCAGTTTGGTATATTGCGCGGTAGCTGGATGGCAATAAAAAGAATAGGCCGGTGTCATCCCTGGCATGAAGGTGGTTATGACCCATTACCTGAAAATGAGCATAAGCCGCATAAATCTGACTGTAAGCATTAAGTCGCTTAAGTATAAGTAAACTAATAAGAAGCTAAGAATCATAATGGAAAACCAACGCACCCTGCTTTACCTCGCATTCTTCTTTACACTGTTTTTGTTATATCAGGAGTGGCAAAAAGATTACGGCCCACAGCCTATAGCTACGCAAACAACATCTCCCACATCGATGGTGTCAGATGCAGAAATATCAGCGCTGCCGGCAGCGGATATCCCCAATTCATCAGTTGCATCTACTGAATCAGCCCTACCAACGGCAGATGCAGATGTTACTAACCGACAATCAGTCCATGTGGTTACCGATGTACTCGATTTATTGATAGATACTCAGGGCGGCACGATCTATCAAATGGATTTACGAAAATATCAATTAAGTGCAGATGAGATGGACAAGCCCTTCCGTATGTTCACTACAAAGGAAAGCCAGTACCATACGGCTCAATCAGGTTTAGTGTCTTCAGGGCATGCTGCACCAAATCATAAAGATATCTACCAGGCTGAAAAAACGGAATATCGCTTAGAAGAAGGTGTCGATTCGCTTAAGGTTGTATTGCATTGGCAGAAAGATGACGTAACTGTGCGTAAAACATACACATTTGATCGTGCCAGCTACGTGATAGATGTTGAGCATACGGTAATGGCGGATAACTGGTCCGGCTCAGAATACCGTCAATTAGTGCGCTCGTTACAGGAACGAAAATCTACGATGATTCCCACCTATGTAGGGGGCGTAGTATTTAATGATGAAATCAAATATGAAAAGTTAGATTTTGATGATATCGGTGATGAAACCTTCAAATCGGATATGAAAGGTGGCTGGATTGCCATGATAGAGCATTTCTTCTTATCAGCCTGGGTACCAGATCAGCAGCAGAACAACTTCACCTATACATCACACCCCACTAGCAATCGCTATATTTTAGGTATGCGTTCACCAGCGGCTATAGCTACAAGTGGCACCCCAGCTGAGTTTAAGAGCCAGCTAGTGGTTGGCCCTAAATTACAGGACGTGCTGGAAAAAGTAGCACCAGGCTTAGAGCTGACGGTAGATTACGGCGTCCTGACTATTTTGGCTAAGCCGTTATTCTGGTTGTTAAAGCAGTTTCATACATTGTTTGATAACTGGGGCTGGGCGATTATTTTCTTAACGATTACGGTTAAGGCGCTGTTTTATAAGCTGTCTGAAGTCGGCTATCGATCCATGGCGAAAATGCGCAAAGTTGGCCCAAGGCTGGCCAGCTTAAAAGAGCGTTATGGGGACGATCGCCAGCGTATGTCTGCAGAAATGATGAAGATGTACAAGGAAGAGAAGATCAATCCACTTGGTGGTTGTTTACCAATTTTGGTGCAAATTCCCGTGTTTATTGCGCTTTACTGGGTATTACTTGAATCGGTTGAAATGCGTAATGCGCCGTTTGCACTGTGGATACAGAACCTTTCGGTGCAAGATCCATACTTTATCCTGCCATTATTGATGGGTGCAACGATGTTTATTCAGCAAAAGCTGAATCCAGCACCGGTTGACCCTATTCAGCAGAAGATCTTCCAGTATATGCCGATTGTATTTACCGTGTTCTTCCTGTTCTTCCCGGCGGGTCTGGTACTTTACTGGGTAGTTAACAATACCTTATCCATTGCTCAACAATGGGTCATTACTAAGCGCATTGAAGCAGGTGCTGCAAAGTAAAATAGCTGTTTGCTTATATTTGTTTGCCCTGGAGATAGTTAAATAGGCGCAGGCAAATATAAGCCAGCTTTTTCTATGAGCCCGGTGATCACCGTGGTAAAAAGACCCATCTAAACTTAATTAACTTCTTTATGACAAGTTCAACATCCGACACCATTGCAGCAGTCGCCACAGCGCCCGGCAGAGGCGGTGTTGGTATCGTGCGTGTATCTGGCCCGAAAAGTCGAGATATTGCAGAGAAAATCCTTAATAAAACCCCCAATGTACGTAAAGCAGATTACTTGCCTTTTATAGATGCAGAAGGTGAAGTGATTGATACTGGCATTGCGATATTTTTTCAAAATCCAAATTCATTTACCGGCGAAGATATTCTGGAGCTACAGGCACACGGTGGCCCAGTGGTTTTAGATATGCTGTTAAAGCGCGTTTTAGAGTTGGGGGCAAGGCCAGCACGCGCCGGTGAATTTACCGAGCAGGCCTTTTTAAATGACAAAATGGATCTGGCTCAGGCTGAGGCAGTTGCCGATTTAATTGAGGCGGAATCCGCCGAGGCGGCAAAGGCAGCCGTAAGATCAATGCAGGGTGAATTTTCGCAGAATATCCGCGATCTTGTAGATAAATTGATCGAACTTCGCCTATATGTCGAAGCAGCACTTGATTTTCCAGAAGAAGAAATAGACTTTTTAAGTGACGGCAAGGTAGAGGCCAAACTGGCTTCAATCGAGGCTGCTTTAGAGGCAGTCTTTAGTTCGGCGCGCCAGGGCTGTTTATTACGCGAAGGTATGACACTGGTTATTGCGGGTCGACCCAATGCGGGAAAATCGAGCTTACTCAATCAATTAGCCGGCCGCGAATCCGCCATCGTTACCGATATTCCCGGCACCACACGGGATGTACTACGTGAGCATATTCAAATTGATGGGCTGCCCTTACATGTAATTGATACCGCAGGCCTAAGGGAGAGTGATGATCCGGTGGAACAGGAAGGTATTCGCCGAGCCTGGAATGAAATAGAACAGGCCGATCGCATTTTACTGTTAGTGGATGATACACATCGAGAAAGTGATCATTTATCAATAGAGGAGAAACTGCCCAGGCATATTGGTGTAACGCGTATCTTTAATAAAATCGATATTTCAGGCAGAGCAGCAGAAGTCATAGAAACCAATGCAGAAACCGATATCGCCCTAAGCGCAAAAAGTGGTGAGGGTATGGATCTGTTAAAAACACACCTCAAAAAATGCATGGGTTATGAGCAGAGTAACGAAGGCCGCTTTATGGCCAGACGACGGCATATTGATGCACTGGAAAATGCCGACCAACACCTACAAAATGGACGCTATAATTTAATAGAATTAAAGGCCGGTGAACTATTAGCAGAAGAGCTGCGTATGGCTCAACAGCAACTTAACGAAATCACCGGTGAATTTACTTCCGACGATTTACTCGGCAGAATTTTCTCTAGTTTTTGTATCGGAAAATAAAACTACACTTTTTAAAAACACACTTAAGTTAATTGATAGTCGGTTTTTAAAAATGACAGGATATCATCCTGTGAACCTTTAAAAATAACTCGGTTTTCTTTTTTGCTAAACTGGTAGTCATACATCGGGTCGTAGTAGTCGACTAATAAAACCCTTATCCAGTCTTTATGCAACTGAAGACTATTATTTGACTGATGTTGTTGAATAGCATGGCTCAATAATGCTTTCAGTTCTTTATGGCGAACACCACCTAAGCGGCGCTGTATTTTATCAATCGACTCCTGTAACTGTTCGGCCCACTTTGTAAAACCTGCATCATTACCATAAAAGCGTTGGTGCTCTGCCAGGGCTTCAATTATATATTCTTCAAAGGTTATATTAATGCGTTCATCAATGCTGGCTTCTAACTGTATAAGTGGTGCCTGTTGCATTGCAGTAAATAAAACCTCAGGAATTCTTCTAGAGCCAATGTTTGCCCCCTCATCTTCCAGCACCAAATAAGAGTGTTGTTTGTTTTTATGTTTTAATAATTCGATTGATAGCTTATTTTCAATATCAATTTGCGAAGGTTGAGGTGTCACGTGTTTACCAAAAACAGAACCCCGGTGATGGAACAGGCCTTCAAGGTCAACTTGCTGGTTGATTTTTTTTAGTAAAACCGTTTTTCCAATACCGGTACGGCCACCCAGCATAATAGGCTTGATGATTTGCGATGAGTGCTCTAATTCATCAATCAAAAAACGTCGCATGGCTTTGTAGCCACCCTCAACACGCGGGAATATTTTTCCGGTGCGTTGGTAAATCCACTGCTGTGAAATTTTTGAACGCATGCCACCACGAAAACAATAAAGAATACCTTCAGGATGCTGTTTAAAAAAGGCACTCCAGTGATCTACTTTGCCTGCCTTAATATCGCCTTGAACTAATTCATGGCCGAGTTTAATCGCTTCATCCTGGCCCATCTCTTTATAACGAATACCAACGCTTTCCCGCTCCCGATCATCCATAAGCGGAAAATTTTCAGAGCAAGGGAAAGCACCTTGCATAAATTCAACCGGGGCGCGCACATCGAGTAAAGGTATATCGTTTAAAAATAACGAGAGGAAGTCATCGGTTTGTGGTAAATCTTTTGGTGTAGTTACTGGTGCAGTCATTAGTAATTATCTTATGCTAATTAAAGGTGCTGAATTATCAGCAGTAGTAAGCTCACCAAGAGCTGATAAATCTAATGACAGGGTTTTAGAAAATTTAATAAACTCATTAATATGTGAATTTTTTACCGCAACTAATAAGCCACCGGAGGTTTGCGGATCACAGAGTATCTTTTTCTGTAGGTCTGTCATCTCGCCGAGCTTGTGCGCATAACTATCAAAGTTACGTTGCGCACCACCGGGGGAACAACCAAGCGCAATATAGTTTTCAACTTCTGCGAGTTTAGGAACCGCCGCATAATCTACAATGGCTTTTACGTTACTACCCTCGCAAATTTCAGATAAATGTCCCATCAATCCAAAACCGGTAACATCGGTCATCGCGGTGACATAATCGAGTTTGGCAAACTCCGCACCCGGGGTATTTATCTGGCACATGGTATCTGGCGCAATGCGCGTATGTTCAGGCTTAAGCAGTTTCTTTTTTTCCGCAGTGGTTAAAATACCAATGCCTAAAGGTTTAGTTAAAAACAAAGTGCAATCTGCGGTGGCTTTATCGTTACGCTTTAGCTGTGCGTTATCCACAGTCCCCGTAACCGCCAAACCAAAAATCGGCTCCGGCGTATCAATAGAGTGTCCACCGGCCAAAGGAATACCCGCCAACTTACAGGCATGGCGACCACCTTCAATAACCAGCGACGCCACATCAGGCCCGAGCTTGCTAATCGGCCAGCCAAAAATAGCAATTGCCATTAGGGGTTTTCCACCCATGGCGTATATATCGCTAATCGCATTGGTCGCGGCAATTTGCCCGAACTCAAAGGGATCATCGACAATCGGCATAAAGAAATCGGTGGTGCTAATGACAGAAGTGCCATTTTCAAGGTCATACACAGCGGCATCATCTTTAGTGGCATTACCCACTAATAGTCGCGGGTCAGTAAAGGGGGCAGAGGAGGTTTTTAAAATATCTTCCAGTAGGCCAGGCGCGATTTTACAGCCGCAACCAGCACCATGGCTGTATTCAGTCAGTTTAATTTGAGACATAGTTTAGCGTTCAATAGGCTAATAAAGGCGGCTAGTATACTATTAAATTTGTTTAAATTCTTAGTGGGTGAATAGGTCGAAATGAAATGGACGTTCAGGCAGGCGGAAAGTAAAGATATCAAGGCAATCGTGAAGTTAGTAGATTCTGCGTATCGGGGAGACAGTAGTCGACAGGGCTGGACCACGGAAGCGGATTTATTAGATGGCAGACGAACCTTTAGCGAGGAAGTGGCGGGGATTATTTCTGCTGAAAAGAATACAATTATTTTGCTGGAAGATGTGGATAAGTTGCTGGCTTCGGTGCATGTTAAAAAATTGAGTGGTGATGGAAGTAATTCTGAATCAGTCAGGGCATATTTAGGGATGTTTGCGGTGGAGCCGTTGTCGCAGAATTTAGGTATTGGTAAAGCCGTAATGGCTTATGCGGAAAAGTTTGTGCTGGAGGAGTGGCAGTGTAGTGAAATGGAGATGACGGTTATTCGGCAACGGGTTGAGTTGATTGAATGGTATGAGAAATTGGGGTATCGGGTGACTGGGGAAACGCGGGCGTTTCCGTATTGGGATGAGAGGTATGGGATTCCGAAACAGGAGGATTTGGTTTTGGATGTTTTGGTGAATATTTTATGATAAATGTTGGTGTTATGACTAGTATGAGTAACTCATCGAATATTTATAATATATAGTAGTGAATAATGGAAATAGCAGAATGAATTCAAAGTTTATTAGATTTCTCCATAAAAAAGAGCATTTGTTATTTGATATAAAAAATGGATTTAATCTAAATTTTCATCAAATTGAATTTAGACCATCTATAGCCATGATATTGCCATCATTGATTAGTATTTGGAAAGATAAGAACATTAGTTCACCTGCTATTCAATCAATATTGAGTAAATATAGTGAATTAGACGAAAATATTTTTTTCAATTGGCTAGTAGATGAGATGAGAGAAAATCATAATTTTAATTATGATGTGAGTTATTTAACTTCGCAGGTAAAATCAGCTCAAATAAAAATGAAATGTTTTACAGAGCTAAGAGATAATCAAAAAATTCACCCGAATCATAGGCAGTGGTTTGGAAATTATGGTATCTGTCTAACAAAGGAATGGATGAAAAACAATAATGGTGACCGGATAATTTATGTAGATCGAAAGTCAGAAGTAACGAATAGAATAGGGAGAGTTACAAGTATGCTGTTCAGTGCCTTGGATGGAAGTGATGCTATTAAGTCAGTATTTGATATTCTAGCTTTTACCGAGATAGAAGAGAATAGCCATGAATATGAGTGGAGAATTGTAGGAAATCATAATTATGCAGGTAAATCTTATGGCGATTATCCGAATAATGTAAGATTCACTAATGATGATATTGCTGGAATATATGTAGATAGTAATTGTGATATTGAAGAGTTTACTAAAGTTTTAGAAGAGAAAAAACAAAGGGAAGGGAGCTTATCAATTCCACAAATTTATTTATCTGATGAAATATTTTTAACAGATGAAGAAATACGTAAAGTTGAAAGTATATATATGAGATCTAGATAAGCAGGAATATTAGAGTCAGAGTAAAAACTGATCCGTATAGGAATAACCCTAATCAAAAACTGAAGTTGCAAGGTTCGCCTGCTGGCGCCTCACTTTTTTATGAAAGCCATCCCTGGCTTTCACCCTTCGGGCTATGCAGAGCATGTTCAAAAACGCTCCCCGCGTTTTTAGTCTGCAGCCAAAAAAGTAAGCAAAAAGCCCGCTCGCCTTTGTCACTGGCCTTCATAAAAGGCAATGAGGGTTCCTGAAAACTGTTTATTACTTCTTTCTTAATATTATTAAACTGTTAGTTCACTTCTCTTTTGCCGGGTCGTTTCGATGCGCCGTCCTGGCTTATTGCAACTCAATTCCACATCCCTGTGGAATTGTCCCTTTAGCTGTACAGTTTTCAGCTAGCAACAGGGCTGGTTGTCGCCAGACTGGAATTAATTACTTCGGTTTTATGAAAAGCTCTCATCCTGAATTATTTTATCTGGGAACTAGAATTTTTACGTAATTCAACGTCACTGGATTCCTGCCTTCGCAGGAATGACGACAATATTTTATTTTTTTTTAGGAGTTAGCTTTAGCTGACGATTTTCGTTCGGCGTGTCGCGAGCTAAAGCTGCGCTCCTACCGTAACGTTGATTATATTGAATTACGATTATGTAAATGGACTAGCGACAAACTTCCCTGTGACTTGCCGAAAATTGTTTCTCCCCAGGGGCAAAATCACACGGACGTGATTTTGAGTGGCGATAAGCCAGGACGGCGCATCGCCCCGACCCGACAACGAAGCTTTAAACTCACAGAATAATAAACACTAAATATTCTTTCACAGAATTTTCGGGAACCCTAATTAGCTTTTTAATTAGGGCAAGGCACCGGGAACGGCAGTCTTTTGCTTACTTTTCTTCTGCTGCTGCAAGAAAAGTAAGGCGCCAGCAGGCGAACCTTAAACATTCAGCCCATGACTAAGTACGCGCCCGTCATACACAACTAGAATTACAACCCAATAAAATACTTGTAATTAAGATGGCCGTCTGAAATACTATATAAGACGATCATCTGAATTAATGAGGAATATTATGAAGACAATACTAGTCACTGGCGCTAATGGCTTTGTAGGTACGCATACATTAAAAAGCTTAATGAAATTAGAGGGTATAAAGCTGATAGCAGCTTGTCGTGATAAAACAAAGTTAATACCGAGCTTTAAAGGCGAAGTGCGTGAAGGTGATTTGAGGGATGAAAATTACTTAAACAGTTTGCTCGATGGCGTCGATGTAGTGTGCAACGCAATGGCATGGACGGCACTATGGGGGCATAAGAAGCAATCTAAAGAATTATATTTTGAGCCAGTGATTAAACTTATAGATAAATCCATTGAAAAGGGAGTTGAACGATTTATTAATGTGAGCACCACGTCTGCTGCGGCGCCGCAAAAATCAGCCGATGCAATGAGCAAGGGTATATCCAGAAAGTTTTGGCCGCATTTATGTACGGTGATAAAAATTGAAAATTATATGCGAGAGTCAGCCAATCAGAATAATGCAACGACTATGATTAATATGCGCCTGGGTATTTTTTCTGGTGAGCATTATGGGCTGGGAATACTGCCAATATTACTGCCAAGATTAAAAACCCATTTGGTTCCCTGGGTTGCGGGAGGTAAAACCAGCTTGCCCATGATTGATGGAGAAGATATTGGTGAAGCAATGAAATGTGCGACTATGGCTAAAAATATAACAGGCTATCAATCATTCAATGTTGTAGGGGCAGAAGTGCCAACAGTTAGGGAGGTAATAGAATATGTACATGATAAATTTTTATACCCTAAACCGCATTTTAGTGTGCCATTTTTTATAGCATACCCATTTGCATGGTTAATGGAAGCTTTGGATCCAATTGTTCCCTGGGAACCATTAGTTACCCGAAGCATTGTTCATTTGTTAGAAGAGGTGGCGGTTGATAATACCAAAGCCACTAATATGCTTGGATATAAACCACGTCAGGATTGGCGAGAATCTATAACTAAACAAGTACAGGAAATACATCAAACACAAAAAACTTCAATGAGAATGGCTCGTCCGATTGTGTAATGAGCTAAAGACAGGTATCTTTCAATGATATGGTCTCAAGAGAAAAAACCGAGCAGGTCAAGCAGCAGATAATTGAAGCGGCTGACCAGTTATTTTATCAGAAGGGTTATAACCTAAGCTCCTTCAGCGATATTGCGGCCGCATCAAAAGTACCACGTGGTAATTTAAACTATCACTTTAGCACCAAGAGTGAAGTGTTGGTTGCAGTCATTCGATATCGTGTGTCTGAAATGCATAAAATGCTAAGCAACTGGGAGAGCGAATACAACACGCCATTGGAGCGTTTACAACGCTATGCCAAAATTGTATCTAATGTCAAAAAAGAAGTGGTTCATTATGGCTGCCCCATGGGAACGCTTAATTCGGAGCTAGGTAAAGTCCAGCGTGAATTACAGAATGTGACAAAAGAGCAATTCGAGGTTTTCGAGCAATGGATAAAAAAACAGTTTCAGTTGATGGGTTGTAATAAAAATGCAGCGGAATTAACCATACATCTTATGGTTTGGACTCAGGGCGTTGCTACCATGGCTTATATTCATAAAGATACACGAATGATTCAACGGGAGGCGAAATCAATTGCAGCCTGGCTTGAATCGTTAACAAGTGAGAGCTAAAACTACTTCAACAAATGTTTAAGTAATATTTAGGGTTAACCAGATACTAAGATAAGTTTAATAGAGCCAAGTATTATACAGAAGGATATTCAAACACCTGTTTTAAACAATTAATACGATCAAGTGCCAATGAACTTAGTTGTTGAGCTGCAAGCATAACGGCTTCATCTTCTGTTGATTCTACAACCGCATCATAAAAAGAAAAACTCCTATCAGAACAAGACCATAAACGTTGTAATTCCATATCAGGCTTATCAAGCATTGGCCGCAGATTTGAATTGTATAATTTAAGCCGATCAATATTTTTTATAATAGTCTCATTAGGTAAAATATTATTTATAGCGATATTATTACTTAGTGCCTTCTCATTGCGTGAAATTTGTTGTTGTGTTTCTTTGGCAAGGGATTGTATTTGTGGGATGGTTTCAGCGAAGGCTTGCATTTGAGTCGCCAAATATTGATCAATATAAATTGCTGCTGCTAACAAATCTGTTTTATTTTCAATGGCTGTAGAGTCAAGCCGAGGTTCATCCATATTGGCTTCACGCTCTATGTGATAAGCGCGTCGTCGCTCGGCTCTGAGTAGAGAGGCATGTGCCAATTCTTCACGGGCGAGAATTTCTGCATATTTTCGTATGGCCGCACTTTTTGAACTTGCCGCTACGTGGGTATAAAAACTGAAGGCTATTTCTTCATTATGTACGGCAAAGGCCAATGCTCTGTAAGGTGAGCTATAGTATAGGTCGTAGGCTTCGTCGTTATAAGTTGTCGATACGTACGGGTCTTTCCAGGCAGTAGGTGCTATGTCGATGTTTTCACTTATATTTTCCTGAGTCATCCATTCAAGTAATAAACGCTCATGCTCCTGTTCTTCAACAACCATGCGCTCAAACAGCGCCGCTGCTGATTCGTTATTACCTTTATGCATAGAGTCGGCGAGGTCTGAATAACGCCGAATGGCTTCGCGTTCTGCCCGAAGCGCTATAGACATTAAGTCGCTGGTGGTTTTAATGTTGGTTGATAACATGTTTGTGTTACTCCATGGGCTTCAATCTACGCTTTTGTTTTTGATTTTTAATTGACATGCATCATTTTTATTAACACTAAAGGGGCTACAGTGTTTAACATAAATGTACATGTATCGATCTAGTGCGAAGCAAAATTCCCATATAAAATATGAGGTTAAATTCACTTGCTGACTCTCTCAGGCAAAGCTGTAAACAAAGCTACAAGCTATCGCATCGCTGTGCAATTTTTTATTTTAATATTGCTGCAGTTGACGATGGCGGTCAGTGCTTTTGCCAATTCAGAATTACCCCGTTTTCTTGATGTTATCAATATTCAGAAAATATTTCCGGGTGCAGATAAGATTGGCTCACCCATTGGAGACCCATTAGTCGCGCCTGCCTATAAAAGTGGTAAGCAACTGGGATTTGTTTTTTTAACGTCTGATTACGTCAATAGCACCGGATATTCCGGTAAGCCCATACATCAGCTTATTGCCATAGATATGCAGGGGATCATACAAAAGGTTTTACTGGTTGAACACCATGAACCCATTGTATTGATTGGTATTCCCGAAAAACGCATAACGGCCGTGCTTAAGGCGTATGAAGGCCTGGATGTGGGTAAGCTGGTGCGTGGAACGCAGGATCAGGAGATAGATGTTGTATCCGGTGCAACCGTAACAGTGATGGTGATGGATGATAATATTTTAAGAGCATCCATTAAGGTAGCCAGAAATTATGGCTTGTCTGGCCTTGAAAAAAAAGCTACACAAAGCGGTCCTATGGCATCAGTTAACAAGGATGTTAACCTTCTTAAAGACTGGGCACAGCTGCTGGATGAAGGTTCTGTTAGTCGTTTAAAAATTACTATCGGACAAATTAACGAGGCGTTTAAAAATAGCGGCAAGGCACTAGCACTCGAATTTCCTGAACAAGGTAACAACGATGAAATATTTATAGAACTGTATGCCGCGGTTGTCTCTATTCCTAGTATTGGCAGAAGCCTGTTGGGTGATAGCGAATATAACAATCTTCTGAAAAAAATAAAGCCAGGCGAACAAGCCATCTTATTAGCGGGAGATGGGCGCTTTTCATTCAAGGGTTCGGGCTATGTTCGTGGCGGAATTTTTGATCGTTTTCAGGTGATACAGGGTGATATGTCGATTCGTTTTCACGACCGTTATCACAAACGCCTGCGCTCACTGGCCGCAGATGGTTCACCAGACGTTAAAGATGTGGACCTATTTAGAACACCAGCGGATTTAAAATTTAATGCAGCAGCACCCTGGAAGCTGGAATTATTAGTTGGACGAAATGTTGGGCCGACGGAAAAAGTTTTTCAAACGTTTGATCTTGATTACAACCCGCCTAAAGCATACGTAACCATTACCGATGTTAAAGAGGTACCTAAATCTGAACTTGCATCGGCACAAAAAGCACAGCCAATATGGGTAAAAATGTGGCAGTTAAAATTGGGTGAAGTGCTTGTTTTAGGCTTTGCACTGTTTGTACTTACCCTCATCTTTTTTTTCCAGGACTGGTTGGTAAAGCGGCCTAAGTTGACTGAACGAGTGAGAACAGGGTTTCTTGTTTTCACCTTGTTTGGTATAGGCTGGTATTTCAACGCGCAGTTATCCGTGGTTAATATTTTGGCTATGTTTAACGCGCTGGTAACTGGTTTTGACTGGACGTATTTTCTGATGGAGCCACTGATATTTATTTTGTGGGCTTCGGTGGCTGCGTCATTATTATTCTGGGGGCGTGGGCCTTATTGTGGTTGGTTGTGTCCTTTTGGTGCGTTACAGGAACTGATTAATAAAATAGCCAAGGCGTTAAAAATTAAACAGATTACGGTGCCCTGGAAAATTCATGAACGGTTATGGACATTCAAATATTTAATCTTTCTTTTATTGTTTGGTTTTTCGCTTTACTCATTGGAATGGGCCGAGCGTCTGGCAGAAGTAGAACCGTTCAAGACAGCTATTATTTTAAAATTTATACGTGAGTGGCCATACGTTGTATTTGCATTAGGCGTAATACTTCCGGGAATTTTTATAGAGCGTTTTTACTGTCGTTACCTGTGCCCTCTAGGTGCAGCGCTGGCTATACCTGGCAGAATGCGCATGTTTTCCTGGCTTAAACGGTATAAAGAATGCGGTAGCCCATGCCAGCGTTGCAGTAATGAATGCATGGTTCAGGCGATTCATCCAGAAGGTGAAATTAATGTAAACGAATGCCTGTACTGTTTGCATTGTCAGGTGGTTTATTCTGATGACCATGCTTGTCCGGTGGTGATACAGAAGCGTTTGAAAAAAGAGCGTCGGGCGGTTCAACCGGCATCGATTAATGGAAAAAAAGACTCAGCTATTACCATGGAGATAAAGCAAGAAAAGTAAAAATACAACGAGGAAAGAGTTAATTAAACTCTGATGTGGAATGGATATTTTCGTCTGCACAATAAAAAGTCATATAGAGGAAATGAGTAATGGATATTAAAAAAGATAAAACTAAGAATGAAACACTAGAAGACAGTGGATTAAGTCGACGTAATTTGTTGGGTGGTTCAATTAAGCTGGCAACGTTAGCAGGTGTAGCGGGTTTAACCGGCATTGGCGTAATGACACCGAAAACAGCCATTGCGGCAGCTAAAAATAAAGCAGAAGTCGCACCCGGTGACCTTGATGAATATTATGGCTTCTGGAGCAGCGGGCAGGCAGGCGAATTACGTATTTTGGGCATGCCGTCTATGCGTGAATTAATGCGCGTGCCGGTTTTTAACCGATGCAGCGCTTCAGGCTGGGGTGCGACAAATGAGAGTCGAAAAATTCTGCGTGATGGCTTATTGCCGACCACTAAAAAGTTTTTAGATTCGGGTGATCGTGGTGGTGTTTGGTTGAATGGTGATTTACATCATCCTCACATGTCATTCACTGATGGCACTTATGATGGCCGTTACCTGTTTATGAATGACAAAGCGAATACGCGTGTTGCACGTGTACGTTGTGATGTTATGAAATGCGACAAGATAATCGAAATTCCAAATGCATCTGATATTCATGGCTTGCGCCCGCAAAAATACCCACGTACCGGTTATGTATTTGCTAATGGCGAACATCGAGTGCCCATTCCTAATGATGGCGGTATTCTTGATGAGCCTGAAAAATATCATGCTATTTTCACTGCGATTGATGGCGATGAAATGGAAGTTAAATGGCAGGTTATGGTTGATGGTAATCTGGATAACTGTGATGCGGATTACCAGGGGCTATACGCGTTCTCTACCTGTTATAACAGCGAAGAGGCCGTTAACCTCGCTGGAATGATGGCGAATGAGCGTGACTGGGCCGTTGTGTTCGATATTAAAGCGATTGAAAATGCAGTAAAAATAGGCGACTTTAAGACTTTTAATGGCGTGCCGGTTATTGATGGTCGTAAAGGCTCAAAATACACCCGTTATATTCCCGTACCTAATAGCCCTCATGGTTGCAATACAGCACCGGATGGCAAACACGTAGTATTCAACGGCAAGCTGTCACCAACTGTAACGGTGATTGATGTTAGGCGTTTACCGGATTTATTTAAGGATAAAATAAAACCACGTGATGCGGTTGTTGCAGAACCTGAATTAGGCTTAGGCCCCTTGCACACAGCATTCGATGGCAAAGGTAATGCCTTCACAACTCTGTTCCTCGATAGTCAGATCGTTAAGTGGAATATTCAGAAAGCGATTGATGCCTATAAGGGTAAAAAAGTTAATCCTATTCTTGAAAAAGTGGATGTGCATTATCAGCCGGGACATAACCATACGACGATGGGTGAAACTAAAGAGGCAGATGGTAAATGGCTTGTGTCGCTTAATAAATTCTCCAAAGATCGATTCATTAATGTTGGCCCATTAAAACCAGAAAATGAGCAGCTGATTGATATTACCGGTAAGAAAATGAAAGTGGTGCACGATGGACCGACGTATGCGGAACCACACGATGTCATTATTGTGCGTTCTGACATTGTTAATCCAGATTCGCTGTGGACTAAGGGTGATCGGATGTGGGCTGATGCGTCGGCTCAGGCGAAAAAAGACGGTGTTGAATTGGGTGTTGATTCGAAGATAATACGTGATGGTAATAAAGTGCGTATTTATATGTTTTCGATTGCGCCTAATTTCAGTATGGAAAAATTCACCGTTAAGCAGGGTGATGAAGTGACGGTGTATGTCAGTAATGAGGATGCAATTGATGACCTGACACATGGCTTGACCATTGCAAACTATGGGGTTGCCATGGAAATTGGGCCACAGCAGACAAGTTCAATCACCTTTACGGCAGATCGCCCAGGTGTTCATTGGTTCTATTGCCAATGGTTCTGTCATGCCTTGCACATGGAAATGCGTGGTCGCATGCTTGTTGAACCTGCATAAGGTGTCAAGCTTTGCAGCTTAAGCAAGCCGGTTTTAACTCACCCATCAGCCCTGGAATATCTAGTGGCCTGATGGGTGGGCTATTACTTTTTTTATCAATAATTTCATTTTCAACTCAGGCTGAGGAAAGGCAAGTAGCACCCGGGCATGGTGTATTGCAGGCAGCCATCGATTCAGCAAACCCTGGCGATACATTGATATTGTCATCGGGTACATATTTCGGCTCTATTAATATTCATCGCAGGCTTAGCGTATTAGGAAACAAGTCGAGCATTATTGATGGAGAAGGTTCATCACACGTTATTATTGTGTCCGCACCTGATGTGTTGATTAAAGGTTTAAGTGTTCAGCATTCGGGCAACGATTTAAATTCCGAAGATAGCGCCATTTTTATTACCGACAAAGGTGATCGAGCACATATAGATAATAATTATTTTGAAAATAATTTGATTGGTATTTATTTAAAAGGGCCACAAGCGGCAGTTGTTAGTAACAATGTAATCATTGGTAGCACCTTTCACCGAGTAAATGATCGGGGTAACGGTGTTTATTTATGGAATACACCCGGTTCGGTTATTAAAAATAATGATGTTCGTTATGGCCGCGATGGTATTTTTGTGACGAATAGTAAAAACAATAAGTTCGATGGTAATCGATTTCGTGATTTGCGCTTTGCTATACATTATATGTATACCTTAGATAGCGAGATAAGCAATAATATTTCAATTAACAATCACGTCGGTTTTGCTTTAATGTTTTCCGATAGAATTACGGTGAGTGGTAATCAATCTATTGGTGACCATGAGCGAGGATTGTTTTTTAATTTCACTAATTATTCAGTGATTAATAATAATCGTGTCAGTGGTGGCGCAAAAAAATGCGTTTTTATTTATAACGCAAATTTTAATAAAATAAATAATAATTCCTTCGAAGATTGTCAGATAGGTATTCATTTTACGGCGGGTTCGGAACGCAATGAAATATATTCAAATGCGTTTATAAATAATCGCACGCAAGTTAAGTATGTCGGTACGCGTTATATTGAGTGGTCAAAAGAAGGCTCTGGAAATTACTGGAGTGACAACGTTTCTTTTGATCTGGATGCAAATGGCATTGCAGACCAAGCTTATAAGCCGAATGATCTGGTTGATCAAATCGTCTGGCGCCATCCCATGGCAAAGCTATTATTAAATAGCCCGTCGGTGAAGTTAGTAAAATGGGCGCAAGCAGAATTCCCGGGGATACACCCTGGTGGGGTGACAGATAGTGTTCCGTTGATGAAACCTCCCAATTTGACTCGAATGTTAAAAGAGATTTATTAGATGGTTGAGTTAAACACAGCGAACAAGGTTGTTTCGTTGCAAGCAGTGCGCAAGCAGTATGCTAATGAAACAGTATTAAATAATATAAATTTAGACATTCAATCCGGTGAGTGCATTGTACTGGTGGGCCATAACGGGGCAGGTAAAACCTCGCTGATGAAATTAATGTTGGGGCTTACTCGGCCAACGTCTGGCACGGTTGAGGTGCTGGGAAAAAATCCTGCGTTTAGCGCATCTGTTGCACAACGGCTGGCGCTGGGTTATCTCCCAGAAAGTGTTGCATTTTATGAGGCAATGAGCGGTGTTGAGGTGCTTGCGTTTTATGCTCGGTTAAAAGGCGCAAGTAAGCATGAGTGTGAGAAATTATTAGAATTAGTGGGTCTTGCCGATGCGGCAAAACGTCGAGTGGGCACTTACTCTAAAGGTATGCGGCAACGTTTGGGTCTGGCGCAGGCCATGTTGGGTAATCCACAACTGCTATTTCTTGATGAGCCTACAACAGGGCTTGACCCTATTTTGCGTCAGCATTTTTATGAGCTTATTGATGGTCTGAAAAAAGAAGGCGCGACATCCATTATTTCATCACATGCACTAAATGAAGTAGAAGCAAGGGCCAGTCGTTTTGTTATTTTGAAAGCAGGTAGCATTGTTGCTTGCGGGACTTTAGATGAACTTTATCAACAGGCTACTTTACCAATACGCTTAAAAATCATGGTTACGCCGGGCGAGGTATCCAGTGTTGTTGAACGTATGGGTTCTGCCATTAACGTTAGCGATGTAAATAATCAAAGTTTTAGCGTGTCCTGTTTTAAAGATGAAAAAATGCCGATTATTCGCCACATAAGCAACCTCGGTGAAGTGGTGCAGGATATGCAGATTATGCCGCCAAGACTTGATGAACTTTATAGCCACTTTATGAGTGGAGGTCACTTATGAAGTTATTATGGATACTCGCACAAAAAGAAATACGCGATGGCTTGCGTAATCGCTGGATTGCGGCGGCTATTATTTTATTGGGTAGCTTGGCATTTGCATTATCAATATTAGGCTCAGCACCTACGGGTTCCGTACGTGCTAGCGACATTGATATCACGGTTGTTAGCCTTTCAAGTTTAAGTGTTTATTTAATTCCGTTAATCGCATTAATGTTATCTTTTGATGCATTAGTGGGCGAGTTTGAAAGAGGTACCATGATGTTATTGTTAACTTATCCGGTGACTCGCGGGCAAGTTATTATGGGCAAGTTTATAGGACATGTGCTGATATTATTCATGGCGATTTTTGCGGGTTATGGTGGCGCTATTATCATTATGACACTGTTAACGGATGGCAGCACGGAAGGCTGGCAAGCCTATGCCATAATGATGATGAGTTCCTTATTACTTGGCGCGGTGTTTATTGCGCTAGGTTATTTGATGAGCATATTAGTGCGAGAAAGAGCAACTGCCGTCGGTGCTGCAATTGGTTTGTGGTTGGTGTTTGTCGTGTTGTATGATCTTTTGTTGTTTAGTGTTTTATTAATCGATGATGGTCAACTAATGAGTCAGCAACTGTTTTCACTATTGATGCTGATAAGTCCGACGGATAGTTATCGTATTTTAAATTTAAGTTTGTTTGAAGGTGTTAGTGAAGCAGCAGGCATTGCGGGTATTGCCAGCGAAGCGGGCATGAGTAGCGCGCTGTTAATTGGTGTCATGGTTTCGTGGGTGATTGTGCCGCTAACGGCTACATTATTAATGTTTCAGCGTCGAGAGCTTTAGATTAATGTATCGTGATTTTCTAAGTCGTAACTATCATAGAGAATGAAATGTTTAAATTGAGTTTATGGTTACTGGTTTTTGTATTATCGGCCTGTGAAAAAGACATGCCGGTTGAAGTGCCGGGCGCGCACAAACTAAGCCGTGAAGCGAATGGCTATTATTGTTTGATGACCGTGGTTTATCATAAGGGCCCTAAGGCGCAGATTATTCTTAGCGATGGTAAAGTGCTGTGGTTTACCTCGGTACGAGATAGTATCTCTTTTACCCTGCTGCCGGAAGAGCCAAAAAACATTGCGGCTTTTTATGTGAATGATATGTCAGAAGCTAACTGGGATAATCCTGGTGAAGATAACTGGATTGACGCACACAGCGCCTGGTATGTATTAGGCAGTGATCGTGCAGGCGGTATGGGCGCACCTGAAGCGGTGCCATTTGCAACAAAAATAAAAGCCGACTTATTTGCCAGTCAACGAGGCGGCGTTGTTCATTCACTTGAGACCATTCCATCTGCATATATTATGGAATTAGCTGAATAGAGTGCGCGTAAATTTATGATTGATTGATCTTCAGGCTAGCTTTATTTCATTAAACGTTTCAAAAAAACCTTCATTTCTTTGGCGGCCTGAATATCCCCTTTACGCTCGGCAATCTCAATGCCTCTTTCATAGGTCTTAATCGCCAATGCATTCTGCTGCGTTTGCGCATAGGCCTTACCCAGTAGTTTAAATGCCGCCGAGTATTCCGCATCAAATTCCAGGGCCTTTAATAAGTGCTCAATTGCCTCATTAAACTCTTTTGCTTTAATTAAAGCCTGAGCCAGCCCAAAACGCAGAATTAAACTATCCTGCCCATTCGCCAACATTGTTTTAAGAATTTCACTGTTCATACCGCTTAACATAGAGTGTTGTGGAAAAAACTCAAGCCCACAAAAACTAAGGCCATCATAGAATAAAGGCACATGGTAAGATTGGCCGTAGTAGTAAGAACAGCAATAGGAACTGAAGTGGTAGTGAGAGCGGCATATTTTATTTTGGGCTGGATATTTTTTGCTCTGGGCATAATAGGTGTTTTATTACCCGTGGTCCCTACAACCCCGTTTATGTTGTTAGCGCTGTGGGCATTTGCGCGTAGTTCAGAGCGTTTTCATAATTGGCTTTATCACCATCGTTTGTTTGGGCCACCGCTACAGCAATGGAGTGAGTATCGGGTTATTCCGTTGTACGCGAAAATAACATCGGTTAGTTTTATGGGCATCAGCTTTGTAATGATGTTATTTTTTTCACCGTTGGTTCTGTGGTTAAAATTAATCATTGCTGCCCTAATGCTATACGGTGCCTGGTTTATTTTAAGCAAGCCATCAAAGCCTCCAGAAAAGCCAGCTGAAAAGTCACCAACAGTATCTTGATTGATTTGCAGGAGGTATCATCCGCCCCATGGATACCTTGCTAAACTTTTCTACCGAGGAATTATTTTTTACCGCCCTGGTGTTTATCTGGACCGGCTTTGTACGTAGCGGCCTGGGTTTTGGTGGTGCGGCATTGGGCTTGCCATTAATGTTGTTTATTTATGATCAGCCGTTGTACTGGTTGCCGATGATTGGCATTCATTTGTTATTTTTTTCCGGCATGACCCTGGGCTCGCGTATTCATCAAATTGATCATGCCTATTTAAAAAAATCCATTTTAATTATTGTGCCATTTACCCTTATCGGTGTGTTTGGCCTGATTCAATTACCCACCCACTGGCTGGTAAATTTCATCTACGCGGTGACTTTATTTTATGCGGTGTTGTGGATACTCGGCTTAAATGTACGCAGTCATAATATCTGGATAGATCGATTTTTACTGGGCCTCGGTGGCTATGTTGCCGGTACCTCATTGACCGGTGCGCCACTGATCGTTGCGGTGTTTATGCGCAATGTAGCAGCACAGTTATTGCGTAACACCTTGTTCGTGCTGTGGTTCATTATTGTGAGCATTAAGATGACGGCATTTGTGGTGCTGGGTATAGAGCTGAACTGGATGGCGGCCTTGGCTTTAATACCAATAGCGGCGATTGGCCATGTGATTGGGCTTAAAACCCACGAGTACATTTTGCACAACGACGCGCTGTTTAAGCGCCTAACTGGGCTGGTTTTGTTTGTAATTAGTGCGCTGGGTTTATTCAGTGCGAATGCAGGCTAAAATTATCGGCGTTATTAAATGATAAAATCCTCTGCCTGAATGAAGCTAATCATTAGTAATTTTGCTAAAATTGGCGAAAATTTAACCAGTGATCTGAAATTTTATCGAAATCCATTTTGATAAATTCATAAACCATATAAGTACAAAACTGATGTTTTATAGTGATACCTACGATGTAATTGTGATTGGTGGCGGCCATGCTGGCACAGAAGCGGCGATGGCGGCGGCGCGCATGGGTTCAAAAACCCTGTTGCTCACGCATAATATTGAAACCCTGGGTTTGATGAGCTGTAATCCGGCGATTGGTGGTATCGGCAAGGGGCATCTGGTTAAAGAAATTGATGCCATGGGCGGCGTTATGGCGAAGGCCGCGGATAAAGGCGGCATTCAATTTCGCACGCTCAATAGCAGCAAAGGCCCGGCGGTTCGTGCGACGCGCGCGCAGGCGGATCGCCAGTTATACCGTCAGGCGATTCGTATTGCTCTGGAAACGCAGCCGAACTTGTCTATTTTTCAGCAAGCGGTGGATGACCTGATTATAGAAAATGATCAGGTAGTCGGCGTAGTTACGCAAATGGGGCTGAAATTCAGGTGTAAGACGGTGGTACTTACCGTTGGTACCTTCCTCGGTGGTTTAATTCATATTGGTGAAAGTAATCATTCGGGTGGTCGTGCCGGTGATCCACCTTCGATTGCCTTAGCTCAGCGACTACGTGATTTACCTTTTAGAGTCGGTCGCCTAAAAACCGGTACGCCACCGCGCATAGATACCCGCTCGATTGATTATTCAGAGCTGCAGGAACAGCCAGGCGACAAGCCGACACCAGTATTCTCATATATGGGCTCGCAGGCGGATCACCCTGAGCAGATCTCCTGCCATATTACCTACACCAATCAGCAAACCCATGACATTATTAAAGGCGGCCTGGATCGTTCGCCAATGTACTCTGGTGTAATAGAAGGCGTTGGCCCGCGTTATTGCCCATCCATAGAAGACAAGGTGGTGCGCTTTGCCGATAAAGACTCGCACCAGATTTTCATTGAGCCCGAAGGCCTGAACAGTTTTGAGATTTACCCCAATGGTATCTCCACCAGCCTGCCATTTGATGTGCAGTTTGAGCTGGTGCGCTCTATTAAGGGTTTTGAAAATGCCTTTATTACGCGCCCGGGTTATGCGATTGAATATGACTTTTTTGATCCGCGGGATTTAAAGCAGTCACTGGAAACGCGCTTTATTAAAGGCCTGTATTTTGCGGGGCAAATTAACGGTACCACCGGTTACGAAGAGGCCGCGGCACAGGGCATGTTAGCCGCTATCAATGCCTCATTGCAGGTACAGGAAAAAGACGCCTGGTCGCCGCGCCGTGATCAGGCCTATATTGGTGTGCTGGCAGACGACTTAATTACCAATGGCACGCAAGAGCCGTATCGTATGTTTACCTCGCGTGCCGAGTACCGTTTATTATTGCGTGAAGATAATGCCGACCTACGTTTATCCGAAGTCGCCCATGAAATGGGGCTGTTAACAGAAGATCACTGGCGCAGCTTTAGTGAAAAGCGCGAAAGTGTAGAGCGTGAAAAACAACGTTTAACGGATATATGGGTGCAGCCAAACACGAATGCCGGTAAGGCGCTGGAAGCCGTACTGGCCAAGCCGTTAAGCAAAGAGTCCCGTGCACTGGATTTACTCAAACGCCCGGAAATGGATTATGCCAAGCTAACCTCAGTGGCAGAGCTGGGCCCAGCGGTGAGTGATCCGTTAGTGGCCGAGCAGGTGGAAATTCAAACTAAATACGAAGGCTATTTGAATCGCCAGCTGGAAGAGGTAGATAAGGCGCGCCGTTATGAAGATAAGAAAATCCCGGAGCAGTTAGAATATGATCAGGTGAAGGGCCTATCCAATGAAGTGCGGCAAAAGCTGATTGATCATCACCCGGCAACCTTAGGCCAGGCGGGGCGTATCTCCGGGGTTACACCGGCGGCAATTTCAATACTGCTCGTGCACCTTAAAAAAGGCGCACACAATAACTAGATCAAAATAGCAGCAGCGTGGCAAACACCTGGAAATGAATAGCATCCAATAAGCGTAAATAGGCTGTGTGCTTCATTATCAGCCCTACATTAAAGATTGTTGTAAACATAATCAGGAGAGCATTATGGGTGTGTATATAAAGGCGGCTGGTGCAGTATTTTTACTGGGCTTTGCCGTTACCTTGCAAGCAGCCGATGCCTATATTTTGAAGAAGAGCCCCTATAGCGTAAATGAAACACTGGATCGACTGGAAGTGGTATTAAAGAAAAAAGGCATTACGGTGTTTGCACGGGTGGATCATAAGGCGGGTGCAAATAAAGTAGGTTTAAACATGCAGCCTACGCAGTTATTGATTTTTGGTAATCCTAAAATGGGTACGCCATTAATGAATGAAAACCGTTTGATGGGGCTAGATTTACCGATGAAGGCCCTGGCCTATGAAGATGCTGCATCGCAGGTTTGGCTGGCCTATTTAAACCCCGCCGAGTTACAGCAGCGACATAGTATCAAGAATCAAACGGTTATTAATAAAATGGCACAGGCGCTGAATAGCTTAACCAGCAAAGCGCTGAATAAAGACTGAATTTAAAGATATGAGCAATTGATGCAAGCAGAAATACGACTACAGCAGGGCATAACGAAGTTAGGGCTAAATGTTACAGTCGAAGCGCAGGAAAAATTAATCGCCTATTTGCAGCTTATGCTGAAATGGAATAAGGCGTATAACTTAACCGCCATTCGCGAGCTGGATTCCATGGTCATTCGCCATGTGCTGGATAGCTTGAGTATTTTGCCGTTTATAAATCAGTCGCCGGTACTCGATGTGGGTACCGGTGCAGGCCTGCCCGGCATTCCACTGGCTTTATGTTTGCCCGATCATCAGTTTGTATTACTCGACAGTAATGGCAAAAAAACACGCTTTTTGACCCAGGCAAAAATTGAGTTAGGCATTGAAAACATTGAAGTTATTCACAGCAGAATTGAGGACTACAGGCCCGATTGCCGCTTTGAAATGATTACCTGCCGAGCTTTCGCGGCGCTAAATACTATATTAGACCTCACCCAACATCTGGTAACATCTAGCACGCGGGTGATGGCAATGAAGGGCAAAGAAGAAATGCCCGCACTGGCCGAGGGCTATACCCAGCTAGCGCAACACGAATTACAGGTGCCCTGGCTAGACGAGGAAAGGCGTCTTATAGAGATTCAAAAAGCCCAATAGCAGCCAAATAAAAGAAAACTAGATAAAAGAAAATTCATGGCAAGAATAATTGCAGTAACGAATCAAAAGGGTGGCGTGGGTAAAACCACGACATCGGTTAATCTGGCGGCCTCCCTGGCGCTGACCAAAAAGCGCGTGCTGCTGGTTGATTTAGATCCGCAAGGCAATGCCACCATGGGCAGCAATGTGGATAAGCATAATTTAGAAGCCAGTGTGCTAGATGTGCTGCTGGGCGATGAAACGATTCATAACTGCATTCAGAAGCCGGAACTGATTGGATTTCATGTGTTGCCAGGGAATGGTGATTTAACCGTCGCTGAAGTTGAGCTAATGAATGCAGAAGGCCGCGAGTCGCGCTTACGAGAGGCGCTTAAGCTGGTTGATGCCGATTACGATTTTATAATTATCGACTGTCCGCCGTCCTTGAATATGTTAACCCTGAACGCCCTGGTCTCTGCACACGGCGTGTTGATTCCCATGCAGTGTGAATACTATGCATTGGAAGGCCTGTCGTCATTAATAGAAACCGTAGAGCAGGTGCGTGGCAGCGTGAATCCGGGCTTAGAGATAGAAGGCCTGTTGCGTACTATGTATGATCCGCGCAACAAACTGGCGATTGATGTATCCGAACAACTAATTGAGCACTTCGGTGATAAAGTATATCGCACCGTGGTGCCACGCAATGTACGTTTGGCCGAAGCGCCATCACATGGCCTGCCGGTGTTAAATTACGATAAAACCTCACGCGGTGCCCTGGCTTATTTTGCCTTGGCCGGCGAGGTGATTCGCAAGCAGGTAAAAGCCGCGCATCCAACGGGTGAAGTGGCATAGAGTCGCGGCCCATTTTAATAAAATTATAAATTAGAGTTATTCATGGCAGCAAAGAAACGAGGTTTAGGACGTGGTTTAAACGCATTACTGGGTAGTGCGGCAGAGGTTAAGGAATTAACAGATCCTAAGCCAGCGCCTATATCCCCTCCATCAGGCTCGGGCGAATCAAGTAATAATGAGCTGCGCCATTTACCGGTTGAGCTGATTCAGCGAGGCATCTATCAGCCGCGCGTACATTTTGAGCCGGAGTCACTACAGGAGCTGGCTGAGTCGATAAAAGCGCAGGGTGTCGTGCAGCCCATTGTGGTTCGACCCATTTCTGCGGGTCGTTTTGAGCTCATCGCTGGCGAGCGCCGCTGGCGTGCAACACAGCTTGCGGGTTTGCATGAAATCCCCGCTGTAGTTAAAGACCTGAGTGATCAGGCCGCTGCAGCTGTCTCCTTAATAGAAAATATTCAGCGTGAAAACCTGAACCCTTTAGAAGAATCCCGTGCCCTGCAGCGCTTGATTGATGAGTTCGACATGACGCATCAACAAGTGGCTGAGACGGTGAGTCGTTCCAGAACCACGGTGACTAACTTGCTGCGTTTGAGGGACTTAAACGAAGATGTGAAGTTGTTAGTTGACGAACGTAAAATTGATATGGGCCATGCCCGTGCGCTATTGGCGCTAACCGGCCATGAGCAAAGCCTGCTGGCCAATAAAGCAGCGGATCAGGGCTGGTCGGTACGCGAAACCGAGAAAAAGGTTAAGCAGCAGTTAAACCCAGCGGCTAATGTGAGTGAAACAACCGGCCGAACTGACCCTGATATTAAGCGCTTACAAGATCAGGTAAGTGAGCGTTTGGGCGCGCAGGTCGATGTGCAGCATAAAAGTAATGGCAAGGGTAAGTTGGTCATCAGCTATTCCAGCCTGGATGAGCTGGACGGTATTCTGAATAAAATTCATTAAATGAGACGAGTGAATTTTTCCTCTGGCTTATCAATAACCTGTGGCAATAGGGATTTTCTTAATGCCCTAAACGGGTCAGGGTTTAAGGGGTAAATAACCCTACAAAATAGCTGGAGACCTTGCCCCACCCACTATATTAATATATTTGCGTTTTCTTAAATAAAAAACCCTTATTCGTAGATTAAGGTTGACCATCCCCCCGCAGACTCATATAATTTGCGCGCATTTTCAGCGATGTGATTTGCGCTTTGTCAAAACAATGCTAAAAACCAGCACCACAGAAATAAAGAAAATATTATCGATTCAATTTGTCGCGAGCCTTATGGCTGGTGCGGTTGCCTGGGTGTTCAGTGGGCCTATTGCGATATCTGTTGTTGCAGGTGGCTTAATCGCCAGTTTGGCAAATGGTTATTTTGCATGGAAAGTTTTTGCTAAGCAGCGAGAAGTTGAATCTGCACAAATCCTCAAGACCTATTATGGCGCAGAGGTCGGCAAAATTATTTTGACCGTAATGTTGTTTGTATTCGTGTTTAACACGGTCAAGCCACTAAACGTGATAGCACTTATGAGTGCTTACTTGTTAATCACAATGATTCCCATGTTGGCGTCATTCTTTATCAATACGGATAAAGATGACGACGGCAAGAATAAGAATTGGAGAGAAAAGAATGTCAGCTGACGGCATAACTTCCGGTGAATATATAAAACATCACCTCCAGAACATGACATATGGCAACCACCCGCAAAACGGTTGGAGCTTTGCAGAAACTGCAGAGCAGGCTAAAGATATGGGGTTCTGGGCATTTCATGTAGATTCATTAGGTTGGTCTATTGGCTTAGCTATACTCTTTTTCTTTATGTTCCGCAGTGTCGCTAAAACAGCTACGACTGGCGTACCTACTGGTTTTCAGAACTTTGCAGAAATGATCATTGATTTCATTAATGACAGTGTGCGTGGTTCATTTAGCGGTAAGAATGATGTGGTTGCTCCACTGGCGCTTACTGTATTTGCCTGGGTGTTCTTAATGAACATGATGGATTTGATACCGGTTGACTGGTTGCCAATGCTGGCACAATGGATTGGCGCAAGCTTCTTCGGTGCAGACCCTCATCATATATTCTTTAAAGTAGTACCCAGCACAGACCCCAACGTTACCTTTGGTATGGCGCTGGGCGTATTCTGGTTAATGCTCTACTACAGCATAAAAATTAAAGGCATAGGCGGGTTCTTTGGTGAGCTTGCATTCCAGCCATTTGGTAAGGCCGGTGCACCCGTTAACCTGGTATTAGAGCTAGTGTCTCTAATCTCTAAGCCAATCTCTCTTGCTCTGCGACTGTTCGGTAACATGTACGCGGGTGAAACAATTTTCATCTTGATTGCAATTATGTACTCAGCAGGATTGGCCACTGGTCTATTTGGTGGTGTGTTGCAGTTAGGCTGGGCTATATTCCACATCCTGATTATTACGCTACAGGCATTCATATTTATGACCCTGACTATCGTATATCTGGATATGGCACATCAGGATCACTAATCTAGATGGCGGTAGACGCTAAAGATTAATGTATTAATTTTTAAATTTTAAACTTAAAACTATTCTCAACAGGAGATTAACAATGACTGAAGCACAAGCATTTCTATTTATCGCCGGCGCTTTAATGATGGGCCTAGGCGCATTAGGTGCAGCAATTGGTATCGGTATCTTAGGTGGCCGTTTTCTTGAAGGTGCTGCACGCCAGCCTGAATTGATTCCCATGCTACGTACACAATTCTTCATCGTAATGGGTCTTGTTGACGCGGTTCCTATGATCGCTGTTGGTATTGCTCTGTATGTTCTATTCGCTGTAGCTGCCTAATTATTCAGTTTTACTTACCCAGTTTTGGGGAAGGTATACCTGAACAGTTAACGAAATAGTTACCGAGGAACACACATGAACATCAATGCAACTCTGATCGGACAATCAATCGCGTTTTTCGTGTTTGTATGGTTCGTAATGAAATATGTTTGGCCACCGCTTATGACAGCGTTGGAAGAGCGTAAAAAGACGATTGCCGATGGACTCGCTGCTGCTGAACGTGGCATGAACGAGCAAAAGCTAGCTGAAAAAGCGGCTGAGAAACATATCAAAGAAGCCAAAGATCAGGCATCTGAGATTATGACTCAAGCGCAAAAGCGTGCATCTGAGATTGTTGAAGAAGCTAAAGATACTGCGAAAGAAGAAGCGGGTCGTGTTAAAACGGCTGCGGACGCTGAGATTGAACAGGAAGTTAATCGTGCAAAAGAGGCTTTAAGACAACAAGTTGCAGGCATAGCTATGGCTGGTGCTGCGAAAGTCCTAAACCGTGAAGTTGACGAGAAAGCGCATAGCGAAATCGTTGATGACATGATTGCCCAAATATAGGTGATCGAACATGTCTGAATTTACAACTGCCGCAAGACCATACGCAAAAGCAAGTTTTGAAGTAGCGCAAGCTGAATCAAAGCAAGTAGCATGGTCTGAAGCACTGCAATTCATTGAAGCCATAGTATGCAACGATGAGTTTGCAGCCGTGATTGACTCACCCACATTGGGTGCTGCTGCAATAGGCGATATTTTAATTGATATCTGTGCTGATAAGTTAAGCGATACACAGCGTAACTTTGTAAAAGCACTGGCTGAAAATAGCCGCCTGGCGTTACTACCAGAAATTGTTGTTCTGTTTGAGGCATTACGTGCCAAAGCAGATAACACGGTAGAAGCAACTGCGACATCTGCTTATCAATTAACTGATGCGCAGATTCAATCAATGACCGATGCCCTGAAAAAGAAATTAGGCTGCGAAGTAAGCTTAACGACTGCAGTTGATGCATCGTTAATAGGCGGCGTAGTAATTCAGGCTGGCGACTTAGTTATTGATGGTTCCACAAAGGCCAAGATTGGGTCATTAACCCAGGCGGTCTCACACTAAGTGGGCCATTAACGAGGATCTAAAGAATGCAACTGAATCCATCAGAAATCAGTGAACTGATTAAAAAGAGAATAGAAAGCTTTGATACGGTAGCGGAAGCCCGTACCGAAGGTACTATTGTAAGTATGGCTGACGGTATCGTGCGTATACACGGTTTATCGGAAGCAATGCAGGGCGAGATGATCGAACTGCCTGGCGACACTTATGCACTAGCACTTAACCTTGAGCGTGACTCAGTAGGTGCGGTTGTACTAGGTTCTGACAAGCACCTGAAAGAAGGTGATGTAGCCAAATGTACAGGTAAGATTTTAGAAGTACCAACAGGTGATGCACTACTCGGCCGTGTTGTTGATTCATTGGGCGTACCTATCGACGGTAAAGGCCCAATTGAAACGACTACATTTGCACCTATCGAAAAGATAGCACCGGGCGTTATTGAGCGTAAGTCGGTTGACCAGCCTGTACAAACAGGCGTTAAGGCCATCGATGCAATGGTACCTATCGGTCGTGGTCAGCGTGAGTTAATCATCGGTGACCGTCAGACGGGTAAAACAGCGGTAGCATTAGATGCCATCATCAATCAGAAAGATACAGGCGTTAAGTGTGTATACGTAGCGATTGGTCAGAAAGCATCTACTATTGCCAACCTGGTGCGTAAGCTTGAAGAACATGATGCAATGGGTCATACCATCATCGTTGCGGCGGCGGCGTCTGATTCTGCGGCGATGCAATACATCGCACCCTATGCGGGCTGTTCAATGGGTGAGTTCTATCGCGACCAGGGCGAAGACGCTCTGATTGTATATGATGACTTAACTAAGCAGGCATGGGCTTACCGTCAGGTATCTCTACTATTACGTCGTCCACCCGGTCGTGAAGCATACCCAGGTGACGTTTTCTACTTACACTCTCGTTTATTAGAGCGTGCAGCACGTGTTAATGCCGACTTCGTAGAAAAAGCTACAAATGGTCGTGTTAAAGGCAAAACAGGTTCTTTAACGGCACTTCCAATCATCGAAACTCAGGACGGTGACGTTTCTGCATTCGTACCCACCAACGTAATTTCGATTACGGATGGTCAGATCTTCCTGGAATCTGATTTATTCAATGCAGGTATCCGTCCAGCAATTAACGCTGGTCTGTCGGTATCTCGCGTAGGTGGTGCGGCACAAACTAAAATCATCAAAAAACTGGGTGGTGGTGTTCGTTTAGCGTTGGCTCAATACCGTGAATTGGCGGCTTTCGCACAGTTTGCATCTGACCTTGATGAAGCGACGCGTGCGCAGTTGTCATTAGGTGAGCGTGCGGTAGAGTTAATGAAGCAGGCTCAGTATTCACCTATGGGTGTTTGTGAGATGGGCTTCAGTTTATTCGCGATGAACGAAGGCTTTATGGATGACGTTGAAGTATCTCAGGTTCTAAATTTTGAAGCAGCACTGTGGGCATATGTGAAAAGCAATAATGCTGAGCTGGTTGCAAAAATCGAAGAGTCTGGAGATTACAACAACGACATCGCCGCTGAAATGAAATCAGCACTAGAAGCTTTTAAAGCTAACGGTGTTTGGTAGTCGGAGTTAAAACATGTCCGGTGCAAAAGAAATACGCAGTAAAATTAAGAGTATTAAAAATACTCAAAAAATTACTAAAGCCATGGAAATGGTTGCCGCGTCTAAAATGCGTAAAGCGCAGGAAAGAATGCGAGCTAGCCGTCCATACGCTGAGAAGATGCGCAATGTAATTGCGCATTTATCTCAAGCGCATGCGGAAATTAAACATCCGTATATGATTGAGCGTGAAATTAAGCGTGTTGGCTATATCATTGTCACATCAGACCGTGGTCTGTGTGGTGGCTTAAACGTTAACTTGTTTAAGAAAACAATTAACGATATGAAAGTTCACCATGACAAGGGTGTAGAAATTGATGTTGTAGCCATTGGCCGTAAAGCGGTTGATTACTTTAAACGTCAAAATGCCAATATGATTGCTCAGGCAACTCAAATAGGTGATAAGCCTAGTATTGATAGCCTGATCGGTTCTGTAAAAGTAATGCTTGATGCATTTACTGAAGGCAAAATCGACGCGCTTTATCTGGTAAGTAATGAGTTTGTTAATTCCATGACACAGAAAGCAGGCGTACAACAGTTATTGCCTGTAAGCGGATCTGATGATGCTGAGTTAAAGCATCATTGGGATTACATCTATGAGCCGGACTCTAAAGAGATTCTTGATGGCCTGCTCATGCGCTTTGTTGAGTCTCAGGTATATCAGGGCGTTGTTGAAAACATCGCCTGCGAAATGTCTGCTCGTATGGTTGCCATGAAATCGGCAACCGATAATGCGGGTGACATTATTAGCAACCTTGAAACTGTTTATAACAAGGCGCGTCAGGCAGCAATCACGCAGGAAATTTCTGAGATTGTTGCAGGTGCATCTGCCGTTTAATTGTCCTAGCCGCAAGCTGAAGGCTTGCAGCAGGATAAAAAGAATTTAATTAAGAGGATCAGTCTATGAGTGCTGGAAAAGTTGTTTCGATTATCGGAGCGGTAATCGACGTTGAGTTTCCAAGGGATGCAATTCCTAAGGTATACGATGCGTTAAGAATCGAAAGCGCAGGTCTGACATTAGAAGTTCAGGCTCAATTGGGTGATGGCATTGTTCGTACCATCGCTATGGGTTCTTCAGAAGGTTTAAAGCGTGGCGTTGAGGTTGTTAATACTGGCTCAGCTATTACCGTTCCTGTTGGTCTTAAAACACTGGGCCGTGTAATGAACGTTCTAGGTGAGCCAATCGATGAAGCCGGCCCAATTGGTGAAGAAATTCGGTTACCTATTCACCGAGCTGCACCTAAGTATGAAGAGCTATCTTCAGAAGTAGAGATTTTGGAAACAGGCGTTAAAGTTATCGACCTTGTTATGCCAATCGCTAAGGGTGGTAAAGTTGGTTTATTCGGTGGTGCGGGTGTTGGTAAAACCGTTACATTGATGGAGCTAATTCGTAATATCGCGGTTGAGCACAGCGGCTACTCAGTATTTGCGGGTGTTGGTGAGCGTACTCGTGAAGGTAACGATTTTTACTACGAGATGGAAGAAGGCGGCGTACTTGATAAAGTAGCGCTAGTTTATGGCCAGATGAATGAGCCTCCAGGAAATCGTCTGCGTGTTGCCCTAACCGGTTTAACCATTGCAGAAAACTTCCGTGACGAAGGCCGTGACGTACTCATGTTCGTTGATAACATTTACCGTTACACACTTGCGGGTACAGAAGTATCTGCACTGTTAGGTCGTATGCCTTCAGCGGTTGGTTACCAGCCAACACTTGCAGAAGAAATGGGTGTTCTTCAGGAACGTATTACATCTACTAAGACGGGTTCGATCACATCGTTCCAGGCGGTATATGTACCTGCGGATGACCTGACTGACCCATCACCTGCAACAACATTCGCTCACTTGGATGCGACATTAGTATTGTCACGTCAAATTGCTGAATTAGGTATTTATCCTGCTGTTGATCCACTTGACTCAACTTCGCGTCAATTAGATCCACAAGTTGTTGGCCAGGAGCATTATGATATCGCCCGTGGTGTACAGGGTACATTGCAGCGTTATAAAGAGCTTAAAGATATCATTGCAATCCTGGGTATGGACGAGCTTTCTGATGACGACAAGTTAGCCGTATCTCGTGCACGTAAGATGCAACGTTTCCTTTCTCAGCCATTCTTCGTAGCAGAAGTTTTTACCGGTGCACCTGGTAAATACGTAAGCTTAAAAGAAACTTTAGCTAGCTTTAAAGCAATCCTCGATGGTGAACTGGATGATATTCCAGAGCAGGCGTTCTACATGGTAGGCGGCATCGACGAAGTTAAAGAAAAAGCGAAAAACATGTAAGGAAAGCTTATGGCTATGACAACACATGTAGACATTGTTAGTGCAGAACATGAAATCTGGTCAGGCAAAGCCACTATGGTTTTTGCCCCAGGTGTTATGGGTGAGCTCGGTATAGCGCCTCGCCATACTCCATTACTGACCAAGCTTAAAGCGGGTGAAGTACGAGTACGTGGTGAAAATGGTGAAGATGAGTCTTTCTTCATCACCGGTGGCATACTGGAAATACAACCACATGTAGTGACGGTACTATCTGACACCGCTATTCGTGCAAGTGATCTGGACGAAGCAGCTGCAATCGAAGCCAAGCAACACGCTGAAGAAGCTATGCAGAACAGAAGTTCTGAAATGGATTTTGCGAAAGCGAAAGCCGAGCTGATGGAAGCCGCTGCGATGGTTGAGACTATTAAAAAGCTTAAAGGTCGTAGATAAGGCTTTAAATACTTTATCGATGATTGAAAGATCTTAAAAAAGCCGGACATTGTCCGGCTTTTTTTATGCACAGGATATGCGCTATCCTGAAAATGCAGGCGCAATGATCCAAAGGTATTGCCTTAACAAAAATCAACGATACACTAGGGCCACAATAAAGAAATCATAAGTAGAGTTTAAGGAATTCAGATGTCACTAAGTGTAGTTATCCTGGCCGCCGGTAAAGGCACACGCATGAAGTCGAATAAGCCGAAGGTATTGCATGAGCTTGCCAATAAGCCATTGGTCGAACATGTATATGACACGGCAAAATCCCTGGGCGCTGAAGAAATTGTAGTGATTTATGGCCACGGTGGTGAAACAGTAAAGAACAGTTGTGCGCATTTTGATGCAAAGTGGGTTGAGCAAAAACAACAGTTAGGCACAGGCCATGCGGTTAAACAGGCATTTGAATCGGTAAACTTAAAGAATAATATATTGGTTTTATACGCTGATGTACCACTGACCTCCAGGCAAACGCTAGAAGATTTGTTAGAAGGCACAGCCAATAAAATTGGCTTGCTAACCGTCGATCTAGACAATCCATTTGGTTATGGCCGAATTATTAGAAATGCAGACAATAAAGTAAGCGGCATAGTAGAACAAAAAGACGCCAGTGATGAGCAACAGAAAATACAGGAAGTGAATAGCGGCATATTAAGTTGCCAGGGCGAAACACTGCAGCGTTTATTGAGTGAAATTAATAATCAAAATAGCCAGGGTGAATATTACCTAACCGATATTTTTGCATTGGCCGCAAATGAAGGTATAGAAATTAAAACGGCTAAAGCGACGCAGAGCTATGAAGTTGAAGGCGTTAATAATCGGCTACAGTTAGCGACACTAGAGCGCATATATCAGCGCAATATTGCAGATGCATTAATGACAGAAGGCGTTGCCCTGGCTGATCCCGCTCGTTTAGATGTACGTGGAAGTGTAAGTATTAGTAATGATGTTTATATAGATGTGAACGTTGTACTTGAAGGTGATGTAAAAATTGGCAGTGGTACAAATATTGGCCCCAACTGCGTCATCATAAACTCCACTATTGGTGAAAATGTAAATATTAAAGCCAATTGTGTTTTAGAAAACGCAATCGTTGATGCTGATTGTGAAGTAGGGCCATTTGCACGACTGCGACCAGAGACACATTTACATGCATCGGCAAAAGTGGGAAATTTTGTAGAAATTAAAAAGGCTGAAATTGGTAAGGGCAGTAAAGTAAATCACCTGAGCTATGTAGGTGATACTGAAATGGGCGAAAATGTAAATGTAGGTGCTGGCACAATCACCTGTAACTATGATGGTGCGAATAAGCATAAAACAATTATAGGCAATAATGTATTTATAGGCTCAGATACGCAGATAGTCGCGCCCGTGAATATCGCGAATGGTGTAACCATAGGCGCAGGTGCAACGATTACTAAAGATGTTAATGAAGAAAGTTCATTGGTTATTAGTCGATCGCCACAAAAAACGATTATAGGTTGGGAACGACCTACGAAAAATAAATAATGTCGGTTTATTAAATTTATTGTGAATAGTAAATACGATGTAGTGATTATAGGCGCAGGCGCAGCGGGTTTGTTCTGCGCCTATAATACAGCTTTACGAAACAAGCGTGTTCTCGTGCTTGACCACGCCAATAAGGTGGGGAAAAAAATTCTCATGTCTGGCGGTGGGCGGTGTAATTTTACAAACCTTTATACTAGCCATGAAGATTTCACCTCGGAAAACCCACACTTCTGTAAATCGGCACTAAATCAGTATTCACCCTATGAGTTTTTGGCATTAGTTGAAAAGCATGGCATCGAATATGTTGAGAAGGCAGCAGGACAACTTTTTTGTAAGCACAGTTCAAAAGACATTTTAAAAATGTTACTAGATGAATGTGCGGCTGCATCTGTAAAAATATATAAAAAATGTTCTATTGAAAAAATAGAAGCAGTAGATGATTTTAATTTAAAAACTACCTGTGGTGAATTTAGTGCGAAATCATTAGTTGTTGCTACCGGTGGTTTATCAATTCCAAGCCTGGGCGCCACAGGTTTTGGCTATGAGATTGCAGAGCAATTTGGTCATGAAATAGTTAAAACATCGGCATCTCTGGTGCCATTTACATTCTCCGAAAATCAGCTTGAAACAATACATGGCCTGTCAGGTGTGGCGCTTCCGGTGTCTGCAAAATGCAGGGCAGGTAAACAGGAAATAAAAATATATGATGACCTGTTGTTTACCCATAGAGGTTTAAGTGGCCCCGTCATACTTAAGCTGTCGGCATATTGGGAATTTGCTTCTGAAGTAGAAATTGATTTATTGCCAGGTAAAAATATAGTTAATTACATAGCAGAACAAATTGTAATTCATGGGGATCAGTTATTCATTAATAACATCGCTCAATTAATTCCGAAAAAAATTGCTGCATTTATATGTGGCGAAGAATATAGGCACTGTAAGCTAAAGCAATTAAATAAGCGTGATATAGAACTCTTAGAAAACAGAATACATCATTGGATATTTGTACCCAGTGGAACGGAGGGTTATAAAACAGCAGAGGTCACCGCTGGTGGCATCAATACAGAACAGGTGTCATCTAAAACCTGTGAATCTAAATTAAAAGAAAACTTATATTTTATTGGTGAAGTTTTAGATGTTACAGGGCAGTTAGGTGGTTATAATTTTCAATGGGCGTGGGCATCTGCCTGGTGTGCTGCAAACAGTATTCGATAATATTTAATTTATGGTGATAAAAATTGGTTCAGCCTGTAGAAAGAAGACGCTTTGTACGTAAGCAAATACGCATGTCTTGTTCCTTTACAAAATCGTCTGGGATGTCATATGCAGGCAATACAAAAGATGTGTCTTTAGAAGGCGTGTTGATGGAATGCATGGCCTTTACGGGTGGTGGTTGCCCGGTAGCCCCAGGTGATACTGGTATACTAACGCTGCGTTTCAAATGTGATGAAAAAGAAGATTCGATTAAAGTTAGATGTCAGGTTTTACATGTATCTGCAAATGGCGTTGGTTTAAGAACTCGTTTAAATGACTTAATTAAAAAAGACCAGGATAAGCTAGGGCAAATTATTGCGCTAGGTCGTGCGCAAATAGAAAGTGAAACTAAAGCAGAACCAGAAGAACAAAGATCAGATTCAGAGCCATCCACCGACGACTTGTAATAGAGTTAGATCTGCCCTAAAGCCAGTGCATATCGCATAGTTTTAAGTTGAATTAATTCAGATACTATTTATCCCTGTCATCTGCCAAGCCTAATAATGACTCCTCAATGGCATACTCAGGTGTGTCGTGAAGAAATGCCGCATGCAGCGGATATAGGGCATGCAGCTTTTCAACATATTGAGACTCTTCCTTTTCGACAAAAACAATGGTTTTGGTGTGTGGTGAATATTTGGGAAGGCTAGAGAGTAGTACATCGAGATTGCTTACATTCACCCCCGCGTAATTATTGCCATAACCATAAAAGAACTCAGCGACGATAAAATCTGGCTGATGGGTTTTTAATGCCTTCATGGCATTACGCGTAGAGTTTACCTTTATCTCACGGGCACCCATATTAGCAAATAGGCTAGAAAGCTTTGGGTGCGTGGGTGACTCAATGATGGATAAAATAGTCAGGTTTGGCATAAATATAATAACTGTTTAAAAAGCTAATAATACTACTCGGGTCTGATAAAATACACGGTAATTAAATAGAGCATTATTATGGCACTTCTAACACTTAGAGATATAAAACTGGGCTTTGGTGGCCCAAACCTGCTGGACTCACTCAGCTTACAAATAGAGCCGCGTGAGCGCCTGTGTTTATTGGGCAGAAATGGCGAAGGCAAATCTACATTGATGAAGCTCATTGCAGGCTTTATTAAGGCGGATGAAGGCAGTGTGGAGCGTAAGCAAAATCTCAAAATTGCATACCTAACGCAGGAAGTGCCCGATGATATTGACGGTAGCGTATATGATGTCATCGCATCAGGGCTGGAGGGTGTGGGCGAGATATTAAAAGATTATCACCATGCGAGCCTTGCTATAGCAGATGATTACTCAGAAGAAAAGATGGCAGAGCTCTCTCGAATACAGCATAAGCTTGAGGCAGTGGATGGCTGGAGCCTTTCACAACAAGTCGAAACGACTATTTCATTATTAAACCTACCCGCCGATGAAGAATTTAGTGCCTTATCGGGCGGGCTTAAGCGTCGAGTTTTATTAGGTAAAGCACTGGTTACCGATCCAGATTTGTTGTTATTAGACGAACCAACCAACCATTTAGATATAGAAGCGATTCAATGGGTAGAAGAGTTCCTGCTTAACTGGCATGGCAGCTTGATGTTTGTAACACATGATAGAGCCTTCCTAAGAAGAATGGCAACTCGCATTATTGAACTCGATAGAGGCAAGATCAGTTCGTGGCCGGGTGATTACGAAAATTATTTATTACGCAAGCAGGAAGCCCTGGACAACGAAGAAAGAGAAAATGCCTTATTCGATAAACGACTAGCACAGGAAGAAGTGTGGATTCGCCAGGGTATAAAAGCACGACGTACTAGAAATGAAGGCCGTGTTCGTGCCCTGAAAGCATTGCGCAATGAGCGCATGGAGCGGCGCGAGCAGAAAGGCCAGGTTAATCTGGAAATATCTGCCCAGGAGCGTTCCGGTAAACGGGTTATTGAGGCAAAAAATATTAGTTATAGTTATGGCGATTTACCGATTATTAAAAACTTTAGTACGGTTATTAGCCGTGGAGATCGCATTGCCATATTAGGCCCAAATGGTGTGGGTAAGTCGACGCTTATACATTTGCTCCTCGGTAAATTAACGCCGGATGAAGGCACGGTAGAAATAGGCACAAAGCTAGAAGTTGCCTATTTCGATCAGTTTAGATCAGAGCTAGATTTACAAAAAAGCGTAAGAGAAAATTTAGTAGAAGGCTCGGACTTTATTGAGATTGGCGGTCGCTCTAAACATGTAATGAGTTATTTAGCTGATTTTCTATTTTCACCGGATAGAGCCAACTCTCCCGTTAGCACACTATCCGGTGGTGAACGCAACCGCCTAATGTTGGCAAAATTGTTCGCAAAACCTTTTAACTTATTGGTAATGGATGAGCCAACCAATGACCTTGATGTAGAAACATTGGAGTTATTAGAAGAGCTATTGATGGATTATGACGGCACCTTAATTTTGGTAAGTCATGACCGGGCCTTTGTGGATAATGTTGTCACCAGTACACTGGTGTATGAAGGCGATGCCATTGTTAATGAATATGTGGGCGGCTATGAAGACTGGTTAAGGCAATATAAAAATAAACAGTCGAAAATAAAACCTGCTGCAATTAATAAAACGGTAAAAGAAAAGCCGGCACAAAAAAAAGAGACAAAGAAATTAAACTTTAATGATCAACGTGAATTGGATGCCTTACCAAAGTTGATAGAAGTGCTGGATGCAGAACAAGCTGCGCTAACAGAAAAAATGGCAAGTGCGGATTTTTATCAACAGGAAAAAGATATAGTAGCGGCAGCGACTCAGCGCTTGAGTGAGATTGAGGCAGAGTTGGCTGTGGCTTATAAGCGATGGGAAGAGTTGGAGGGAGAGTGATATTTGGTGGATGGCTTTATTTAAGAGTATGTTTTTAGGCTGGGAGCTACTGCCATACTAAAACAGATGTTACCGATATTAGTTATAAAGTCTCAAAATGCATATTAACTGTTAGGTGCCAAAATAAATGAGTGATTCACTAATAGCAGTACTACTGATAATTCTAGGCTGGTTATTTGGCTTATTAACACCAATTATTACTAATCATAATTATCGTGTACGTGAGAACAGAGAAGTAGTTAGGTCACTACAAGTTGAGCTAGCGGAACTAAAATATCGCTTAGCATGTGTGGTGTACCGCATAAATATGCACAATGGTACTGTAGATCGCGAACTGCTTGAATGGTTAAAGCCAATATTCAGTAATTACACTGGTATAAATCCGTTTAACAGCATTAGAGATACTATTAAAATGCAGTTAGAACTCCCAGACGAACAGATAAAAGTAATAACGGATTATGATAAAGCAGAAAGTAGCGGTGGATTAACTGTAAAAAATATAATGTTCCACTGCTCGAAACAAAATATGCGCTAATATCTTCATTTTCTTCGGCATTGCAAAATCAATTAATTGAATTACGAACAAATTTGAGTATGTTAAACGAAGAAGCGGATCAAGCAAGGTATTATTTTAATTTGACCTTTGACAGCAACCTAACTGATACAAATCGTGAAATAATTAATCACAACTTAGATAATACATATACACAGTATTCTATTATGGCAAAGAAAATCGTTAATCAATTAAACTCAATCTCGTGGCATTAATGCATCGAACAAATAAAAATAGTCAGACTTGATTGAAAATTAAATATATGTATATCAGAAATTGATAAATATAGTTTCATGGCATTTATGGGGTTGACCATAATCACAAACTGAAGTTTCAAGGTTCGCCTGCTGGCGCCTTACTTCTTTAGCAACAGCGCCAAAGAAGTAAGCAAGAAAACGCCGTTCCTGGTGCCTTGCCCTAATTAAAAAGCTAATTAGGGTTCCCGAAAATTATACGAATGAATATTTGGTGTTTGTTGTTCTGCGAGTTTAAAGCTTCGTTGTCGGGTCGGGGCGATGCGCCGTCCTGGCTTATCGCCACTCAAAATCACGTCCGTGTGATTTTGCCCCTGGGGAGAAACAATTTTCGGCAAGTCACAGGGAAGTTTGTCGCTAGTCCATTTACATAATCGTAATTTAATTTTTATATTTCATATTGTTACGTAGGGTGGATCAAACGAAGTGGATCCACCATTGTCGCGGTAATTGGCGGAACCGCGTTGCTTGTTCCACCCTACAAAAACAAAATACTGTCGTCATTCCTGCGAAGGCAGGAATCCAGTGACATCAAATTACGTAAAAATTATAACTCCTCGATAAAATAATTCAGGATGAGTTTTTTAAAAAATAGAAGTAATTGATTTAAGTCTGGCGACAACCAGCCCTGTTGCTAGCTGAAAACTGTACATCTATAGGGTAATTTTTACAGGGATGTAAAAATTAGTTTCGAATAAGCCCGGACGGCGCATCGAAACGACCCGGCAAACGAGAAGTGAACTAACAGATTAATGATTTCACGAAAGGAGTAACAAACAGTTTTCAGGAACCCTCATCGCTTTTTATGAGGGCTAGCGACAAAGGCGAGCGGGCTTTTTGCTTACTTTTTTGGCTGCAGAAAAAAGTGAGGCGCCAGCAGGCGAAACTTAGATATACAGGTTATGACTACGTGTGCGCCCGTAATAAATTTTCAGTAACTAGGCGACTAGTATAAAAGTTTCAGCTTATGAGTAAGGTTACTGAGCAAAAACCTAAAACACTGGCATAAAAAAAGGGCGACTAAATAGCCGCCCCCTTTTATACAAAACAAAAAGCTATTGCTAATTATTAGGGTCAGAGTAAAATTAGATAATCTTATCTCTACAGGTTAACCACAGTTCCAAACTGAAATTTCAAGGTTCGCCTGCTGGCGCCTTATGTTAATGAGTATGTCGGTGGTTATAATGATTGGTTAAGGCAATATAAAAACAAACAGTCAAACATAAAGCCAGATGCCGTTAAGAAAGAGGTAAAAGTAAAACCAGCAGAAAATAAATCTGAAGATGCCAAGAAAGCTAAAAAATTAAGCTTTAAAGATCAGCGCGAACTGGATGAGTTGCCGAAGTTAATTGAAAAGCTGGATGCTGAGCAATCTGAGTTAACAGAAAAAATGGCCAGTGCAGATTTTTATCAACAGGAGAAAGGTGTAGTTGCGGCAGCGACACAGCGTTTGAGTGAGATTGAGTCGGAGTTGACTAAGGCGTATAAGAAATGGGAGGAATTGGAGGCGGAGTGATTGTTTGCGAATGACAGTGTTGAAAAACACTTTTGTAGTGGCTGTTAAAATACGTAGGCTACCACAACAAGTTTTTTATTATATGTGAAGGCACTTAAGCATCCAGGTTAACGGCAGAGATAAGTGTGCTATCTTATAATCGTTATTTGCATAATGGTTCTGTAAAACTACCACTTAGATGAAGGACTGACCGCATGTGACTTTAGGGTTTTGCAACAGTATCGATTGCAAGTTGCGCTTATCTTAAAAACACATATAGGGCTGCTTTGGGGTGATGTGCGTGATTCATGCCAGCTGTGAACAAGGTATTAAGCATTAACTTTAGGAGATGAAAATGAATGTAATAATAATGGCAACCAAAGATTGCAGTCACTGTAAGAATTTTTCCAGAGAACTGGATGATATCGGTGTAGAACACAGCGTGGTTTATTGTGATGATAATCCAGAGCTGGTTCAGAAATATAGCATACGGCATTCACCTAATTTGATTGTCGATGACGAGGTTGTCTTTAGAAAACAGCCTACTGAGGGTGAATTAAAAGCATTTTTTAATGGCTAGAAAAATCTAATTAAAAAGTGATGCTACAGTCATGAGAATAACAGGAATCAATAAATCTATTTTTATTGTTACCCTGTTTGTGATATCAAATTCTGTATTTGATGAAAAACCAATGTCTCCGGCATTTTCATTCAGCAGGTGAAGAAACGGGTATTCCCGGTTTTAATATTACGGTTTTATGATGATGACAAGGTAATCGACATGATGCATAAAAGGTTTCACTATAAAAATAGCCATTCGACAATTCAATACCAATTTCTGCGTTGATGCTGCATAGCGAGACACTGGGTGATGCTGCCGATAGCATTGTCTTTTTACATGGTATCGGCGGCACATCGAGGTACTGGAAAGCGCGCGTGTTACCCCTGGCCTCTAGTTACCGCCTTATATTGGTTGATCTACTGGGTTACGGGCAATCAGCAAAACCCTGGACGAAATATACGGTCGACCGCCATGTCGAAGAACTCTATCAAGTGCTGTGCGAAGATGAATCACTGACAATCGTTGGGCATTCATTTGGTGCGATCATTGCCTTTGCTTTTGCAGCACGCTATCCACATCTGGTAAAACGTCTGGTTCTTATCAGTTTGCCTTATTTTGGTGATAAAGCCGGTGCATTTCGCTACTTCCGTAAGAGTAATCTGGCTGATCGCTATGTGATGACAAACATTGCATTTGCGGCACTAGCCTGTGTGATGACCCGCTATGTCTTACGCTGGCTGCTGCCTTATGTATTGCGTGATATGCCGCGAGAGGTAGTGCAGGATCTTACACAACACACATGGCGCTCTTATACCTCTTCCGTATGGGATGGCATCTATCGTCATGATCTTCTGCATGACACCACGCAACTCGAAGCTGATTGCGATATCCTTTTTTTGCACGGCGAACAGGATAAAACCGCGCCTTTATTCGGTGTTAAGCAACTGATGCTAGGCCACCCTGAATGGCAGTTATGTATTTTAGCCAACGCAGATCATCACCCACTGTTACGCGACCCTCAATGGTGTACGCGGGCGATAAAATCGATGATGAATAATTCAGCTACAGATTGCTGTAGCGATTGAGGTCATAGAGTCCAGAGTGCAGCGGACGCTGGGTTTTGTATTGCTGCTGAAACCAGTCAGCGGTTTCCCAGAATGTCGCGCTGGTTCTTCTCACGCCAAAACGCTCAACGAAACGATCAAAACTTTTCTGGTTATTTATAGAAGTACAAAATTCGATGAAACTATCCATGTCATTAATATGGACCTTAAAGAAAAAGTTCGGGTAGCTGCCGACTAGCCAGTCCACCACCGTTAAACTGTCATGCTCTATATCTTGCTGATTGCGCTTACGTTCATCCGATAACAGGGAAGTGACATTTTTATAGGCCTTGTTTCTCAGAAGAGAATAACTAAATGATAGCTCAGGATCATCGGTAGTGACCTGTACAAATGATACTTCAGGAAACCCGTGTAGTCTTTTTCCTTTGATGTCGCTAATTTTTAGCATTGCCGCGTCTATTTGCGTTTTCAGTTTATTGACTGCTAAGTCAGTATTAATTATTTTCGAGCAGTTTTTATTACCACACTGATTAATTTTATACGCCTGTGGTAATAAATCACCTAATCGCTGTTTAATATGTTGGTAAAATTCAGATTGAACATTGTCTGTTTGATAGCCAATGACTGATTCAACGTTTAGCCATTCCATGGGTGCGTCGAATAAAATATCTAGCTCAGAGCGTATGCCCTGATACCAGGTGTTGCGAATTTCCTTACGTTTACTGGTAGGTAAAAATGCCAGAAAATGATCCTCGCCTTCCATGCGTAAGAAATCCATATATATTCGGGTGCTAAACTGATGCCCAACATTTCCGTAAATGTTGAAGCCTGCAACCAGCAGGTAGTGAATACGTTCAAGAAGAGGGTAGTCGATTACCCATGCCGTCTCTGGCTCGTCCCCGACCAGACCATACTCAACCGATGCACTATCGAAGTGTCGGAAGACAGTTAGCGCAGCATTGGGGTTATCACCATTGCCATTCCAGATATAACTCAATGCATGATTCAGATCATGCGTATTCATATTTTTAAAATAATCTTGCTTGCTGGTCAAATACTGCTTTTGTCGCTGCCAGTAGTCTGTCCATATGGGAAGAAAATTGATGTGATTTTTACGTTCAGATGGTATCTGCAAGTAGTCAGACATGTTGTCCAGAAATTTTTGTTGAGTAGTAAAAAACTTCTGCTCCGGGTTGAAGAAAACAACCCAGAAATGATCTTCAATCACATTGAGTGCAACCTGCCCTCGGCAAACGGGTCCTTTAATAAATCCTTCAATAAAAAAGCGCGCATCGTCGAGTAAAAATCGGTAACGTGAATCGGGTGGAATAGCGGCATATACTTTGAATGGATTTGACGCAACCTCAGGAGCATAAGATAGAAGCTCGTCTACGTTGTAGTTCGGTGTGACGAACAGCTGCTGATAGCGTTGCAGACGTTTATCTGAAAATTCATAAACAATGTGGTTTTTAGCCACAATGGTCGGTGTATAAGGCAGCAAACGATAATAAAATACCGCTGAACCAGGATTGTCATAGGGCCTGAGTGTAGCAATTTCATTCACCGCTTTTCCCGGTGGGGTGTGCGAGCGAACCAGGCGATAAAATTCATCAACAGGTGTTTTAGTAAAATGGATGTGAGCATGGAATAAATGCTCATAGATATAACGGCTTGTCAGTCGCTGTTTATTTGATGTCTGATTTAAAAATGTTTCCCATTCAGTAATCTGTGGTGATGCTTGATTATTTAAAATATCAGAGTCAGGCATAACTGCGCCAGCTTTAAGCCATTTTTCTAATATCCGGTTTTCATTCTCATTGAGATTAGGCATCGCATATGGCATGCCCCATAAGGGGTGTTCTTCTGCGTATTCATTAAATTTGTTCTGCGCTGGACATTCCTGTTCGCGTTCAATGTCCAGCATGAAGTCGGCTGGTAGTTTGCCTTTATTGGGTTGCGGATTATGTTGTTTGAGTTCAAGCAGTAACTGCATTACAGATTTATTATGGGTTTTTTCAGTATTATCTAGTACAGAATGAAAACCTTTGTTGCGCCATTCGTTGTCAGTTTTGGCATCGATAAACAGACGAGTAGGCTCTATTGCAGTAAGCCTTTTGGGATTATAGACTTTTTCTTTATTGGCACCGCGTGAAATACCTTCGGCAGATGAAAGCTTCAACTGGCAGGGTGCATCATAACAGCTGTGGCAAACAACGCAGCGTTTCTCAAGTAATGGTTTAACATCCCGATTATATAAGACAGGTTCCTGGGCGGCGACTGTAAGGGATTGATGATCGGAAATTGAGTTTGTGTTGACACTTGTTCTGTAAGCCAGGAAATAAAATAGAACAAATATTAATAATAAAAAAATAATTACAGCGGGTTGTATATAGTTTAGAAGCGACTTCGTAATATTATTCATATGTTTTAGTTGGTCCCATTATATGCATTAGCCAAAGTAATACTGGGGGTATCAGTAACCATTGTAAAAAAGGCATGCCGCCAATTTCGATAACAGGAACAATCGGCATCAGTTCTGTGTAACCCCATGTGCCTTTGATACGCGTATTTAAAATTTCACTAAAAATAGTATAAGTCAGGCCTAAAACAGTGAATAAAATAATATTGGGCATCGAGGGGGAAAAGACCCAGTATCTTGACTTGTTAAGCAGTGATATCAAGCAGAATACACCGAGTAAAATTAACAGATCACCTAAAGTGCAGTGTATTAAACCGTATAGTATGAAACTCCAGTCGCCTTCATGCCATACAGTGTAGAGCGGAAATTGTGCAATCTCCCATAAAGTCTGAAGAGGTAATGATAGAACTAATAGTAGATACTCGGGCGACCTTTTCCAGGAATGCATTTTCCGCAGAGAAATATTTGCTTTTGGCCTTTCGTTAAGGGATGGAGTGAGGATAAAAAAACGAATAATAAATATCAGGAAAAATAATACCAGCATGACGAACACCCCGATTTCAAGCAATTCAAACCAGTTGAAGTGGGCATATGGATGCACAGTAGAATTCATCATATAGGAAGCCTAAAGGATAATGTATATTTGAACAAGCTGCCAAACTCTAACTACAGCGTAACATTAACTATGGAATGTAAATCATTTATTGGCGATGTTTGTTAAATCGTTAATTGGGTTTTTATACAGCTATGACTCAATGTGCGCCGAAATAAACACTCAGAGGTCATGACTACAAAAAACACAGGCAATAAAAAAGGGGCGACTAAATAGCCGCCCCTTTTTCAACAAACCAAAAAGCTAAAGCTTAGCTACATCCCTTAGGGCGAGGTAAACCAGCTATTTTGTTTGCACACTTTATTAGACCTGTTGGGAACAGAGAGTAAATATACTTCTGGTCGCTCTTGTCTTTACCGTACTCTTTTTTCATTAACTTAGAAAATGCACGTGGCTCACATACTGTGCCATTTTCCTGGAAGTAGGTGCGAGCCATGTTGATAATATTCCAGTGCTCTTCAGTCAGCTCGCCCACGTTTTCTGTGATTGCAATTTGAGCAGCCAGTTCTTCGCTCCATTCATCTAGGTTAAGTAACCAGCCTGCTTCACTTAACTCTATAGTTTTACCATTAACAACGGCTTCCATTGGTACACCTCTTATATAAACTTGTTAACCTCGGAATAAGTGATGCTAATTTTAGCGGGCTTATCCATAGAGATTGAAATAAAATAAACTTGAGTAATTTAGTCGGGTATTATCCATCAAATTGAGCTAATAGGCAAATACTTATGTTCTCTTGTTAGACAGCTGTCTAAGTTGGTGATAATCTGAAAATGTTTACGTTTATTGTCGTATTCTGTGAGGCTTCGGCTAAGCTATTCATAAGCTTCAGTGAATACTGTATTGAAGGGGGGCATATGTCTAATCAAAAAATTGATATGTTCAAAGGCATTATGCCCGGAGAGCCACTGTATAAGCTGGCGCCGACGCGTGATGAAAACGGCAAATCTTTTGTCGATTTTATGCTGATTATTCCCAAGTTAAAAAAAAAGCCGCAAGACTATATTGATCGTACATTGAAAGACATTCAAATGGTCTTAAATCGATATAAAAATGATGTGGTTTTTGCCAATATGGATATGAAAATCAATTGCTTATGGATATCGCATAAACATAAGCCTGGCCTGTGTCGTGAGTTAACTTCGGCTATACGTCAGTATGTGCCAGAAGCCATGTTAGTGGGTGATGCCGCTTACTAGAATAATGTCTAGGCGATTTAATAATAAAATAATTAAGTAGTGAACAATGAATGCAGAAGTAATAGATCCCATCATCTTTAGTGAAATCAGTGTTCTTATGGAAGAGTCGTTGCCAATTTTCATTGAGACCTATTTAGAAAATACACAGAAATTATTAGACAAGCTGGAACAGGCTGTACCGGCGGGCGATTCAGAGGGTGTTTTCCAACATGCGCACCAATTAAAAGGCGGCAGTGGGAGCATTGGTGCCACGCAGGTATTTCAGATAGCGAAGCAGATGGAAGATGTTATTAAAGGTGTTGAAGCAGACGTTCAGTTGAGTACGCTGTTTGTAGAGCTGAAAGATGCTTATGCGGCGGTAGAAGCCGAGTTAAAAGCACGTTTATAACGGCTTTAGCTCGGTTTGTATTGCCAGGGCAATACAAACCGAGCTAGTAGAGCCTTATCCATCAATTCGCTGGCGCCCATCAGCGACCGCTAAAAGTACCTGTTCAGGGGCCGTTCCACCAATGTGCTTACGCGCAGCAACAGATCCCTCTAAGGTCAAAACATCGAAAACATCTTGCTGAATGATGTCTGAGAATACCTGTAGCTCTGTTAGCGCCATTTCACTCAGGTCGCGCCTGGTTTCAACGCCTAAAGCCACAGCCTTGCCCACTACTTCATGGGCATCACGGAAAGGCAGGCCCTTAACAACAAGGTAGTCTGCCAAATCTGTTGCGGTAGAAAACCCCTGTTTCGCCGCCTTGTACATGTTTTCTTTCTTAGGCGTTATTGCGGGGATCATGTCGGCAAATGCGCGTAAACAACCTAAAATTGTATCGATTGTGTCGAATAATGGCTCTTTGTCTTCCTGATTGTCTTTATTATAAGCCAGTGGTTGTGACTTCATTAAAGTGAGTAAGGAGATGAGATTGCCATTAACACGGCCTGTTTTACCACGCACTAGCTCAGGCACATCGGGGTTTTTCTTTTGCGGCATAATAGATGAGCCGGTACAGAAGCGATCCGGTAAATCAATAAAATCAAACTGCGCAGACGCCCATAAAATTAACTCTTCAGAGAAACGAGACAGGTGCGTCATCAGGATGGCTGAGGCCGCGCAGAATTCGATAGCAAAATCACGGTCACTTACAGCATCTAAAGAATTACGGCAAACATCGTCGAAATGAAGCAGTTCTGCGGTGTAATGGCGATCAATTGGGAAAGTAGTGCCAGCCAAAGCCGCGGCACCTAAAGGCGATACATTCAAACGGCTAACACAGTCCTGTAAGCGAGAGGCATCGCGTTGCATGTTTTCAAACCAGGCCAACATGTGGTGGCCAAATGTAACCGGTTGAGCGACCTGTAGATGGGTAAAGCCCGGCATAATAGTGTGAGCCTCACGCTCGGCTAAATCCAGCAGGCCGGTTTGTAAGCGACGAATCTCGGCAATTGCATATGCAATCTGTTCACGCAGATATAAACGAATATCTGTGGCCACCTGGTCATTACGTGAGCGGCCTGTGTGCAGGCGTTTGCCCGCATCACCAACCAGCTCGGTGAGGCGGGCCTCTATGTTCATATGCACATCTTCACGCGCAATAGACCACTCGAATTTGCCCTCGGCAATTTCTTGCTGTATTTGATCCAGGCCTTTTAATAGATTGTTCAGGTCATCTTCTGTGAGCACGCCAACTTTGGTTAGCATACGCGCATGGGCGCGAGAACCTTCGATATCCTGCTTATACATACGTTGATCAAATTGTACCGAAGCGGTAAAAGCTTCAACGAAGGCATCGGTCGGCTCGGTAAAACGGCCGCCCCATAATTTGTTTTGCTCAGGTGATTTGCTCATAAGTTTTGCGAAGTCCTGCAAATAATGCTGCTAGTAAGAAAATAATGGCGAATTATAACAAATATGCAGATCAAGATTGCTGATTCTCACAATCAGTGTTAGATCAACTAAACTGGGGGCATGGATATAGAATTGAATGGTAATCGGGGCTTTATACCGAACTTTTGTGATGTCACCGTCGTATTTATGTTGGTGCTATTGGTTGAGTTGTTGGCACTGTTGCTTGCGCTGGCGCCTTCGAGTAGCGCTGGTTTTTGGGATCGTTTAGCGACTATCTCGATGTTTGCTCAATGGCTGGCGTTAATAAATGCCAGCTTGTTGTGTGGATTAAAGGCCTGGTTGAACAAGCAGACTGTGGCGGCGTGTAGTGTTATTAGCCTTGCTTTAATGTTATCTATTACGCTGGGCTTAAGTGGCGTGGTTATCTTTTTTGGTGACTTCGTCGGTATAGGGCGGCTTACCGAGCAGGATATGGTTTATTTTGTACTGCGTAATTTAGCCATCAGCGGCATTATTTATGCGGTAGTGCTGCGTTATTTCTATGTGCAATATCAGTGGCGCTCAAACCTGCAGGCGCAAAGTCACGCACAAATACAGGCTCTGAAAGCCCGCATACGCCCGCATTTTCTATTCAATAGTATGAATACCATTGCCTGCCTGGTGCATATAGATGCGGATAAAGCAGAGAAAGCGGTAGAAGATTTAGCAGATTTATTTAGAGCTAGCCTGCAGGAAAAAACCAGCCATACCCTGGGAGATGAACTAGACCTAACGGCCAGTTATTTAGATATAGAGCATTTACGCCTGGGTGAACGCTTGTCAGCCAAATGGCAGTTGGACGAAACGGCCATGGATATAGAGGTGCCATCATTTTGTATACAGCCTCTGGCTGAAAATGCCATATATCATGGCATAGAGCCGGTTGCTGAAGGCGGGCAAATAAAAATTTCAGCGCAACTCGAAAACAATCGACTATGCTTAAGTGTAAGTAATCCGGTGAAAGAGCAAAATGCTATGAGCCGACATCAAGGGAATCACATGGCGCAGTCAAATATTCAAACCCGACTTAAGTTAATGTATGGGGATGAGGCTGAATTTACGATTAATGCTGAGCCAGACCTATATACGGTTTCTATAGGAATACCAATATAAAACATGAATATACTGATAGTCGATGATGAGCCGCTAGCCAGGCAGCGCCTGATAGGGTTAGTGCAAGAACTGAATGGTTTCGACGTGTGCGGTAATGCCTCTAATGGTAAGGATGCATTGCGTCTGGCGCAGGAATTAAAACCTGATGTCGTATTGCTGGATATTCGTATGCCAGGCATGGATGGTATAGAAACCGCGCATCATATGAATCGTCTAAGCAAGCCGCCTGCGATCGTTTTCACCACCGCCTTTAGTGAACATGCTTTAACCGCATTTGAGACCCACGCGGTCGATTATTTGTTGAAGCCGATTAAGCAAGAGCGTTTAGCTGAGGCTTTACGGGCGGCTGCAAGGCTGACTAAGCCACAATTAGAACAAATTAAACTGATAGATGAAGAGCCTAAGGTGCGCACGCATATTTGCGTGAAAACCCGTGGTAACCTTGAGTTGGTGCCGATTGAAACCATCCGTTATTTTTTGGCAGATCATAAGTACGTTACCTTACGTACAGACGATCACGAGTGCCTGATTGAGGAGTCGCTTAAGTCGCTAGAAAGTGAATTTAGTCATTTGTTTACACGTATTCACAGAAATGCGCTGATTGCTGACCGTTTTATGACGGGCCTGGAAAAAAACAATGAAGGGCATTGTGTGATTACGATTGAGGGCATTGATGATCGCCTTGAGATTAGTCGGCGTCATTTACCGCACGTTAGAAAGAAAATTAAAAATCTGGTTACATATAAATAAGCTTAAAAAATTAGGCCCATGGTAAGCAGCAACGAAAAACGTTGTCTAAATATCACCTGATTACCTTTTATATATCTATTAAGTCGACGTCTGAGACTCGATTACCAGGCAGAGTACACCACTTACATTAAGTCGCGTTCAGCAAGGTGTATGTCATCAATACATGGAATAACACAAAGAAAACGGCATTAGCTGCTAAGGGTTTGATTCTAAGGTAAAATACCCACTTTATTTTTAGATGCCCTATGGGTCCATGTTTCAGGATAGTTTATGTCACAGCCACAACGTATTCGAATTGCCACCCGTAAAAGCCCACTTGCTCTTTGGCAGGCGGAAGAGGTGTCGCGTCAGCTAAAGCAACATCACCCTGAACTAGAGATAGAATTGGTGAAAATGGTTTCCAAAGGCGATAAATTTCTTGACGCGCCATTAGCAAAAATAGGTGGTAAAGGCCTGTTTGTGAAAGAGTTAGAGCAAGCGATGCTGGATGGAGAAGCAGATATTGCGGTACATTCAATGAAAGATGTTCCGATGGAGTTTCCAGAAGGCCTGCACTTATCGGTCATTATGGAGCGCGAAGACCCAACAGATGCCTTTGTTTCAAACAAATATAAAAATTTACAAGACCTCCCAGAAAACGCTCGTATTGGCTCGTCTAGTTTACGCCGCCAGCTACAGATAAAAGAAATGATGCCAGGCGCTGAAATGTTAAATTTGCGCGGCAATGTTAATAGTCGACTACAAAAGCTTGATGATGGCGAATTTGATGCAATTATATTGGCCAGCGCTGGTTTAATCAGGCTTAAATTTACAGCACGTATTGCGGATAGAATCGCGCCCGAACAAAGCTTGCCATCGGTTGGTCAGGGTGCGGTTGGCATTGAGTGCCGCGTGGGGGATGCGCAGATTGAAGCGTTAATTGCCCCACTGAATCACCATGATACATGCACTCGCTTATCCGCAGAACGTGCAATGAATCATCGCTTACACGGTGGTTGTCAGGTGCCTATAGCCGGTTATGCGGAGCTAGAAGGTGACGAAATATATTTACGAGGATTGGTCGGTCGCCCTGATGGTAGTGAAGTCGTGCGCGCGCAAATACGTGGGCCCAGAGATCAGGCGGAGGCATTGGGTATTGAGCTAGCGGATCAATTATTAAATGATGGTGCCGATGTGATACTGCGTGAAATGGGAATGATGGATTGAGCGGAAGCATCTCTATTAATTTGTCACAGAAGGTCGTATTAGTGACCAGGCCGCGACGTCAGGCGCTTGAATTTATGCAGCAAATAGAGAAGCATGGAGGAACGGCGCTGTCATTTCCAAGCATAGAAATTCAAGCGATAGAATTAGATAGCTCGTTAGTTGATTTATTAACGAAAATAAATAGTTATGACATGCTAATCTTTATTAGTGCGAATGCGGTTAACTATTGTGCGAGCTTATTACAGAAACTTAACATTGATCCCCAGGAAATCAGGCCCAAAGTGGCCGTTATTGGTAAAGCGACGAGTGCCGCAGCAACAGCAGCGGGCTTTATTGTAAGTATCCGGCCAGGCCATGGTTTCAATAGTGACGCATTACTTGCATTGGCAGAGTTACAAAGTGAGCAGTTACAATCAAAGCAGGTATTGATTGTGCGTGGTTGTGGTGGTTTAGAGCAGTTAGCCAATGCATTAATTCAACGAGGTGCGGAGGTTTCTTTCGCGGAAGTTTATGAGCGTAAAATACCTGTCCATGATGGTCAAATTAAACGCCAACAGCTAAGCCAGAATTGGGCTAAGCTAGCTATAAGCGATATTACCGTTACCAGTAATGAATCGCTGCAGAATCTATATGATATGCTGGAAAATCCTGGTAAAAATGAAATGTTAAATACACATCTAATTGTTCCATCACAACGTTGTGCACAACTGGCTAAACAGCTTGGCTTTCAATCATTCAGTGTTGCTCAGTCGGCATGCAATCAGCATATGATGGAAGCTATACCGACAATATAAAATCATCTACAAAATTAAATGAAGCTCATTATGTCAAAAGAAAATAAAGTAGAAGAGTCAATCTCAACAGATGAAAAATCTGATTCAGTTCAAATAGAAGAACCCAAACAATTAAAAACAAATAAGCCGCCGGGGCATGGCTTAATCTATTTTTTTCTATTTATCATTATTGCAGGGCTTGTCGTGGCGATAATATATTTTTGGGAAGAGCAAAAAAATCAGAATGGTTTGCTTAAACAGCAGGATAATGAATTATTAATACTCAAGCAAAAAATAAGTAATATCGATATTGGAAATAATAAAAGAGACGAGTCAATTGCGCTGAACAATCAGCAGTTACAAATGGTTGTAGAAAATGTTAATGAAGCAATAAATATTTCGCAGCAAGCAACAGAGCGGGTTAATCGGACGCAACGTGGTTGGGCGCTGGCAGAGATTGACTATTTATTACGCATGGCGCATAGACGTTTGGATGTTGCTAAAGATATAGCCGGTGCTATTGCAGCATTAAAGGGTGCGGATTCACGACTAGAAGAATTGGCTGATTTGAAACTATTTAAAATCCGCAAACAACTGGCAATAGATATTGCCAGTTTAAGTGGAATAAAGCAGGCCGATGTGAGCGGTGTGGCATTAGCCATTGATCAAGTGATGACGTATATAACGGAGTTGCCCTTTAAATCGGTTCAGTCAAAAATTCAGTCGCAATTAGAAAGTTCTGCAGCAGATAAACCAGTAATTGTAAATGCAGAGAAAAAGAAAAACTTTGTAGATTCAGTGATTGAAACAGTAAAACAGATTGGTGACATAAAAATACATCAACGAAGTTTGCAGGTTGTGGCTGGTGAAGTGCAACAAAAACAAATTGAGCAATTGCTCTATACGCATTTAATTGGTCTCAGATTGGCTGCCTTAAGTTATCAGCAGGAAAATTTCATATATGAGATTGAGCAGACGAATAAATTGCTGGATATGTATTATGAAAGCGATAGTAATCGTATTAAACAGCTTAAAGAAACCTTAAACAGTTATAAAAAAATACAACTATCTCCTATGCTGCCGGAATTAACTAAGGCATGGGAAATGTTGCAAGAAGAAATTTCAAAGCCTGTGAATAAAGTGCAGCAGGAGACCAAGTAATGAAAAAATTAGTTCTGGCAATAATAATTGCGATAACTCTTGCAGTTATCATTGGTATTACTGCTTATTATAGCGGTTCAGGCTATGTGGTGCTTAGTTTTGCAGAATACACTCTGGAAACTTCTTTTATATTTGCAGCGGGCATTGCAGCGTTCAGTTTTTTTATTTTTTATTATGTTGTTCGTGTTCTGTCTCATTTGTTTTCATTGCCAGGCTATATGAGCGACAGGCACTTTTTTAGAAAAAGTGAGCGATCAAAAAATGCCTTGATTAAAGGTTTGATTGAAATGTCTGAAGGGCGCTTTGAAAAGGCCGAAAAAATATTAATTAAACATGCTGATCAAAGTGATACATCGTTGTTGAATTATTTAATGGCAGCAAGATCTGCGCAACAATTAGCGGCCTATGATCGAAGGGATGAGTATTTAAGGCTGGCACATGAATCTACACCCTCTGCCGATATTGCAATAGGTTTAACACAAGCAGAGTTGCAGTTAAGTCATCGGCAGTTTGAGCAGGCTCTGGCGACCTTAAATCATTTAGCAAGCGTTTCCCCAAAGCATGGTTATGTGAAAAAATTACAGGCACGTACATATCAGCAGCTGGAAGACTGGGAACACTTGAGTTTAGTGCTGGATGGAGTAAAAAAGCTTAAAGTCATGAATGCCAACGAGATAGAAAAAATAGAAATTGAATCTTTTATTGGTATGTTAAAAGCAAGCATTAAACAAGTTGATGGTGATAAGACGGAAAAGATATGGCAGAGCTTGCCTAAAAATTTAAAATGTAATGCGGAGCTGGCTTATTTGTATGCGGATTATTTACATTCACATCACAAAGATGATGAAGCTGAAGTTTTAATAAGAAATTGCATGAGTAATGGCTGGGACGATGAATTGGCTTCGCTATATTCAGACCTTGAGATCACTAATAGCAAAAGACAATTAGAGACAGCGGAGACCTGGTTGCATAGCCATGCGAGAAATGAAAATTTATTATTAGTTTTAGGTAAGTTGAGCATTAAGTGTGAGTTTTGGGGTAAAGCTAAAAATTATCTTGAAACCAGTATTGGCCTGCAGCCATTGGCAGAGGCCTATTTAGTGTTGGCCCAATTGCTGGAAGAAAAAATGGAGCTACCAGAAGAAGCGCAGAAACTTTATCGACGGGGACTGATTAATTCAGTTGGCAAAGATTCGGATAATCGACGTCAGACTAGTCAGTTAAAATCAGAAAAAATTCAGAAACCGCTTCTTAAAATGATTCAATAAGGTGTATTAGCTCAAACGAAATCTGACATACAACAAAATAACCACGAACTTGATCTGAGGTTTAGTGCAGAGATGAATCTTTAAAATCCCAAAAGCAGACCTTTAAGAGCAGAAGCGTTAGAAGCAAAAGAAAGCGCAAATGAACGCGAGCAACGCAAATACATGCGGAAGAACTAAGAAGATTAATAAAACGCTTCATTTTTATTTGCGTTCATTTGCGTTGTTCGCGTTTTCTTTTGCTTTTTGAAATCACCAAACGACTGCATATTGGCGGTGGCTTCAATTGCCCGAATACATCGAGATCAGTAAATTGATCTGTCAGATCGAATCTGAGCTACTACAAATAAGGCGGTACTAATTATTTTTTTGCGGCAATGGCTTGTATTGCATCAGTCGAATATTCAAAGGCATCTGAGAACATATTTTCTTTTTCGGCGCCGTGCTGAATAAACAAATCGACAGCGGCGTTTACCATGGGTGGTGGGCCGCTCATATAAATATCAAAGCCGGACAAGTCCGTAAATTGTTTGGCAACAGCCTGATGTACAAAGTCTGTTTCTCCTTGCCAGTGATCTTCATCCATGGGTTCAGACAATACCGGCGTAAAACTTAAATTAGGGTTAGCAGAAATCCATTGCTGCACCATTTTATTCATATATAAATCACGTAAGGCGCGCACGCCCATAAATAAATGTATTTTCTGATCAAAGTTTACATGTTCAATGTGTTCTACCATGGCTTTTAGTGGCCCAAAGCCTGTGCCGCCACCCATCATAATTATTGGTCGATTTCGTCCTTCGCGTAAATAGAAGCTACCAAGAGGGCCTTGCATTTGTAAGCTGGAATTTTCCGGCATGCTTTCAAATAAAAAGTCTGTAAAAATGCCGCCATCTACATGGCGAATATGCAGTTCCAGATAATTGTCTTTATGTGGCGCGTTAGCAATTGAAAATGCACGACGTTTACCATCGTCGAGAATAAATTCGATATATTGTCCAGCAAGATACTGTAGACGCTCATTATTATCTAAGGTTAATTGCAGTGAGATAACATCATGGCAAAGTTTGTCTTTAGAGCTTACATGGCAGCCAAGTGTTTTAACTTGTATTTGCGATAGCTCTTCAATTTCCTCAATACTAATTTCGAGATCAGATTTTGTTTTTGCAATGCAGAATAAAGCTTGCTGATTGGCCTTCATGTCATCATCAAGCGCGATAGGCTCATCATCGTAATAAACCTCGCCTTTTACAATATAACCAGCACAACTCCCACAGACACCGCCACGACAGCCATAAGGAAGGTCGATATTTTGTCGCATGGCTGCATCTAATATTGCTTCACCCTCTTCAACTTCAAATTGATGTTCAGATGGATGAATGGTAACGGTGTATGACATTTGTATCCTTAAAATGAGCGTTTGTCAGAGTATTTTGCACTATGTGAAAACAAAGTAAAGTAAAGCTTATTACTACAGGGTGATTAGAGTCTTTTGCTATAATGCATGACTTAAATTTGGAGAGATTCAATGGCACGTGTGAAAATTTATAGTACGGGGCGTTGCCCAATGTGCGACAAAACAAAAAGCTTACTAACAAAGTGGAATATTCCGTATGACGAGGCTCGAGTGGATGCTGATCATGGCGCACTGCGAGAAATGTCGGCGCTAACTAATGGTGCGCGCACCGTTCCACAGATAGCAATCGACGGAAAATGGATTGGTGGTTTTTCAGAGTTGACGATGATGCATATGGATGATGAACTGGATGAGCTTGTCGAAGCCTGATCTCTCTAATGTGATAGTACCTGAATGGGTGCGATTTATTGCACAGGATTCGGATGGTAGTTGGTGGGGATATTCGGTTGATCCTTTACAAAATCATCGGGGCTGGTATGAGAATGAGTTAGGTCAAAATGTGAAGTTGTTGCAAGGGCAGGTTGTCGGTGATTGGCGAGATAATGTATTGGGTTACCCGTTTTAGGCGGGTGCTTCATTGCTCTGATGTTTAATCCAGATGCGTCCACCGATAACTGAAAATACAATACCTGCCACAACAAATAAAACACTGTTTAAAGTATAGCTATCTTCACGTATGGAGGTAAGCAGTGAAATACCTGTGGTTAGCAAGGCAATAAGAAAAGTGTGTAGGTCTATGTTTTTTTCTGCAAAGCTCGCAGTAATATATCCACTGCCAGACATAATAAAAAAGTAAATGCCCCCACCAATAATAGTTGAGAGTACCTGGCCTGCTGTTTGCCATTCGGGATGGTTTTTAATTACATCAGTGTAGCCTGTAGCGGCCAGTATAAAAAATAATTGAAATAGCAGCCCAAAAAATAAAATGAGGGCGATGCCAATAAAAAGGGCTTTTAAATTAATCATCGGCTATTCGCAGTTTTTCTCGGATTATAAAAATGTTATTTCCAGTCTTCGCCATAATCGTGGGTAATTTCTTCGCCTTCCTTGATGTCTCTAAGTGCTACCACTTCCAGGTCTTCGCAATAACAGGCATTGGGTTTTGCATTGTGGTTAATATATTTCAAATCACAATCAACCAGTATGCCGGTTGCTGCATCAAGCCATAAAACATATGGGCCGTCCTCGCTAACCGGTTTGTATTCGATAGTGCCGATTAAATCCCCACGTTGAATTTTTTGTGCGGCGAATAGGCCCTTGCCATGTATGCCGCTTTCTTTAACGATGTATAAAGTATTACTCATAGTACTAATTTATTAGTCGTCAAAAATATTCAGTTGATCCCAAATGTCATCAACACGCTGTTTTATTGCTTCATCCATTACAATGGGCTTACCCCATTCGCGATCTGTTTCACCGGGTAATTTATTAGTGGCATCCATTCCCATTTTTGAGCCAAGGCCAGAAACCGGGGAGGCGAAATCCAAATAATCTATCGGCGTATTTTCAATGAGTGTTGTATCGCGTGCAGGATCCATGCGTGTTGTCATGGCCCAAATAACATCATTCCAATCACGCGTATTGATATCGTCATCGACAACTATTACAAACTTGGTATACATAAACTGACGTAAGAACGACCACACGCCCATCATTACGCGCTTGGCGTGGCCAGGGTACTGTTTTTTCATGCTCACAACCGCAAGGCGATAGGAACAGCCTTCCGGAGGTAAATAAAAATCAACAATTTCCGGGAACTGCTTTTTTAAAATAGGCACAAAAACTTCATTCAGAGCCACGCCCAAAATAGCGGGCTCATCCGGTGGACGGCCGGTGTAGGTTGTGTGGTAAATAGGCTCATTACGATGCGTTATTTTTTCTATGGTGAATACAGGGAAGCGTTCCACTTCATTGTAATAGCCAGTGTGGTCACCATAAGGGCCTTCTGGCGCCATATCATCGGGGTAAATATAACCTTCTAGTACGTATTCAGCCGATGCTGGTACCTGTAAGTCACTTAACTTACATTGCGTCACTTCTGTTTTGCTGCCACGTAATAATCCCGCAAAGGCATATTCAGATAAATTATCCGGTACCGGTGTTACTGCGCCTAGAATGGTGGCAGGATCAGCGCCTAATGCAACCGCAATAGGAAACGCCTCTCCGGGATGTGCCTGCTGCCACTCCTTAAAATCGAGCGCGCCACCACGGTGAGACAGCCAGCGCATAATTACCCGGTTCTTAGCAATAACTTGCTGGCGATAAATGCCTAAATTTTGGCGATCTTTATTAGGGCCTTTAGTCACCACGAGCCCCCAGGTAATTAAGGGCGCCGCATCTTCTGGCCAGCAAGTTTGAATGGGGATGCTCGCCAAATCGACATCATCTTTCTCAATGATATTGACCTGACACGGTGCTTTATTAATCACCCTGGGCGCCATGTTAAGCACCTGTTTAAAGATAGGCAGCTTATCCCACGCGTCTTTCATACCCTTAGGCGGCTCTGGCTCTTTCAGAAAGGCCAGGAGTTCACCTATTTCATGCAATGCTTCAACCGAGTCTTCGCCCATGCCCATGGCAACGCGCCTGGGTGTACCGAATAAATTAGCCAGCACCGGTACATTTGAGTTTTTAACATTCTCAAATAGCAGTGCCGGGCCTTCGGCGCGCAGCGTACGGTCACAGATTTCTGTCATTTCAAGCTTAGGATCAACCTCTAGCGAAACGCGTTTTAGCTCGCCTTGCTGTTCGAGTTGTGCAATAAAATCACGGAGGTCTTTATATTTCATGGGCATAAAACTTTAAGGTTGTTGCGCTTATTTATAAAGGCACAGGTAGGCACTATCACATGCTAGTTTAACCAAAAACGAGGTATCAGCGGCAACGATGAATGTTTCGTTAACAGCAATATCACGCCAGCTATCTTCATCAGGCAGTTTAACCGACATTTCACCACTGATAAGCGTCATGTGCTCAATTGTGTTGGTGCCAAATTCATATTCGCCTGCGGCCATAACACCGATAGTTGCCTTGTCTTCGCCAGCCGTAAAGGCCAGTGATTTCACCTTGCCGTCAAAGTATTCATTAACATTAAACATAGTAAAAACTCATATTAAGATTAAAAAACGCGGCTATTCTACCACGCATCGCTGATGCTTCATTAGGCGGATATCCTTGCCGTTGCTTAGATATCGTTGATATTTATCTTTAATGGCAGCAGGCGCTGTATCTATATCAATTAATGTAAAGCCTGCGGATTTATAGAAGTTTTCCAGGTGGAAATAAGGGAAACAGTAGCATTCAATGGCGTTCAATTCGGCCTGGATTTGCTGCAAAAGATAAGAGCCAATGCCCTGTTGGCGCAGCTCAGCACTTACGCACATGCTGCGCAACAGGTAGTCGCTGCCATTAGGGCTTAGTCGAAGGGCGGCAACAAGTTGAGCGCCCTGGGCGGCGACAAAGATAGTTTCACCCTTGGGGGCCTGTGCGCGCATGCCATTCTTTTTATAAAACTGTTTTACTAGCGGCAGGCTATAATGTTCAGCCTGTTTAACCGTCAGTTGATCAAATAATGTCCCGTGCATTTTGCTACCAATGTCATCGCGCTAAAGTTGCTTGCCTGTGTGGCCGGATAGAGCCGCAGCCGAATCAGGTAAAGCTTATTGTATTGCAGCACCCGGATGAAGCGAGCAATAAAAAAGCCACGGCAATCATAGCAGAATTGGGTTTGCAGCAGTATCAGCGCTGGGTGGGCGAAGATTTTACGGAGCATGCAGGCCTTAATCAGTTGTTAGAGAATAATTCGGGGAAGATCGCCGTACTTTATCCACTTGAGCATGCGAAAAAACTGGATGCTCAAAGTAGTGAGCTAATGATAAACGAGATAGAGGTTTTAATTGTAATAGATGGCACCTGGCGTAAGGCGAGTAAAATATGGCAGTTGAACCCACAGTTACATCATGTACAGGCCGTAAGTTTTAACGGGGTGCTGTCGTCGGACTACCGTATTCGTAAGGAGCCAGAGGCCGGGTGTTTGTCCACGGTAGAGTCAATTGTATTTGCATTGCGTATATTAGAAAACAGCCCGCAGGCCTACCAAAGCCTGTTAGACCTATTTATTGAGATGGTTGATTTTCAAATTGACAAGATGGGCAGAGATACTTATCAGCGTAATTATCAAAAGAAATAAAAGGAATTTAAACTTATTTCAAAATTGTTATGGCAAAGCAGGCGTACTTACTATATTATTCGCGCCTCTTTGCAAAAAGAGCTAATCGTGGGTGGTTAGCTCAGCTGGTAGAGCGTCGCCCTTACAAGGCGAATGTCGGGGGTTCGACTCCCTCACCACCCACCAACGGACCGGTAGTTCAGCTGGTTAGAATGCCGGCCTGTCACGCCGGAGGTCGCGGGTTCGAGTCCCGTCCGGTCCGCCATATTCAACATAAAAGCCCTGTAGCGAAAGTTACGGGGCTTTTTTGTTTTTATATTTCAGAAATGTCAGTACACTGAGAATGGAAGTCGTTATTTTTCAACGAGCTGAATTACTGAGACAATATTTACAATAAAAAATATCATTTAATTTAATAATGAAAGATCCAGTCAAAATACTTTTAGGCAAGCACCAGCAATTAACGCATAGCGATATGCTGAAAGTTGAGTCTCATGTACAGCGTGAATCAGGTGAGTGGTTTCTTAATACACTGATGCTTGAAGGGATTAGCGTGCCATTTAAATATAAACGAAAAAAACGGTATAAAAATCTGCAAGGTCAAAGAGTGAATTTAACCTACTATCCATCCACTGAGCTAGTCATTGGAATAGAAGTAGAGGTGATGAATGTGGTACGCATAAAGGTTTCTTAATACTTTTATTGGCTGAGTTCCAGGCTTTCTATTTTTTTACTAACTTTTTCTGCGCGGTCGATTAACTGGGTAAGCTCGCTGTTGCCTGGCGCTAGCTCTTTAGCTTGTTTCCAGATAGTAAGAGCGGCTTGTATTTTTTTCTGGCTGTAGAGTTCTTTACCTAAGTTTATCTTAGATGCTACAAAGTCGTTTATTGTGGGTTTTAATTTAGAGTATAGTTTTATAGCTTGTTGATGGTCAGGGTTAAGGCTAAGAATTTCATCCAGAATTTTTTGCGCCTGATTGTATTTTTTGTTGTTATACGCAACTTGATAAGATTTTAATAATGAAGAATATGTTTTCTGGTGTGTATTATTCTTGATTGTGTTCTCAAGCGCTTTTATTTTTTCATGTTGTGCAGGTGAGGGCTCGATTTTGTATGCTTGTGCGTAACAGTCTTTGGCTAAGGTGTATTGCTTTGACTTTTCTGAATTTTCTGCGCATTCGTTTAGTTGGCGGGCCGTTTTTTCTAATTCGGATTTATAAAAATGTATTTCATATTGGGTGATGTAATCATTAGGGAGTAACAGGTTTAACTGTTCATATGGTTTTTTATAAGAAAGTAAATTGCTTGCGCGGCTGACCAGTAATTTATATTTGATTATGCGGGCATTTTGATTCCGTTCTTTTAGTAAATCGGCGGCACCCTTTTTTAAAATTTTACTATTGTTAATTTTTTTTAAAGCATCATCGTACGTTGTGATGGCCAGTTGCCACTGATTATTGCTTTTGTATTTGTTGGCGGCGCTCAATACGCCTGATATATATGCTTGCTTTTTATTGAGTATTTCGGCTTTTCGGTTAAGTATTTTTGTATAGTTTATTTCACTTGTTTTAATAGAATTTAATGCGTCGTCTATTTTGTCGTAGCTATTCTCGCTAAGCCATAGATTGATTTGATTGTTTAAATCATCAGGTGCAGGCTTGACAAGTGCGCAGGCAAGAATTTGGCTAAATATAAGTGTAATGAGAGCAAAACGTAAATACATGTTGGCATCAGGTAGCTATAAGGAATATATAGGGCTGATTATAGAGTATTTTCTTCATCGGTGGTTGCGTTAGGGGTGTTTTTTATGCCTTGAACTAACCAGGTTGAAACTTCATCCTTTATTCCGCGGACACGAATTATTTTATGTTTGCGCGCATTAATTCGCCGTTCAATGTTGGGTTGTTTGTAAAACTCTTCTAGTACAACAATTTGATCGCCTTTAGCTATACCGGCTAAGCGAGATGCGAGATTTACAGGGTCACCTATCACCGTATATTCCATTCGGTCATTCGAGCCCAGGTTGCCCGCTATCATAATGCCTGTATTAACACCTATTCTAAAGTGAACGGGTATTTTCTTTTCTTTTAAGCGCTGTTGATTTAATTTTTTTACGGCTTCCTGAATAGCTATAGCGCATGAAACTGCGTTATAGCTATGGTCACTAGTGAGTTCAGGGACGCCGAAAACAGCCATGGCGCAATCACCCATGAATTTATCTATATGCCCATTGTGGGCCTGTGCAATGTTTGAAATATGGGTGAAATATTCGTTTAGTAAATTGGCTATTTCATCCGGTGGCATCTTTTCGGAAATACTAGTAAAGCCCACAATATCGGCAAATAGAACAGATGCCGTTACATGAATTCCGCCGAGCTCTACTTCATCCAGATTTTGTAATACCTTTTGAGCCACGTTGCTGGAGACATAGCGTGAGAAGGCATCTTCAACTTGTGACTTTTGAAATAAGCCATGTGCCATGTGATTAAATGCATGTGCTAGTTCGCCAATTTCATCGTTGCGTCTTTCGCTTAAGCGAAATTTATAATCACCCTCATCAATAGCCTTGCTTGCATCGACTAAATTATAAATGGGCTGAGATAAGTGCTTGCTCATTACAAAGGCAAGAAAAATAGCAATTAATGACATAAATGCCGTGATCATAATGATTACAAAGCGCAAATTATTCAGAGAACGAATCATGTTCTTTTTGCTGAGGGTAATAAATACATAACCAGCGGTGAGCTGTTTGAATTTTATAGGACTGTTATAGGTAATGAATATTTCATCAGATGATAGATCGGTGCTCCACTCAAAGGAATTAGATTTTGATTTCAAGGAAATATTTGTGCGTTGTTTTATGATAGATAAGGCGGGGTAAATGCCTTTACTAACAAGAGAGTCGCCTTTTTCAGAAGCAATAATGGCGCCTTTTACCTGCTGGCTATCAAGTAAGTTACTTGCCAGTGTCTGCAAGCCCAGGCTGTCATCGGAAAGCACCATTTCAGCTGCGCTATTTGCGAATTGGTGAGCAATGGTTGAGCCCATATCATTAGCTTGTTGAGTGAGTACAATCTTTTGATTTTCTAAAATAATAAAGCCGAGAGTAGCCATACCACTGACAATAAGAAGAGTGATGGCAAGCGCTAATTTGACAGCGATAGGGATACGAATTCTAAATTTTCCCTCTATATCCGATAGAGGTGTCTCTGGCTCTGGCTTATCTATTTTCGCGCTCATGTTTAAGGGCAGATGCTTCGCTTATATGAAAGTATTACTTTAGTCATGTTTGATGTCATTAAGGAAATAAATCATACCATGCAATGGGCTGCCGAATGGGGAATAAAAAAAGGAAATAATGAACTGGCTAACTTATTGATTGGTATTGCATTATTTGATTTTAGTATGCGCGCGACGAGCATGTTATAATCAGCTACTTATTTAAAGCGGGGCGAACTATTTATAGCGCTTTGCCATTTACTATAACCCCCCCCCTGTGTGGATGCAGGTAATGCCTGCAAGTAGCAATAGGCTGCTAAGAATTGAGGTTTTATTATGTTTCATTTAAGCGAAGAGCGGCAAATACTGCTAACTCAAAAAATAATGTCTAGCCTGGACGATTGGGGTCTTTCGGCGGCTGATCAGGTTATGGTATTGAACTTACCTGATGATGTTAGAACGCGGAAATTACGTGCTTTCCATGAAAATACGCCGTTGCCTAAAGACGATAACGTAGAGTTTAGAGCGGTTCGCCTACTGGGTATTATTGATGCTTTGCGTACGAGTTACCCCAAAAATGAGTCAATGGGTGGTCGTTGGATGAAGTCGCCGCATCGTCGCTTTCAAAATCGCACGCCGTTGCAGGTTATGCTGGAAGAAGGAAACACCGGCGTAAATACGGTTTTGGCGGAGCTAGATTGTAGCTATGCATGGGAATTAAGCGGTTCTCAGGCAAAATAGTAGAAATTTTTGTGAGCGGTAAAAATATCACTTATATTTACACTTTAGCTATTATGAAACTATAATTTCCAGTTAATGTTAACTAAATACGGAAACATTGGTTTCTGTTGTTTTGGATTGTAAGATGCCTGATTTTCAAAAAGAGCTAGACGCTAAAGACATGAGTTGCCCTATGCCTGTTATGAAGACAAAAAAAATGCTTCGTGATATGCCTACTGGGGAAGTATTGCATGTTGTTGCGACAGACCCAGCATCGGTAGAAGATATTAATATATTGCTTGAATCGGTTGATGATACGTTGATTGATAGCTCTGAAGGTGGTGGTGAGTACCATTTTTATATTAAAAAATCGTAGATCGGGTATTACTCTGGGTTGTTAAAAATGGTGTCGCAGCGTGCGGCCATAATAAAATCATTAATAAACAGGTCATTAATACTGTGTGTCCACCAGCTGACGGTTGCCTTGCCCCATTCAATGCAAATACGAGGGTGGTGGTTTTCTTGTTCTGCCATAATCGCGATGGTATTTGCAAATCGTTGAGCAGATGAGTAGTTGTTAAATGCAAAGCACTTGCTTATTTTTTTAGTGCCATTCTCTGTCGCCAAATACCAGCTTTTTAGCTCGTTGAGCAGTATGTTTATCTCGTCTTCGGTAAGAGGCTTAGAGGACTGAGTACAGCGTATGAGTGCCTTTTTATACAAGTCCATTTATTTGTACCTCCATCAGATGCAGCTATTTTTAATCCAGTATTTACTATGCACAAGCAAAAGTCTATAAAACCCGTTTCAAGCGTCTCTAATTTAAATAATTGTTTGCTTGAGAGTAAGCAAGAATATCTACTTGAGAGTGATGTTCCAGCGTCCAGGGTGTATTTAAAATTTACGGGTATGTTTCATGGCGAACCAGTGGTCTGGAATGCCTGTATTCGAACAATTGACGAATATTCGCAGCACCATGAAGTAGCAAAAGATCCCATGCAGTTTATTGAGATTGATGTGGACGATGGCGTACACTTTTTACAGGTTGGGCTAAATGTTGAGGTGATAGATAAACCGACAATAGAGCGCACTATACTGATGATAAGGCGTTACAGGCGATTGCACCAGGGACGGCATGAATATGGTGCTAGAAGTAAAACAGAGTGATTGGTGTTAGGTCGGTCGCTGTAAATTTATGCACAAAAAAGCCTGCTTGGAGCAGGCTTTTTTGTGCATGTTCATAATTAATATTTAGACGCGTCTTCTGCTAATCATACCCAGCGCGCCAAGGCCTGTGATAAATAACCAGATAGCCGCTGGTACTGGGACGACTACCGGTGCTTCAGCCGTTAGATTAAATCCAGCAACTAAAGCTAGTCGGTCAGTGCTATCTAAATCAGAAACAGTCAGACTATTAATAAAATCATTCCCTGTTATTCCAAAATCGCCCAAATCAACAGTTGCAATAAATAAGTCAGCATAGCCAGCGTCAAATGCTACCTGGTATTTTTTAGATATGCCATCTTCAATATAAGTGAATAGAGAGGCGGCATAGTTATCAGTGCCAATTGAGCCATTAATATTTAAACCAAATGCTGCCGAATCAGGCTCGCCATTAGCGCGTAAGAAGTAAAAAGCCAGGTCGTCACCTGTTCTATTAAATAGAGAATTGCTAAAGCCTAGACTAACCGAGCCATTTGATGGAGCGCCCTCAAAATAAGTTGTTAGTGAGAGATCGGTGAGAGAAGAGGCGCCATCTGTGGCTGCCACATTGCTAGCTGCAGTTATTGAGCTAGCCGTTTGGCTTGCGTCAAAAATATAAGGTCCGATACTAGCGGCATTTGCCGAGTGTGCGTAAGCGCCAAGTAAAGCCGTTATTGTCAGTAGGATTTTTTTCATTTTCATATACCTTATATATTTTTTTGTATTTCTGTTTAGCGCCTTGATTATAAAGAGAAGGGCGTAGTTGTAGGAAGATCGCTAGGGTTAATAGCAGGTGCATCTACCGGTGCAGAAACTATTTCGGGTAATTGAGGCTGGTTTGGAACAATTGGTGCAGCAGGCACTACAACGGCCTGAGCAGCGGCATCGGCTGCTGCTTGAGCGGCGGCATCAGCAGCCGCTTGAGCAATAGCTTGGGCGCCTAGATCAATTCGATTGAAGGAGGGATTTTCATTTTGACGGAAGTCGATTTTAGGTTGTGCTACAGGTGATGGCGTTACGATAGCGACCGGTCCTGCTGCAGGTTGTATGTTTTGTGCCCATTCGCCCCATGCATAAACAGATTCATTGTTCACAGCATTGGCTTGTATTGGAAGTGTTAGTGCCAGAGCGAGTAAATAAACTTTCTTCATTTTTCTAAAACCTAAATATTTAGTGAGTTAATATATGCAGCCATTATACCAATAAAAATTAAACAATTAAAAAACAGGGAGTTAATTGTTTAATGTGCTTGAATGGTAGCTCATTATAGTTTTTGGGAAATTATATAGTTTGCGGGTAAAGTGTATATGCTTCGTTTGAGTGGTTTGCGTGAATCTTATTGCAACTATTTGAAATATAAGTAAATATCAGGGTGCTGTTTCTAAATGTAGCGTTTTCACATAGGCCAGGGTGTGGTGGGGCAAGCTGAAATAGCTAATATAGTTGTAAGTATTCCTGACATATCAAATGCAGTGTATGTCGGGAATACTTACAGTAATACCTGCTAGAGGAAATAACGACGCATGTTAACTTCGAGCAGTGTTCGAGTATATTTGAATTCATTCAAGTTAGAGTCGTTGTCAGTGTAGCTCGCCTGGGTGTTGAGTGTCCATGATTTAAGTTTACCGGACTTGAAGTTATGGTTTACGCCCAATATCGCCCGAGCTTCGGTCTCATCGCGTATCTCGGTGAAGTTAGTCTCTATGGCTTTGTACTTATAATTTCGTCCGCTAATCGTTAGGTAAGCCCTGGCGTCTTTCCAGGCAGGCATTTGCCCTCCAAGGTAAATTTCAGCGCCTGTATAGTGCCGAGTGAGCGCCTTAGCCCCGTTGTCATGGTACTTGACGCCAGCCTGAACCCCAATGTTTTGCTTACTGTAAAATTGTGCTACATCAATTGCCCAGATGCTAGCGGTGCCTTTCAAGTCATTATCCAGAGCGGTATCGTCATATTCTTTGACTGTTGTGGTGTTTTCCAGAGTGACTTCAAGGCCTGGTGTTAAGCTGTATGTGAACAGTGGATTGATGCTTAAAAACTTTGCATACGGGTCATTGCCGAAAAATAATTTTTCCAGTTTGAAGTTAAGCGCAGTACGCCATGACTTGTCTTTAATAAGCGCGGGGCCAGTAGAAAGAGAGAGTACGCCAAGATTAAAGTCGCTGTCTTTGGAGTCGGCAGTGTAATTTTTATTATAAGCAGTCGCCTGGGTGAGCCATTCAAAATCTACAATGCCACCTGCAATCTCTAATGGCTGGCTAGCACGCGATCTGTTTGAAAAAGAAGCTAAAAATTGTGCGCCATAACTGTCCTCTACTTGTGCAAGAGGGAATAGTGAGTCGCCTCCAATGGTCTTGCTGTCTGGTCCAAGGTTAATATTTGAATCTGTAAAAAGACCAGCAGAGAAGTATAAAGATGATTTGCTGCGATTAGCAGAGGCTTTTATGTCACCGCTTAACTGTGCTAAATACGCAGTAATAGATAATTTTACGGCTTCTGGCGTGTCAGGGTCATTTAATACGGTTGTTAATTGTTCTTTGGCTTGCTCGTAACGGCGGGTTAGGTGATACGACACAGCGAGTTCCAAGCGGGCCCGATTTAAATCGGGCTGGTTGTTTAAAATAGTTTCGAAAATCTCGATAGAGCGAAACAGTTCGCCATCTTCACGATACTGCATGGCTTCTGCAAAGAGTGCTTCTGGATCGATAGCTTCTTCAGCGAAACTTGGCTGTATCATCAGGCTTGCACATAAGCAGACTGAGCTAATTGTTTTTATAATCATTTGAGATTTCCTAAGGCGCACGAGTATATTTTCCGCGATATTGCCGCTTTTTACGGGGTATTTCAAGCAAAACCATACCCAAAAGCCCGTTTGGTTAAGGTTAGTGCAAGTGAAAAGGAGGTTATATTGAAATTCTTTAATACGTTTTTTGCTAACTGGGTTAGTATTGAGAGATTATTTATTTCGAATTGAGATCGTTCTATAAAGTGATTTTTTTTATTGTTTTTCAAGTACTAAGTTGCATTTCAATCATTAAGCGAACGGCCATTATTATGTTTGCTCTGGTATTGACGGGCATGCCTATGACGGGAACATCGGGTTTGTTTGGTTATCAGGAAAACCCAAGAACAAATTTAGAGCTATTTCCTCAGTGGTTGTCTGTACTTGAGCGAAATATTTCGCAATATGCGCCGGTCGGGAATTGTGAAAGCAATCGTTTCGACCAGTGCCATGTTAAAACATGGCAGAGTTTTTTGAAGCGTATTAAGAATTTGCCGAAGATGGAGCAGGTGAATGCAGTTAACCGGTTTGCCAATGAGCATGACTATATATTAGATATAGAAAACTACGGAATAGAAGATTACTGGGCAACACCAAAAGAGTTTTTATACAATAATGGCGATTGCGAGGATTACGCCATTATTAAAATGCTATCGTTGAAGAAATTAGGCTTTGATATGGAGAAAATCCGCCTGGTTGTGCTGCAAGATACCAATTTACGCATACCGCATGCAGTGTTAGCGATTGATTCGCCAAATGATACGTTAATTATGGATAACCAGGTGGAAGAAGTGATTTCTCATAAATACATACTGCACTACGTGCCAGTGTATGCCGTAAATGAAATGAAGTGGTGGATATTTTTACCACAGTGAAAATGGTTTTATAAATTCAATATGACAATGTCCAATACAAATAAAATTAAAACTTCAATATCGGGAATATCTCCCTTTGTATCGAGTGTTTTTATTGTTGCCTTTTTAGCGATCAGCTTGTGGTTAATAATTGAGTATGCAGAAAAAGAGCGAGATCGTGATTTAGCAAACTGGCAATCACGATTAGCGTTGCTCGCCGAGATTCGCGCGAAAAGTGTAGAAGACTGGGTTGAAGGAAGGCGGCAGGAATTAAATTATCTGGCGAACAATTCAAGCCTGCGATTGTTTTTATCACAACAAGGCAGTGAAAATTTAATTAATAGATCTATATTGTCTGCGCAACAAGGTCATATAAGAAATCTAATTAGTATGAGTGCGGTGCAATTTGATTTAAGTGAATTTTCCAATAATAAAAAGCAATTAAATTTAAATAGACAAAGTAATTATGGTTTGGCTATTTTAGGCATGAAGCAGCAGTTAGTTATGTCTACTAAAGGATTTCCTGTTGATCTTGGTAGGCATAAAGCGATTTTGAATCTTGTATATGAGTCTGCAAAGCCACAAATTATAGATTTATTTAGTGCTAATAATCAGCTTCCAGTTTATGGGTATATAGCGCCGGTTTTTAAAATTCAAGATACAAATATGTCGTCTCCCGTTGGTGCGGTTATGGTCTTACTTGATCCGCAGAAGGACTTATATGAGCTACTACGTAATAAACAAAGCGCAACTAAAACAGATGAATCTATTTTAGTAAAGCAGTCTGGGCCTAGTATTGTGTATCTGAGCCCTATTAAAAATGAAATAAAATTATTTCATCAGTTGCCTGATAATAATAATCAATTGGCTGCATCGAATGCCTTTCATAATGTGGGTGGTTTTTTTGAAATGAAAGACTACCGGGGTGATGATGTTTTAATTACTGCAAGAAAAGTAAAAAATACACCGTGGCGATTGATTCAAAAAATATCAACAGATGAAGCTTTAGCTGAGTCAAATAAACATCAGAGTTTTTTACTTACAACATTTACAGTCTTTGTCCTGTTTGTATCGGCAGCTTTTATAGCTATATGGAGGCATAGTACAAGCGTTCGCTTAAGAGAGCTAAGTGATGTACTTGAGACGAGAACAGTCTTACTTGATGCGGTCACTGATAATATTCAGGAGCATATTGTTTTAACAGATAAAGATTCAAAAATTATTTTTATTAATCCTTCTTTTGCAAAAATGTTTTCATTAACATCTGAAGAATTAAAGTCGAAGCATCTTGCAAGCGTCATTGGTGTAGATGCTGCACATCAAATAGAGGCTGTTGCTGGCGCTGAAAAAGGCGCGTGTGTCTTACCTCTTGAGATAAATGAAAATAAATATATTTATCATGTTACATCTACTGTATTGGCTTTTGGGGGGCATGAAAATGCACGCCTATTCGTGCTGCATGACATAAGTAAATTAAAACAAGAAGAAGAAAAGCGTGAGAAATTAGGCCGTGGAATAATTGGGACATTGGTTAAGGCGGTTGATTTACATGATCCTTATTGTGCAAATCACTCGGAACGCACACGTGAGGTTGCACTGGAAATTGCTAAAGAGCTGGGTTTGGCCGAAGATAAGTTAGAAACATTGGGTATGGCTGCTTTGCTCGCGAATATAGGTAAATTATTTGTACCGAAATCGGTACTGACAAAAATGGAACCACTGTCGGCTGAAGAATCTAAGCAAATGCGCATGCATATAGAGTATGCGGTGGATATCCTTTGCGGGCTCGAATTTAATGGTCCGGTCATCGAAATCATTGCGCAGAAAAATGAAAGGATGGATGGCAGCGGTTATCCAAAGGGTTTAGCCGGTGAACAGATATTAATTGAGTCGAGAATCCTCGCGGTGGCCAATGCTTTTGTGGCGATGGCGAGTTCACGTGCATATAGAGAGGGTCGTGAAGTGCCCGATGTAGTCAATATTTTGTTAGAGCAATCTGAGGCGGAATATGATCGTCATATTGTTGCCGCACTATTTCATATCGCAGAGAACAAATCTAACTGGAATGCCTGGAAGCGAGTTGACGTAAGCTAAGCGTATCGAATATAAGTATATTAGTGTTTCATGTTTGTATTTTTGTGTAATGAAAGACATTATGCGGCCTAGTAATAATGGGTTAAGACCATTGAATATAAGTTAGAAGTCGGGAGTTTGTGACAAATATGTATGAATCGTTTTACGGGCTCAAGGAAAAGCCATTTACTTTATTGCCTGATCCGGAATATTTATACCTCAGTCCTAAGCATCAGCGTGCCTTAACTTTGCTCGAATACGGCATGATGAACCAGGCCGGATTCAGTGTTATTTGCGGAGATACAGGCGCGGGTAAAACTACCTTGATTCGTCGCTTACTGTCGGAATTAGAAGACAATACGACCGTAGGCCTGATTACCAATACGCACGAGTCCTTTGGGGAATTGTTGAGTTGGGTGCTGATGGCTTTTGGTCTTGATGGCGAAGATAAAAGTAAAGCGCAAATGCATCAGATGTTTATTGCCTTTCTAATAGAGCAATATGCAAAAAACAAGCACTGTGTGCTGATTGTTGATGAAGCACAAAATATGAAAGCGGATACTCTAGAAGAGTTACGCATGTTATCGAATATTAATTCTGACAAAGATCAGGTATTACAGGTTATTTTGGCGGGCCAGCCAGCACTACGAGAAACGTTGCGTAAGCCAGAGCTAATGCAGTTTGCTCAACGCATCGCCGTTGATTATTACCTGGAGGCATTGAGTGAAGAAGAGACTAAAACGTATATTCATCATCGGCTTCATATAGCGGGATCAGATAAAGAAATTTTTACTGATGAGGCATGCAAAGCCATCTACAAATACAGCGGCGGCACACCAAGATTAATAAATTTATTGAGTGATACGTCGCTGGTATACGGCTTTGCAGAGCAAAGTAAGATGATAGATGCGCCGCTGGTGCATGATGTCGTGCGTGAGCAACACAGTAATAGCATCATACCTACATTTCATACTACGCAGCCTCATGCAACCGATAATATGGCGCCACCGCAAGCGGAGGTAGCTGAAGCGCCTAAGCCGCCAGTAATCGATGTGCCAGTAGCGTCCGAACCAGTGCCTGATAATTCACCAGAGGTAAAGGCGCATGTAAATAAGCCAGTGCAAAGTGAAGATCGTATAATGGCTGGCTTAGCGCGCCGAGCAGTGAACGCGGTTAATGCGGCAGATGAAGATAGCCCTTCTAGTCAGAATAAGGGCGAAGTATCTGGTGCGAAGGCCTCGGGTGAGAAAGCAGGTACCCCGCTTAGTCATGTGTCTGAAACGGCTAAAGTTGAAAGCACAAATTCACCGGGTAATGGCGCAACGCAACAAGATCTGCATGCAGATGAAGAGCGGCCAGATGATGTGACGCCGTATATGACAAGTCGTTATCAAAAAGATGAAGACATGTATCCTATCGTTCATATTGAAGAAAGCCCGAAAAAAGGTGTGAACATGCTGATTGTTGGTTTAGTTAGCGGGATGTTTGTGGCCTCCATGATGATGATGGTTTTTGCCTGGATAATGATCAGTGATAAAGAAGAGGCTGCCCCGCAGGTCACAAATACTGCTGTTGGCCAAGCTTCAGAAAGGGACGCAGAGCGTTTAATATTTGAGTCTTTACAAAAAGAGAGGGATGCAGCATTGGCAGCAGCCCGTGCTCTTGAGCACGAGCGTGATGCGGCGCTAGTTACTGCAAAAGCACAACAACAAATGCGCGCAGCAGAATTACGTGCATCAGAGATTCTTGCGCAACAGGAGCGTAAAGCAGAAGCAAGGTTGCGTGAGGCGCAAGCAAGAATAAGACAGGCCGAAAGCGCTGAGGCGAAAGCACTCGAACGAGAGCGAGCATTGAAATTGAAAGCGCAACAGTTAGCGACAAAACAAGAAGCTCAGCGATTAGAAGCTTTAAAGATTGAACGTAAAAAATTAGAAGCCGAAAGACAGGCAGAATTGCTCAGCAAAAAACAGGCGCCGGTTGTTACTGAATCAAAAGAGCTAGCCAATACCATGCCTGATGTTGTAGCAAAACAGACTATACAAAAGACAGAGTCGAAAGAAAGTAAAACATTTTCGACTAACCCCTGTAATAGTCCATCAGCTAAGTTTTTATCTACCTGTAAGCGTTAGCTGAGATTGTATTGCGCCGTGTTTATTTGGAAATAAGCTGGCTCGGCATAAATTATGAGGGTAATTTCAAATATATAAAAATGTATTTTTTAGAGAAAATAAATGGAATTTACGCTGTCGTTTAAGGCATGGCAATTAAAGAGCATAAATTTAAACAAAGGAATGTTAGATGAATGCTAAATATAGCATTATTGTTATTGTGGTAGTTGCATTATTACTGACGGTTAATAGTCTCTGGCTTTCTCAGTCAGTTGAGCCTATATGCATTAATTGCGATAAATCTAATTAGGCGAGTTTTATTTTTCCACATCTTAGTTGTCCGGGTAAAAATAAAGTCTTACGTTTGCAGTTGTTCTACAATTATTCATAGTTACATAAAATAGTGAATGAGAGCTAACATGTTGTCATATCAAACATCTGGAAATATCCATCTACACTGGCGTAGAACAAAAATTATAGCGACTCTTGGCCCTGCAAGTAAAAGTGTAATTAAAATAACACAACTTATTAATGCCGGGGTGGATGTTTTTCGTCTTAATATGTCTCATGGCACACATGATGAACATCGTGAAATGGCGATGCGAATTCGAAAAATAGCCAGGCAAAAAAATCACCATGTAGCCATACTGATGGATTTGTGTGGGCCGAAGATTCGTGTTGGTGTATTTGAAAATGGCTCAATTGATATTGTTTCAGGCCAGCAAATTATAGTAAGTTGTACGGCACAAGTGGGCAAGCCCGGATTAATTCCTTCTCAATATAAAAGTTTGTACAAAGATGTAAAGCGTGGCGACAGGATTTTACTGGATGATGGCAAGCTTGAATTAAAAGTCAAATCGATTAAGGATAAAGATGTAACGTGCGAAGTGATATATGGTGGTGTATTAAAAAATAAGAAGGGCTTAAATTTGCCCGATTCAAAAATATCCACGACCAGTTTTACGGCTAAAGATAAAAGAGATGCGAAGTTAGCCATTGAACTAGAGGCTGACTTTTTAGCATTAAGTTTTGTTCGAGATGAAAAGTGTGTAAAAACATTAAAGCGTTTTGTTATGGGTGCAGGTGGCAATATACCTGTTATAGCTAAAATAGAAAAACCAGAAGCTGTTAAGCACATTGATAATATATTAATGGAAGCAGATGGCATTATGGTGGCGCGTGGTGACCTGGGTATAGAGATGCCAGCGCAACAAGTGCCATTAATTCAAAAAGACTTAATTAATAAAGCGAGATTGCGTGGCAAGCCGGTGATCGTAGCAACACAAATGTTAGAGTCGATGATTAGCAGTTCAAAAGCCACAAGAGCAGAAGTAGGTGATGTTGCGACGGCGGCATTATCAAGTGCAGATGCGGTTATGCTTTCAGCAGAAACAGCGAGTGGAGAATACCCCATCCTTGCAGTGAATATGATGAATGATATTTTAAGAGAAATGGAGGCTTATCAATATCACCATGGAAAGTTTGGAGAAACAGATTTAAATGAATGTTCTGAGGCGATTGTGCTCGATAGAAAGGCAATTGCAAAAGCGGTTAAGTCACTAGCGGATGAACTGAAGCTGCAAGGTATTTTAGTGCCAACCAGAAGTGGATCAACAGCGCGCGTGCTGTCTGCAGATAGACCCGGGGCACCATTAATTGGCATCAGCAGTAACCAGGCTGTTTGTCGACGGCTTGCGTTAAACTGGGGTGTGGTACCTGTTTATATAGAAGAAGAGATTACACATGATTGGCAAGGGCTGTGCGATAAAGTGTGCGCAATGTGTAAGATTGTAAAAACAGGTAATCGTGTGCTGTTAGTCTCAGGCTTTAGTGATGATCCTGCGCTTAATGAGCCGGTTATGAAATTAATGCATGCAAAAAAGCAGGGTTAAAAATTATTTATGAATGGTCGTCTGGTGCAAAGCCGCGACGAAGCGTGTTTTCACTCACGCAGATTGCATCCATAAAGCTTGTTACTCTAAAAATTCAAGGCCTACACCGTCACCTTCATGGCGCACAACTTTGGCACGGTTAGTTGGAGGTGCTTCGCCATCGCCCAATTGATTTTTAAGGCGTACGGTTACTTCGGTGCCTATTGGGGGTAGCTCTTCCACTTCGTCGAGGAATAAATAAAGGCCGCCATCACTAATGTTGCGTGTACGTACATTCACCAGGCCCTTGCCGGGAAGAGTAAGCTCAATTTCTACGATAAGCCCGATGCGGAGGTGTTTTCTATTTTCAGTCGACATATTTCTTTAGTTATTTTTATACAGATTTATTGATAATAGCTGTCAATTTGAGTTTTGCACAGTATTAAGTATCTCAGTAATATCTTTTAACCATAGCTCGAATGTAGATTTTAAGGCCGGTGTATTGAACATGTCTAGAAAAACAGCCGGATTTGCGCTAGTAAGAATAGTATTGTCACCCTCTGCATAAATGGCTATTTTTAATGGCAGGTAAGGAATTAGCTGAGGATATTGGCTGGCTAGCTGCTGAATTTGTTTGCCCTTGCCAAAAAACACCACTCGATACTTATCTGTTTTATAGCCCTTTGCATTTAGGCCGACATCAACACGCTGCACACGGCTCAGTGTGTAGCCTTTGCTGCGAATTGCCTCCTGTAAAGTCGCCATTGTTTCAGGGAATGCCTCACTTGATCTCACCATAATCATTTCACCGGTGACAACGGCTTGCGTAGTTACAGAGAAGAAAAGGCAAAGAAGAGGTAAGAGCTGCTTAATATTCACAGGCTGGCATCCTCCATTATATTGCTATAAACATCATGCATCTTATCGCATGACTCATCCAGCTCACTATTATTAAATAATTGACTCAAATGTTTAGGGTTAATGCTCATCATCTGTACAGCGCCGTTATTTTCGATGACGGTAATGCGGCAAGGTAAAAACATACCGACACGAGGGTCAATTTTTAAGGCCTCATAAAGAAAATTGAAATTGCAGAAGTAAATAATGCTTTGTCGGCTGCCCTTAAGGGGTTCAACATTAAAACCCTCGGTTAACGCCTGATCACGAATATGCACAAAGTTAGAGCCAGTAATGGAACGTTTAATATTGCTTATTGTTTCCTCAAATGAATAGGGTGAATCGACGATAAGGCTGGCGGGTTCTTCATCGTAGAGAGGCTGTTTCTTTAAGTCTTTTTGTTGAAAGCCACGGATATAGCTAACAATGTTATTTACCTGTCGAGTGTTAAGGCCAAGCTGGTCCGCGGAAGGCATTAATGAGTTCACTCTTTTCTGTTGAATCATATGGCGCAGCATATGATCTGGCATAGCATTGAGTAATCCCTGGTTATTTAATGCGGGGGCGGTGACAGGCAAATTGGTAGGCCGCGAGAAATGCATCCCCGTGCCTTTGCCGCCACCTGCCTGTTTGCCATGACAGCTTGCGCAATGGCTGATAAAAAGGTTTTTACCAGCTGTCGCATCGCCATTAATTGTGCTGCCAGGCCAGGTACGAGCTGGGGTTTTCCGCCAGCGGTCAATAAACGAGATGATCGCTTCAATGTCGCGCTCAGGCATCCAGTAAAAAGACGGCATAATGCGCCCAGGCCTGCCTAAACGGATGGTCTGCTTCAGGTATTGGGTGGACGCAGATTCAAGAAAGGTTTGTGAGGCGAGCTGGGCACCCATACCCCCCATTCCGTCAGTACCATGACAAATAGCACAATTTTGAGTATATAAAGCCTCGCCTCGATCATGTGCATAGAGAGGTGACGAGAATAAGCCGCAAATAACAAGCAGGCTGGGGAACAGCGTTTTATATAGTGAGAACATGTGCATAAGAGGCATCATACCTGTAAATGAAGCTATTTCATTGAATCAGATCAAGTCTATAATACTTCTGGCTTACAGATCAGGTAAATTAAAGACTATGAGTTTAAGCATCTGAAATCTCACTCCAGGCCTTTTTCAGGCGTTTGGCAGAAACAGGCATGAGTGTTTTTATTTCCTGGGCAAATAAAGAGATACGGTATTCCTCTAACATCCAGCGATAGTCTTCTAACTGGCTAGAGTGGTGGTGTTGTTTGGCTAATGTTTCTGCACGTTTTTTATAATCAGACCATAGCGACGATATTTCAATGCGCGCTTTTCGATCGCGTGCAGGATTATCCTGTATTTTTTCTAAGCGTTTTTCAATGGCCTTTAAATAACGCTCTAAATGAATGAAGTTTTCCTGTTTGGTGGTGGCAATAAAATTTTTGTGTAGTAAATGGTTCAGCTGATCCTGAATATCACTCATCGCATCCAACCAATGCAGTGGTGGTCGTTTAAGTTGTTTTTGCAAGCTCTGGTAAGTATCTAAGATATCAGATAGCTGCTTGCGCATTACTTTCAATTCGTCGCTCATGTTGGCGCGATTTTCTTTAACTACAGCATTGAACTCAGTAGATGAACCGGGTTTGTGTTGCGTAAATAATTGATCTATTAGGCGCTGAATGAGCTGTGACTTAAGTTGTTCGCAAGTGCCGATGTTTGTGTACTTCAGGCACAGGTTTTGTATGTCTTTTAGGCTGGATTTTAAGTGTCTTATTTGAGGTGATAGCGCGTTTATAAAAAGTTGTCGTAAACCCGCGTAGTGTTTGGTCTGGGCAAGATCCAGTGAATTTAAAACGCGCACATTAACCTGTGATCCATCGGCGATAAGCACAGGATAAGCCTTTATAATAATGCCATGATTGTTAAGTTCAATTTCTGTAGGCAGCTCATCCAGGATGCTAGCATCTACGTTGTCCTGTTCTAAACCATGGGTTTGTTTTTTACCAACATTATTATCAGTGAAATTTGAAAATTCTTGTTGCAATGCAGCTAAATCACGACTTTCTTTTAAAATTTTTCCATTAGTAGAAATAACGCGATAGTTAAAAAATAAATAATCGGCAAGATTATCTTCATTCCATGCGTCATATGGAATTTCAGTGCCGGTCATTTTTCTTAAGTAGCTCGACATGGCATTAGTTAGTGTATTTTCGCCCGGCGTTAATGCATCTGCACAGGCCTCTGCAAAATTAGGCGCGGGTACAAAATTTTTACGTAGTTGTTTAGGCAGTGATCGAATTAATTCGGTCATTTTTTCTTGCAACATCCCCGGAACCAGCCAGTCACATATTTTACTGTTGAGTGAAGTAAGGCCAGCCGCGGGAACAGTTAAAGTGATTCCATCACAATGATGGCTAGGATCAAATTGGTACTCTAATGGGAATTGAATGGAGTTAATTTGTAAGGCGTCTGGAAATAGATGCTCAGAGATGTGCTCGGTTGTTTTTTTCATTAGGTCATCAGTGGTAAGCATGAGACTTGATGTGTCATTACTTTTAACCCAACGATTTAATTGTGCGCCACTGTAGATATCGTCAGGCAGTCTTGCGTCATAAAAATCATATATATCATTTTCATCAATCAATATATCCTGGCGCCTGGACTTGGCTTCCAGGCTTTCAATTTCCGCAACGAGTTTCTGGTTGTGCTTATAGAAGTCATGGGAGCAAATAAAATCACCCTGTGCCAACGCACTGCGTATAAATATCTCACGCGCCTCTTTCGGGTCAATCGGGCCGTAGTTAACTTTGCTTCCAGGGTTAATCAGCAGGCCAAACAGCGTGGTTTTGCGAATGGCGGCAACCTGGGCAGATTTCTTTTCCCAGTGGGTTTGCGTATAGCTGTGCTTGATTAGGTGGGCTGCCTTTTCGGCAATCCACTCGGGTTCAATTTTGGCCAAATTACGCGCGTATACCTTTTGTGTCTCAACAATCTCAGATGCAATTACCCACTTAGGCCCTTTGTTGAATAAGCCAGAGCCAGGGAATATATGAAATTTACGTTGTCGACAGGCCTGGTATTCATGGCCTTCATCTTTGAAGCCAATTTGGCTTAAGAAACCAGTTAATAAAGCACGATGAATAGCGGCATAATTGGCTTCGCTGCTATTGAATTTAAATTTCAGTTCATCTAGCATTTTTTTAATTTGGCGATGCGTGTCTATCCATTCGCGCATGCGCATCCATGAAATAAAATTATCCTTACACCATTTACGTAATTTGTTTGCGGATAGTTCTGTTTTGTTTGCGTGATATGTGTTCCATATATTAATCCAGCTGATAAAGTCAGATTGCTTGTCGATAAATTTTTTATGTGCTTCATCGGCAGCTTGTTTCTTTTCTAATGGGCGTTCTCTAGGGTCTTGTACGGATAAGGCAGATACAATGATTAGCGCTTCGTTCAAACAGTGCTCAGTATTCGCTTCAATTAAAATTCTACCGAGCTTGGGGTCTACGGGTAAGCGAGCGAGTTGCGTGCCTGTTTTTGTGACTTTGTTTTTAGAGTCAATGGCGCCAAGTTCATGTAGTAGTTTATAGCCATCATTGACTAAGCGACTATCCGGCGGCTCAACAAAAGGAAAGTCTTCAACATGGCCTAATTGCATGTTTTCCATTTGTAAAATAACCGCAGCTAAATTAGTGCGCTGTATTTCTGGCGCGGTGAATTCTTCGCGTAGTTTAAAATCATCTTCAGCATAAAGTCGATAGCATATACCGGCACTTACTCGTCCACAGCGACCTTTGCGTTGGTTGGCAGATGCCTGTGAAATAGCTTCTATAGGCAGTCGTTGGATTTTACTGCGCCATGAGTATCTTGAAATGCGCGCAAGCCCACTGTCAATAACATATTTAATGCCGGGAACCGTGAGTGAGGTTTCCGCTACATTGGTAGCTAGAATAATACGCCGCTTACTGGAGCGGCCAAATATTTTATTTTGTTCGCTGGCAGATAAACGCGCCAGTAAAGGGAGTATTTCTGTGTGTTGTAAATTTTGTTTTGCCAGGTAATCAGCGGTTTCTCTAATGTCTCTTTCGCCACTTAAAAAAACCAATATATCTCCACGATCACTGCGCGATATTTCATCTACACAATTTCCAATGGCAATGGGTAAGTCGATGGATTGTTGTTTGTCGTTATACGGATCGTGATACTCAACTTCAACGGGGTAGGTTCGCCCAGACACTTCAATAATGGGCGCGTTATTAAAATGTTTTGCAAAGCGTTGTGGATCAATGGTCGCCGAGGTAATAATTATTTTTAAATCGTGACGCTTAAGTGTTAATTGTTTTAGGTAACCCAGTAAAAAGTCTATATTTAGACTGCGCTCATGTGCTTCATCGACAATGATGCAATCGTATTTATTAAGGAAAGGGTCATGGTGAATTTCGGATAATAAAATGCCATCGGTCATTAGCTTGATCAGGCTGTTATCACCCAGGGTGTCGGTAAAGCGAACCTTGTAACCGATTGCGGCACCCATTTCTGTCTTCAACTCTTCGGCAATGCGCGCTGCAACTGAACGGGCGGCTAATCGCCTGGGCTGGGTGTGGCCAATCATGCCATGAATGCCGAGTCCAGCATCCAAGCACATTTTTGGTAATTGAGTGGTTTTGCCTGAGCCGGTTTCACCGCAAATAACAATCACCTGATTGTCGTGAATAGCCTGAATAATATCTTCACGCTTTTGGCTAACGGGCAATTCTTCAGGGTAGGTGGTAATGGGCCTGTTTTGTTCGCGTAGTTGACAGGCCTTTAATGATTTCTTAACAGCAGTTACCAGGCTTTCAATTGCTTTATCAACGGATTTATTGTTTTTTATATGGTTGCGTATGGTCTGCAGCTTCCGTTTAAAGGCAAAGCGATCTTTGATCAGGCACAGGCGAAATGACTTTTCGAGTTGGGAGAGTTGTTGGTTGTGCAAAGCCTGGCTCATATAATGGGTGATGAAATTGCTAAAAACTGGTTAAAGCTTAAGCAAAATGAATTTAAATATCTAACAATGGCCTATTTTAAAGGTTTATCGTAAGTTTATGAACTATATAAACAAATAGTTTAAAAATTGTGCGCATTTGTAATGAAAACCGTAGTGCAGCTATTAATCATTATTAGTATATTGTTTATTATTAGCTTCTCAGCCCATGCCGAGAACTCACGTGCCTGGCCGGTTATTACATTCACCTGTGATAAATCTAACAATGAAGTAAAGCTAAAGAACGAAGTTAAATGGGGCGAAGACGGTAAAAAATTTCCTTTTAGCGTGGAGCAAGGTACCTATAATCCATGGGAATGGGTGAATATGGAAGAACGGGGTGCGCGTACGCTGGTGTCAGAAAAGCAGAAGTTAAACCTTAGCTGTGAGTTAAAGGGTATAAACTATCGTTTTGTCATAAGCCCTAAAATATTTAACCCCAACTTCAATGCAAAATGTGGCGATCGCCTTTCTGTAAAGGTGAGCGTGTATAAAGATAAGTATACGCTTTTAGAGAATAAGGATATGGAGCCATCCTGCTACGGCAATACGCCGATTTTGCGTGGCATAAAAATACAGGGCGGCAGTAATAAGGTGCAGTTGTATACCGTGGCCCGAAGCCGATTCTAATATCGGCATCAAATCATCGCTGGGGCGCTTTTCTGCCTTGATCACGCTTGGGCGTAATCAAACCTGCTTTGTTGCATCTATGAACATGGCACAATCCTGAATTTTTGTCGTCTCTCAGCACAGAAATGCCATGTTCCGCGCTGGAGCCTGATCATGCCTTACCTGACTGGGGTCAGGTATTCTGCTAGTTATATGATATGTATAGAAAGCTTGAAAAACTAACCATTAAATATCCTTATCAATAATATGTTAATAAGAAATAAGGTGAGATTTTGACCATAACTATCTAAAAGCTTAGAAGTTTCCGACATAATAAAATTCTTATATCGGAAACATGCCTAGTATTTGACATAAGATAACAAAGAGGCTAAGTTTCCGATATAAGAATTACGCTATATCGAAAACCATACAAGAATTGGGCATAGCATGGATTTACACGACTATATATCAGGAAAGTATAAGCAGCAATATGAGTATAAAAGCTTTTCCCCGGAATTAATCAATCATGAATGGCTAATTGCGGACTTTGAAATTCAAAGTCTGCTAAGTGAGGCTGATCGTGCATTGGGTCAGCTTAATGCCTTTTCTCAGTTAGTACCCAATGTCGAGTTTTTTATTCGTATGCACATCACCAAAGAAGCGACTCAATCAAGCCGTATTGAGGGCACGCAAACCAATATGCAAGAGGCGTTATTGGAAGAGCGAGATGTTGATCCGGAAAAACGAGATGATTGGGCTGAAATACAAAATTACATTTTGGCAATCAATTCAGCTATAACAGGCCTGAAAAGCTTGCCACTATCCAATCGCTTATTAAAAGATACGCATGAAACTCTAATGCAAGGTGTACGAGGAGAAGGGAAGCTTCCAGGTGAATTCCGCAGTAGTCAAAATTGGATTGGGGTGAGCCTTAAAAATGCGGTGTTTGTTCCCCCTCATCATGAAGAGCTGGATGAGTTAATGAGTGACTTAGAGAAGTTCATACATAACGAAGAACTACATATACCTCATCTTATTAAAATAGCCATAGCTCACTACCAGTTTGAAATAATCCATCCATTTCTTGATGGTAATGGTCGTTTGGGCCGTTTAATGATTGCATTGTACTTTGCTGACTTTGGGCTATTGGATAAGCCAGCATTGTACTTATCGGATTATTTTGAGCGAAATAAAACTGAGTATGTAGATCGATTAATGGCCGTTAGGCAATTTAACCAAATGAAGCAGTGGTTGGTATTCTTTCTGCACGGTATTCGTGAGACTGCGGAGAGCTCAATACAGGTATTTAAAGATACTTTGAAATTGAAAGAGAAGCTTGAGCGTGAAGTGTTGCCACGATTTAGCACACGACGGCAGGAAAATGCACAGACATTGATGCAGTATTTATATAAATCACCAGTGCTGGATATCAAAAGGGTATCGTGTTTATTAGGTTTAAAACCTAATACCGCCTCAACCTTAGTTAATGATTTTGTTAAGTATGGTGTGTTGGTTGAGTTGACAGGTAAACAGCGAAATCGACTGTATTTATTTCAGGACTACTTTGTGATATTTAAAAGGCAAGATGAAGAATAAAAAGTCAGTGATGATTGCTTTTGGCGTAACGGATCCATCTCAGTTTGTTCCTACAGTGGAACAGCAGACCCAACTAGATCAGATATTGTCTGTTAACTGGCAGGTTGCTTGATGTTTTATAAGTACGAAATGAAAAATTGGGGCTATATGCCTCAGTTTTTACATTGCAGTGAGTAAAAATATTTTAGAGTATTTGTTCTAATGCATATCATTGTCAGGAATTGATTCTGTATTAATCATTTTAGTCTTCGAGCCAAGTCTTCAACTTTTAAATGTGTATATCGTTTCAGCATGGCTAAATCTTTACGCCCAGTAATGCTTGAAACTTCCATAATGCTCAAGCCCATTAGACAAGGGCGGTTAAAATAGATTGTTAAATATCAGTAAGTTAAATGCAAGGTCGTAAGTGCGGTCAAAATGTTAGGATGAGGATTAGAAGCTTGAAAATGGTGCGCCCGACAGGGTGAAGTCGTTAAAAAATTGTGTATACAATTTTAGGCTGAACGCCCGAAGGCTGTGCCATAGGGCCGGACAATCCGTAGAAGCAGAATGACCGTAGGAAATGGTGCGCCCGACAGGATTCGAACCTGTGACCTTCGGTGTCGGAGACCGATATTCTATCCAACTGAACTACGGGCGCATATAAGCCGCGCAGTATATCAGAAATAAGCCGCGCGACAATTTATCATCGTGCTGCATTCATTGGTTTACCTGCGCTGGAATGCCAGCAATTATAAGTGTTTCCTAGAGGCATCCAGACTTTGCTGGCATAATAGCTGGCAGATGGCGATTGAGAGTATTCGAGCACCCAAAGAATATTTCAGCGCAAACGGACGTACCAGTAGGTGCCTATCATGCCATTGACCTTTCCCGTCGTGCGCCCTTTTTTAATATACCAAAAATAAGAAAATATAATGAATCCAAAGTATGCAGTGTTAGTGTTAATCATTAGCTCTATTGGCTGGGGCATCACCTGGCTACCCATTAAGCTGATCAATGAAATGGGGCTGGACAGTATGCAGTTAATCCTCATTGCGTTTTCATCCGGTGCCATCGTCTCACTACCCTGGTTATTTAAACAACACGCACGGTGGAAATCCAGCCTCGGCTTTATGTTAATGATAGGTATCGCTGGTGGCTTTGCCAACTCGGCATTTCAAACCGCTATTGTGCATGGTGATGTGATACGCGTGATGATCCTGTTTTATATGCTGCCGGTATGGAGTGTTATCGGCGGGCGAATTTTTCTGCAGGAGCAAATAGATCGTTTTCGTCTGTCGGCGGTGGTTTTATGTTTGGCTGGTGCAGCAATCATCCTCGATGTATGGAATACCTCATGGCAGGGCATCAGCTGGATAGATTTATTGGCCATCGGTTCAGGTCTGGGTTTGGCCGCAACCAATATACTGTTTCGTTTTACTCAAACCATTCCGCTAATGAGTAAAATTTCAGTCACGTTTATTGGCTGCACAGTCATCATCGGCGCGTTTCTTGGTACCTCAACAACGTCCGCAGCACTGCCGGGTAATCAGGCCATTCCACTGGCAATGTTATACGGCGCAATTTGGATTATGTTAATTACTATTGGTACTCAATGGGCGGTGACTAAAATGGAGGCGGGGCGTTCATCCATTATTCTTGTTATGGAGTTGGTGGTGGCGGTGGTATCAGCGGCAATCATTAGTAATGCACAACTGGGCATGAATGAAATGATTGGTGGTGCCATGGTGATTGGTGCAGCCCTGGTGGAAGGTATGCGCGGTGATGATGAAACGGTTCCGAAGGTGAGTGATTCTTCGGTGGGGTGAAGGCGTGAATAGTTAAAAGTGTCTACGTTTCATTTTTAACTGTTTTTGATTTTGTAGGGTGGATCAAGCGAAGTGGATCCACCAAAGTCGCGGTAGCTGGTGGAACCACGTTGCTTGATCCACTCTACAGAGAGGTTGATTATGTTGAATTACGCTTACCTTCTGGGTTTGCGAAAAACTTCCCTGTGACTTGCCGAAAATTGTTTCTGCACAGAGGCTAAATCACAGGGATGTGCCCATATAAATTTCCTTGGGAGTAGTGATAAGCCTGGATGGTGCTTCAGCACGACCTGACAACGAAGCTTCAAACTCACAGTATAAAAATCACTAGACGATTCTATCGTAGAATTTACTGGAGCCCTCATCGCTTATTTTAAAGGCAAATGATAGGCGAGTCTTAGGCGTTCTGCCAATGGCATAGATGCCCGTGAAATAAGAATTAGCAATAAATTTTCACAGGGATATCAGATTCAAACTAACTGCATCAAATAGACAGTACAACACAACAACGAGACAAAATGGTGCGACAAGATAAGCGTGCACACTTTAAGTGCGTGAATTAATCCAACGTCTATAAATCAAAATTAAAATAATAACTGCCATAACAATGGGTTAAGAATAAGTAAGCGAGTGGCACAGGGATTGCAGAATGCAGTAATACTAATTCTAATTTTAGTAATACTGGGAGCTCTCGATGAAAAATATCTTAAAAAATATCAGCAGAACATTAGCGGCGACACTCTTACTCGGTGCAGTAAATAGTGTATCAGCAGAACCTTTAAAAATTGGCTATAGCGATTGGCCAGGATGGGTAGCATGGGAAGTTGGTATTGAAAAAGGCTGGTTTAAGGAAGCAGGGGTAGATGTAAAGTTTGAATGGTTTGATTATGTGGCATCAATGGATGCATTTGCCGCAGGCAAGCTAGATGCGGTAAGCATGACAAATGGCGATACCTTAGTAACCGGTGCTACGGGTGGTAAAGGTGTGATGATGCTAATGAATGATTACAGCAACGGTAATGATATGGTTATCGCAAAGCCGGGTATTACATCTGTAAAACAACTAAAAGGTAAAAAAGTAGGTGTTGAAATAGGTTTCGTTGGTCATCTTTTATTATTGAATGCATTAGAAAAAGCAGGTCTTAAAGAAACAGATGTGGAATTAGTTAATGTACCAACTAATGAAACGCCACAAGTTTTAGCATCAGGTGATGTGGATGCAGTAGTTGCATGGCAGCCTAATTCAGGTATGGCATTAGATCTGGTTCCAGGTTCTACAGCAATATATACCAGTGCAGATGAGCCAGGCCTTATCTACGATGCTCTAGTAGCTTCTCCACAAAGTTTAGCAACACGTAAAGAAGATTGGAAAAAAGTAGTTGGTGTGTGGTATCGCATTGTTGATTACATTAAAAATCCAAAAACATATGATGATGCAATTGAGATTATGTCATCACGCGTGGGTTTAAAATCAGGTGAATATAAAGGCTTTGTTAAAGGCACTAAAATATTAACACGTGAAGAAGCTAAAACATTTTTCAAGAAAGCAGATGGTTTTAAATCACTATATGGTTCTACAAAAATATCTGATGATTTTAATGTAGCCAATAAAGTGTATGACAAGCCAGAAGACATTGGCTCATATATTGATGCCTCATTAACTACAGGTATTTAAATGATGCCTGTTAGATTAATAAGTAATAAGGCAGTTTAATGTTTTCACAATTGTTTTCAGTGCATTCGAGACTTGATTCGAAGCAAAGATTTTTTGTTTCGATATTAAGTTTTATCATACCGATAATTGTTTGGTGTGTTGTTAGTTATGCACCATTTGTCTGGCATCCAAAGGTGGAAATTACATCACCTGCGGATGTTAGTTATTTTAAACAAGGTATGTTAATTGATCGTGAAATGTTTGATAAGGAAGTTGAAGGTGCGATACAAAATAATCAAGCTATACCGCAAGGTAATCCCGCAAATCCTGTTTATTTACCTGCGCCACATGAAGTGGCAACGGCGTTATATACAGCATTTACAACTGAACCTAGAAGGCGTTCAGAAAAATGGTTGCATGAAAGTTTGTGGGATAGTATTCAGGTAATATTATGGGGATTCATTCTTTCATCGTTGGTCGCGGTACCACTAGGGATATTGGCTGGGACATATGATGTTTTCTCAAAATTATTCGAGCCCTTTATAGAATTCTTTCGGTATTTACCAGCGCCTGCATTTGGTGCACTGGCAGTAGCTATTTTAGGTATTCATGAAGCTCCAAAGATAGCCATAATATTTATTGGAACATTTTTTCAGCAAGTATTGGTTGTATCTAATACAACACGAAAACTAGATCCATCGTTATTAGAAGCGGCAATGACATTGGGTGCAAAAAGACTGTCCTTGTTATTTCGTGTAGTTGTACCCGGAATAGTCACTCATTTATATAAAGATATGCGTATTTTGCTTGGATGGGCATGGACCTATTTAATCGTTGCTGAATTAATCGGCACCAGTTCGGGTATCACCTGGTTTATAACACAGCAAGCACGTTATAAAAATTTCGACAATGTATACGCCGCTATCATAATTATTGGTGTGATTGGCTTAACAACCGATATCGTATTGTCGATATTAGGTAAAAAAATATTCCCGTGGGAAAAGAGCATGGCCAAGGTGTAGGCTTTGCTAGTTAAAAGGGTTAGATATGTCGAATTTAGAACTACCAAGTTATCTAGAGCAAAACAATGAAGTAAAAGATCGTTTTACTCGAATGAAAAAAAGACCTGTAACCCTGGAGGTGAAGAATTTAAATAAAGAATTCATTACTCCAGAGGGCTCGGTGACGGCGTTAAAAAATATTAATTTTAAAACATACAAACGTGAATTTGTTTGTGTTATTGGGCCATCTGGTTGTGGAAAGTCAACCTTGATTAGAATTTTGGCTGGGCTTGAAACGCCAAGTTCAGGTAATGTTTTATTGGATGGTGAAGTTGTGCATGGGCCAGGACCAGATCGAGGCATGGTGTTTCAGGGCTATACCTTGTTTCCATGGTTGACAGTTAAAAAGAATGTCATGTTTGGTTTAGAAATGTCCGGTCGTGGAAAAAGAGTTTCAGAAGGACAGGCGCTGCAATGGATTGATTTAGTGGGATTAAGTAAATTTTCTAATTCGTATCCTCATCAACTTTCTGGTGGCATGAAGCAGCGTGTAGCAATAGCGCGTGCTTTAGCAAATCAGCCGCGAATTTTATTAATGGATGAGCCATTTGGCGCGCTCGATGCGCAAACTCGCGCGAAAATGCAAAGTTACCTACATGAAATTTGGAAAAATATTGACGTAACAATTTTGTTTATTACTCATGATTTAGATGAAGCCGTGTATCTAGCAGATAGGGTGTTAGTGCTGAAGGCGCATCCTGGAGAAGTGCAGGAGGTAATTGAAGTTCCAGTGCCGCAGCCACGTTCACCTGATCAATTGTTAAGTCCTGAATTTTTAGCCACCAAACGTCGTCTTGAAGAGTTAATCCATCCACCTGAAGATGCTATTGGTATTAACGATGACCATCTAAATATGGTGCGCATGGTTGATATAAATAATGAAGTTGAAAGTGTTTTTTAATGAAGCAAGAAAGTAGAAATAAGAATAAAGCGAACGTAAGTCGTATTAGTGTTTCATTACCAGAACAACTGTTGCAGGAAATTGACAGAATGGTAGAAATAAAAGGCTTCGAAAGTCGTTCGCAGGCATTGGTGAGCATGATGCATCAGGAACTAACTGAGCACAGAGGTGAGTTTGGAGATGAGGTAATGGCGGGCACCATTAATTTAATATATGACCATTCAATGCCGGGGTTACAAAAGCAGCTGGCGGATATTCAGCATGAGTTTGTTGATGAAGTAATTAGTTCATTGCACGTTCACTTAATGCACGCAAGAACAATGGAGGTAATTTTGGTGCAGGGGCCCGCAATAAAATTAAGAATAATCGCTGATAAGCTGGAATCATGTCGTGGCGTACTCTCAGGAAAGTTGCAAATGTCAGCTTGTTTGTTGCCACAGGTACACCCATTACCGATTGATGAAAAAGTAACAATTTAAGGGATTCACAGGAGTTTATTATGACAACAGGATCACATACATCGCTAGCAGCCAAAGTGCTGTACGAAGATAAAATAGATGCGGCAGCACATTGGTCATTGCGTGTGCGCAAAGGCACTAGCCTAAAATTAATAGATGTGGAAGGCGGTGCGAATGTGGGCATGCTTTTTTACAATCCTGAAAATATGTTGGAACGCTATAATGCACCAGACACGCTTAAGGGACAGCATACTTTCAAACTAACAAAAGGTAATTGCCTGTATTCAGATATGGGACGCATTTTCTGTTCGATTGTTGATGACAGCGTTGGCTGGCACGAAACGGTGTGTGGCAATACTACGAAAAAAATAGTTGAAGAAAAGTGGGGTGAAAAGAACTATCAGGAATTTCGTAATGAGTGGAACCAGAACGGTCACAACAGTTTTTTAGTCGAGCTGGCGAAATATGGTTTAGGAAAGAAGGATATGGCGGCAAATTTAAATTTGTTTAGTGCCGTGGGTGTGGATGACGAAGGTAACCTTCAATACTTAGAAAATAACAGTAAAGCGGGTGATTCAGTTACATTGCGTTTTGAAATGGATACATTGGTATTAATGCATACCTGCCCGCATCCTTTAAGTACAGCAACAGAGTATCCAAGAAAGCCGGTAACATATCAGATACTACAATCAGGTGAAGTGGAAGACGGCGACTTTTGTAGAAATTATAGAGACGAGAATGCTCGCGGATTTCAGAATAACGAAATCTATCATCTAGGTGGAGCATGTTGCCATGATTAAAGAAAGTAAGTTAGTAGTGAGTCAGGCCAGTTTCCGAGAAACTGTATTGGCTGGCGATTACTTTATGAAGGTGATTAAAAAAGGCCAAACATTTCGCATACTGGATTTAGAAGGTAATCAGGCGGCCGATACATTATTTTATAATGCGGCAGATCCTAGTGAAAGATATAGTGCAGTCGATACCATTCGTGAGCAGTTAAATGTGTATTTAACTGCGGGCACTAAACTGATATCAAACGAAAATAATGTAATGCTTGAAATTGTCGCAGATACCTGTGGTCGGCACGATACTCTGGGTGGTGCCTGTGCAACGGAAAGTAATACCATTCGCTATTCGCTGGATAAAAAATGTATGCATGCCTGTCGTGATAGCTGGATGCTGGCAATTGCAGAAAACGAACAATATGGTATGACCAAACGAGATATAACACATAATATTAATTTCTTTATGAATGTGCCGGTTACGAAAGAGGGTGGATTAACGTTTGAAGATGGTATTTCTTCGCCTGGGAAATATGTTGAGTTAAAAGCGCATATGGACACTATTGTATTGTTGTCTAACTGTCCGCAATTAAATAACCCATGTAATGCATACAACCCAACACCGGTTGAAGTGATTATTTGGGATTAGTTTATTTATTATCGAGACGTCTCGATGAATATTGTATAACGGCAGGACGGCCTGCCCGCTAAGAATGAACGATTATGTTTAATAAAATTCTTATAGCTAATCGCGGTGCTATTGCGACTAGAATAATTCGCACCCTTAAAAAAATGAACATTAAGTCAGTAGCCGTGTTTAATCAGGCGGATGAAGATTCATTACATGTACAGTATGCCGATGAAAGCTTTTCATTAGGTGAAGGCCGAGCATCAGACACATATCTAAATCAGGACAAAATATTTTCAATCATAAAACAGACGGGTGCAGATGCGGTGCATCCAGGTTATGGTTTTTTAAGTGAGAATCCGAATTTTGTAAAACGATGTGAAGAAAATGGTGTCGCATTTATTGGGCCGACTACGGCACAAATGAAGTCATTTGGCTTAAAACATACCGCAAGACAATTAGCGGAAGATAACAATATTCCATTGTTACCAGGAACTGATTTATTAGACACGGTAACAGAAGCGCTGGAACAGGCTGAAACAATTGGTTATCCAGTTATGTTAAAAAGTACCGCAGGTGGTGGCGGCATAGGCATGCAACTGTGCTGGACTAAAGAAGAATTAGCAAAGGCATACGATTCTGTTCGCCGCTTGAGTGAAAGTAATTTTTCTAACAACGGCGTATTTATAGAAAAATTTATTGAATACGCACGCCATATAGAAGTGCAGGTGTTTGGTGATGGTAAAGGTAAGGCGATTTCTTTAGGCGAACGTGATTGTTCTACGCAGCGTCGTAATCAGAAAGTCATTGAAGAAACGCCGGCTCCAAACCTGCAAGATGAGATTAGAAAAGAATTGCATGAAACCGCTGTTAGATTAGTCGAAGCAGTAGATTATAGAAATGCCGGTACGGTTGAATTTGTTTATGACCAGAAATCTGATCAGTTTTATTTTCTTGAAGTAAATACACGATTACAGGTTGAACATGGAGTAACTGAACAGGTGTTTAATGTTGACCTTGTTGAGTGGATGATCAAGCAGGCAGCAGGTGAGTTGGGTGATCTCTCAGTATTATCAGAAAATTTACAATCTAATGGTCATGCAATTCAGGCACGTGTTTATGCAGAAGATCCGAATAAAGATTTTCAGCCCAGTGCCGGGTTATTGAGTGAAGTTAGTTTTCCACAAGCCGATCATATACGTATCGATCATTGGTTAGAAACAGGTATAGAAGTGCCTTCGTTATTTGACCCAATGTTAGCAAAGTTGATTATTACTGCAGATAATCGAGAACTTGCAATGCAGGGTTTAAACGATGCATTAGCAGAGACTAGCTTATATGGTATAGAAACCAATATGCGTTATGTCCGTGAAATTTTAAATACAGAAATATTTAAAAAAGGTGACATATTCACACGTTATTTAAATGAGTTTGAATATCAGCCATATTCAATTGATGTATTGAGTGGTGGTACTTTAACAACCATTCAGGATTATCCCGCTCGCAAAGGTTATTGGAATGTTGGTGTGCCACCTTCTGGGCCATTTGATTTTTATTCATTTAGTCTGGCGAATCGTTTGTTGGATAATGATGAAGATTCAGCGGGCTTAGAAATTACTTTAAATGGTCCGAGCTTGCGTTTTAATAATGCTACGCAAATTGTTATATGTGGTGCTGCCATGGATGCGCACTTAGATGACCAGGCTATTAATGGCTGGCGGGTGATTGATGTAAGGCCAGGGCAAACATTAAAAATAGGTAAAACAATTGCCGCAGGAGCCAGAGCTTATTTGTGTATTAAAGGCGGCATAAACTGCCCTGATTATTTGGGCTCAAAGTCTACTTTTGCATTGGGTCAGTTTGGTGGACATGCGGGTCGTGCACTGCGTGCGGGTGATGTGCTGCATTTTAATTCATTCACTAATAATTTGAGTCAGGAAAAATCAAACAATAAACTTGATGATTCATTAAAACCTGTGATAGAAAATAATTGGCAGTTACGGGTTATTTATGGGCCACATGGTGCGCCTGATTTCTTTACCGATAAAGACATAAAACTATTTTTTGAGGCAGAGTGGGAAGTACATTATAACTCTAGCCGTACCGGTGTGAGATTGGTTGGGCCAAAACCCGAATGGGCGCGCAGCGATGGTGGAGAGGCAGGTATGCATCCCTCCAACATTCACGACAATGCTTATGCCATTGGTACGGTGGATTTTACCGGTGACATGCCGGTGATTCTTGGGCCTGATGGTCCATCACTAGGCGGCTTTGTTTGTCCGGCTACCGTTATCTCTGCTGACTTATGGAAGCTAGGTCAGTTAAAGGCGGGTGATAAAATAAAATTTATTCCGGTAACAATTGATGATGCAGTCGCTGTAGAAAAAGCACAGTTGGAATCTATTAATCAGCTTGCAGTCATTCCTCATAATATAAATCCATGTGAAATTAATTCACCAGTTATAAATTCTAGTAGTGAGTCTGAGGTACAGATTGTTTATCGCGCATCCGGTGATAAATATTTATTAGTAGAATTTGGTCCATTAATACTGGATATAGAATTACGTTTTAGGGTGCATGCCTTAATGCTGAGTATGCAGGAAAAATCTATAGACGGTGTATTGGAGTTAACGCCGGGTATACGTTCACTGCAAGTGCATTACAACAGTCAATTACTAACGCTTAAAGATTTAATAGAAAAAATAGACGGCGTTATTTCATTGTTAAAAAACATTGATGAATTAGAAGTTCCTGCACGTATTGTACATATTCCGTTGAGTTGGAATGATAATGCTTGTCAGCAGGCGATTGATAAATATATGCAGTCGGTGCGTAAAGATGCGCCCTGGTGTCCAAGTAATATCGAGTTTATACGGCGCATAAATGGTCTGGATGATATACAGCAGGTAAAAGATATTGTATTTGATGCCAATTACCTGGTGATGGGTTTAGGTGATGTGTATTTAGGTGCGCCAGTAGCAACGCCAATAGATCCACGGCATCGATTAGTGACCACGAAATATAATCCTGCTCGCACATGGACTGCTGAGAACTCTGTGGGGATTGGCGGTTCTTATATGTGCGTATATGGCATGGAAGGCCCAGGTGGATATCAGTTTGTTGGTCGTACGCTACAAATGTGGAATCGTTATCATAAGACGAAAGAGTTTACTAACCCGTGGTTGCTGCGGTTTTTTGATCAGATAAAGTTTTATGAAGTCAGTGCAGATGAGCTGAAACAAATTCGTAAAGATTTTCCTAAAGGTCGATATAACATTGAAATTGAAGATACTCGCTTTAATTTAAAAAAATATCTTGGGTCTTTAAAACAAAGCGAAGCTGAAATTAAAACATTTACGGATAAACGCGAAAAGTCTTTCAATGAAGAATTGCAGCGGTGGATTGAATCAGGGCAAATTAATTTCGAGTCCGATCAGGATCTTGCGAGTTGCGAAGGCGATGAAGATGTATTGCCTGATCATTGTGTGGCGATAGAGAGTCCGGTTGCAGGTAATATTTGGAAGCTGCTGGTTAAGCCAGGTGATTCTCTTAAAGAAGGCGAGTCGATGATGATTCTTGAGTCAATGAAAATGGAAATCGAAATTGTGGCTCCACATGGCGGCGTTGTTTATGCTATTAGTCGTAGTGAAGGCCAGCAGGTAAATGCGGGGCAGCCATTATTAATTTTGCAAGAGTCATAGATAAAAGCCATAGGCAATAGTCGTAGCATTATAAAGAGATTTAATATGAATTTAACAATAGCTCATCTGCATAAAGCATATAAAGATAAAAGTTTAACGCCTCGACAAGTTATCGAAAAAGTAGTTGAACGTTGTAAGGAGTTTGCAGAACACAATATATGGATTCGCCAATTAACCCTAGCTGAGCTTGAACCATATCTAAAGAATTTAGAAACTAAAAATTGTGATGATTTACCGTTATATGGCGTGCCATTTGCAATAAAAGACAATATTGATCTTGCCGGTATTCCCACTACCGCTGCATGTCAGGCATTTGAATATGTGGCTGAAAAATCGGCTTTTGTAGTGGAGCAGCTAATTAAGGCGGGTGCGATTCCAATTGGAAAAACCAATATGGATCAGTTTGCCACAGGTTTGGTGGGTACGCGTTCACCAGCTCCCTGGGGCGCCTGTAAAAATTCATTTAATAAAAAATATATTTCAGGCGGCTCCAGTGCGGGGTCTTCTGTTTCTGTTGCATTGGGTTTAGCCAGTTTTTCTTTAGGTACAGATACGGCAGGTTCTGGTCGAGTGCCCGCAGCCTTTAATAATCTGGTTGGCTTAAAGCCCTCTAAAGGCTTGCTAAGTATGAACGGTGTTGTGCCAGCTTGTCGTAGCCTTGATTGCGTAAGCATCTTTGCGTTAACAACGGACGATGCCAATGCAGTATTTGAGCAGGCAGCAAGCTATGATGAAACTGATCAGTACGCGAGAAAAAATCCGTTTGATAATAATGCTCGTCAGTATGGCATGCCGAATGAGGTATTTACGTTTGCAGTACCAAAAGCAGATCAGTTAGCTTTTTTTGGAAATGAATCAGCGCAAGATTTATTTGAAGATAGTGTTGAGAAAATGCAGGCGCTGGGCGGAGTCAAAAAAGAATTAGATTTTAGTCTGTTTTTACAAGCCGCAAAATTACTCTATGAAGGCCCATGGGTGGCAGAGCGTTATGTAGCCATTGAAAATATTATCCAGCAACAGCCAGATGAGTTATTGCCAGTTATAAAAACAATTGTCGGTGGCGCTGAAAATAAAACGGCAATGGATGCATTTAAAGCGGAGTACCAAATGCAAGTGTATCGAGCTCAATCGAAAAAAATCCTCACTGAGTTCGACTTTTTATTAACGCCAACAGTTGGCACTATCTATACCATTGATGAAGTAAATGTAGATCCCATAGTAAAAAATAGTAATCTGGGTTACTACACAAACTATATGAATTTACTGGATTGTGCATGTGTCGCGATTCCCGGTGGTTTTTTAGATAATGATTTGCCCTGGGGTATCAGTTTGGTCAGCACAGCAATGTCCGATAGGAAATTATTGTCCTATGCAAACAAATGGCAGCAGCGGCTTAAGTTAAAGCCGGGCAATGTAAATATAAAGCTGCCTGAAACCCTTGCGTCTGAAATAGTCTATATGCATACAATCCCAGTGATTGTATGTGGTGCGCACTTAGATGGCTTGCCCTTAAGCTGGCAGCTAACAGAGCGTGGTGCAATATTCGAAGAGGTAACTACAACGGCAAATGCCTATAAAATGTATGTCATCGAAGGGCCTCTACCAAGGCCGGGTTTGGTTCGGGATGATGAGCATGGTAGCGCCATTAATATTGAGGTTTGGCAAGTGCCTAAAGCTGAATTTGGTAGCTTTGTGGCAGCTATACCGTCTCCATTGGGCATAGGTAAGGTCGAAACAAGTGATGGAAGATGGTTGCCAGGCTTTATATGCGAAGGCTATGCGGTACAGGGAGCAAAAGAAATTACAGAACTGGGTGGTTGGCGGCAGTATATGGCGTCAAATTAAGCGGGTTTAGGGTATGAACGATTAGCAAGTGAATCCAATAGCAATCTGAAATATAATAGCTGGCCTGAATTCAGTCATCATATTAATACTTAGAGAGAAATTATGCCTAGCTCAAAGATTATCTATACAGAGACAGACGAAGCACCAGCCTTAGCGACTTACTCATTTTTGCCGATTGTGCAGGCATATACAGGTGCAGCAGGCATTAATGTAGAAACGCGTGATATATCTTTGTCTGGGCGCATTATTGCTAATTTCCCAGATAAGTTATCAGATGATCAAAAAATTGATGATGCACTGACTGAGCTTGGTGAGTTAGCAAAAACACCTGAAGCCAATATTATTAAGTTGCCTAACATCAGTGCTTCTGTTCCACAGCTAGTCGCGGCAATAAAAGAATTACAATCGCAGGGCTATGATATTCCCGATTATCCGGCAGACCCTCAAAATGATGAGGAATCGGAGATAAAGCTACGCTATGCAAAAGCCCTGGGTAGTGCTGTTAATCCAGTGCTTCGTGAAGGCAATTCAGATCGTCGAGTGGCGGGCCCGGTTAAAGAATTTGCCAAAAAAAATCCTCATTCAATGGGCGAATGGTCTGCTGATTCAAAATCACATGTGGCATCAATGACGGATGGTGATTTTTATTCAAGTGAGCAGTCGGCCATTATTAAAACAGCGGATGATGTAAAAATCACATTAACGGCTGATGATGGTTCAGTAACGGTATTAAAAGAAAAAATACCTGTATTAGAAGCCGAAGTTATTGATGCTTCTATAATGAGTAAAGATAAACTCTGTGCTTTTTTTGAAGAACAAATTCAAGATGCTAAAGACGCAGGTGTTTTACTTTCATTGCACCTAAAAGCCACCATGATGAAAGTATCTGATCCCATTATGTTTGGTCATGCGGTGAATGTTTATTATAAAGATGTATTTTCAAAGCATGCAGAAATATTTGCAAAAATCGGTGTTAATACACGAAATGGTTTGGGTGATGTTTACGCAAAAATTTCAAGTTTACCTGCGGATAAAGCCAAACAAATCGAAGAAGATATTCTAGCTGTTTATCACACTCGCCCAGAATTGGCCATGGTGAATTCTGACAAAGGCATTACCAACTTACATGTGCCAAGTGATGTGATTATTGACGCCTCTATGCCAGCTGCATTACGTTCATCTGGAAAGATGTGGGGCGTTGATGGGAAACTGCATGACACTAAGGCAATGATTCCTGATCGCTGCTATGCAGAAATTTATCAGCAAGTATTTGACTTTTGCAAGGAGCACGGCGCTTTTGATGTAACCACTATGGGTAGCGTAAGTAACGTTGGCTTAATGGCGCAAAAAGCGGAAGAATATGGGTCGCATGATAAAACATTTGAAATTCCTGTTAATGGAACAGTGAGCGTAACAAATGTCGCTGGTGATATTCTGCTGGAGCATAAAGTAGAAGTGGGCGATATCTGGCGCATGTGTCAGACAAAAGATTTGCCAATTCGTGATTGGGTTAAGCTGGCGGTTAAACGTGCAAAAGCAACCGCTCAACCAGCCGTATTTTGGCTGGATGAAAATCGCGCGCATGATGCAAATTTAATTTTAAAAGTTGAAGAGTATTTAAAAGATCATGATACCACTGGCTTAAGTATTCAGGTTCTTGCGCCGATGGATGCAATGCGCTATTCATTGCAGCGTGTAAAAAATGGTGAAGACACTATTTCTGTAACCGGTAATGTATTGCGTGATTACTTAACAGATTTATTTCCTATTTTAGAATTAGGCACCAGTGCAAAGATGCTGTCTATCGTCCCGTTGTTAGCAGGTGGTGGTTTATTTGAAACAGGTGCAGGTGGTTCTGCGCCTAAGCATGTTGAACAATTAATCAATGAAAATCATCTGCGTTGGGATTCACTAGGTGAGTTTTTAGCATTGGCGGTATCTATTGAGGATATGGCACAAAAAACAGGAAATGAAAAAGCACAGATATTGGCTGATGCGTTGGATAAAGCCAATTCTATGTTTTTAAATGCCAATAAATCGCCGTCACGTAAAGTCGGTGAGCTAGATACACGTGGCAGTCATTTTTATCTTGCCATGTATTGGGCTCAATCGCTTGCAGAGCAAACAGATGATAAGGAACTACAAGCAAAGTTTGCACCTATAGCGCAACAGCTTACAGATAATGAATCTAGAATTGTTGATGAGCTAAATTCAGTGCAGGGTAGTGCGGTGGATATAGGGGGTTACTTTAAACCGAATCTACAACTGGTTTCTAAAGTGATGCGCCCTAGCAATACGTTAAATGCTGTGATTGACGCTATATAAGTTGTATTAGCTAAAACGCAATCTGACATACAATGAAATAACTACGAACTTGATCTGAGTTTAGTACAGAGATGAATCTCTTATCAAGCAGAATAAAACTCTTAAGCATTCTTTACTCTAACCTAAATATAATCGCGTAGGCCGGATCAAGCGAAGCGGATCCGGCTTTTTGACTTCGCCCCGGTGGATCCGCCTTGCTTGATCCATCCTACTTAGAGGCACTCTTATGTGCTTTTCTATGTCGGTTTTGCGGTGGCAGCGGAACTTAAAGCCATAATTCTGAATGTCTTCTTTTATCTAGATTAGCTCTCAGTTGTCAGAACACATCGAAATCAGTAAATTAACCTGTCAGATTGTATCTGAGCTACTACAGAAAACTAAGAAGACCAATAAAACATCTCATTTTTATTTGTGTTCATTTGCGTTGTTTGCGTTTTCTTTTGTTTTTTGAAATCATCAATCGACTGCTTCAAAATTTTTAGGTTTTTTAAGATTACATCAGTCTATCCAACGAGCGATACGAAATAGCTTCGCTCAAATGTTGGGGTTCAATGTCTAAGGAGTTGTCTAAATCGGCAATCGTTCGGCTCATGCGTAGAATTCTATGATAAGCGCGGGCTGAAAGGTTTAGCTTTTCCATTGCTTGTTCAAGTAATGCCTGTTCCGCTTTGTTTAGTTTGCAGTAAGTTTCTGTTTCACGGCTAGTTAGTAGAGCGTTGGTTTTCCCACAGCGTTTGATTTGCCTTTCGTAAGCCGCGTTTATTCTTTTTTTAACCTCTATATTGGTTTCGCTCTTTTCTTCTGTGCCGGCTAGCGTGCGTCGATCAACGCTGGGTACTTCAATGTGTATATCAATTCTATCAAGCAATGGTGCGGAAATTCTTGAGCGATGTTTTCGTTGCTGTTCTATCGTGCATTGACAAAGGTTTTTTCCATCGCAACTATAACCTTGGGGGCACGGGTTCATTGCAGCAATCAATTGGAAGTTGGCGGGAAACTCGGCTTGTCTTGCGGCTCTTGAAATGGTAATACGGCCACTTTCTAATGGTTCGCGTAAAACATCGAGTGTATGTCGATCAAATTCGGTTAGCTCATCAAGAAATAAAATACCATTGTGTGCCAATGAAATTTCCCCAGGTTTTGGAATTGACCCGCCACCGACTAATGCAACACCTGATGCGGTATGGTGAGGTGCGCGAAAAGGCCTTTGCATCCAATCGGATAAATCAAAGCCTTGATGGCTAATAGAGCAGATCGCTGCGCTCTCGATGGCCTGTTGTTCAGTAAGTGGCGGAAGTAGTGATGCGAGACGTGAGGCCAGCATGGTTTTGCCAGTACCGGGTGGACCAATCATCAGCATATTATGATTTCCAGCCGCGGCAATTTCCAGGGCGCGTTTCGCTCGGTGTTGGCCTTTTACATCACTGATATCAAGTTCGCTTTTTATTTTTTTTGGGATGTGAGCCGTGGGGCGATTGAGTTCATGCTGCTGGTGAAAAAATTTGCAGATATCAAGAAGGTGATCCGCTTGAAAAATATCTGCATCATGAATAAGTGCGCCATGTTGTGCGCAACTGCTAGGTAAAATTAAAGTGCGCTGCTGTAGTTTTGCGCCAATGGCTATTGGCAGAGCGCCACTAACCGAGCGCAAGGCTCCGCTTAAAGCAAGCTCGCCGTGAAATTCATATTGGTGCAGAAACTCATCAGGAATTTGTTTGGATGCTGCGAGAATGCCAATCGCAATTGGTAAATCATATCGCCCGCCATCTTTAGGTAAATCTGCAGGTGCCAGGTTGACGGTGATTTTGCGTGCGGGGAATTCGAAACCACAATTTATGATAGCAGCGCGAACCCGATCTTTACTTTCACGCACTGCCGCTTCGGGTAAGCCGACGATGGCGAGTGCAGGTAAACCATTAGATATATGCACTTCAACACAAACAGGAATGGGTGTGACGCCATTGAGTGCTTGCGTGTTAATAGTAGCCAGAGAATTGACTTGAGACATGGAATCCTTTCCTTTGAGAAATAATTTAAATCTGTTTTTCGAGTTCGGCTAACTGCTCTTCTAATTGTTGGAGTTTTAGCTGGGTGCGTTCAAGTAAAGCGCTCTGCACGTCAAACTCTTCGCGGCTAACCAGATTCATTTGCCGTAGGGCAGATTCGAGTGCCGCTTTGATGTTGTTATCGGCATCTTCTTTAAGTGCTTTTACACTGTCGGGAATGACCGATGTTAATTTGTCAGCCAGGCCATTAAGGCTTTGTATATCTATCATGATTGCTCCAGTCAGGCGTTTGCAAAGTGTACCGTATTTTTGTCGCACCTGCTTTGTGCACTTGTCTGCTCTAAATTGGTGCGCAATAGCTATTGGCGGTCAAACTTGGTGCGGTTAAGTTAATTAAAATGGAGTGGCAGCTAATGATATTTGATTAAGATACTGTTTTTATTGGTTTAATTTCAGTTGGCACGTCTGCTGCAATATGAGCGGTAGAGTATTTTTAATATTTTACTAAAAAACAAATATAGGAACTAAGGCATGAAAAAATTAAACGTATTAGCACTTAGCGCAGCGATTGCAGCGGCTGGCTTAACTACTACAGGTACAGCGGTAGCTGGCGTAACGGCTAATGTTGGCGCGGCATCTAACTACTTATGGCGTGGTACTTCATTGAGCAATGAAGCTGCTGCTGTATCTGGTGGTGTTGATTACTCACATGATGCTGGTGCTTACGCTGGTCTTTGGGTATCAAGTGAAGGTTTAGCAGGTGCTACAGGCGAAACTGACCTATATGTTGGTTTCGCAGGTGAAGCTGAAGGTATTTCATATGACGTAGGTTATATTGAATACATGTATACACAAATTGACCCATCAGTTGATTTCTCTGAAATTTATTTTTCAGTAGGTTATGAGTTTGCAGAGTTCTTCTATGCAAATTCAAGTGATGTAGTGATTGGTACTGGTGAAGGTTCTGACTACATGGCTTTAACTTTGTCATACGACAAGTTTTCTTTCGTATACGGTGATTATAGTTTTGATGATTCATCTGCTGATTACTCTCACTATGATCTAGGTGTTGCTTTAACAGATGAGCTAAGCCTGACTTATTCTAAAAATGATGCCGATGGCACTGAAGGCGACGGTCGTTTTGTAGTTTCTTACGGTCTTGAGTTCGACGTTAAGTAAAACGATTTATAAAATGGGCGGCTACATATAGCCGCTCTATTAGGAGCGTATCTATGAAATTAGTAACTGCAATTATTAAACCTTTCAAGCTGGATGATGTGCGTGAAGCATTATCAGAAATCGGCGTGCAAGGTATTACGGTGACAGAAGTGAAAGGCTTTGGTCGTCAAAAGGGTCACACAGAGCTGTATCGTGGTGCTGAATATGTTGTTGATTTTCTACCCAAGGTAAAACTTGAAGTAGCGGTTGATGACGGCATTGTTGAGCAGGTTATCGAAACAGTTCGCAACTCAGCGAATACAGGCAAAATTGGCGATGGCAAAATATTTGTTTATCCAGTTGAGCAAGTTATCCGTATCCGTACCGGTGAAAGCGGTACTGAAGCGCTTTAATAGCGGGGGAATTCTAAAGTGGAAAATCAAATTTTCGAACTTCAATATGCAATGGATACCTTTTACTTTCTGGTATGCGGTGCATTAGTAATGTGGATGGCAGCTGGCTTCTCAATGTTAGAGGCAGGTTTGGTCCGTGCAAAAAACACAACTGAAATTTTAACTAAGAACGTGGCGTTGTTCGCGATCTCTTGCATCATGTATATGGTGTGTGGATACGAATTAATGTATGGCGGCGGCTACTTCCTTGCAGGTATTGCGGGCGGCGAAACACTGGTTGCTGATGCATTAAAGTCATCCGCTGAAGAGGGTTTCAATGGTGGCTCTGTTTACGCAAGTGCCTCTGACTTCTTCTTCCAGGTAGTATTCGTTGCAACTGCAATGTCTATTGTTTCTGGTGCGGTTGCAGAGCGTATGAAGCTTTGGGCTTTCCTTGCCTTTGCAGTCGTGATGACGGGTTTCATTTATCCAATGGAAGGAGCATGGACCTGGAATGGTGCCGACGTATTTGGCATGTACAATCTGGGTGACCTTGGGTTCTCTGACTTTGCAGGCTCAGGCATAGTACACATGGCGGGTGCAGCGGCTGCATTATCTGGTGTTTTGCTGTTAGGTGCTCGTAAGGGTAAATACGGCGCAAACGGTCAGATAAATCCTATTCCTGGTGCTAACCTGCCTATGGCGACACTGGGTACATTCATTTTATGGATGGGTTGGTTCGGCTTCAATGGTGGCTCAGTGCTTAAGCTGGGCGATATCGCGAGTGCCAACTCGGTTGCAATGGTATTCTTGAACACAAATGCTGCCGCTGCGGGTGGTGCAATGGCTGCCCTTATCACGGCGCGTTTACTGTTTGGTAAAGCTGATTTAACCATGTTGTTAAACGGAGCATTAGCAGGTTTAGTAGCCATTACTGCAGAGCCTTCTACACCTACCGCATTACAAGCGACACTGTTTGGTGCGATTGGTGGTGTGCTGGTTGTATTTAGCATCGTTGCGCTAGATAAGATGAAGATCGATGATCCCGTTGGTGCAATTTCAGTGCATGGTACATGTGGTCTTTTAGGCTTGTTGTTAGTGCCTGTTACTAATAGCGGTGTTAGCTTCTCTGGTCAGTTGATCGGCGCAGCAACAATTTTCATCTGGGTATTCGGCGTGAGCTTCATTGTATGGTTCGCACTTAAAGCTATCATGGGTATCCGTGTAAGCGAAGAAGACGAATACGAAGGTATGGATCTTGTAGACTGTGGTATGGAAGCATACCCAGAATTTACAACTAAGTAATGCCTGGTTGTAAATGCCAGTAGCTTAGACTCCTGCTGGTTTGTGGTTAAGGCCGATGCAATGCATCGGCCTTTTTTGTGGCTGCCTGTTATAGCAGATGAATGAAAAATTATATTCTGTTATGGTAAAAAGATTATGAGCATTATTATAAATGGCTGGGAACTTATCATGGAAAGAATAATAGGTTTAATCTTATGCATTGGCTTAACGCCAATGGCTAATGCAGAGATATATAAATGGATAGACGAGCAAGGGGGTGTAAATTATGGTGATAAACCAGTCACTAATTCTGAATCGCTGGAGTTAGATACAGAAAAAAAGGGGCATATTAATACGGGGGCGTCACGAGAAGAAAAACGTAAAAACCTGTTGGATGCTATGCAGGAGGATAAAGACCGAGAACAGAAAGAGCAAAAAAAGAGTCGTGAACAAAAGAAGCAGCAGGAACGAGGCTGCGTTTTAGCGAAAGATCGTCTTGCGCGTTTTGAGCGAGCTAGCTATTTGTATGATTTAGACAAGGAAGGAAACAGGGTGATAGCCACTAAAGAAGATCGTAGCAAAAGGACGTCACAACTTAGAAAAAGCATACGCAAACATTGCAAGTAATTAAGCTTGCGCCTAAAGCAAGGCTTAAACTATTTTTTTAAATTCAGTTTCTTCCGTGGCTGAAGGTTTGAAAAATAACGCGTCATGCTTGTGGATTTTAGATAAGCCTTTCTTTAATTCTGCAGCAAATTCCAGGGCGTCTTTTTCTAATTTTTTTATACCGTTTCTATTTACAAACACAAGCATTCCATTGTTTATATTTATAACGGATAAACGTAGGCACCTTGTAGGTGTATTTTCATCAATATAAATTTCACACCATATTCCAGGTTTTATATTTGAAGGTAATTTTGCAAGCTTTTCGAGAACGCTAGCATTTAAGCTGTTTGAAAAATCTGATTGTTTAGCCGTGCCCAGTTGTTGGTTATAATGTGAAATTAAAGCTTTTAAAGCTGGCTCCACGTTGATTTCAGTATGATACAGCAATAGCATATTGTTATTGCTACGCGCTATTGACATGAAATTGTCTTTTAGCTGTCTGAATTGCTCTATGTTATCAATGGGTTGAATTGAGTCAATAAGCTCAATGTACATACGAATGGCATTATTCCATTGAGGTGTTTTGTCGCCGTGTGTTTTTAAAATATGCAGCAATGCACTTGGCCAAAGTTTTAAAACGATGCTTTGGCAGCTCTTTGGGATATTTTTATCCTGAAGGTAGAGTTTAATTTTAGTACTCAGTCTTGCTTTTAAATTATTACTCATAACTTCTCAATGCCATTATGGGTTTAAGAAGGTGTCCTTACCGACTGTTCATGGGTTCTTATTAATTTTTTCCGGATAAAGAGTTTATAACAACGCCTAGCGCGTGATCGAATGCTGAATGATCGGCCAGGAATGATGATTTTTCAGTATTGATTTCTTCATTGAATATAGCAGCATCTTTCTCTATTACTTTTATACCCACTCTATCAACAAATACTAATTTTGCTTCTTCCATTACTATGACGGACAGTTTAGCCCTACGTGCCGGGCTGTCTTCGCCGTTGAATACTTTAAACCAGACGCCAGGGCGAATATCTGATGCAAGTTCGGCAATTTTTTCGCGCGCAATCTTTGCTTGTTCTTGAAGAGGGTCAGTTTCATCTTCAAGATCAATACCTGGATCTTGCATTGTGTCTAATTCATTATCCGCATCAACGGATGAAAAGTAGGTTTCGTCGTTACGCATGATGGCTGGGTTATATTGGCTGGTGCTTAGCGCGTTATCCATAATGCTGTAGACATTGTTAATTTCAGTTTCAATTTCAACAGGATTTTGTTTTGTATCTAGAAGGCTTTGTTGAATATAGTCAAGAACCTCATCTTTTTCATGCTCTAATGTATAGTATGCCTGAGGTGACTGTATGGGTTGCAATAAGTGTATTAATTGCTTGATTGAAGTAGAGGCCATGCGCCATTCGTCACTATCCTTTCCAAACTTAATATAGCGATGAAACATGAGTGTTGACCAGTTTCTCAATATTAGTTTTTGCGCAGGCCTGGCCAGTGTTTTGTTTTTTACATGATGTTGCAGCTCTGTTAGAACCATTTCTCGTGCATGTGCCTGTAAAACAGATTTCTGTGTTTGCCTTTCAGCTTTAGCTGCTTTGTTGAGCTCATCGTCTTCAATTTTTTCTAAAGAATCTACAGCATTTTCGAAACTGCATATGTCAACATCAAATTCATTTAAGATGTTATCGATAATATTTTCTAACTCGGTAAATAGTTCGTCTTGTCGAGTTGATATTCCTCGGCCTAAATGCGCAATGATATTGAGTGTGGTTTTACAAGGGTGGTTGTTTGCTGTGATGAAGCCTTCATCTATCATTGCAACTTTAATAACAGGGATTTGTAAACGCAGTAATAAATTTGTGACAAGTTCGGGGATGCTGTCGTCACCTATAATGGCATTAAAGAGCATCTCGATTAAATCAATGGTTTTTTCATCAACCTGACTAACTTGTTTGGTGATAGCGCCGCCAGATTGTGCGCCAATGCTGGTTAGTAGTGCTTGCTTTAATTCGCCAATATTTACCTGTTTGTTATTGTCGTGTGTATATGAGGTTTTGTGTTGAAGCTTGGACAAGGCATTCATTACGTCTCGGCGGTCGTAATATTTTGTGCTTTGAGAATCTCTGTTTGATATGCTCGTTGTAAATGATGCCGGAATACCTGGGCCTGAGGCGGTTAGTTCGCCCTGAATAAACTGGCTGGCAACTCTGTTGATCTCTTGCTGCATGTTGTTTGAAGCATGTGTTGTTTGGGTGCTATTGCTGTTGCCGCTATATCCACTAGTGTTCGATGCGTGATAGTTTGATGTTTGTACGGGATCACACATTGGGTTTTCTCGATAAATGCCTTCATCAAGGGGTGTGGTTGCTGAAAAGCTTCGAGCTTTATTTTCAACGCGTCTTTCTGTCGTCGTTGTACTGCCTAATTTTATTTGCGGCAATATACCTTGATCGATAAATAATTGATTTAGTTTTTTATATAGAGGGTCCAAGTGTACAACAACTTCCTGGTCGAACAACTTGTAGAGAATTAATTTGTTATTAGTTGACAGCTCAATATCAGAAAGAGCATCTTTAAATGAATCGCAAATATTTTTAGGTGTAAGAGCATCTTTAGGGAAAACGTTGCTTATTTTTAAAGATAAAAATTCAATGCGTGCCTCTAAATGATTTACTGCTTCGCCATATAGTCCCATCGCTTTTGAATGCATGGCTGATACAGCAACCAGTTCTTCCATTTCACTCTGATCAACGAGGCTGAGTTCGTCTTCATCAAATACGGCTTTATCTTCTTGCCGTACTGGCTGTAAATAGCTTTTTATGTTGTTTGCAAAATTGAGAGAGACATTGTTTCGTTCTGTGCGCAGCATGCGCATGGTGTCGAAGTGTTGAGTTTGATCTTCATTGGAGTCTGCATTTTCGGCTAACTGAAATAGCATGTCATCCGCGCCATTAAACATATGGCCGATGAGTTCAGACAGTTCTTCGCTTAGGCAGTTTTCAATTTGTTCTGTAAGTAGTTTCAGCTGGGTGTTGTTCTTATTAGAGCTGCTGCTGAATTTATGTATTATTGCGCTCATCTGTCTATTCCACAAAATAATAATCATTGTGTAATGGCACTATGTCAGGGCGTTCCATGACGAGGTAAGCCGAGGGCTTTTGCGTTAGTGCGCATCTCTAGTTATTGCAAGCAATAGTTATGAAGAACTAGTGCCGACGGATGCTTTTGACATTTGAGTGTGAGGTGAGGTGAGGTGCATCGCTCACGAACAATTAACAATCTAGCTGTTTTTCTGAAGCAGCATAGTGAGCTGGTTCACAAAAAGTGTTTTTTCGTCATTCGTTTAGATGGTGATTAGTCATGCTTTAAGTGACTATAGCCGATGTAATATCCCATTAAAGCATAAGTCGATATTAGCCCATGCAATTATGACAAGCGGTGTTTATGACGGGTTGCTTAAATCTTAGGGCAGATGATGTCGAGAACTTCTGCTGCATGTTCCCAGGCCTTATCCATTACCTCAGGTAAAATATCTAAGGTAAGCCCGGTAATTTCTAACGTTTTAGGCTCAAATGATGGGTAATCATCTAATAAGTGCTCATCAATTTCAACATCTGGGCCAATGGCATTGACGATGCAGTTGGCAATGTGAACGATTGCCGTTTCAATGCGGTATTCTTTAGCTTTAAGCGGGGTATGGTGATATGCGATGACTTCCTTCAGTGTGTCAGATAGTTTCCATGCATCTATTAGTGCAGCACCTACGTCGCCATGTGTGAAGCCAATGATCTCTTTTTCAGCAATAAATAGCTGGCCATCTGAATCCGCGGCTTTTAGTAAAACCTGCTGCGAAAGTTCGGGTTCTTTGAAGTATAAAACAAGCTTGCCAATATCATGCAGCATACCAGCTACGAACAGGCGTTCACCGTGAAGTATATTGCAGTACTTAGAGAGTAAGCGCGCAACGATGCCGGTATGTACGCTGTGACGCCAAAATAAATCAATATCGACTAACTGGTTAGGTATACGTTTGAATGTATCGACAGCGGATGTGGCTAACACTAGATTGCGCAGGTCTTCTTCACCAATAACAGAGACGGCTCGACTGACTAATTCAACCTGGGTTGCAAGAGAATAGTAGGCGCTATTAACAATGCGTAAAATTCTAGCGGTAAGCGCTGGATCGTGACCAATAATATCGCCGAGTTGCTTGGCGTTATGATTTTCGTCTTCTAGTGCCTGTGAAATCCGAATATATATTTCAGGCAGTGAAATAAGTTTAACGACACCTTTGACGAGGTCTTCAGCTTTGTTAGCCATTGTTCATCCTATTACTTTATGCTTTTTATAGTTTTAATTAACCCATTTGGGTTATTGGTGGTGGATAATGACGCATATAGCTTAATTTTTCTAGGGAAAACTGATCAAAAATGTAAACTTGGTTAATATTTTGTATCTAATATTTGAGGCTCGACAGGGTGCTTTGCCGCTAATTTATTGATTGCGCATAAAGTCGGCGGTTTTGTAAAAGGCCGCATAGAGTTCTTTTTGTAGTTCGTTATCTATTTTCATGTTTTGCATCGCCTGCTGAATGCATAACATCCATTGATCACGTTCCAGCTCGCCAATGGCGAAGGGCATGTGTCGTTGGCGCAAGCGAGGATGACCATATTTTTCGATATACAGGGAAGGGCCGCCCAGCCAGCCGGATAAAAACATAAACAGTTTATTGCGTGCATCGCTTAAGTCGGGGGCGTGAACTTTTCTTAATTCGACAGTATCTGCGCGAGAATCCATCAAGTCATAGAATCGATCGACGAGCTCGCGCACTGATTTTTCGCCGCCGAGGCGCGCATAATGTGTATTTTCCATCAGAATCCGATAAATAAAGCCAGTTTGCGGCATTCTACACTAATCATTGTTCACTAATATGCTGTATAATCTGCGACCCAATTTGATTGGCCGGTGTGACTGGCCCTATTTGCGCCAGGAGCACAAAGCAGACATGAAATTACGTAACATCGCCATTATTGCGCACGTCGATCACGGCAAAACGACACTAGTTGACGAGCTGTTAAAACAGTCGGGCACAGTTGATAACACTCGCGGAGATATGGATACCTGCGTGATGGATTCAAATGATCAGGAGAAAGAGCGTGGCATTACCATCCTTTCTAAAAACACCGCGATCACATACAAAGACTTCCGCATCAATATAATAGACACACCGGGTCACGCCGACTTTGGTGGTGAGGTAGAGCGCGTACTCTCTATGGTAGATTCGGTTCTACTATTGGTAGATGCGCAAGAAGGTCCAATGCCACAAACGCGTTTTGTAACGCAAAAAGCATTCAACATGGGCTTAAAGCCGATTGTTGTTATCAACAAGATTGATAAGCCAGCGGCACGACCTCATTGGGCGTTAGACCAAACATTTGAACTGTTTGACCAGCTAGGTGCAACAGACGAACAATTAGATTTCCCGGTTATTTACGCATCAGGCATTGGCGGTTATTCAGGCTTAGATGAATCAATTCGTGAAGGCGATATGGTACCTTTACTGGATGCGATTCTAGAGTATGTGCCAGCGCCAGACGTTGATGTAGATGCACCTTTCCAAATGCAGGTGAGCTCGCTGGATTACAACTCTTATGTAGGTGTTATCGGTATAGGCCGCATTAAGCAGGGCAAGGTTAAACGTGGCCAGCAACTATCTTTGATCGATCACGAAGGAAAAATTCGTAACAACGTTAAGATGCAGCAAATTCTGGGTTTCCACGGTTTAGAGCGTGTAGAAGTTGAAACCGCTCAGGCTGGCGATATTATCTGTTTCAGTGGTATCGATAAGTTAGGCATTTCAGACACGCTTTGTAACCCTGAAAACGTGGTCGCTATGCCGCCACTGTCGGTAGATGAGCCAACCTTGAGCATGACGTTCCAGGTGAATAATGGCCCATTATCTGGTCAAGATGGCAAGTATGTTACTTCACGTAATATTTCAGACCGTTTAGATCAGGAGCTTATCCATAACGTGGCATTGCGTGTTGAGCCCGGTGAAACCGGTGATAAGTTTCGCGTATCAGGTCGTGGTGAATTGCACCTGTCGGTATTAATTGAATCAATGCGTCGTGAAGGTTTCGAGCTGTGTGTAGGTCGCCCAGAAGTTGTTATTAAAGAAATCGACGGCAAAATGTGTGAGCCGTATGAGCGCTTAACCGTAGACATACCGGAAGATTCTCAGGGTTCTGTCATGGAAAAACTGGGTATCCGTAAAGGCGAGCTGAAAGACATGGTGCCAGATGGACGCGGTCGCGTTCGCCTGGATTACATTATACCTACGCGTGGCCTCATTGGTTTCCGTACTGAGTTTTTAACGTCTACAGCGGGCAATGGCTTGATGTACAGTAACTTTGATAGTTATGGTCCAAAGCTTGATGCGGTTATAGGGCAGCGCAGTAAAGGTGTAATGATATCAAACGGTCCGGGTAAGGCTGTGAGCTTCTCGATCTTCAACTTGCAGGAACGTGGAAAAATGTTCGTTTCACACGGCGATGAAGTATACGAAGGTATGATTGTGGGTATACATGCGCGTGAGAACGATTTAGTGGTTAACTGCATTAAAGGTAAGCAATTAACTAACGTACGTGCATCAGGTACTGATGAGGCATTAACGCTAGTTAAGCCAATTATTTTAACGCTAGAGCAGGCGCTTGAATTCATTGATGATGATGAGTTAGTAGAAGTAACGCCTAACTTTATTCGTTGCCGTAAAAAATACTTAACCGAAAATGAGCGTAAGCGTTTAAGTCGTGGGCCTAAGAAATAGCTAGCTAGTAGCAGTATTTGCATCATTAGTGCTAACGCCACCTCTGGTATACAGGGGTGGCGTTTTTGTGTGTAAGTTGGCTTAATGTTAAACGCTAACGTTTTGTTTTTAATAGTCTAAACTTGTATAAACTTAAATATTAATGCTCATGGACAAAAGAGTATATCGAATTAAATACAGGTGAAGGCATCAGTGTCAGAAAATATAAGCGAAAACCAGATTTTAGTGGTCGATGATTCTCGGGTGATTCGTCGTGCTGCAGTGAAAATTTTACAAAAAGATTTCGATGTCGTTGAAGCGGAAGATGGCGAAGCCGCCTGGCATGAGCTACAGAAAAATGCAAAAATATCGGCTGTATTCAGTGATCTTGGTATGCCTAATATGGATGGCTTTCAGCTGCTGGAGACTATTCGTAATGCGGATGATGAAGAATTAGCAAAAATCCCCGTGATTATTATTACCGGCGCGGAAGAAACCGATGGTACTAAGGAAAAAGTGCTGGCCTTAGGTGCAACAGATTTTATTACCAAGCCATTTGATTCGGTATCCTTAAAATCACGTGCATCCGCACATATCAATTATCGAAAGGAGGTCCAGTCATTAGAAAAACGCGTGGCCTTAGATAAGCTAACAGGCCTTTGTGTCGAATCGTCATTTAAACAGCAAGCCGATCAAGTAGTTGCCTATGCAAAGCGTCATTGCACTGAAGTGAGTGTTGTTTATTTCGACATTGATCGGTTCTCGGAAATTTTTGTAAAACATGGAAAGGCAGTCGCAGGGCAAATAATCGCTAAAGTGGCATCATTAATTAATGAAGGAAAACGAACAGAGGACATTGCAGCAAGGCTGGGTGTGTCAAAGTTTGCATTATTGCTGCCTTCATCGGATCTTCAGGGGGCCGAGTTCGTCGTCAGTCGTATTTGCCAGCGTGTTTCACGATTGAAGCTGAAGCTGGGCAGTGAGGAATTTAAAATTCAATTTAGCTCGGGTGTTACGTCAAGCGCATTGGATAATGAAATTGAAACAGTTGATTTATTAAGGCAGGCGGAAAGCGCATTAAAAACGGCAGTAGATGAAGGTGGCGGGCGAATTATTTGCTACCAAACAGGCAAGGATATAAGTAGCAGCGTAGCAGAAAAAAATTCATATGAAGATAAGGATATCAATGTTGAAGAGCTGCTCAAGTGGATATCTAATCAGTGCTCTGATGTCAATAATGAGCAGCTAGCAGCGGCCATGCGTAAGGTATTGCCATTAATTGCGGCAGCAGATAGTCGATTAAAGCTTGGCTTGAGTAAGGTTTTATTGCATCTAAAAAAGCGTTTATACGATTAGCTTATTTTATAAAAGCAGATACTAGCAACGGTTTGTCTATTAAAGACTTTTGCACGAAGTGTAAAAGTCGATTGGCACATAGATGTGCCAACAAAATCGATTACGTAAGTAATTGATTTTAGAATCGTTGCTTTGCTGAGCCAGGGATGGCTCGTGAAAAGCTCTCTATTAAGCAAAAACAGGCCGATTTTTAAGGAGAATCAAACGCTATTTAGGTACAATAGGCCTTTGTTTTATACCAAGGTTTGTTGTTTCATGTTGTCTATCTCCCAGCGTATTTCCGAAGAATTATCAGTACAAGAAAAACAGGTTGTTGCCGCCATTGCATTACTTGATGAAGGTTCGACCGTACCCTTTATTTCCCGTTACCGAAAAGAAGTGACCGGCGGATTGGATGATTCTGAATTACGTCAATTAGAAGATCGCTTACGCTACTTGCGAGAGTTGGATGATCGTCGAAATGCAATTTTAAAAAGTATTGATGAGCAAGAAAAACTAAGCCCAGAATTAAAAGCATCTATTCTACAGGCGGACACTAAAAACCGTCTGGAAGACTTATACCTTCCCTATAAAATTAAACGTCGTACCAAAGCCCAAATTGCACGCGAATCTGGCTTAGAGCCATTGGCTATTGCGTTGTTTGAAGATCCCACATTGGTTCCAGAAAAAACAGCAGAACAATATATCGATAATGATAAGAATGTCGCGGATACAAAAGCAGCATTAGATGGTGCGCGGCAAATTTTAATGGAGCGCTTTGCAGAAGAGGCAGATTTATTGCAGGGTCTGCGTGACTACCTGTGGAAAAATGGCATTATCGAATCAACTGTAATGCAAGGTAAAGAACTAGAAGGTGAAAAATTCGCTGACTATTTTGATTATCAGGAAGCGGTAATTAAAATACCATCGCATCGTGCGCTGGCATTATTTCGTGGACGAAATGAATCTATATTGCAGATGAATTTGAAAGTGCCTAATGAAGACGAGTTAGATACGCATCCATGTGAAGCTATGATTTCTAGTTTTTACTCATTAGAAAATAAAGATAGAGCAGCGGATAAATGGTTGCAAGACACTGTCCGTTGGGCATGGAAAATTAAAATTTTTAGCCATCTTGATGTTGAATTAAAGATGAAGCTGAAAGAGGCGGCTGAAGAAGAGGCGATAAATGTTTTTGCATCTAACTTAAATGATTTGTTGTTGGCGGCACCTGCCGGACCCAAAACAACCATTGGTTTAGACCCAGGTTTGCGTACAGGCGTTAAAGTAGCGGTAGTAAATGAAACGGGTAAATTAGTCGACTTCGCTACTATTTATCCGCATGTTCCAAAAAGACAATGGGATCAATCAATCTCAATTATTGCCGCCCTGGCTAAAAAACATAATGCCAGTTTAATTAGTATTGGTAATGGTACGGCGTCACGCGAAACAGATAAACTCGCGAAAGAAGTTATTAGCAAGTATCCCGAATTAAATCTAACCTCGATAGTTGTTTCCGAGGCAGGCGCGTCTGTTTACTCGGCATCTGAATTGGCATCAAAAGAATTCCCGGATTTAGATGTAACTATTCGAGGGGCTGTATCTATTGCTCGTCGCTTACAAGATCCGTTGGCGGAGCTAGTTAAAATAGAGCCGAAAGCAATTGGAGTTGGCCAGTATCAGCACGATGTTAGTCAGACAAGATTAGCGCGTCAGTTAGATGCCGTTGTAGAAGATTGTGTAAATGCTGTTGGTGTGGATGTAAATATGGCATCAGTACCACTGCTTACACAAGTCTCGGGTTTGTCACAAACAATGGCGGAAAATATCGTGCAGTACCGTGATGAAAATGGTGCTTACGAAAATCGTAAACAATTACTCAGTGTTCCTCGTTTAGGGCCGAAAGCATATGAGCAAGCCGCAGGTTTTTTACGTGTGTCAGGCGGCGATAATCCATTGGATGGTTCTGCCGTCCATCCTGAGGCTTATCCATTAGTTGAAAAAATAATTTCACAATCAGGCAAGTCGATTAAGGCGCTGATGGGTGATACCCATTTCTTGAAAACCGTAAGCGCTAATGATTATGTGGATGAAAAATTTGGTTTGCCAACAGTGCAAGATATTATTAGCGAGCTTGAAAAACCAGGCCGCGATCCTCGTCCAGAATTTAAAACGGCTGAATTTAAGGATGGTGTTGAGGAAATAAAAGATTTAACAGCGGATATGATTTTGGAAGGCGTGGTGACTAACGTGACTAACTTTGGCGCTTTTGTCGATATCGGCGTTCATCAAGATGGCCTGGTGCATATTTCTGCACTTTCAACTACGTTTATAAAAGATCCTCGTGAAGTAGTTAAGGCGGGCGATGTTGTAAAAGTTAAAGTAATGGAGGTGGATGTGCAGCGTAAACGTATCGCTTTAAGTATGCGTTTAGGTGATGAAAGTAGAGACATTGAAAAAAATATTCAACGAGACACTAAAAAACGCCCGAATAAGTCTGCGCAAGATAATCAGTCGCAAGGCAGTGTCGGAAACTCTGCGATGGCCGATGCCTTGGCTCAAGCATTTAAACGATAAGTAAAAAATAATATGCTGGAATTTATTAAGCTGGCGATTCGTCGTGGCCCTCGTGTTTTATTTGAAGATACGAGCTTTACTGTGCATCGTGGTTATCGTGTTGGCGTAACAGGCTCGAATGGTTGTGGTAAATCCAGCTTGTTTGCATTAATTCTTAAGCAGATACATAGCGATGCTGGCGACTTTAGTTTGCCACCCGATACGGTTATAGCTCATGTTGCTCAGGAAACGCCCGCCGTTGAACGAAGTGCCATTGATTATGTACTAGATGGTGATGCGGCTTTAAGAAAAACACAGGCCAGGCTTGCTGCAGCAGAAATAGAAAATAATGGTTTAGTTCAGGCTGAATGTCATAGTTTGCTGGAAGAGATTGACGCGTATACCGCAGATTCACGTGCGGGCAAACTTATGCTGGGGCTTGGCTTTAAGCCGGAACAAATAAATAACCCGGTCAATAGTTTTTCTGGTGGCTGGCGAATGCGTTTGAATCTTGCACAGGCCTTAATGTGTCGTTCAGATTTATTGTTATTAGATGAACCAACCAATCACCTCGATTTGGATGCGGTTATCTGGTTAGAACAGTGGTTATTAAATTATCAAGGTACCTTGTTACTTATTTCACATGACCGTGATTTTCTCGATAAAGTAACCACTCATATCGTTCATATAGAACAACAAAAAGCCAAAATGTATACCGGGAACTATAGCGCGTTTGAAAAAATACGTGCAGAGCAGTTAGCGTTACAACAATCTCAATATGAAAAACAGCAGCGTGAAGTTGAGCATATAGAAAGTTTTATTCGTCGCTTTAAAGCTAAGGCGAGCAAAGCCAAGCAGGCACAGGGCCGTGTCAAAGCACTAGAGCGGATGGAGCTTATATCGGCTGCGCATATTGATTCACCGTTTCATTTTAAATTTTATAAACCTGCAAAATTACCTCATCCATTAATACGTTTAGATGAAGTGAGCATTGGCTATGGTGATCTACAAATTTTAGATTCGGCGAGCTTAAGTTTGTTACCGGGTGATCGTATCGCTTTGCTTGGGCATAATGGGGCAGGGAAATCAACCTTAATAAAATTATTAGCCGGTGAGCTTAAGCCACAAAAAGGTGATTTTGAGCAGTCATCAGAATTAAATATTGGTTACTTTGCACAACATCAACTAGAGCAATTGGATCCCCAGGCAAGTGCGATACTTCACATGCAGAGGCTGGATCCTAAACTAACAGAACAACAAATTCGTACCTATCTTGGCGGGTATAATTTTCATGGGGATAAAGTGCTGGAACCTGTTGCGCCATTTTCGGGTGGTGAAAAAGCGCGCCTGGTATTAGCGCTAGTTATTTATACTAAGCCGAATTTGTTGTTGCTTGATGAGCCGACCAATCATCTGGACCTTGAAATGCGTCATGCTCTTTCAATGGCCTTGCAGTCATATGAAGGTGCCATGGTGCTGGTTTCACATGATCGTCATTTATTGCGTTCGGTGACGGATCAATTTTTACTGGTTGATAATGGAAAAATATCACCATTTAATGATGACCTGGATGCATATCGAAACTGGTTGATGCAGCCTAAAGGCGATAGTGATTCAATTGTTGCCGATGAAGGTACTGATCGAGCGCTTAACAAGAAAGAGCTCAGGCAGCAGCAAGCAGAGCAGCGCAAGCTTCTTCAGCCAATGAAAAAACAACTTCAGCAGCTGGAAAAGAGGATGCAGGAGCTACAGAAACAGATGGATGAGATAGAAACGGCATTGGCCGAGCCAACTATGTACCAAGCTGAAAACCGCGAACAAATGGAAAGTTATTCAAGAAAGCGTGCCGAGGTAGGTACAGAGTTATCTAATGTAGAAGAAAACTGGTTGTTAAAGAGTGAAGAATTGGAGCTTTTGGCTCAATAAATGCCCCGTTAGTCAGAATAGACGGGAGCAAAAATTAGAATACTATCTATAATTTGGAATGTTCCCGGTGGGTTTCTCCACGGTTTAGGGGGAAGTAATGTCAGAATTAAACTCTAACGATCAAGCTGAGGACATAGATGCTAGTGCATTGTCCGGTTTTTTCGCTAGTTACTCATCATCACAACAGCAAATTGAGCAAGCCTTGCTCATGCTAGAGTTATCGCCCGATGATGAGAAACAATTAAAAGAGCTCCAGCAGGGGCTTTTGGTTATTCAGCAAGCCTTACCAGGTATTAGCTTAAGCAGCATGCAGCCATTAACTCAAAGCTTGAGTGGCTTATTGCAAGCTGTGCGTGAAAAACGCCTCCACTTTGAAACTGTTCTCAGTGACCTGATTTTGCTCGCCGTTGATGATATTAAAAAGGTGATTGAAAAAATCATTGATGGTGATGATGAGCGTTGTGTATTAATGACGCGTTTTCCTAAAATATGCGAAGGGATTGATGCGATTAGTACGGCGGACGAATCAAGTAGAAATAGCGTTATTAAAGATGCGTTGCTATTGCTAGACCCCAGCATGGAAATTATTGAAACCGCTATTACCAACAACGACACGCTTATCAATTTATTTTCTAAAGACATGCCAGATGAAGAAGAGCTGGCAGCTTATGGTGTAGAAGAAAGTGATGATTTTATTTTCTTTCGTGCGCTATCAGAGCCACTAGAAGGCAGGGCCAATTATTGGCGTGGTCGAGTGCATCGTATGCTGCGCCTGGCGTTAAAAATGAATGATCAAGCCGGGCGCCCAGTTGATCCGAATCAGTTGGCAGCCGCAGTTTATATGCATGATGCGGG